>Ga0307319_10000395_pt1 | contig 13312 bp, 13 predicted proteins | sample ER_DNA_368_FD_194491 | JGI IMG/M metagenome (GOLD analysis project Ga0307319, IMG submission 194491) | Bulk soil microbial communities from the East River watershed near Crested Butte, Colorado, United States - ER_DNA_368 | ecosystem: Environmental > Terrestrial > Soil > Floodplain | place...
GGGCGCGCGGCTGAAGCCGGAGGTGCTCGCGGTCACCGTGGGTGACAGGAACATCCACGAGTTCACGCAGATGTCGATCACGCGCGCAGCCGAGTTCCTCGACTCGCTCGAGCTGACTGAGACCGAGGAGTTGATCGGGCGACGGATCATCAAGGAGATCCGTGAGCGACTCGCGTTCCTCGAGGACGTGGGCGTCGGTTACCTCCAGCTCGACCGGACGGCCTCCACGCTCTCGGGCGGCGAGGCGCAGCGTCTTCGCCTCGCGACGCAGATCGGCTCGCAGCTCGTCGGCGTTCTCTACATCCTCGACGAGCCCTCGATCGGCCTCCACCAGCGCGACAACGGAAAGCTGATCGGAACGCTCGAGCGGCTCCGCGATCTCGGCAACACCGTGCTCGTCGTCGAGCACGACGAGCAGATGATGCGCTCGGCCGACTGGCTGGTGGACATGGGCCCCGGGGCGGGGGAGCACGGGGGCCATGTCGTGGCCGAAGGGTCTGCGGCAGAGGTGGAGAAGAACCCCGATTCGGTCACGGGCAAGTTCCTCTCGGGGAAGCGGAGCATCCCTGTGCCCGAGCGGCGTACCGAGGACACGGGCTCCTTCTGGGTGCGCGGCGCGAGCCAGCACAACCTGAAGAACATCGACGTCGAGTTCCCGGTGGCCAAGTTCATCACGGTCACCGGCGTGTCGGGGTCCGGAAAGTCGACGCTCGTGAACGAGATCGTCTACAAGGCGCTTGCCAACCGGCTCCATCGCATGCGGGTGAAGCCGGGCGAGCATCTCGGTTGCGAGGGGATCGAGTGCTTCGACAAGGTGATTGACATCGACCAGTCGCCGATCGGCCGCACGCCGCGCTCGAACCCGGCCACGTACACCGATCTCTTCACGCCGATCCGCGAGCTGTACTCGCAGACGCCCGATGCGAAGGTGCGTGGGTACAAGCAGGGCCGGTTCTCGTTCAACGTCCGCGGCGGCCGCTGCGAGACGTGCAAGGGCGACGGGACTATCAAGATCGAGATGCACTTCCTCCCGGACGTCTACGTGCCATGCGAGACGTGCGGCGGGAAGCGCTACAACCGCGAGACGCTCGAAGTGCGGTTCAAGGGGAAGTCGATCGCCGACGTGCTGGAGATGTCCGTCGAGGAGGCGCTCTCCTTCTTCGCCAAGATCCCAAAGATTCGGCGTCGCCTGCAGACCCTGCACGACGTGGGGCTCGACTACGTCAAGCTCGGCCAGCCGGCGACGACGCTTTCCGGCGGCGAGGCGCAGCGAGTGAAGCTCGCAAAGGAGTTGTCCAAGATTGCGACCGGGAAGACGCTCTACATCCTGGACGAGCCGACCACTGGTCTCCATTTCGCCGACATCGAGAAGCTGCTGGACGTGCTGCAGAGGCTGGTCGACGCCGGCAACACCGTGCTCGTAATCGAGCACAACCTCGACGTGATCAAGCAGGCCGACTGGATCGTCGACCTCGGGCCGGAGGGCGGCGAGGCCGGCGGCGAGGTGATCGCCACCGGCACACCTGAGGAGGTCGCCGAGGTGGAGGAGAGCTACACGGGGCAGTTCCTGCGCCAGGTCCTGCCGAAGGTCGCGGCCGCAGCCGCCTAGTGAACGCCGAGGCGGGGCGCGCGGACAAGGCCAGCCCGGAGCGGGAATGGTGGCTCCGGACGCTCGGGATCTTCCTGAGCCCGGGAGCGGTCTTCGCGGCGCTTCGGGATGAGTCCGACGAGCAAACGCAGGCGAGGCAGGAGCCTGTGCTCGCGATCGTAATCCTCGCCGGGATCGCGGCGGTGCTCCTCGCCCCCTCGACCGGTCGCCTGCTCGACCAGGAATTGGTCGACAACAGCCTCGCCGTCCTGGCCGTGCTCGTCTTCCTGACGGGCGCGATCTACGGGACGGCGACCTACTGGATCGGCGGCGCGGCGCTGTACGTCGCGCTCAAGGGGACGGGAAGTGAGGGCAGCTACCGGCGCGCGCGCCACATCCTTGCTTTCGGGGCCGCGCCGCTCGTCCTCGGGCTCGTACTGGTCTGGCCGGTCCGGTTGGCGGTGCAGGGGAGCGACCTTTTCCGCTCTGGGGGCTCCGACACGGGCGCGACGAGCACGGTGTTCGAGGCGCTCCTGGGGCTCTTCGCGGCCTGGTCGCTCGGGCTGCTCGTCTACGGGATCAGCGTCGTAGAGCGCTGGACCTATCTTCGCGCCGTCGTCGCGCTCGCGCTCATGGTCCTCGGGATCCTGGTCGTCACGCTTCCGTTTCTGATTCCGCTCTCGAGCCGCTGAGGAACTCGGCCAGCTCGTCCTCCGGAATCGAATATGTGTGCTCTTCGCCGGGGAAGGCGCCCGAGCGGATGTCGGCCGCGAACCGCTCCAGCGCGTCCTCGATGACCGGCGCCAGCTCCGCGTAGCGCTTGACGAACCGGGGCGACTTGCCGGGATAGAGACCGAGGAGGTCGTGGTAGACGAGGACCTGGCCGTCGCAGTCGCGACCCGAGCCGATGCCGAGGGTGGGCACGGTTAGATTCTCGGTGATCCGCGCGGCGACAGGAGCGGGCACCGCTTCGAGGACGACGGCGAAACAGCCGGCCCGCTCAAGCGTCCGTGCGTCCTCCAGGAGCTCCTTCGCCTTCGCCGCGGTGCGGCCCTGCGCGCGGAAGCCGCCGAGCATCGTCGCGGACTGCGGCGTCAGCCCGACGTGCCCCATCACCGGAATTCCCGCGCCGACGAGCGCGAGCACGCGCGAGACAGTCGGGCCGGCGCCCTCCAGCTTGACAGCGTCCGCTCCCGCCTCCTTGACGAAGCGGACGGCGTTCTGCACCGCCTCCTCGTCCGAGACCTGGAAGGAGCCGAACGGCATGTCCGCGACAACTAGGGGCCGCTTGGCGCCGCGGGCAGCGGCCCGCGTGAGCATCAGCATCTCCTCCATCGTCGCGGGCGTCGTCGACTCGTGGCCGAGCACGGTCATGGCGGCCGAATCGCCTACGAGGACGATGTCAACTCCCGCGGCGTCGGCCAGCCGGCCGCTCGGATAGTCGTACGCGGTCACCATCACGATCCGCTCCCGGCGCCGTTTCATGTCGGCGAGGTCGGTGAGCGGGAGCTTTCCGGCTGTCTGGGGTCGGCTGGTCACAGGGATCCCTCCAGGAGGACATTGTCGATGAGGCGGGTTCTGCCGGCCCGTACCGCGGCGAGCAGGTGGACTCGGCCGTTGAAGCGTGCGGTCTCGACGTAGTCGACGCCAAGGCTCGGCTCCGCGTCGAGGACGGCACGGGCGGCCGCGATCGGATCCTCTCCTGAGGCGAAGGCGAGCTTGCCCCTGCTCAGGGCACGGGGGAGCGCAATTGCGGTCGCGCGCTCCTCTGAGGAGAGCAGGGCGTTACGGGAGCTGAGTGCGAGGCCGTCCTCGTCGCGAACCGTGGACACGAGCCTGATCTCGACCGGGACGTTCAGGTCGCGGACGAGCTGCTCGACGAGCGCGGCCTGCTGGGCGTCCTTTTGGCCGAAGTACGCACGCGCCGGCCGCACGATGTTGAAGAGCTTGAGACAGGCAGTCGCAACGCCGCGGAAGTGCTCAGGGCGTGCGGCTCCTTCGAGGCCACGCGCGACCTGCTCGACTTCGACCCAGGTCTGGAAGCCGTCGGGATACATTCCGTCGACGCTCGGGGCGAAGACGAGGTCGACGCCCTCCGCCTCGGCGACGTGGAGGTCGCGCTCCTCGTCGCGCGGGTATTCCCCGTAATCCTCGCCGGGGCCGAACTGAGTGGGGTTGACGAAGATGCTGGCGACGAGCGTCTCGTTCTCGGCCCGGGCGGCCCGCAGCAGAGCCACGTGGCCGGCGTGGAGGGCGCCCATCGTGGGCACGAGGCCGACCCCTGCGCTCGGAATCGCCGCACGCGCGTCGTCAACTGTCCGGACGACCTTCATCGTGGCTCCGTGCCGAGCAGCTCCGCCTCGGCCTCGACGAGGTTGGTGTAGAGCGGAAGGAGGTCGGGGTCGCGTGCGGCGATTTCCTCCCCGTGCCGTCTGACGGTCTCCCAGTCGTCCCGGACGAGCGGCCCGGTGTGCTGAAACCCATTTTCGACCGTGCGAACGATGAGGGGGTCAAGGGCTTCGGGAGGCGCGCCCGCGGCGGTCATCAACCCGGCCGCGACATCGTGGAGGGTGACGAGAAAGGCGGAGGCGAAGCTGGCGGCGGCGTGGTAGAGCGGCCGGTCCTCGTCACGAATCTCGAAGGGCCTCACGCCGAGAAGCTCTGCAAGCTCGCGCGCCGCGGCGACGGCCTCTGGGCTCTCGCCGGAGATGGCGGCCCACGCGCCGTCGACCTGCTCGGGCCCACGCGAGAGCGTGAACGTCTGCAAGGGGTGGAGGCTGAAGCGTCGAGTGTGCGGGTCGAGCTCCGCCAGACGCCCCGCGCCGCTGGTGTGCGCGATCCAGGGCCCTGGCGGGAGCCGCCGCGCGACCTCGGCGATCGACCGATCAGGCACGCAGAGGACAACCAGGTCGGCGTCGCCGATCTCGAGCTCACGGATGGTCGAACGGGTCGGCATTCGCTCGCCGAGCCTGGCGGCGAGGGCTTTCCCGACGCGTCCTGCGCCGACGACGCACGCTGCTGTGAACACTGTTGTGGCTCCAGTTCCGTAGTGGATACCGGGCGTTCTTGAGTGTACCCGCGCAGGTAGGCTGAAGAAGTGACCGAAAAGGTGCAGAAGACCGACGCGGAGTGGCGCGCCGAGCTCACCCCCGAGCAGTATCACGTGCTGCGAGAGAAGGGCACGGAGCGCGCGTTCACCGGCGCCTACCACGCGACCAAGGAGCCGGGCGTCTACCGCTGCGCCGGCTGTGGCGCTGAGGTCTTCCGCTCGGACACGAAGTTCGAGTCCGGCACGGGCTGGCCGAGCTTCTACGAGCCTGCCGACCCGAACGCGGTGGAAACCGAGCGCGACTGGAGCATGCTCGTTCCGCGCACCGAGGTGCACTGCGCGAACTGCGGCGGGCACCTCGGCCACGTCTTCTCGGACGGGCCGCATCCCACCGGCCTGCGCTACTGCATCAACTCGTGCTCGCTCGGCCTCGAGCCGGACAAGAGCGAATAGCACTTTCCCGCACTCGTTTGCGAAGCATCCGCTGAGGTGCCTACACTGCCTCGGCGATGCCGATCTACGAGTTCGTCTGCATGAGCTGCGAGAGCCATTTCGAGGAGCTCATGCGCCTGGATGACGGCGATCCTGACTGCCCCGACTGCGGTTCCGGAAATACGCGGCGTCAGCTCTCCGTCTTCGCGACTCACGGCACCGCCGAGCAGCCCAGCTTCGGCGGAAGTACAGGCGGCTGCTGCGGCGGGGGCTGTGGCTGCGGATCCTGAGACTCTGAACCGCCGAGCCGCGCTCGCGGCGTATGCGAACGAAACGGCCGGCTGCACGAACTGCCGCCTCGCCGAAGGACGAACGCAGGTCGTCTTCGGCGTCGGCGACCCTGACTCCGACCTCATGTTCGTCGGCGAGGCGCCGGGGTTCCACGAGGACCAGCAGGGCTACCCGTTCGTGGGCCAGGCGGGCAAGCTGCTCGACAAGCTCCTGCAGGGCATCGGCCTGACGCGCGAGAACGTCTACATAGCCAATGTGATCAAGTGCCGGCCTCCGGGAAACCGCGACCCGCAGCTGGACGAAATCGAGGCCTGCGAGGCCCACCTCTTCCGTCAGATCGAGCTCATCGAGCCCAAGCTCATCGGGACGCTCGGGAACTTCGCCACCAAGCTCCTGTCGGGGAAGCCACACGGCATCACGCGCGTGCACGGGCGGCCGCAGGAGACCACGCTTGGCGGGCGCTCGGTAACGCTCTACCCGCTCTACCACCCGGCTGCGGCGCTCTACACGCCCGCCATGCTCAGGACGCTCGAGGACGACTTCCGCCGGATTCCCGAGCTCATCGCAGAAAGCACCGCACCACCCGCCCAGGTGATCCAGTTTCCGGCGGCCGCGACGCAGCTCTCGTCCACGCCCGTCGAGCAGCTGGGTCTCTTCTAAGTAGCCGCCCGTCCGGCACTCTAGGAGGGCGATGATCGAAATGGAGTCGTCCTCACCGGAGGAGACCGAGCGCTTGGCTGCCGCGCTCGCCGCGGAGCTCCAGCCGGGCGACGTCGTCACGGTGTCCGGCGAGCTCGGGAGCGGGAAGACCACATTCGTCCGCGGGGCGGCTCAGGCTCTGGGCGTCGAGGGTCCCGTCACGAGCCCGACCTACACGATCGGCCACCTCTACGAGGGCCGCGTACCGGTCTCCCACCTCGATCTCTACCGCTTCGAGGGGATGTCCGACGCAGAGTGGGGCGACCTGGAGAGCTACTTCGGAGAGGCGATCGCCTTCGTCGAGTGGCCGGAGGCGGGAGCTGGCTTCCTGCCTCCCGCACGGGCCGCTGTTGGTTTGCGGCACCTTGGCGAGAGGCATAGACTGATCGTCCTCGCGTCTCCCGAAAAAGCCCTGGAAAACAGCATATTAGCCGGTGTTGGTCCTCGCATTTGACACGGCCACGGACGTGGCCACGATCGCAGTCGTCCGCCTGCCCGAGCGGGAGTGTCTCGGAGAGCGCTCGTCGCGGGCGGTTCGCATCCTGGAGGATGCCGACGGTCTGCTGGTCGAGGCCGGCCTCGACCGTGAGGCGCTCGAGGGCATGGTGGTCGGAACCGGCCCGGGCAGCTACACCGGGCTACGCGTCGGCCTGGTGACCGCGCGTGCCCTGGGCTTTGCGCTCGAGATCCCCGTGGCGGGGGTCTCGACTCTGGACGCGCTCGCCGAAGGAGCGCCCGGCGCGGCGGCCGTCATCGACGGCCGCCGGGGCGAGCTCTTTGCGCTCGGGTCCGACGGGCCTCTCGTTGTTCGGGCCGAGCAGCTGCCCGTGAAGCCGGGGAGCGTCTACGTCGGTGACGGCGCTGTCAACTATCGCGAGCACTTCGAGAAGGCGGGCGGGTTGGTTCCACCGGACGACGACCCTCGCCACATCCCGTGGGCGCGGCACCACGCCGCTCTCGCGGAGAATTTCGGGCCGCCCGAGCTCGCCGAGCCGATCTACCTCCGGCTGCCCGATGCGGAGCGGGCGCTCAGCGCATGATCGCCCGGGCCGTCATCGAAATTCGCAGGCTCGCGCTTCAGGATCTCGACGCGATCGAGCGCATCGAGAACGCGGTCTACCCGACGCCCTGGTCTCGGTCGATGTTCGCCGGCGAGCTCGCCAAGCCGTCCTCGCTCTGCATCGGCGGCTTCGACCCGGACAGCGGGCGGTTGATCGCGTATCTGATCGTCTCCCGCTACGTCGACGCCTGGCACATCATGAACCTGGCGGTTCATCCGGGTTGGCGTCGGGCCGGCGTTGCAAGCCGGCTCCTGGACGAGCTCCTGATGATGACAGCGGGAGATTCACGGAGGGGCTACACGCTGGAGGTGCGCGTCTCGAACACGAGCGCGATCGCCCTCTACGAGCTCTTCGGCTTCGAAACGAGCGGGATTCGCCGCGGCTACTACACCGACAATCGGGAAGACGCCTTGATCATGTGGAAGGACCCGATCGGCAATACCTCTACGGACGAGGACTAGGACGGTGGAGCTTGTCCTTGGGGTCGAAACCTCCTGCGACGAGACCGCGGCCGGCCTCGTCACCGCTGACGGCCGAGCCCTCGCGAACGTCGTGGCTTCGCAGGCCGACCTCCATGCCCGCTACGGCGGCGTGGTGCCGGAGGTGGCGTCCCGCCGGCACCTCGAGCTGGTGGCCCCGGTCGTCGCGGAGGCGCTCGGAGAGGCGAATGTCGAGCTCGAGGACGTGGACGGCATAGCGGTGACACGCGGCCCCGGCCTGATCGGGGCGCTTCTCGTCGGTCTCTCGGCTGCGAAAGCTCTCGCCTGGTCCCGGCGTCTACCGCTCGTGCCAGTCAATCACCTGCACGGTCACGTGGCTTCGCTCTACCTTCAGCCCGAGCCGGTCGAGCCGCCGTTTCTCGGTCTCCTCGCCAGCGGAGGCCACACGCTCCTGCTCGAGGTGCGCGAGCGCAGCGGCTTCTCTGTCCTCGGGACGACTCTGGACGACGCCGCGGGGGAAGCGTTCGACAAGGGTGCCCGCCTCCTCGGCCTCGGCTACCCCGGCGGTGCGGCGATCGACCGTCTAGCGCGCGAGGGGGACCCGCACGCGTTCGCTTTCCCGGTCGCGCGCGTTCCGGGGCTCGACTTCTCCTTCTCGGGCTTGAAGACGGCGCTCCTCTACGCCGTCCGCGACCTCGCGCCCGAGGAGCTCGAGCGCCGCCGGGCGGACCTTGCCGCCAGCTACCAGCGGGCGATCATCCGGGCTCTCGTCGAGCGGACGAGAGAGGCTTCGGAGGCCACCGGGCTCGAGCAAATCGCGGTTGTCGGCGGGGTGGCTGCGAACTCGGAATTGCGGGAATCACTTCCGGATGCGGCGCTTGCGCCGCTCGAGCTTTGTACCGATAACGCAGTGATGATCGCTTCAGCCGCCCGCTATGCACCGGCCATCCAATATCCGGAGTATCTTGCGCTCGATGCGTATGCGACGGCGGCCTAGGCTCGCGCGCACGACGATCTTGGCTGCGGCGGCCACGGTCGCCTCCGGCCTTCTCCTCGTCGGCGCTGTGCAGGGGGCGGGGGAGTCCGCAGCGCACGCCGCGGGGCGCGCCTGGCACTCCGTGTTCCCGGATCACCCCAAGACCGCTGCCGGGAAGCGCATGATCGTCCTCCTCGCCACTCCTTCGGTGGCGGAGCGCGCCGCCGCCGGGTCAGCGCGACCGCCGGCCTCGGAGGAGAAGCAGTGGACTGCGGATATCCAGTCCATGCAGGCGAGCTTGCTCGCCGCTCTGCGTCAGCGCGGCGTCCATGTAAAGCCCGAGCACGTGTTCACCCACGTGCTCAACGGCTTTTCCGCCTCGCTCGACGGGCGCGCAGTCGCCGAGCTCGAGCGGAACCCACTCGTCGTCGGCGTCTACCCGGTACGGGCCGTCTACCCGGCCGAAGTCCAGACGGCCAGTGGGCCGGGGCAGGCCACCAGGGTCGAGCTGACGGGCTTCGACGGAAGCGGAGTCACGGTTGCGCTGCTCGACACCGGCGTGGATCGCACGCACCCGGCTCTTCGCGGTCACGTGGGGAGAGGGCACGACTTCGTCGCCGGGGATGGGCGCGCGACTCCCGAGCGCAGCGCCGACGAGGCGGGGCGCTTGGAGACGCATGGGACGCGCATGGCGGGGATCGCGCTCGGCGTCGCACCCGGCGCCCGGATCCTGCCCTTCCGGATCGTCGGCTGGCAGCACACGGAATCCGGAGAAGCCGTCGTCGGCGGCGGCGACTTGCTCATCGCAGCGCTGGAGCGCGCGGTTGATCCCGACGGCGACGGGGCGACGAGCGACGCGGTTCAGGTGGCGCTCGCGCCTGTCGTCGAGCCCTTCGCGGCCTTCGTCGACAGTCCTGAATCTCGGGCAGTCACGGGCGCGACAGACCTCGGCACGCTTGTCGTCGCGCCGTCCGGAAACGACGGCGACGTCGGTCTCCACTTCGGCTCGTTGGCTGCTCCCGGCGCCGCTCCCGATGCGCTGAGCGTCGGAGCCGTGGATACGCGCGCAGACGTCTTCGAGACGCGAATGACGCTCGCTGTCCGTGGCAGCGCCGCGGCGGACGAATCGACGCGGGTCCTCGGCGGAGTCAAGACCGGTCGCGGGATGACGCTTGCGGTCGCCGGCCTGCTCGGCCCGTCGCTCGCCGATCCGAGCCGTGCGGAGGACGTCGAGGCCGGAGGGACGGAGCTTCGAGACTTCTTCGATCCGAACGGTGTGAGCCGTGTGGCGGGCCGCGCGGCGATCGTGCCCGCCGATGGAAGCTCTCTCGCGCGTCAGGCGGCCAACGCCAAGGCCGCCGGGGCAACGGCGTTGCTCGTCTATGGGACCGATCTTCCCGCGGGCGCGCTCGATCTGGACGATGCAGGAGCGCTTCCCGTCATCGCTGTCTCGGGCGAGGCGGGCAGCGACGCGGTGGCTGGACTGCGAAACCGCGACGAGGTTGTCGTCGCGCTCGGCGCCGCCCGCCCGGTCGGCAACGGCATCGCTGGCCGCGTCGCGGCCTTCTCCTCCGGAGGGCTGGCGTTCGATGGGCGCGTGCGACCCGACCTCGTCGCTCCCGGCGTGAACCTGGCAACCGTCGATGCGCGTGCGTCGCGCGGCGAGCGGGCGCTGTATGCGACCGCCACCGGCTCGAGCGCCGCCGCGGCCGTTGTTGCCGGGGCAGCAGCTCTCGTCGAGCAGGCGCGGCCCGAGCTCGATGCGCGGGCGCTGCGCTCGGTGCTCGTCGGCTCGGCGAAGCCGCTCGGCGAGGCTTCCACCCGGGAAGGGGCCGGTCTCGTCAACGCTGCTGCGGCGGCGGGCGCCCAGCTTGTCGTGGAGCCGTCCAGCCTCGCATTCGGGCGCGGTGGCGCGAAGGCGTGGAGCAATTCGAGGACGATCACTGTGACGAATGTGTCGCGGCGCACGCTCGACGTCGGATTCGCATCCGTTGCCGACCAGGTCGGGACGTCGGTCGGCTTCACCGCCGAGCCGGCCACGCTCAAGCTCGGCCCGAGGGCGTCGGGCCAGGTGACGCTCGGCATCAGCGCCCCGAACGGCGTCGGCACCGGCGCGAGCGGGGTCGTCCTCGCGATGGCCGATGGCGTCGCGCTCGCGCGCATGCCGTGGGCAGTCGGACGCAGCCCCGATCGGACCGCCGAGCTCGTCGGTTCGGTGAGCATCTCGAACTGGGAGTTCGAGCCTTCGAACGCTGCTCCAGCGGTCGTGGTCTTCAGGGCGGGCCGCGCCGACCCGACCGGGAACGGCTCGATCGAGCCCGTCGGCCTACTCCAGGCCGAGCTCTGGACAGTGGACGGGAAGAAACTCGGGGTCATTGCCCGCCTGCGGGACCTCCTGCCTGGCCGCTACGCACTCGGCCTCACCGGCCGGGACGCAAACGGCAAGGTCCTGCCGGCCGGGACGTACGTTCTCAGGCTGCGCGCGCAGCCGGTCGACGCGGACGACGGCACGACTCCCTCGACCGCACAGACGATCTTTCGCATAAAGGAGCGCTCGTGACGACTGTTGAGGCACCTCCTTCCCACCTGAAAGAGAACCCGTGGGAGATGGCCCAGAGCCAGCTGCGGCGAATCGCCGGGCTCATCGACGTGAACGACAGCATGCTCAACGTCCTGAAGGAGTGCAAGAAGGCTGTTGTCGTCTCGATCCCGACGCGTATGGACGACGGGTCGGTGCGTGTCTTCGAGGGGTTCCGCGTCACACACAACGTCGCCCGTGGCCCGGCCAAGGGCGGCATCCGCTACCACCCCGACGTCACCCTCGAGGAGACGAAGGCGCTCTCGATGTGGATGACCTGGAAGTGTGCCCTCATGGGTCTTCCCTTCGGCGGGGCGAAGGGCGGCGTGGTGGTGAACCCAAAGGCGCTCTCCGAGGACGAGCTGCAGCGGATGACGCGCCGCTACACGACGGAGATCATCAACTTCATCGGGCCCGAGGTGGACATCCCCGCGCCCGACGTGGGCACGGGGCCGCGCGAGATGGCCTGGATCTTCGACACGTTCTCGATGAACAAGGGTTACTCGGTCCTTGGTGTCGTCACAGGGAAACCGCTCGAGATCGGCGGCTCGCTCGGACGAGTGGAGGCGACCGCCCGCGGGGCGGCCTTTTGCGCCCGCGAGGCGCTGCGCAAGCAGGGCCAGTCGGTGGACGGCCGCCGGGTCGCCATCCAGGGTTTCGGCAACGTCGGCAGGAACCTCGCACTCATCCTGGCCGAACAGGGCGCGTCCATCGTCGCCGTTTCGGACTCCAGCGGCGGCATATACAACGCGCAGGGCATCGACGTCCAGGCGGCAGTCGAGCACAAGAGCCTGCATAGCTCGTTCGACGGCTTCGCCGGGGGAGAGGCGATCAGCAATGAGGACGTCCTGACGGCGGACTGCGACGTGCTCGCTCCCTGCGCGCTCGAGCAGGTCATCACGGGTGAGAACGCCGGCAAGGTCAGGGCTGCGATCGTGGCCGAGGGCGCGAATGGCCCGGTCACCCCGGAGGCCGACCAGATCCTCGAGGACCGCGGCGTGCTCGTTCTTCCAGACGTGCTCGCGAACGCCGGGGGCGTCGTCGTCTCGTACTTCGAGTGGGTGCAGGGCCTCCAGGAGTACTTCTGGAAGGAGGGCGAGGTGAACGCGAAGCTCAACGACATCGTCACGCGCGCGTTCGCCGAGACGTGGGCCAAGCACGAAGAGCTGGGCGTCTCGATGCGGCAGGCCGCATACGCGATCGCCGTGGGACGGGTCGCTGAGGCCACGACCACGCGTGGGCTCTACCCCTAGTCCTCACCGGGTCACGTTCGTCCACGCAGCCGGCTGCCATCTCTGCGAGAGCGCCGGCCGTGTGCTTTCCCAGGTCCGCGCCGAGATCCCTTTCGAGCTCGAGGAGGTCGACATCACCGGCGATCCCGAGCTCGAGGGCCGCTACCGCGAACGCATCCCGGTCGTGCTCATCGACGGTGAAGAGGCATTCACGTACTTCTTGCACCCGGACGGGCTCCGCCGCCGTCTCGCCTGACCACGACCTCTCCGGTCGCCGTTTGTTCTCTCCGCGTTCGCATGAGGCCTGTCGTTATCCTGGGAGCTCATGGCCCTGCAGGTCGAAACAGACAGGGAAGGACGGGCGTCGGACCGGCTGACGGTCGGCGTCGCCGCTCGCCTGAGCCAGTATCTGCGCGTACTGACGCAGGCTCGGAAGATGGGGCAGGAGCGGATCTCGTCGCAGGAGATCAGCGAGTACACGAACATCAACGCGACCCAGATCCGCCGTGACCTTTCCGCGTTCGGCAAGTTCGGGAAGCGGGGCGTCGGCTACAACATCGACGGCCTCATCGCCGAGATCCGCAAGATCTTGCGCACCCAGGGACAGCACAACATCGCCCTCTTCGGGGCGGGCCGTCTGGGTCAGGCGATCTCGAGCTCCACGATCTTCGCCGACCACGGCTTCAACATCGCCGCCGCGTTCGACGTCGACGCAGAGCTGGTCGGTCAGCCCATCGGCCACACGCGCATTCGCGACTACCGAGAGCTCGGGGATGCGATCCGCGAGAAGAACATCATCGTCGCGGTTCTCGCCGTGCCGCCCGAGGCGGCGCAACAAGTCGCCGACGACGTCGTCGACGCGGGCGTCAAGATCATCTTCAACTACACGGAGGCGCTCCTGCACGTCCCTTCGGACGTGACCGTCCACACGACGAGTCCTGCAGTCGAGCTCCTCTACGCGCTCTA
>Ga0307319_10000397_pt1 | contig 13292 bp, 14 predicted proteins | sample ER_DNA_368_FD_194491 | JGI IMG/M metagenome (GOLD analysis project Ga0307319, IMG submission 194491) | Bulk soil microbial communities from the East River watershed near Crested Butte, Colorado, United States - ER_DNA_368 | ecosystem: Environmental > Terrestrial > Soil > Floodplain | place...
CTTCAGCTTCGGGACGAACGACCTCACACAGACGACGCTGGGGTTCTCCCGCGACGACGCGGAGGGGAAGTTCCTCACGCACTACCTCGACGACGGCATTCTGCCCCAGAACCCGTTCGAGACCCTCGACCAGAGCGGGGTGGGGGAGCTGATGGAGCTCGCCGTCGAGCGCGCGCGCTCCGCGAAGCCCGACCTGAAGATGGGCATCTGCGGAGAGCACGGCGGCGACCCCGCGTCGGTCGCGTTCTGCCACCGGCTCGGGCTCGACTACGTGTCGTGCTCGCCCTATCGCGTTCCACTGGCCCGGCTGGCAGCTGCGCAGGCGGCGCTCGCCGAGGCCGGGGTCGGAGCCGTCCAGGTCGGCGGTTAGTTGCCGAGGGGGAGGATGTACTTCTTGTAAGCCGCGCGGGCGCTGGGCTTGTACGCCAGGTCAAAGGTCGAGCCGCTCTGGCTGCGGTAGTAGATGATCGTCTCGACCCGCGGGTGGCTGGAGACGAACTTCGCCATCTTCTGGACGAAACCCGGGTTGTCGACGCCTGGGCCGAGGCCCCATTCGCCGATCGCGTACGGCTTGCCACGGTGGGCTTTATAGAGGCGGCTGTTCGCCCGCCACTCGACGCCGCGTCCGAAGTCGTAGAGATCGTTCGCGACGACGTCCACGTACTTGTTGCCGGGGTAGTACGCGGCGGCGCTGTTTGCCTTCAGGTTCGGGCTGCCGAATCCCTGTGGGTTCCAGATCACCTTGACGTCGTTCACGGGGAGATCGTTCGTCCGCTTGAGCTTCGGCATCCCCGAGTGGACGAGCTTGGCGTTGATCTGTGCGACGGAGCCGCCGTGGACGATCAGATATGTCCGTCGGAAGGCTTTGCGGAACTTCTTCGTCGAGTGTGCGGCGCCGCGGTACGAGCCTGTTGAGTTGTAGGCGCAGTACGGATTCCACCAGCCGTTCATCTCGGCGTAGGGCCTCACGTAAGCGAAGCTGCCGAAGCGGTCGAGCGCTTGTGCGAGGTCGATCAGCACCCGGTCGCCCTTGCCCTTCGCAAGCTTGGCCGGCGTGATCGCCTCGTTCCCGTACTTGTTCACCGTCCCGAACGAAAGCACCGGGATCGGCTTGGCCGCCGCGAGCGTGTTGTCCATGTACGACTTCTTATGCACGCCCCAGGAGATGAAGTCCATGTTGACTGCCGTGGCCTGGTGCGTCTGGCCGCGGAAGCGCGACTTCGAGCCCTCGACGCCCAGGAGGACGGAGGCGCTTGCTTCAACTGGAACTAGGAGCGCTACGAGGGCCGCGACAACGAGAAGCTTTCGCATGCCTCTCGTTTATCGGCCTTAGGAAAAGATTTCTTTTCCCTCGTTTGAGCCACGTGTAAGGGTTGTATTAGGGAATTGGGGCGGCCGGGTAGAGCGCGTGGATCTCGTCTACGAACACCGCGAGCTGGTCGGCCAGCGCAGAATCCTCGACCTCGAGGACGTTCTCGGCGTTCCTCTCCCCGGAATGCGAGAGGTTGTAGCTCCCCGTGAAGAGGTAGTCGTCGGCGACCACGACCTTGGCGTGCATGAAGTCGTGGACGTCTCCCTGGCCGTACGGCATCGAGTTCTTCCCGGTGAAGCGCCCGTTCGCGAAGATGCGCCTGATCGCGGGCATCTTCCATTCCGAGTTCCCGTTCAGCTGCCACTGGTGGAAGACGCCCTTCATCTGGGTGGCGTCGACGACCCCCGCCACGTCGCACTTGCCGTCCGAGACAGCCTCCGCGAGGGCGCCGAGGACCGGACCGGAGGTCATCACGGGCGAGCAGATCCGGATCCGGACCCGTGACTTGGCGATGCGGTGAGCAATTCGGGTGGCAAGAGCTTCTCCGTGGCCGGGAGAGAACCAGGCGCGCACCTTCGCATCGCCCACGCGGATGGGGTTCGGCTCCACGAAGCCTGACTTCTCGACACTCTCCGTGTCCCAGAGCTGCTCGAAGTCCTCGGTGTAGCGCTCGGCGAGCTCGTTCGAGTGGACGACGGCGATGACGTTCTCCTCGCGGCTCCAGGAGTCGTCGCTCCAGTTCGTCGATCCCGTCCAGACGTCGGCGCCGTCCCGGACGACGTACTTGTGGTGCATGAGGTCGGGCACGCCGAGGATCCGCTTCGTCGGGACGGCGAGATCGTCGAGCAGGCTCGGGTCGGCGTGGGGCGGGGGAGGCTCGGGGATCGGCTTGTCGTGGTCGACGTTGAAGGCGAGGCGAACCTCGACGCCGCGGCTCTGCGCCTCGAGGAGCGCCGTCGCGACGAGCTTCGCCGTCTCCTGCTCGAGGTCGAAGTCGTAGAGTGCGAGGTCGAGAGACTTCTCGGCCTTGGCCAGGAACCCGGCCGCGTACTCGGCGATCTCGAGCGCGGTCTGGCCCCCGTCCCGGAGAGTGCGGAGCTCGATGTCAGGCGTAGCCGCGGACCTGCAAGTAGGCGATGAGGACGCTGCCGGCGGCGATGGCGACCAGGCCGGCCGCCGCGGCGATGTTGAAGCGGCCGTAGACCGCGTGGCCGCGCCCGAAGCCGGAGAGAACGAGGATGCAGAGGGCGCCGCCAACAAGGCCACCAACGTGCCCGCCGATCGAGACGCTGTTCAGCGTGAAGCTGAGCGCCAGGTTTAGGATGACCACGATCAGCGCCTGCCCGCCGAAGACGTTGATGTTGTTCCGTTCGAGGATCAGGCCCGCGCCCAGGATCCCGAAGACGGCTCCGGATGCGCCCACCGTGAGCTTGTCGGGTGTGACGAGGAGTGCGCCGGCCGATCCCGCCAGGATCGAAACGAGGTAGATGGCGAGGAAGCGCGCGCGGCCGAGCAGGTGCTCGAGCGCCCGGCCGAACCACCAGAGCATGAGCATGTTGAAGAAGATGTGCAGCACGCTCCCGTGCAGGAAGGCGCACGTGACGAGCCGGTACCACTCTCCTTGTGCGACCGGGGGAGCGGCGAGCGCCCCGCGAAAGAAGATCTCGCTGAAGGGCTGCGTGAAGCTCCCGGACTGCACGACCTGTGCCAGGAAGACGAGGACGTTGATCCCGATCAGCGCCTTCGTGACCAGGAAGTCCGTGCTCGTGACGGCGAACGATTGCGCGCGCACCGCCGCTTTCTTCGCTCCGGCCGGTCTCCCGGCGCACTCGGGGCACTTGATCCCGACGGGCGCGAAGACCATGCACTCGGTGCAGATCGGCCGCCCGCAGTTCGAGCACGTGATGGCGGTCTCGTTCGACGGGTGCCGGTAGCAGGCCATGGTCTGCGTCTGCTCGGGCGCGGCCATCTGCGTCATCGTAGCCGCGCAGCTACCCGGTAACGTCCGCCCGATGCGCGTCCACGTCGCCTTTACACCGGAGGAGGCGGCACGCGTTCCCATCGGAATCGTGGTCGACGTGCTGCGAGCCACGTCCACGATCGTCCAGGCTCTCGACGTCGGCTACCGGACGGTCTACTGCTGCGCCGAGATCGAGGAGGCTCGGGCGCTCAGGGACGAGCTCGGCGACGCGGTTCTCGGCGGAGAGCGCGGCGGCTATCCGCTGCCCGGTTTCGACCTCGGGAACTCTCCGCTCGAGTATCTCTCGCCGAAGGCCGAAGAAGTCGTTCTCACGACGACGAACGGAACCCGCGCCGTGGTCGGCGCGGCGGCGAACTGCGACCTCGTGCTCATCGGGAGCATGCTGAACCTGGACGCCGTCGCGGCTCTGGCGCGCGAGCGGGACGAGGACGTGGAAGTGGTCTGTGCCGGGCTCCGCGGCGGCCCTAGCGAGGACGACGCCTATTGCGCCGGCCGGATCGCCGCGCTCGTCGGCGGCGAGCCGACCGAGGCGGCCGAGCGGGCCCTCGAGCTGGCAGCGTCCTACGCGACCGGTGAGGACGCCTTTCGCAGCATCCGACGGCTTGGGGAGACCGTCGCCGAGGAAGACCTTGTCTGGTGCGCACGCGAGAGTGTCAGTGCGGTCGTCCCTTGCTTCGACGGCATGCGCGGAACCGCCGCGCGGCTCGTGGTCTAGGCGGTCCGGAAGAGAAGCACGTTCCCCGAGGGATCCCGCAGGAGCGGGCCCACGGCAATGTCTTCGACGTCCACGCCGGCAGCCCGCGCGCGCTCACGGAGGGCGTCGACTTCGTCCTCGTCGCGGAGAACGACGGTGAAATGGCGCAGCCCCACTGTGTCGTCGGGGGCGGGCGGCACGCCGGGCCCCCGCCACGTGTTGAAGCCGACGTGGTGGTGATAGCCCCCGGCGGCCACAAAGACCGCGCTCGGGAGGTTGGTCATGACGTCGAAGCCGGCGACGTCCACGTAAAAGCGCGTCGCGGCGTCGAGGTCGCCAACGTGCAGGTGGACGTGCCCGATGACGGCATCGGGAGCGACCGATTCCTGCGGCTCCTCGTCGGCGACGGACTCGAGAAGCGCGTTCAGGTCGAGGGGGTCCGGCCCTCCGCTCATCACGGAGAGGTCCGGCCACTGCTCCTTCGGCCGGTCGGCGGCGAGCTCGATCCCGTTCCCGTCGGGATCCGGGAGGTAGATCGCCTCCGAGATGCCATGGTCCGAGGCGCCCTGGATAGACGTGCGCGTTCGGGCCAGACGGGCGGCCGCCCGCGCAAGCTCCTCGCGCGACGGGTGCAGGAGCGCGAAGTGGTAGAGACCCGCGTGCCGTCCGGCCGGACGGGCGTCCGGACCCTCGATGAGGACGAGCAAGTCCTCGGCGCCGGCGCCGAGCGCAGCGCGGCCTTCCTCACGCCGGTGCGTCCGTAGCCCGATCGCCCCCTCGTAGAACGGCACGGACCGGTCGAGGTCGGTGACGGTCAGCTCGACAGCGCCCAGACGCGTCTCCGGGGCCAGCTTCGTGGTCTCGGCCTCGACCTGGGTCATCCGGAAACCTCGGCCGGCTTTCGCGGGTTGGAGATGGGCGTGAGGCGCGGCTCGATCTGCTCGCGCAGGTGCTCGAACGCGGGCGGAAGCGAAAGTGACTCGCCCAGCGTCTCCTTGGGCTCGTCCGAGTCGAATCCGGGGCCGATCGTGGCGATCTCGAAGAGGACGCCGCTCGGCTCGCGGAAGTAGATGGAGCGGAAGTAGAAGCGGTCGATCACAGGCGTGGGGTGGGCGCCCGCCTCGGCGACGCGTTGCTGCCACGCCTCGTGGTCGTCCATGAGGGACGCGAACGCGACGTGGTGGACGGTGCCGGCACCGGGAGTGCCGAGGCTGTCGGCGGAGTCGTAGACGTACTGCCCGCCGCGCTGCTCGCCGCGAACCTCCCAGCCCTCGTCGTCCCGCGCCTCGAACCCGAGCACGTGCTCGAGGAAGCCCTTGCTCCGCTCGGGGTCGCGCGTGAATGCGCGCACCTCGTCGAAGCCCTGGATGGCGGCCTCGGTCGGGATGTCCGGGCTGACTGCGACGAGCGGCTTGTCGGGTGAATCGACGGCGCGGAGCTCGAGTCCCAGGCCCTCCGGGTCCTCGAACAGGAGCGAATCGCCTTCGCGCCGGGCCGCGGTTCCTTCCGCGGCGAGCCGGTCGGCCCAGAAGTCGAGCGCGGCGCCGTCCGGGACGCGGAAGACGACGCGGTGCACCATGCCGGCCCCTGCGCGGCCGCGGCGGGCGCCCGGGTATTCGAAGAACGTGATGTCGGCGCCGGCCGAGCCTTCCTCGTCGGCGTAGAAGAGGTGGTAGACGGTGGGGTCGTCCTGGTTGACGGTCTTCTTCACGAGCCGCAGCCCGAGGACGCGCGCGTAGAAGTCGACGTTTCCGGGGGCGTCGGCGGTGATCGCCGTCACGTGGTGAATGCCTTCGAGCTTCATGTCGTTCCTTTCTTTCCTCGGGTCACGCCGCGGCGCGAGCGAGCTCATGCCGCTCGGCTACGGCGGAGACGAGCGCGTCGACGACCTCGCCGAGCTGCTCGCAGAGATCTTCGTCCATCAGCGTACCGTCCTCGTCGAATCGCGCCGCCGCGTGGCCCACGGCCACCTCGCCATCGACGACGCGGGCGCCGATCGCGGCCAGAACCTTGCGCAGCTCGGCCTGGGCCCAGACGGCGCCGAAGGCGCCCGTCGAGGCGCCGACGACGGCTGCCGGCTTGTTGCGAAGCGGGTTCGTGGCCAGAGGCCGCGAGACCCAGTCGAGCGCGTTCTTCAGGTGGCCCGGGACGGAGCTGTTGTACTCCGGCGTGGAGATGAAGACGGCGTCGGCGCCCGCGAAGGCCGCGCGCAAAGCGGCCACGGCCTCCGGGGCGCCGTCATGGTCGTCGTCCTCGTCATAGGGAGGGACGTCCTTCAGCCCGCCCAGGATCTCGACTTCGACGTCGTCGCCGAAGAGCTCGGCTGCGTTCCGGAGGAGCTTCGAGTTGTACGAGTCGCTCCGGAGGCTGCCCGAGATTGCGAGGACCTTCGTCATCGTCGTCAGGCCGCCTTCACCAGCTGCAGCTCTGCGACGATCGTCACGTCGTTCGAGAGCGCGGGATCCCCGGTGGGGAGGGGGGTGTTCCAGTCGACGCCGAAGTCGGTCCGGTCGACGCGGGCGGAGAGCTTCAGTCCGAGGCGCTCGTTCCCGTACGCGTCCGCCATCGGCTCCGACAGGGTGCCGGTCACCTCGACGGACTTGGTGACGCCCTTGATCGTGATCTCGCCCGGGACGACGACCGACTCGCTGTCGAGATCGACGTCCTCTGCGACGAACCGGAGCGTGGGGAAGCGCTCGGCGTCGAAGAAGTCGGGCGACTGCAGGTGCGCGGCGAGGTTCTCGTCCTTCACGTCCACGCTTGCGACCTCCGCGCTGCCCTCGATACGGGCGCCGGAGTCAGCGGTGTCGAGCTCAACCTGCACGTCGCGGAACTGACCGCGGAATGTGCCGGCGAGGTAGTCGACCTCGAAGCCGACAGCCGAATGGACTGGATCGAGGTTCCAAATGCCCGCCGGAACCTTGGTCTGACTCGTAATCATGTCGTCTTCTCTCCTTTGCTTGAGTCGTGTATGATTGACAACACAAGCAACTATAGCGAGAACAAGTTGACAGCGCAAGTATTCCAAGAACAGCAGGTTTCAAGCGATATTCCGCCCGCGGTCCGCGCGTGGACGAGGCTTCTACGCGCGCATGCGGCTGCCACCAGGCTGCTGAACGCGGAGCTCCAGGCCGAGCATGGCCTGTCGGTCAACGGCTACGAGGCCCTCTACGTGCTTTCGCGGATAGAGGGGCGCAGGCTCAAGCGCGTCGACCTCTCGCGGCGTCTCGCGCTGACCCCTTCGGGGATCACGCGGCTCCTCGAGGGTCTCGAAGATGCCGGGCTGGTGACGAGAACCACGTGCCCGAGCGACCTGCGGGTGGTCTACGCCGAGCTCACGGACGCGGGTGCGGCAAAGCTTGAGGTCGCCTCGTGCGGGCACGTCGGCTCGATCCGCCAGCTCTTCGAGGAGCACTTCGCCGACGGAGAGATCGACGAGCTCTCCGAGCTCCTCGGACGGTTCCCGGGAGTCGCCGGCACCGACGACTCCTGTCCGGCCGCCTAGGTCACGATCTCCGAGTCGTAACGGGCGAAGATAGCCAGGATGTCCGCGCCTGGCTCGTGGATCTCCTCGAGCAGACGCGCGATGTTCGGCGTCAGCACGAGCAGGTAACGGGCCGGGATGTCGCCGGCGTTCCAGTAGGTGTGTGGCGTCTCGCGCCGTGCCAGGACCGCCGAGCCGGCCTGCGCCTCGATCTCGTCGTCACCAAGCCTGAAGCCGAGCGTGCCCTCGAGCACGTACCAGGCCTCGTCGTCAGCGTGGTGGATGTGGAGCGGCGCGATCCAGTGCGTCCCGACTTCGGCCGTCCATTCGACGACCACGAAGTCGTCATCGGACGATCCCAGAGATCCTCCGGCGAGTCGCTCGACGAACATCGATAAAGAGTAGAAGCGGTTGACAGGAGAACGTGTGTTCGTGTAGAACATACGTTCCCATGATCGCCTGTCTGAACATCCAAGCGTTTTCCCTCCGCGCTGCTCTGCGCTCCCGGCCGGAGCTCATGCGCGGCCCTGTTGCGCTCGCCCCACCTCCCGGCAGCCGGCCGCTCTTAGGGGCATGCTCAGCCGCCGCCGAGGAGGCGGGCGTGCGCCCGGGGATGCGTCTCTCGGAGGCGCTCGCCAATTGTCCCGAGCTCGTTCTCGCCGAGCAGGATCCCGCTGCAGCCGAGGAGGAGTGGGAGCGGATCCTGCGGCGGCTCGAGGAAGCCGGTCTCGCCGTCGAGCCGGTCGAGCCGGGCTGTGCATATTTCGAGACCGAAGGGGTCGAGCGCATGGTGGGCGGCATCAGCGCCGTCCTGCGCAAAGCTCTCGATGCGATCGGCCCGTACTGGCAGCCGCGCATCGGCGTCGCCGGCCGGCGCTTCGCTGCCCTCGCGGCGGCGAGCGTGGCCCCGGCGGGCCGCGCGATCGTGGTCGACGACGCGGAGGCGGAGCTCTTTCTCGAGCCCCTCCCGCTGCACCTCCTACCGCTCAGCCCGGAAAGGCGCGAGGAGCTTGCCGAGCTCGGCATCAAGCAGCTGGGCCAGCTCTCCCGTCTGCCAAGCGCAGCAGTCCGCGACCGGATGGGCCGCGAGGCGGCAGAGGCCCGACGGCTTCTGGGCGGCGAGGACGACAATCGCGTGGCAGCGAGGCGCCCGGCCGCCGAGATCGCCGAAGCCCTCGAGTTCCCCGAGCCGGTCGCCAACGAGGTCACGCTCGAGCTTGCCTTCTCGGCTCTGCTCGACCGGCTGCTCGCCCGCGAGGAGCGGGGCGGGCGACTGCCGCGGCGCCTCGCCGTGTCCGCCCGCCTGGTCGGCGGCGGCTCGTGGCGGCGGACGGCGACGCTGCGAGAGCCGACAGCTGAATCCGAGCGCCTGCGCCAGTCGCTGGCGCCGAAGCTCAAAGAACTGCCTGCGCCGGCGGTCGAGCTACGGCTCGAGCTGGGGGAGCTGACCGAGTCCGTCGGGACTCAGGCCGAGCTCGTCCGCCCGCGCGGCAGTCGACTGCGAGGCCGTCTCCGCGAAGGGCTCCGCCAGGTGCGGGCCGCGATGGGGATGGAGGCGGTCTGCACGGTCGTGGAGGTAGCGCCATGGTCGCGGATTCCCGAGGCCAGGGCGATTCTCGTGCCGCGCGACGACTGAACGAGCCTCGACCCGTGCACGTCACGGTCGAGGATGGGTTGCCAGCTGCGGTCGGGCAGGTAGGCGTCTTCCAGGTGCGTGAGGAGTGGCGGGTGGTCGACCGCTGGTGGACCGACGCGCCCGTGCGACGGCGCTACTTCGACCTCGTTCTCGCGACTGGCGAGAACGTCGCGGTCTTCGAAGACGAGGAGGGGGGAGGCTGGTTTCGCCAGAAAGCCTGAAGATTCCCGGGGCCGCCGCGGGCCTCCCTCCACTTCGATCCTATTGCGGGAAAGCGCGCGAGTGTGACGTGGAAAGGGTCGAAAGGCGCGCGTGAGCGGGGCGGAATACATCGAGCTGCACGCGCACTCCGCCTACAGTTTCCTCGACGGCGCATCGCTGCCCGAAGAGCTCGCGGTCCGCGCCGCCGAGCTGGGCTATCCCGCGCTCGCGCTCACCGACCACGACGGCATCTACGGCTCGCTCGAGTTCGCCTACGCGGCGCGCGCTGTCGGCGTCCACGCTATTACGGGCGTCGAGGCCACCCTCGCAGACGGATCGCACCTGACGCTCCTGGTCGAGACCCCGCGCGGCTACGCGAACCTCTGCCGCCTGCTGACCGCCGCGCACGGTCGCGAGCGCCTCAACCCCGGCCTCGAGCCGGATCTCCTGGCCGAGCTGAACGAGGGGCTCGTCTGCCTCTCCGGCTGTGCGCGCCAGGGGCTCGGCGTCAAGAGCCCGAACACTGCCGCCCGCCTCGCAGAGGCCTTCGGGCGCGATCGCTTCTACGTCGAACTCCAGCGCCCATACGCGCGCGGCGACGCGCGCAGAAACGCGGCGCTTCGCGACCTCGCGGGGGCACTCGAGGTTCGCACGATCGCCACGGGAGACGTGCATGCTCATCATCTGCGGCGCGCGCGCCTGCAGGACGTGCTCGTCGCCGTGAAGCACAACGTTGCGCTCGAAGGCTGCGAGGCCGAGCGGCGCGGAAACGAGCAGTTCGTCCTTGCCTCGCCTGCGGAGGCGGCCGCCTGCTGGCCCAAGGACAAGGACGCCGTTCGGGCGACCGTCGAGCTCGCCGAACGGCTCGAGTTCGACCTGACGCACGAGCTTGGCTATCGCTACCCCGACTTCTCCGACGGTGTCGATCCTGCGGACGTGCAGCTGGCCCAGGTCTGCGGGCGCGCGTTCGAGGAGCGCTACCGCAACGCGCCCGCCGGCCTGCGCAGTCGTGCCGATGCCCGCCTCCGCGAAGAGCTCGCGCTCATCGCCGAGCTCGGGCTCTCCGGCTTCTTCCTTCTCCACTGGGAGGTGCTCGAGCTCGCGCGCGAGGTCGCCTACGAGGTGCGCGGGGCCGGCTCGCCGCGTCATCTCCTGCCGCCGGGCCGCGGCCGGGGGAGCTCGGTAGGCTCGATCGTCTGCTACCTGACCGGGCTCTCGCACGTGGATCCGGTCTCGGCAGGGCTTGCGCTCGGCCGTTTCCTGAACCGCGAGCTCGTCTCCGTGCCGGACATCGACCTCGACTTCCCGCGCGACATCCGCGAGAAGCTGATCGTCGCGGTGATCGAGCGCTACGGCCACGAGCACTCGGCGCTCGTGGCGAGCTTTGCGACCTACCGCTCGCGGGGCGCGATCCGTGACGTCGGCAAGGCGCTCGGGCTGCCCCAGTCGGAGCTCGAGCGGCTCGCACGCATCACCGAAGGAAGCCCGCGCCGCGTCGCCGAGGAGATGGAGAAGCTGCCCGGCGCGGAGAGCAAGCTCGCCTCGCCGCGCTGGCGCGCGTTCGGGGAGCTCTGCGCGGAGATCGGCGGGCTTCCGAGGCACCTTTCCCAGCACCCGGGCGGCATGGTCATCTCGAGCCGCCCGCTCGTGGAGCTCGTTCCGGTCGAGCACGCGGCGATGGAGGGCCGCAGGCTCTGCCAGTGGGACAAGGACTCCTGCGCCGACGCAGGCTTCCTGAAGATCGACCTGCTCGGGCTCGGGATGCTCTCTGCGGTCGAGGAGTGCGTCGACCAGATCGTGCGCCTGCGCGGGGAGCGCATCGACCTCTCCCGCATCCCGCTCGACGACTCCGTGGTGTACCGGGAGATTCAGGACGCCGACACCGTCGGTCTCTTCCAGATCGAGAGCCGCGCGCAGATGCAGAGCCTCCTGCGCACGCGTCCGGAGAACCTCGACGACTTGACCGTGCAGGTGGCGCTCGTCCGTCCGGGCCCGATCCAGGGGAAAGCCGTGCACCCCTACGTCGAGCGGAGGCAGCGCCGGCGCGAAGATCCGTCCTACGTCATCCCGCACGACCATCCGCTCCTCGCGGAGTGTCTCGAGGAGACCCTCGGCGCGATCATCTTTCAGGAGCAGGTGCTCGAGGTCGCGATGGCGCTCGCGGGGTTCAGCGTGGGGGAGGCCGAGGGGCTGCGCCGGGCGATGAGCCGCAAGCGGAGCCAGGACGCGATCGAGGCCCACCGCGAGCGCTTCTTCGTGGGAGCGGCGAGAAATGGCGTGCCGGAGGAGACCACGGAGCTCGTTTTCTCGAAGATCAACGGCTTCGCGGCGTTCGGCTTCCCCAAGTCGCACGCGGCCGCCTTCGCGCTCCTCGCCTACCAGTCCGCGTGGCTTCGCCATTACTACCCCGGCGAGTTCCTCTGCGCGCTCCTGAACGCCCAGCCGATGGGCTTCTATCCGCCGGCGAGCCTCGTGCGCGATGCCCAGCGCCGCGGGGTCGAGGTCCTGCCGCCCGACGTGAACCTGAGCGCCGCCTCGTGCCGGATCGAAGGCGAAGCTGTGCGCATCGGGCTCGGCTACATCAAGAGCCTCGGAGAGCAGCCCGCGAAGATGTTCGTGGCCGAGCGGGAGGAGAACGGCGACTTTACGAGCGTCATCCAGCTCGCGCAGCGTGCCCCGCTCGACCGGCCCGGGCTCGAGGCGCTCGTCGCCTCGGGAGCCTGCGATTCTTTCGGCTGGCCGCGGCGCCAGCTCCTCTGGCGGCTCGGTCTTGCGCCACGGTCGGTCTCGGTGGGCGCGGGGGGCGACGAGCGCCAGCTGGCACTCCCGCTCGGCCCGACGTCGGAGATTCCCGAGCTCCCCGAGCAGACGTCGTGGGAGCGCATGCTGGCCGACTACCGGACGACGAGCATGTCGATCGGAGTTCACCCGCTCGAGCTCCTCCGTCCGCACTTGCCCGCAGAGGTGGCGACGAGCGCGGACTTCGAGCACCTCGAGCACAGGAGCCGCGTTGCGATCGCGGGCCTCGTCGTCGCCCGCCAGCGCCCGGCGACCGCGAACGGCGTCGTTTTCATGCTCCTCGAGGACGAGCACGGGCAAATGAACCTCGTCATCCCGCCGGAGGTGTACGAGCGCTTCCGGCCACTCGTTCGGGGCGAGCCGCTCCTCCTCGCTCGCGGCTGGTTCGAGCGCTTCGAGCGGAACAGGAACGTGATCGTGGGCGAGCTCGTCACCCTGGCGCCGCTGGCCCGCCAGGCCGCCGGCGAAGCCGAGGTGCGCTCCGCGCTTCCGGAGGCTCACCACTTCGGCCATCGGTAGGGTTTTGGCGCATGGCGGGTCCCCGCTCACTCTGGCTCCAGGAGGCCCTGCACGCCGAGGATGGCGTCGAGTCGCAGGAGCTCCTCGAGCCCAGGAGGGCCGACGTCTGCATCGTCGGCGGCGGCTACACAGGGCTCTGGACCGCCCTTCGGATCAAGGAGCTCGAGCCGGGCGCGGACGTCGTCGTGATCGACCAGGACATCTGCGGCGGCGGCCCGTCAGGCCGAAACGGCGGCTTTGCGCTCACGTGGTGGTCGAAGTTCCAGACGTTGATCAAGCGCGGGGGGGAAGAGGAAGCCGTTCGCCTCGCCAAGGCCTCCGAGGACGCCGTCAGGGAGATCGGCGCCTTCTGCGAGCGCGAGGGGGTGGACGCACACTTCCACCAGGGCGGCTGGCTCTGGACCGCGACCTCGCCGGCGCAGGTCGGCGCGTGGGAGGCGAGCGTGGAGACAGCCGAGGCAAACGGCGCTCATCCCTACGAAATCCTGAGCACCGAGGAGGTGCAGGAGCGCACTGGCTCTCCCATCCACCTCGGAGCGGCCTACGAGCAAACCGCGGCGATCGTGCAGCCCGCTCTCCTGGCGCGCGGGCTCCGAAGGGTGGCCATCGAGAAAGGCGTCCGCATCTTCGAGCGAACGCCGATGATCGAGCTCGACCGGGAGGAGG
>Ga0307319_10000402_pt1 | contig 13254 bp, 10 predicted proteins | sample ER_DNA_368_FD_194491 | JGI IMG/M metagenome (GOLD analysis project Ga0307319, IMG submission 194491) | Bulk soil microbial communities from the East River watershed near Crested Butte, Colorado, United States - ER_DNA_368 | ecosystem: Environmental > Terrestrial > Soil > Floodplain | place...
GACACCGCGTGGAGCCCGCAACGTGCAAGAGGAGCGCCATGACCCGCGGCGGACGCTCGTGGCGCACCGTATGCGCGGTGCTCGTCCTCGGAGCGCTCGCCGCGCCGCTCGTCGCGTCGCCGGCACGGGGCGCACGGTCCCCGGCCGCGGACCGTAAGGCGCCAAGAATCCTCGGGCCCGAGAGCCAGCGCATCGCGGTCGACTACAAGGGATGCGGCACGCTGCGGGCTCTGGTCGTCCGCCGGGGTAAGGCCCGCGAACCCATCGTCGTTCGCGTGCAGTCCGCACGCGGGCGCGCCCGGATCACGCCACGCGTCGTCAGGGTGCGCCCAGGCCGCGCCTTCCGCATCCCCGTGGGGCTGAACGCGACGTCGCAAGCCCTCTTGCGCCGTGACGGCGTGCTGCAGCGCAAGCTCCACGTCGTCGCGGACCCGCGACGCGGCCCGTCGGCGTCGCGCATCCTTCGCGTCCGGTTCGACGTGCGCCGCATCGCGCCGCGTCCGGGGGCCGCCCTCTGCTGCGGGGTGCCGCCGTCGGCCCGCTTGCGCTATCGGAACATCGTCCCGGGCGTGAGCGAGCAGGGGACGGCGATGTTCGCCGATCCGTGCTTCCGGGCGTTCGGCATCCGCACCGCGCGCCTCGTCGCGCCGTGGAACGCGATCGACACCGAGGCAGCATGGCTCGACGCGTGGCTCGGAGCCGCCGCGGGGGCGGGCGTGGAGCCCCTCGTGGCCTTCAACCGCGCCCGCGGCAGCCAGTGCCCCCACGACCCGTGCGAGCTCCCGGACGTCGCCGCCTACGAGGCGGCGGTCGGCCGGTTCCTCGCGCGCTACCCCTGGGTGCACGTCATCACGCCGTGGAACGAGCCGAACCACCACGGGGAGCCGACGTTCCGCGACGCAGCGGCGGCGGCAGCGTACTACGGCGCGGTCCGCCGCGCCTGTCCGGCGTGCACGATCGTCGCCGGCGATGTGCTCGACACGGGCAACATGCTGCGCTGGCTGGGCGCGTACCAGGCCGCGCTGCCCGAGGCGCCCGCGGTCTGGGGGCTGCACAACTACCACGACACGACGCACCAGCTCGCCGACGGCCTGGAGAGCTTCCTGCACGCCGTCGCGGGCGACGTGTGGCTCACCGAGACCGGTGGCATCGTCGAGCTGCGCAACGGCAGCGGACGTGTGACGCATCCCTACGACGAGCAGCGGGCGGCCAACGGCGTCCAGCATGCGTTCGCCCTCGCCCGTGCCCATGCGGCGCGCGTTCGCCGCGTATACATCTACAACTGGCAGGACGACGGCCCGAACGGGTACTTCACGTCGGGCCTCCTCGACGCGTCCGGACGGGCGCGTCCGGCCTTCTTCGTGTTCGGCGACGAGCTGGCACAGCTAGCTGCGCAGCGGGCCCCACGGTGACCGTCATCACTGCACCCGATGCGTCCATCGTCGTCCCCGTCAATGCGCAGGGCGATCTCGAGAACGTCCTCACGCTGCTCGACGACCTCGGACGCTACGCGGGGCCGCACGAGTTCGAGACCGTGCTTGTCGTCAACAACTTCGCGGACGCGCGCCGGCCGCCGGAGCTCGCGGCGCTCGATGCGCTGGAAGGCGTTCGCGTCCTGGCCGTCCCGAGCGTGCGCGAACCCGGCGTGGCGGCCGCCTTGTCCGCGCGGATCGCCGGCATGCGCGAGGCGGCGACGCCGTATGCGATCCATCTCGACGCGGACTGCCGCGTGCCCGATCCGACGTCCCTCCTCGACTGGTACGTGCACCGGCTGCACTGCGGCGACGGCGTGGCCTACACGCGCGTGCGTTACCACAGCGTCCGCCGGCGTCCGTCGATCTACGCGCGGATTGCGATCCACCACGCCGCGCGCTGGAGCAAACGCGTGCTGCTGGGCATCCCTACGACGCGCGGCGGCAGCTACGCGGTCCATGTCCCCATGCTCCTGCGGCTCGACGCCGAGGGTCTCCTGGCCGACGAGATGAACGTCGGCCCGGCCGCGAGGAGCCGCGGTGCGCGCGTCGTCTACTCGGGCGACCGGCGGATGGTCGTGCGGACATCGGGGCGGATGTTCGCTGGGGGGTGGTGGAAGCTCTGGCGCTACCTCGGCTATCGGCTGCGCTACAACCTTCGCGTGCTCCCGGTGCGCCCCGGGGTCGCCGCGCGCACCGGACGCGAGCGCGACCCGGTACGGGTCTACCGGGCGAACCGGCCGGTCCGATGAAGCACCCGGCAGTGCTCGCCACGCTCGCGTTCGTGGTCGGCTTCTACCTGAACGTGCCCGTCGTCTTGACCGGCGCGGCAGGGCTGCCGACCGGGAGCGCCTCGGCGTTCGCGTTGCTGCTCGCGGTGCCGGTCGTACTGGCGGTCGTGGTCGGCCGCCAACCGCTCGTGGTCACGCCCGCACTCGCGCTGATGATCGCGTGGCTGGTCGTGCTCGTCATCTCCTCGGTCGCGGCCGGCGCCGATGGCGGCGATGCCGGCCCGGCGGCGATGACGACGTTCCTCACCGAAGGGCTTCTCCTGTATGTCCTCGTCGTCAACGCCGTGCGGTCGCCCGCGATGATGCGGTGGGTCATCTGGGGGTTGCTGATCGCCGGCGGCACCATGGGGGCGATCTCCGTGTGGCAGGAGGCAACGCACGCCTACCATCAGACACTGCTCGGGTTCGCACAGGTCAACGACGCGGCCTTCAAGGTGGCGGACACGGTCAACGGCAAGGTGCTTCGTCCCCGCCTCTCCGGACCGATCGGCGAGCAAAACCGCTACGGGCAGATCCTGCTCGTCCTCGTGCCGCTCGCCGTCTCGCGGATTCGCGTTGAGCGGCGCCTTGCGCTGCGGTCGCTCGCCGCGGCCCTGACCGTGCTGATCCTCGCCGGCATCGTGCTGTCGTTCTCGCGCGGGGCGGCTGTCGCGCTCGCCGTGGTCGCCGTCGCGATGGTTGTCATTGGCTTCGTACGCCTGCGCTACTTCCTCGCCACCGCGCTCGCGCTCGCCGTCCTCGTGATCTCCGTCGTGCCCGATTACGCGGTGCGCGTCCGCTCGCTGAGCGCCGCGGACACAGCCACCGCCGTGGATAGCCGCGCCGACGCCTCGATCCGCGGCCGAGCCACGGAGAACCTCGCGGCCTTCGCGACGTTCCGCGACCACCCGGTCCTTGGCGCGGGCCCCGGCGGATTCTTCCGGCGCTACTCCCAGGAAGAGGCGAACAAGCTCGGCCTGCGGTTCCTTGGCAAGAACCGCCGCGCGCACAACATGTACCTGGAGATCGCGGCCGACACCGGGATCGTCGGCCTCGTTGCGTTCCTCGCCATCGTCGCCGTCACGCTCGCGCAGCTGTGGCGCGTCGCGCGCGCGTGGGCCGCGCTGGGGCGCGAGGACCTCGTCGTGCTCGCCCAGGCCTTCCTTCTCGCCCTCCTGGCGTACCTGGCGAGCGCCGCCTTCCTCCAGCTGTCCTACCAGCGCTACTTCTGGTTCCTCCTCGCCCTCGCAAACGCGACCGTCTGGATGCTTCGGCGCGAGGCCGCCAGGCCTGTGGGCGAGCCGCAGCCTTCCGCGGCAGCCCGCGAGGCGCCACGCCCGCCGGTGCCGCCCGCGCGCGACGTCCGCGTCCCGGTCGCGACCATCGCTCGGCCCTGAGCAATCAGCCCGCGGGCCCGGCGCCCCAAGTCGCGTGCGTCCAGTCGGTGTAGCCGACCGTCCGCCCGGCCCCCGTCGGGAGGTCAACCGGGAAGCGGGTCTCGTAGGCGACGTTCACGAGCTGGATGATCTCGTTGGACCGCCGTTCCTGGAACCAGCTCCCGCTCCCGGTGGAGAGCTGCAGGTCGCGCAGGTAGCCGACCGCCCGCAGCACGGCCCGGTCGGCCACCGCGAACGCCGGATACCCGGCACGGTGCAGGATCACCGCGGCCGGGACGACTCCCTCGAGCGCCACCCAGGGGTACTGGGTCGTGCCCGGAGGCCACGCGAGGTCGCCGCCGCGCGCCATGTCGTTGATGATGGCGCCGCCCACCGCCACCACCTGTCCGGCGCCCGGTCGCCCCGGAGGGACCTGCTTCGCCGCACCGGCCGGGTTCACCGCGCAGGGATGCTGGTCGTCGTATGCCCAGCCCGCCTTCACGCCACGGTGCAGGTCGATGCGTTCCCGGTCGGGCGCCGACGGGTCGCAGAGGTACGTCCGAAACGCGTCCCATGCCCGCTCCAGCGCCGCGCGGTCGCCGAGGTAGGCGGCAACCGCGGCGTACGCCGCGCCCTCCTGCGCGCTCGCGTTGCTGCCCGACGCGAATGGGATGAACGGGATGGGCTCGCCCGTGTTGTTGTCGGCGAGCCGCTCGGTCTCGAAGCCCCGGATCCATGTCTCGACGCGCGTGCCGGCACTCTCGGGATCGCCATCGGCGCGGAGGCCCATGACGTCGGCCGCGATGACGTACGCCGTGAGGTTGCGTCCGACTGCCAGCCAGCGCCCGCCGCGCTCGGTCCCAATCGGCGAGACGACGCCCGCCCGGGCCTTGTCGCACAGCTCCGGGCTGTTCGTCCGGGCGCACACCAGCGCGGCAGCGAGGGTGGCCACGTCGTGCCCCGAATCCTGGTCGGCCACGTCCGCCGTGCCGGGATCGGCTTCGGCGTCGGCGAGGAGGCGGTCCCAAGACGCTCCGGTCGTTGGCAGGTGCCGCAGCGTGGCAGGGCTGATCCAGATCCCGTTGCGCGGCGCGGGCGCGGTCTGCGGCGCCGGGCGCTCGACCATCGCTGGTCGAGGCTGGGGCGTAGTGGCCGGGCGCAGACCGGCGCACCCGGTCAGTGCGACGACGGCGACGAGGATCGATGCGCGCCCGCGTCCCATCGAGCAGCAAGCGTAATCCGCGCGCTCGCCGGTTCACAGCAGGCCTGGACCAGGCCTGGACGATCGTCGAGCGCAACCTCCGCCTGAGGCGTCAAGACTATGCGGTCGCGGGGGCGAAAATCGGCGCGCGCGCGCGTAGCGTGGGCGGCCATGACCCGGTTCGCACCCGGCATTTGGCGACGCGCGTGGATCGTCGCGCTCGCCACCGCGGGCGCCGCGCTCGCGGCCCATGTCGCTGTGGCCGACCACCCGCGGGTCCACGAGGCGAAGGCGGTGTTGCTCGTCGGCCCGCTCAAGGCCGGGATCGACACCTTGCGCGCGTCGGGCCCGCTCGCCGAGACCTATGCCGAGCTCGCCGGGAGCCGCCCGGTGCTCGCCGCGACAGATCGCCGGCTACACGAGCGCGGCGCAGCGAGTGGCATCTCGACGAGTGCCAACCAGACGACGCGTCTGTTGACCGTGGAGGCCCGTGACGCCGACGCCGCGCGTGCCGCCCGGATCGCGAATGCGCACGCCGCCACGCTCCTCGCGCTTGCCGCGCGCCGCGCATCGGGAGCGATCCCATCGGGCCGGCTGCAGGTCATCGACCCCGCGGTGCCGAGCCGGTCGGCGGTGGGACCCGATGCGACCACGCTCACGATCCTCGCCGGCCTCGTCGGCTTCGGAGTCGCGCTCGCGCTCGTCGCGCTGGCCGAAAGCTCGCGCACCACGATCCGCGACGGGAGCGAGCTGGAGGCGGTCGCCGGCGTGCCGTGCCTCGCGAGCGTGGGGCGAGCCGCGCTTCGGCGGCGCCGAACGCCGGTTGTGCAGCACGCGCCGCACTCACGCGCCGCAGACGAGTACCGGCTGCTCGCCGCCAAGCTGGACGCGCTCGGCGCGCGCAGCCTCGCGGTCGTCTCCGTCGACGGCGCCAAGGGCAGCCTCGTCGCGGACAACCTGGTGGGCGCGCTGCGCGCCCGCGGGGCGAGGGTCGCCGTGGTTGATCCGGATGACGGCGCCAGCGACCGAGATCAGCGGCTGAGCGATCGCGGCTCGGAAGGAGCGCGCTCGGTGCTGGCGCGGCTGCTCGCCGAATCGGATGTTGTTGTGCTGCATGCGGCGGGCGGCGCGGGATCCCCGACCGGCCTCGCCTGGGCAGGCGTCGCCGAGGCGACGCTGCTCGCGGTTCAGCGGCAGCGGACGCCGCGTCGTGACGTGACGAGCGCGGTCCAGAACCTTCGCCTGGTTCAGGCGCGGCTTGCCGGCGCCGTCCTGACCGCGCGATCGCGCAGGAGCTGATGGCCGTTCGCGAGCGCCTCGTCCTCGAGGGCACGCTCGCCACGTCGTTCGTCCCGGGCACGAACCGCCGGGGCGGGCTTCCCGAGGTCTCGTGGACGCTCCTCCTCGACCGCCTCGAGCTGGGGCACGTCACCTGTCTCGGCCAGCCCCGCCGGCGGACGCTGCGAGCGCTCCAGCGGCGCGCGCGCGCCGTCACGATCGTGACAGCAGACGGTCCGGCCTGCCACCGGGCCCGGCGCCGGCTCGAGCGGGCCGGGTTGGGCAGCGTCGGGGTCGTCTCCATCGCCCGCGTCGGCGACCTCCCCCAGGCGGACCTCGCCGTCGTGCTGGGCCGGTGGTGGCTACGGCGGGCCGCGGCCGACCACGGATTGGCGGCGCTGTTGTCGGCCAGTGGCGCGGTGTACGCCGAGGGCGGCCAGCCGGGACGAGCGGAGGGACTGCCGCTTCCGGCGTCTCGGCCCGTGGTCCGCCTATGGCTCTGGGTCGTCGAAGGCGACGTCCGGCTCGCCGCGGGCCTGGACGACGACGCGGCCGTCGCGTTCCTGCGGCGTCCGCCCGCGGCACAGCCGATCGCGCGGTTCCGGCCGCGGCCCCGCGAGCTGGGGCGGCGCGTCCGCCCGCACCGGCGGGTTGGTGAGCGGATCGGCGTCCTGAGCGTCGCGACGCGACCCGTGGGGGGCCCGGGCGCCCCGGTCCCCGGTTACATTCGGGCGATCGCGGCGGCGGCGGGAGAGCCGCTCGACGGCTGTCGCGTTGCGTTGGCGGCGCCCGGCGATTACCCGTCGCGCAAGGCGATCCTCGCGGTGTTCCCGCCGGGTGGCTCGGAGCCCCGGTACATCGTCAAGATCGCGCGCGACCCGGTGTTCAACGGTCGGCTCGAGAACGAGGACCGCGCGTTGCGGGCGCTCGCCGCGGCAGGCATCGGGGACGCGGCGACCGTGCCGCGCGCGTCGTTCTTCGGGCACGACGGCGGTCTCGCGGTGCTCGCCCAGACCGCGATCTCCGGCGTGCCATTCCGCCAAGTCGCCCGCGGCACGCACGACTGTCCCTCTGCGCGCGCGGCGATCGCGTGGCTGATGGAGCTCGGCGCCCGCACGGCGGATCGGACGATCGCCGAGCCTGGGCAGGCCGCGGCCGCGCTGCGCGTCCTGCTCCACCGCTTCGTTCGCCTCTACCGGCCGAGCGTCGCGGAGCAGGAGCTGCTGGCCGAGCAGATCGACGCGATCGCCGCGAGCCGGCGGCCGTTCCCGCTCGTGTTCCAGCACGGCGATCCCGGTGTCTGGAACCTCCTGATCACGCCGGAGGGGCGCCCGGCCTTCCTGGACTGGGAGGCGGCAGAGCAACGTGGGATGCCGCTGTGGGACCTGTTCTACGCGGAGCGCAGCGTCGGGATCGGGGTCGCGCGGGCGATGGGCACCCGCAGCTCGCTCGACGCCTTCGCGGAGCACTACCTCGCAGACGGTCCTCTGAGCCGCGTGCTCGCCGACGACGTCGGGCGGTACTGCAGGCAGATCGACCTGGACGCCGCTCTCGTCGGGCCCCTGTTCTTCACGTGCTGGATGCACCGGGCGCTGAAGGAGGCGGCGCGCCTGGAGCCCCACCGCCTCGCAAACGGCCGCTACGCGCGGCTCCTGCGGCTGTGCCTGCAGCGCCGGGACGCGCCCGGACTCATGCGGCTGTGCGGCGCCGCCGCCGACTGAGCGAGAACCGCTTGCACGCCCAGCGGGACTGGTATGCGGCCCAGATCGCCCCGGTGACGTCGCGGCGAACGCGATCGGGCTCGTGCGTGGCGTCGACGACGATTGCGCGGGCGCGGCCGCGCGCGAGGCGCAGGTAGGCGCGACGCTCGGCCTCGAGGACCACCGGGCCGTGCTCGCCAGTGCGCGCGTGCAGCAGCTCGCCGGGGGCGTCGAGCACGACGATCAGCTGCGGCGCTGGGCAGGCGTGCCCGAGCAGCCACCGCCGCAGGCGCCCGAGCGGCCCCAGCGGCCAGCGCGCGGGCAGCAGCGCGTCGTATGCGTAGCGGTCGAAGAGCACGAGCCGCCCGCGGAGACGGAGCGCCTGCGCGCGGCACCATCGCCAGAGCTGCGCGCCGATCCGCAGGGCGAGTCTCGCGCCGCGCGGCGACGGGCCACGGCGGGGCGTCATCGCGGGACTCATGTAGACGGTGCGCACGGCAAGCGGGAACGAGCGCGCGAGCGCCGCCGCCGAGGAGGACTTCCCGGCTCCGTCGGGGCCGACCAGCGCGACGGTCATCCCGCGGCGGCTGCGCAGGAAGAGGCCCGCCGAGCGCGCGAGCCTGCCGATCGCGCGCCGCCGCAGACTCGCGAGCCGATGTCGCCGCCGCCAGGCGGCAGCGAGCGCGGGACCTGCCGCCTCGAGCTCGATCCACGCCGAGCGCCTGGCCGCGTCGAGCAACAGTGGTGTGCACGAGCCCGGCGCGATCCGTTCGATCTCGTACGCCAACGGACTCTCGGCGCAACCGGGCGCGCGGGCCAACCGTGCCAACGCCGCGGCGGCCGCACCGACGCTGCCCTTGTCGAGCAGGCGGTGCAGCAGAAGGCACCAGAACGCATCACTGTCGTCGAGCACGACCGCGCTGCCGCGGCGCAGGCGGCGGCTGAGGCAGAGCGGCGCGGTCTCGCTGGGCAGCGAAAACCACGGCCCGAACGCGAGCTCGGTCACCACGTCGAGCTTCAGCCAGCGGTCGGTCGCCGCGTCGTAGCCGAGATGGAAGCGATGCGATCCGTATCCCCAGGCGGGCAGGCGCGCGAAGCCGAGCGGCGCGATAGCGCCCGTGAAGCGTGCCGCGTCGTCGCGGGCCACCAACAGGTCGACGTCGCCGCCCGGCACATCCGGGCCCTCGGCCCCGCGCAACAGACACCAACGGACGCCGGCGCGATCCAGCGCCATGAAGACCTCGCGGAGGAGCGGACGGAGCCCGAGGCGATCCTCCGGGGGGGCGGAGGCCGTCAAGCGGCGACCGTGCTCGGCATGGCCCGTGCCGACGCGCGCTGGCCCGTCACCTGCTCCTCGATCCACCGGTAGGTCGGCAAGAGCCCCTCTTCGAGCGAGACTCGCGGCTCCCACCCGATGATCTCACGCAGCCGGGTGTTGTCCGAGTTGCGCCCGCGCACGCCCTGGGGCCCATCGATGTGCTCGATCTCGATCCCCGGCTTGCCCGAGATGTCGATGATGATCCGTGCGAGCTGGTTGACGCTGACCATCCGGTCGGTGCCGAGGTTGAGGGGCGAGCAGTACCCCGACCGCATGATCCGGTGGATCCCCTCGACGCAGTCGTCGACGTAGCAGAACGATCGAGTCTGCTCGCCGTCGCCCCAGACCTCGATCGATCCGCCGGGCTCGGCCAGCGCCACCTTGCGGCAAAGCGCCGCGGGCACCTTCTCGCGACCGCCGTCGTAGGTCCCGTAGGGCCCGTAGACGTTGTGGAAGCGGACGATCCGCGTCTCGAGGCCGAACTCGTCCGCGTAGTAGAGGCAGAGCCGCTCGGCGACGAGCTTCTCCCAGCCGTAGGCGTCCTGCGGATTGGCGGGGTAGGCGACCTCCTCGCGCAGGGGCACGACGTCGGTGTGGTCCTGGAGGTGCTCCGGATAGACGCAGGCGGTGGAGCTGAAGAGGTACCGCCCGGTCCCGTGCACACGTGCCGCCTCGATCGTGTTGAGGTTCATGAGCAGGTTGTCGTGGAAGATCGTGCCGTGGTTGGACGAGATGAACCCCATGCCGCCCATGTCGGCGGCCAGCGCATAGACCTCGTCGGTCCCGTGCATCACGCGCAGCGCCTCCTCCCGCAGGCGGAGGTCCGCGATCTCGAACTCGTCGGCATCCACCGCCGTGTACTCCGGCAGCTTCACGTCGACGCCGCGCACCCAGTATCCGCGCTCCTTGAGATAGGTCACGAGGTGGTGTCCGATGAACCCACCCGCTCCCGTCACCAGGACCCGCGTCATGCCACGCTCCCTTGTTCGGCTTCTATACGTTCAACGTGGCGGGCACGTGCTGGATCTCGCGTGGTCGCGCCGGCGGCGAAACCCTGTTCGTTCGCGGCGGCATAACCCTGTCCGTTCGGCCAGCTTCGGGAGCGCCGGGCCGCCCGAAGCGCCAGTAGGCGCGGCGCGCGGCCGCCTCTAGCATCGGTCCGACGCCAACGGGGAGGACCTCGATGCGCATCCTGATGTGCGTTTCCGATGCGCCACTGCACCCGATCAACACCGGATACCGGCGGCAGCTGACCGGCCTCGTCACGGAGCTCGGCAGGCGCCACGACGTGCGGCTGATCGGCTACCGCCATCGCGACCAGACGCGAACGCCGTCGGTCGAGGGCGACCTGCGGATCGTCGACTACGAGCGGCCCGGCCACGCCGGCAACGCGGCCGACCTCGCGATGGCGATGACGCTACGCCGTCCGCTGCGCGCCGCGCGGCTCACGCGTGGCCTGCGCGATCCCCTGCGCGAGGAGCTGCGGCGGTTGCGCCCGGACGTCGTGCACGTCGGGCCGGGCAAGCTGTCCGGGCTGCTCGGCGACCTCGAAGGGCGCCCTGCGGTTCTCGGTGTGATGGACGCCTGGCACCTCAACGTCGAGGCGCGAGCCGAGGCGGCGCGAGGGGTCCGGCGGCCGCTGCTGCGCGCAGATGCCCGGCGCATCCGGCGCTTCGAAGCTGCTCGCTATCGCGGCTGGGACCGCGTCGTGCCGAGCAACGAGGACGACATGCGCGAGCTGCTCGCGCTCGACGACACGCTGCCGATGGCACTCGTGCCGATCGGCTTCGACGCCTCCGCTTACGCGCCCGACCCGGCCGCAGGGCGTCGCCGCGACCGCATCATCTTCCACGGCGCGATGAGCTACGCCCCCAACGTGGTGTGCGCGGAGCGCCTCGCGCGCCACGTCCTGCCGCGCGTCCGCGCACGGCGCCCGGACGCGCACCTGGTGATCGTGGGCCGCGACCCGGCGCCCGAGGTCCGCGCGCTCGAGGCGCGCGCCGGCGTCCGCGTCGTCGGCGGCGTCGACGACATGCGTCACTGGATCACGACCAGCGCCGTCTGGGCCGGTCCGTTCACGATCGGCACCGGGATCAAGACGAAGCTGCTCGAGGCGATGGCGTCGAACACGCCGGCCGTTGTGACACCGGTCGGCGGACGGGGCCTTGATCTCGCGTCGGGGACGTTCCTCGTCGGCTCAAGCGACGAGGAGCTAGCGGCGCATCTGTGCTCCGTGCTCCAAGACGAGGACCTGGCCTGGGTCCTCGGCGAGCGCGGCGGCGACTATGTCCGTGGCAGCTACGACTGGCCGGCAGTCGGCCGCGCGCTCGAGCGGGTGTACGAGGAGGTCGTCGCCGAGAAGCGCATGCCGGCGCGGTAGGGAGGACGCCGCCACGTCCTTCGCCGCGCTCGCCCACGCGTTCCTTCCCGCGGATCCCGGTCTGACCGGTGTGGTGGTGGACGCCGCGGCCGAGCACCGCTTCGCGCTCGGGACGCTGCCCGCCGACGTCGCGCTCGTGTGGGGACGGCTGCCAGACGGCTCGCAGCACCCGCTGCGCCAAGCGGCCGCGCGCGAGCTCGATCTTCGCGCGCTGAGGGCGGCGCTGCCACGGCGCCTCCATGTCGCCGCCGTGCATCGGCTGCCCGCGCCCGGCGCGAGAACCGGGGTACGCGGTTGGGCGCGCGGCATCCTGCGGGCCGGTGTCGTCGTGGAGGTCGCCCCGCCGGACGCGGGCCCGCGGATCCTCGACGCGGTGACTCAGGTGGCGGGCGCCGAGCGTCTCGAGCCGCCGCTCCACGCGGGCGCCGGCGGCACCGTGCTCGTCCGCGCCAGGATGGCGAGCGGCGCGCGCGGCCTCCTGCGGGTGACACGCGCCGGCGCGTCCGGTGACCCCGCCGCGCTGGCGGAGACGCTCGAGCGCCTAGCAGCCGCGGGTGTGCCGCTGGCGCCGCGGACGCTCGGTCGAGGCGTCGTGGCCGGCGCGTCGTGGAGTGCGGAGAAGCTGCTGCCGGGCCACCGGCCCGGCCGCGTCACGCCGGATCTCGTCCACCAGGCCGCCCGAGCGTTCGGTCGCCTCCCGATCTCGGATTCCGTTCCCACTGCGCCCGTCGAGGACCTGCTCGGCGCGGCCGCCGCCCTGCCCCGGCACGCCGCGGACCTGCGGCGGCTGGCCGACCGCCTGTGGTCGCGCCTTGACGGCATCCCGTCCGTGCAGCGCCACGGCGACCTCTGGGCCGGCAACCTCCTCGTCGACCGCGGGAGGCTGACCGGCATCGTCGACTGGGACGCCGCACACAGCCACGGCGTGCCTGGCGCCGACCTCGTGCAGCTCATCGGCACCAACGCGCGCCGGCGCCAACGCCTGCCGCTCGGACGGGCGGTGCTCGAGCTTCCGTGGCGCGCGAGCACGTTCACCGCGGCCACCGCGGCGTACTGGTGGGCGCTCGACGTCACGCCCCGGAGGGCTCTCCTCGACATCGCCGGCATCGCCTGGTGGGCCAGCGAGATCCACCACACGCTCGTGCGCTTCCCGCAGCGCCGCACCGACGAGCGGTGGGTGGCCGAGAACGTCGCGGCGGTTCTCGAAGGCCTCGAGCGCCGACGGCCGGATCAGGCGCTCCGCCGCGGCTCCCAACGATCGATCTCCCGCCGCCGCAGGACGTTCCAGAGCGCGGCCAGCGACGCGCCGTTGACCAGGCAGAAGTAGGCGGGCAGCGCAAGGACGCGCGAGCGCCACCCGCCGCTCCGCCGGAGGAACAGGCCGGCGGTGCCGAGCCCGTACAGCGCGCCCTGAGCGGCGGCGAGCGCACGGAACGCCCGCGACCGCCGTGCCTCGACCGCCGCGGTCAGCGCGAGCGCGGCGAGCGGTAGCGCCATCAACCGCCGCAGCACCTTGTGCGACAGCAGCTGGAGCGCGTAGAAGCCGTACCGGCGCGGATCGAGGAGCTCGTGCCGCGCCACCACCGCGTTGAGCCCGCGCGTCATCACCCGCACCTTGCGCGCGAACTCATCACGGCCGGATCGAGCCACCGGCTCGAACGCGATCGCCTCGGGCGCGAAGACCAGCCGCTTGCCCTGTGCGATGACGGCCGTCGAGGTCGCGAAGTCGTCGGTGACGCCCGGCGGCACGCGCGAGAAC
>Ga0307319_10000405_pt1 | contig 13224 bp, 15 predicted proteins | sample ER_DNA_368_FD_194491 | JGI IMG/M metagenome (GOLD analysis project Ga0307319, IMG submission 194491) | Bulk soil microbial communities from the East River watershed near Crested Butte, Colorado, United States - ER_DNA_368 | ecosystem: Environmental > Terrestrial > Soil > Floodplain | place...
AACGCCGGCACCCGACGCTAGATCGAGGCGACAGGCAGGGCCGCTCCAGAGGGCGGCCCTGCCAGCTCGTTGCCGCGATCTCTCTCAGCTTTCTCTCAGCTGAGGAGCGGCATGATGGTTGAGTGAGGGTTCTCGTCGTTGAGGACGATGCGCGTATGGCTGCCGCGATTCGGCGCGGCCTGCGCTTCGAGGGTCTCACGGTCGATCTCGCCGGCGGCGGCGAGGAGGCGCTGCGCATGGTCGGCGCGGCGGAGTACGACGCGATCGTGCTCGACGTGATGATGCCGGGGATCGACGGGTTCGAGACCTGCCGCCGCCTGCGTGCGGACGGGGTATGGCTACCGGTGTTGATGCTGACCGCGCGCGATGCCGTCGAGGACCGGGTGCGAGGCCTGGACGGCGGAGCCGACGACTATCTGACAAAGCCGTTCTCGCTGGCCGAGCTGCTCGCACGGCTGCGCGCGCTCGTCCGGCGCGGGCCGGTCGAGCGGCCCAGCGTGCTGGAGGTGGGAGATCTGCGGCTCGACCCGGCCTCGCGCGAGGTGCGCCGCGGAGACGAGGAGGTCGACCTGTCCCCCCGCGAGTTCGCGCTGCTCGAGACCTTCATGCGCCGGCCGGGCCAGGTGCTCACCCAGCTGCAGCTGCTCGAATCGGCCTGGGACATGGGCTATGAGCAGCGCTCCAACGTGGTCGAGGTCTACGTGCGCTACTTGCGCGAGAAGATCGACCGGCCCTTCGGGGTCAGCTCGATCGAGACCGTGCGTGGCGTGGGTTACCGGCTGCGCCGGGACGGTGGGGAGTGAGCCGCCTCCCCATCCGCGTGCGCTTGACGGCCGCCTTCGCGGTCGCGATGGTGCTCGTCCTGGCGGGGGCCGGCCTGTTCGTCTATCTGAGGCTCAAGAGCGACCTCAACGAGAGCGTGACCGCCGGCCTCGAGGCGCGGGCCGCCGCCGTCCTCGCGGCGCACTCGGCGTCAGCGGGTGCGGCCGGGGACGTGGAGGAGGGGTTCGCGCAGCTGCTGAAAGCCGACGGCCGTGTGCTCGACAGCACCGGCGGCGTCCGGGGCCGGGCCATCACCCCGGCCGAGTTGCGCCGTGCGGCCGCCGGCGAGGAGGTTCTCGTGGAGCGCGAGGTGGCGGGCTCGGAGGGAACGACACGGGTGCTGACCAAGGCCGGCGACGGCTCGCAGATCGTGACGGTCGGCCAGTCCCTGGACGACCGCAACGAGACGCTCGCCAACCTCGTGGCGTCTTTCGCCGTAGGCGGCCCGATAGCCGTCGTGGTTGCCTCGCTGCTCGGCTATGCCCTGGCGGCGACGGGCATGCGGCCCGTCGAGGCGATGCGCCGGCGCGCCCAGGACGTCTCGCTCAGCCGCGGCGACGAGCGGCTCCCGCTGCCCGCCGCACACGATGAGATCCGGCGGCTGGGGGAGACGCTCAACGAGATGCTCGACCGCCTTCGCCGCTCGTTCGAGCGCGAACGGCGCTTCGTGGCCGACGCCAGCCACGAGCTGCGCACCCCCGTTGCGGTCATCAAGGCCGAGCTGGAGGGAGCGTTGCGGGCCGGCGGGCACGATCCACAGGTGCGCGAGGCGCTCGTCGCCTCCGTGGAGGAGTGCGATCACCTCGCCCAGCTGGCCGAGGACCTGCTGGTCCTCGCTCGCACCGGCGAGGGCGAGTTGCCCCTGCGGCCCGAGGAGATCGAGCTGAGTGAGCTGCTCGGCCGAGTGGCGCGACGCTTTGACGACCGCGCCGGCGAGCGCGGTCGCGGCATCCGCGTCGAGGTCGATGACGGACAATCGGTGTACGCCGACGAGCTACGCCTGCGTCAGGCGCTCGGGAATCTTGTCGACAACGCCCTTCGCTACGGCGAGGGCGAAATCGTGTTGCGCGCGCGCCCCGGGGTGACGGGCTCCGAGCTCGAGGTGGCGGACAGCGGCGCGGGCTTCTCCGAGGAGTTCGCCGAGCGCGCCTTCGAGCGCTTTGCGCGCGGCGATCTCGCCCGCACCCGTGACGGCTTGGGTCTCGGCCTCTCGATAGTCCGGACGATCGCCGAAGCCCACGGCGGGACGGCCGAGGTGGTGCCGGGCGCCGGCGCGACCGTGCGAATCAAGCTCCCTGACAGCACGAAAACCGTCTCAGGGCCATCTCAGATTGACGGCGTAGCTTCTCGATCACAGGGAACGAACCCGATACGAGGAGGCACCAAACGATGAAGGACAAGTGGAAGGGTGTATTGATCGCCATCGCCGCGGTCGCTGTTCTGGCGGTCGGTGGCACGGCCATCGCCGGCGCCACGGGCGGCGGCGGAGACGACAACTCCACCGACAAGGCGATCACCGGCCAGGCGCTCGACCGCGCCAAGGCGGTCGCTCTCGACCACACCGGTGGCGGCAAGGTGACGGGAACCGAGGCAGGCGACGAGGAAGGCGCCTACGAGGTCGAGGTGACCCGCGCAGACGGCAGCCAAGTCGACGTGCATCTCGACAAGGGCTTCAACGTCATCAACCAGGCCGGCGACAACGACCAGGGCGGCGAGCACGGCCAGAACGAGAGCGGCGACCAGGACTGACCGCTCCGTTCGAGCCCCCTACGAGTTCACGCAGACGGCCCGTTCGGGCCGTATGCGCTCGTGTTTCGCACACGGAGTAGGCTGCAACGATGGCCAGGTTGCTGCGCTTTGCCCTCCAGGTCGTCTTGTTCTTCATCCTGTTGGCGGTCGTGGTCTCCATCGCCCGGCCGGAGACCGGGCCGTGGGAGAAGGTCGTGCTCGTCCTTCTGGCCGCAGCGCTCGTCTGGCTCGCCTCGCGCGTGCGCCAGATGTTCGTACGGCCTGTCTGAACGGTCGGAATTCGAGCTGCACTACCCGGAGCCGCCCGGTGGGCCCTCTGACTCTCCATATGCGGCAGCCGGAACGCCCACGGGTGGGAGGGGAGGGGTTCGCGAGCGCGGCGGTGCTTGCTGGCCCTGACCCTCTTCGCAACCGGTCGGCTCAGCGCGCTTGGGGCGGCCCCCAGACCGCCTCCTCGACCAGCCCGTCGCGAAAGCGGTAGGTCCAAGTGACCTGGCTCTCGGCGAAACCGCCCTCGGGGCGCAGCACCCGCATGGAGCCGGTGACCACCACCTCGTCGGCGTGCTCGGCGAAGCGCCGCGGACGCACGCTCACCGTGGCTTCGTCCTCCCGCGGCTGGCTGAAGTGGGCGCGGATCTCGTCGTGGCCCTGCAGGACTCGTCCTCCGGCGCTGGCCGGACGAAAGCGGCAGTCCGGATGCGAGATGCGCAACAGCGCTTCGGCCCCCGCAGTCGCCCCGCCCTCGGTGAAGGCGCGAAACGCTTCCTTGATCGCAAGCAGGTTCGCCGACTCGCGCGGCGGTCCGGGAGTCCCGGCCCCGCCTTCGGTCAGTTCGGCTTCGAGTTGGTGCGAGTCCAGCGCGGGCGAGTCCATTCGCGCTTCGAGTGTCGCAGCCCGGTCAAGTCACTCCCCGGAGGCCGCCGCGAGCGCCTCCTCGCGCGAGCCGCACAGCCGCCAGCTGGCGACGCGGTTGTCCCGGAAGTGCGCCACGTGGAACACGTCCATGGAGATCTCGATCCCACTGCCGCGCCCGCGGCCGGCGTGGCGTACGGGCACCACGATGGCGTCACCGGCGAGGAACGGCTCCTCCGCCTCGACACGGAAGTCCACCCAAGCGTCACGCCAGTCGTCCATCATGCGCCGGAAGCCCGCGTGGCCGTGGTAGACCCCCGCGTTGGCCAAGCCGACGGGGATGGTCGCCACGACGTCCTCGTTGATGAGCTCGAGCAGGGCTCGGTAATCGCCGACGTTGTAGGCGGCGATGGCGCTGCGGGCGATATGGAGGTAGTCGCTCTCGATGCGCTGAAGTATCACCTCGCGCGATGATCGTCGCCTATGTCGTTCTCTCACACCGCAACCCGCCGCAGGTGCTGAGGCTGGTTCGCGTCCTGGCCGAGGGGCCCTCGGCCCAGGTGCTGGTGCGACACGACGGCCGCCGTTCGGCGCTGTCCCCCGCCGCGATCGACGCCGCCGGAGGCCGGGCGATCGAGGACGACATCGACTTCGAGTGGGGCGGCCCATCGCAGCTCGAGCTCATCCTGGGCTGCCTCGGCGAGGCCCGGCGGCGCCTCGATCCGGATTGGACGCTGATCCTCTCCGGGCAGGACTATCCGCTGCGCCCAATGGCCGCGATCGAGGCCGACCTCGACCGCTCGGAGAGCGATGCCCGGATAGGGGCGCTCCGCGAGGTGGAGACAAGCCGCCCGGCCGGCGACGACGAGTTCTACCTGCGCTGCCGGTATCGCCACTACGCGCGCCCGGGCGCGCTCCCGGACCTGCCGCGAAGCCTGCGGCCGCTGATCTATACGCGCGCGGTGCCCCCGCTCGTGGGCGTCCGCCGCCTGGGTCCCGCGCCCCTGCGCTTCTACGCCTCCGCCGACTGGCTCACTCTGGGACGCCGCGCCCTCGAGGCCCTGCTCGAGGCGGGCCGCGATCGTCGCCTCATGCGCCACTTCCGCCGCGTTGCCGTGCCGAGCGAGTCGTTCTTTGCCAGCGTGCTCCTGAGCGACCCCGAGCTGGCGGTGGACCACGACCACCGGCGCTTCGCTCGTTTCTCACGTCCGGCAGCGCCGCACCCCGACACGCTCACGAGCGCCGATCTCGACGGAGCGCTCGCCTCGGACGCCGATTTCGCGCGCAAGTTCGACACCGACCTCGACTCCGAGGTACTCGACCGCCTCGATGAGCGCAGGCGTGCGGATCGTGGCTAAGATTGAGGCGACCTCGCGGCGGGCGGGGTCGTTTGCGTGCACCCCCGCCTCTACCCTCTGAAGGACCAATGGCTCGCGGAGATGTCCGAATCGCCGTCACCCTCGCGTGTGAGGAATGCAAGCGGCGCAACTACCAAACCGAGAAGTCCAAGCGCAACCATCCCGACCGGATCGAGTTTCGCAAGTACTGCCGTTGGTGCGGCCGGCACACGCCGCACAAGGAGACCCGCTGAGCGGCGGGCTCCAGGGCTCCCATGGCACGTAACCGTCAGCGGGCCAAGCAGCGGCAGGCCGAGCGCCGCGCGCGCCGCCTGTCCGAAGAGGGCAACGGCGACGCTCAGCTGATCGACGACCCCACGGCCGTCGATCCCTCCCCGGCCGTGTCGCCCGAGCTGGCCGTCGGCGCTCCGCCGGCCGACGAGGGCCGCTCGGACACCGTGGTGGACGACGAGCCGCCTCTGACCGAGGACGAGGCGCTACGCGAGATCGACGACTGGGAGGTCGAGGAGGAGCCCGATGCGGCCACGGGAGCCGGCGAAGCGGGCTACGAGGTCCGCGGCCGCCGCGGGCGCGAGGAAGCCGAGGCGCACAGGCACCGCCCTCGTGTCATACAGTTCCTGATCGCAGTCTGGGCCGAGCTACAACGGGTCCAATGGCCGAACCGCCAGGCACTCGTCACGCTCACCGGCGTCGTGCTCGGCTTCGTCCTCATCGCGGGCGGCTACCTCGGACTGCTCGACGCAATCTTCTCCAAACTGATTCAGGCTCTTCTCTAAATGTTTCGCTGGTACGCCGTCAACACCTATTCCGGTCACGAGAACAAGGTCAAGCAGAACCTTGAGCATCGCCGCATCTCGCTCGGGCAGGAGAACAGCATCCGCCAGATCATGATCCCCACCGAGCAGGTGCAGGAGGTCAAGGACGGGCAGAAGCAGATGAAGGAACAGCGCACGATGCCGGGCTATCTGCTCGTGAACATGAACATGACCGACGACTCCTGGCAGCTCGTGAAGAACACGCCCGGCGTGACCGGCTTCGTGGGCGCATCGAACAACCCCGTGCCGCTCAACCAGGGCGAGGTCGACCGGCTGCTCCACCGCGAGACCGCCGAGCGCCCGCGCACGCGCGCGCAGTTCTCGATCGGCGAGTCCGTGAAGGTCGTCTCGGGGCCGCTGTCGGACTTCTCGGGGGAGATCTCCGAGATCAACGAGGACGCGGCTAAGCTCAAGGTCCTCGTGTCGATCTTCGGCCGGGAGACTCCCGTCGAGGTCGGCTTCGACCAGGTGAAGAAGATCTAGCCACGCATATGGCACGCAAGGTTCTGACTCTCATAAAGCTGCAGGTCCCCGGCGGTCAGGCGAATCCCGCGCCGCCGGTCGGGCCTGCGCTGGGCCAGCACGGCGTGAACATCATGGAGTTCTGCAAGGCCTTCAACGCGCAGACCCAGCAGGACACGGGCACGACGATCCCCGTCGAGATCACGGTCTACGAGGACCGCTCGTTCACCTTCATCACCAAGACGCCTCCCGCCGCCGTGCTGATCAAGCAGGCGATCGGGCTGGAGAAGGGCTCGGGCGAGCCGAACCGCAACAAGGTCGGCACGATCAGCAAGGCGCAGGTGCGCCAGATCGCCGAGCAGAAGCTGCCCGACCTCAACGCCCACGACCTCGACCAGGCCTCGAAGATCATCGAGGGCACCGCGCGCTCCATGGGCGTGGATGTGACCGCCTGATGGCCAAGCACGGAAAGCGCTACCGCAACGCGCTCGAGGCCGTCGACCGCGAGGCGGTCTACTCGCCGGCCGAGGCGGTCGGGCTCATCAAGGGCTTCGGGTCCGCGAAGTTCGACGAGACCGTCGAGGTACACGTGCGCACCGGCCTCAACGTCCGCCACGCCGACCAGCAGCTGCGCGGCACGATCTCCCTGCCCAACGGCCTGGGCAAGGAGATGACCGTCGCGGTGTTCGCCAAGGGCGACAAGGCGCGCGAGGCCGAGGAGGCCGGGGCCGACGTGGTCGGCGCCGAGGACCTCGCCGAGCGCGTTCAGGACGGCTTCACCGACTTCGACGTGGCCATCGCTACCCCCGACCTGATGCCGGTCGTCGGCCGGCTCGGGCGCATCCTCGGCCCGCAGGGCAAGATGCCCAACCCGAAGGTCGGCACCGTGACCATGGACGTCGCCAAGGCGGTGTCGGAGTCGAAGGCGGGCAAGATCGAGTACCGCACCGACCGTCACGCGATCGTGCACATGCCGATCGGCAAGCTCAGCTTCGACGAGCGCACGCTCTTGGAGAATTACGCGGCGCTGATCGACGAGATCGTCAAGGCCAAGCCGGCCTCGGCCAAGGGCCGCTACCTGCATACGGTCACGCTCACGACCACCATGGGCCCGGGCGTAAAGGTCGACCCGGCGCGTACACGCGACATCGTGGAGGAGCCCGCGCTAGCCTGACCCCGAAAGCATCTCTGCCCGAGACCCTCGGCCTCCACAAGCCGCAAGCACTTGGCTAGCCGAGTGCGCGCGGATCGAATAAGTCCGGGGCAGGTGGATTCGCCCGAAGGCCGTCGCCCGGCCGACCGTGTGAGCCCGCCTGAGCGCGGGCTCTTTCCGTTCCAAAGGACCCTATGAACAGAGACCAAAAAGCAGCCGTCATCGAGGAGGTGGCGACGCAGATCCAGGACGCGGAGGCGGTGTTCGTCGTCGACTACCGCGGGATCTCGGTGCCGCAGGCCGCCGTGCTGCGTACGAGGCTCGGCGACGCCGGCGCGCGCTTTCGGGTGGTCAAGAACACCCTCACCGAGCTGGCCGCCGACCGGGCCGGCGCCGACTCGCTGAAGGAGGTCCTGGACGGCCCCACGGCGTTCACCTTCGTTGCCGCCGAGGGCGGCGATGTGGCCCTGGCCGCCAAGGCCCTGGCCGAGTTCCGCCGCCAGAACGACGTACTCGAGTTCAAGGGCGGCGTGATGAACGGCGAGGCCCTCTCGGCGGAGCAGATCGGCGCGCTCTCGCGACTGCCAGCGCGTGATGTCCTCCACGGTCAGCTGGTGGGGATGATCGCCTCGCCGATCACCGGACTGGTGCGCGGACTCAACGCCTTGATCGCGGGCCTCGCCATCCAGCTCAAGCAGATCGCCGACGAGGGGATGGTGCCGCGCGGCGAGGTCGCCGGCGGAGATCAGGCCGACTCCGAGCAGGACGCCCAGGCCGATCAGGCGGCCGACGAAGCCGCGCAGTCGGCCGAGGGTGAGGAGACCGAGTCCTCGAGCGAGGAGTCGGCTCCCGCGAGCGAAGAGACCGAGACAACTGAAACGCCCGAGGGCGAATGACAACGACGGTGCGCACCCGGCAGAGCCGGGCGCTTCCGCACAAGAGGAGCCACCATGGCTGATGCAGCAGCGATGATCGAAGAGATCAAGAAGATGTCCGTTCTCGAGCTGTCCGAGCTGATCAAGGCGCTCGAGGAGGAGTTCGGCGTGTCCGCGACCGCCGTGGCAGCCGCGGCTCCCGCCGCCGCGGGCGCGGGCGACGGCGCCGCCGAGGAGGAAGAGTCGAGCACCGTCGACCTCGTCCTCACCGGCCCCGGCGACAAGAAGATCCAGGTGATCAAGGTCGTGCGCGCCGCGACCGGCCTGGGACTGAAGGAGGCCAAGGCGCTCGTCGACGAGGCCCCCAAGCCGATCAAGGAAGGCATCGATCGCGAGGAGGCCGAGAAGCTCAAGAGCGAGATCGAGGAGGCCGGCGGCAGCGTCGAGCTCAAGTAGCAGAAACAGGGCATCGGGGGATAAAGGCCCCGGTGCCCCGGGTATACCGGCGGCGATGACCATCAACGTCGTGCGCCTTCTCCTGGTCGCCGCCCTTTCGGTCGTGCTGGTCGACCCGCAGGTCGCCCTCGCTCAGGGGCCGGCCAAGGAACCGACCGCCATCGGCCGGGACGGCGGAGCGGCAACGGTCGACGCCTACGGCACCCGGGCCGCCGTTCGCGCCCTGCGCCACGGCGGCAATGCCGTCGACGCCGCTGTGGCCGCCGCCGCGGTCCTCGGTGTGACCGAGCCCTATTCCTGCGGCATCGGCGGCGGCGGCTTCATGGTCATCCGCACGGCCGACGGCAAGGTCACGACAATCGACTCGCGCGAGGAGTCACCCGCGGCGATGCGGCCGGACTCGTTCTTCGTGAACGGCGCGCCGCCGGACCCGGCGGATGACGACGATTTCGACTCCGCTCGCTACAGCGGCCTGTCCGCCGGCGTGCCCGGGACCGTTGCGGGCTGGGACCGCGCCCTGCGCGACTACGGCAGCTGGTCGCTCAGGCGAGCGCTGCGCGGCGGCGTCCAACGGGCCCGGCGCGGCTTCGTGGTCGACGAGACCTTCGCCTCCCAGACCGAGCCGAACGTCCCCTGGTTCGACGACATCCCCTCCACCGCGGAGATCTACCTGGATCCCGACGGCACGCCGCGCGACGTCGGCTCGCGGCTGCGCAACCCGGATCTCGCCCGGACCTACAGGCTGATCGGCACGGAGGGACTGCAGGGCTTCTACGGAGGCGACCTCGCCGAGGCCACCGCCGATGCCGCCCGCCGGCCGCCTGTCGCCCCCGGTGCCGACCACGAGTGGCGCCCCGGCCTGCTGACGGAGTCGGACCTGCAGGCCTACGAGGCGCTCGAGCGTGAGCCCACCCACGTCGGATATCGCGGCCTCGACGTCTGGAGCATGGGCCCGCCCTCGAGCGGCGGCTCGACCGTCGGCGAGGCGCTCAACATCCTGGAGGGCTACCCGGATCTGGCGGCCGATCGCACGCGTGCCCTGCATCTCTTCCTCGAGGCCTCGCGCTTCTCCTACGCCGACCGCAGCGCCTACATCGCCGACCCCGAGTTCTTCGACGTCCCGCTCTCGGGGCTGCTGTCCGACAGCTATGCCGCCGAGCGGCGGGCCCTGATCGACCCCGAGCAGGCAGCCACCAGCCCGGTGGCGGCCGGCGATCCGCGGCCCTACTCGTCGACCACCCACATCGTCACCTCCGACCGCGAGGGCACCGTCGTCTCCTACACCTTCACGATCGAGTCGACCGGCGGCAACGCCATCGTCGTGCCCGGCTACGGCTTCCTGCTCAACAACGAGCTCACCGACTTCAACATCGACTCGACCACCCATCCCAACCGCCCGGACGGCCAGAAGCGCCCGCGCTCCTCGATGGCCCCCACGATCGTCACGAAGCACGGCCGGCCCTTCCTGGCCGTCGGATCGCCGGGCGGGTCGACCATCATCACCACCGTCCTCCAGATGCTGCTGGAGCGACTCGACCTCGGCGCCACCCTGCCCGAGGCGATCGCCGCCCCGCGCGCGAGCCAGCGCAACAGGGCGACCACCGAGGCCGAGCAGGCCTTCATCGACTCTCCCGAGGGCCAGGCCCTGGCCTCCTCGTACGGCCACGTCTTCGAGGTGCCCGATTCCGAGGAGATCGGCGCGGCCACCGGGCTCGAGCTCGGTCGCCACGGCCGCGTCCTCGCCGCGGCCGAGCCCGAGCGGCGCGGCGGCGGGAGCGCGGCGGTCGTTCGCCCCTAGATGCGCCTTCCGTGAATCGCCGAGCGGCGGCCGTCGGTTGCCTGGCCACGGTCGCGGTCGCCGACAAGGTCATCTTCCGGCGCCGACTGCCCTGGCTCCTCGTGGGGTTCTTCGACCACCCCGCCCACGTGGCCACCGCCGCCCTGGCGGCGCTCGCCCTGGGGCCGCGCCCGCGCGAGTGGACCGCGGGCCTTCTGGTCGGCTCGCTGCTGCCGGACCTCGATCACGTCCCGTTGGCCGTCTCGCGCGTGCATCCGACGCTCGACGACCCGCGCCCGGTCACCCACTGCCTGCTTGCGGTGGCTCCCGTGGCCGTGATCGCCACGCTTCGAGACGACCGGCGACTGCGTGGGGCGGCCTGGGGAATGCTGGCCCACTTCGCGCGCGACGTCGGCGTGGGCACCGGCGTGCCACTGCTGTGGCCGGTCACGCGACGCTCGTTTCGCGTGCCCTATCCGGTGTACGCCGCCGGCTGCGTGGCGCTGGCCCTGCGCGCGGTCCTTGGCGCGAACTTACAAAACCACGCTGAGCGCGCTAATCTAGGCGCCGGCCTATAGCCGTAGCCGTCCTTGAAAGCAGCGCCGGCACATATTCCCGGCGTCTCGGGACGGGGTCCGTGATGGCCGCGCGGGCCGGCAGCACGCCGGCTGGCAACCGCCCCTTGCGGGGGCGCATCTCTCTCTGCTATTCTGGTCGGTCGCGCTTTGCGCCTGTTCCGCCCTCTCCCGCCGTTGTCTCATCCCACTCGAAGGAGTTGCCGTCTTGGCACGCGTTGACGCTGCTCGTACCCGCCGCTCGTTCTCCCGCCTGGAGAACTCGCTTGAAGTTCCCAACCTCATAGATATTCAGCGGCGCTCGTTCGAGTGGCTGGTCGACACCGAGAAGGGGGGCCTGCGCGAGACCATCGACGACGTGTCGCCCATCGAGGACTACACGGGCAACCTCGCCGTCGTCTTCGAGGAGATCCATTTCGACGAGCCCGTCGCGCCGATCTCCGAGTGCCGCGAGAAGGACCTCACCTACGCGCGCCCGCTGACCGTCAAGGTCGCCTTCCAGAACCGCGAGACCGGGGAGATCCGCGAGCAGTCCGTGTTCATGGGCGACTTCCCGTGGATGACCGACTGGGGCACGTTCATCATCAACGGCACCGAGCGCGTCGTGGTCACGCAGCTCGTCCGTTCCCCGGGCGCCTACGTCATGGAGCCCAAGGACCGCGAGAAGCAGGTCTTCATCGCCAACCTCATGCCGGCGCGCGGCTCCTGGCTCGAGCTCGAGATCGACAAGAAGGGGCGCGTCTACGTCCGCATCGACCGCAAGCGCAAGCTGCCGGTCTCCGTGCTGCTGCGCGCGATGGGCGACACCCTGCGCACGGGCGGATACGTGCCCGAGGGCTGGACCGGCTCCGACGAGGAGATCCTTGGGCTGTTCGAGGACTCGCTCTACATCCGTCTCACGCTCGAGGCGGACACCGAGGTCACGAAGTCCGAGGAGGGCTCGCTCATCGAGCTCTTCAAGAAGCAGCGCCCGGGCGAGCCGCCCTCGGTCGACGCCGCGAAGAACCTGCTCAACCAGCTGTTCTTCGATCCCAAGCGCTACGACCTCACGCGCGTGGGGCGCTACAAGCTCAACTCCCGCCTGCACCTCGACGAGTCGCTCGACATGCGCACGCTCACCCCGCGCGACATCATCGAGCTCATCAAGGAGCTGATCTCGCTGCCCAAGATGCTCGGCATCCCCGAGTCGGGCATGTTCGAGGACGAGGGCGAGCCGATCAAGGATTTCGCCGCCGAGGCCATCGTGATGCCGCGCGAGCCGATCGCCGATCGCCTCGACGAGTACGAGCACTTCGGCAACCGCCGTCTGCGCACGGTGGGAGAGCTGATCCAGGAAGCCTTCCGGATCGGCCTCTACCGCATGGAGCGCGTGGTCCGCGAGCGCCTCACCACCGAGGACTCGGACACGATCACACCGCAGACGATCATCAACATCCGCCCGGTCGTGGCGGCGCAGAAGGAGTTCTTCGGCTCCTCGCAGCTCTCGCAGTTCATGAGCCAGACGAACTCGCTGGACGGCCTTACCCACCGCCGCCGCCTCTCGGCGCTCGGCGCGGGCGGCCTGACCCGCGAGCGCGCCCCCATCGAGGTGCGCGACGTGCACCCGACGCACTACGGCCGCATGTGCCCGATCGAGACGCCGGAGGGCCCGAACATCGGCCTGATCGGCTCGCTGTCGAGCTTCGCCGAGGTGTCCGAGCACGGCTTCGTGACCACGCCCTACCGCGTCGTCGAGGACGGTGTGGTGACCGACAAGGTCGTGCACCTCGACGCCACCCAGGAAGAGGACAAGACGATCGCCCAGGCCAACTCGGTGATCGACCCGAAGACGAGCAAGCTCCGCGGCCCGCAGGTCGAGTGCCGCTCGGGCGAGGAGGAGAGCGTCCTCAGGTCTCCCAAGGAGATCGACCTGATGGACGTGTCGCCGAACCAGATCTGGTCGGTGGCCACCGCGCTCATCCCCTTCCTCGAGCACGACGACGCCAACCGCGCGTTGATGGGATCGAATATGCAGCGCCAGGCGGTGCCGCTGCTCAAGACCGAGTCGCCGCTCGTGGGGACCGGAATGGAGACGCGTGCCGCGATCGACTCGGGCGACGTGGTGCTCGCGACGAACGCCGGGACGATCGACTACGTCGACGCCGAGCGGATCGTCATCGAGACGCCCGACGGCAAGGACGAGTACCCGCTCGAGAAGTACACGCGCTCGAACCAGGGCACGCTGATCCATCAGAAGCCGCTGGTCGACCCGGGCGAGAAGGTGCGCAAGGGCCAGGTGCTGGCCGACGGCAGCTCGACCGACAACGGCGAACTGGCCCTCGGCAAGAACT
>Ga0307319_10000407_pt1 | contig 13181 bp, 12 predicted proteins | sample ER_DNA_368_FD_194491 | JGI IMG/M metagenome (GOLD analysis project Ga0307319, IMG submission 194491) | Bulk soil microbial communities from the East River watershed near Crested Butte, Colorado, United States - ER_DNA_368 | ecosystem: Environmental > Terrestrial > Soil > Floodplain | place...
GACCGCCGAGGAGGGCCGCCACGCGGTCGTGCTCCGCGATTACCTGCTGGTGACCCGCAACCTCGACCCCGTCGCCCTGGAACGCGGCCGGATGGCCGCCATGCAGCAGGGGTGGATGCCGGACAAGACGGCCTTGGGGCTGATGGCCTATGCCGCGTTCCAGGAATTGGCCACCCGGATCTCCCATCGCAACACCGGCCGCTATTCCGATGACCCGGTGGCCGACAAGATCATGGTGCGGGTGGCCGCCGATGAGAACCTGCACATGATGTTCTACCGCGACATCGTGGCCGCCGCCCTCCAAGTCGACCCCTCAGCGGCCGTCGAGGCAATCACCGAGGAGGTGCTCGGCTTCGACATGCCCGGGATCGGTATCGAGGGCTTTACCCGCAAGGCCCTGCAGATGGCCCAGGCCGGCATCTATGACCTGCGTATCCACCATGACGAGATCCTGTGGCCGCTGCTGCGCTACTGGAACCTGTTCGCCCTCGAAGGCCTGCAGCCGGGGGCTGACCAAGCCCGGGATCGGCTCGCCACCCACCTGGCCAAGACCGACCGGCTGGCGAGCCGGTTCGAGGCCAAACGAGCCGCCACCGCCACGGCCAACGAACGTCGAGCGGCCGGCTGAGGAGCACGAAGCACCGAACTCGGCTCGCCCCACTGGCCTACGGAACACGCGTTATCACAGTCATTCTATCCGGCGTCACCCTCCCGACCGGAGCGCACTGGCTGGACGACCCACCCGACCTGAGCAGCAGGAAAGTCAGTTGCACGCACGGCACAGACGGTTGTGGGCCGACTTCTACCGTAGGTTGCAGGTTCGAGTCCTGCCGGGGGCGCTAAAACCCGAAGGTCAGCGGCCTACGACGCCTGCGGTGCAGAGCTCGCCGGTGATTCTGCTCCTTCCTTCGCCTAGTTCTCGGCTGTGACCTGCGGGTTACATCTCGGGTAATTGGACGTGGAAGTAATCCACGGTTGGCTGCTAGTCGCGGACGCTGCTCTCGTCGACCTCAATGCGCTCTTTTCGGACCTCACCCGAGATCCGTCGGCGCTCCGTTACTGTCTGCACGTGGAGCCGGACGCGTTCGCGGGCCACGACCCGCTTGGACACGACCACTTCCTCGTGGTGCAGCACCATCTCCCTACCATCGCCGGGCAGCGCCGGTGGCGCGGGGAGGCTGGCCTCGTCGACCAGCGCCTCCGCCTCCAGGCGTAGCTCCTCGCGTCGTACCGGGATGGTCTGGGTGACATAGTCGGTGACCACGTAACGCTTGATCCGGACACGTCGTGCCCGGCGCCGCATGCGGACTGTCAGCTCCTCCTCCGACCGGACCATCGTGCCGCTTGCCTCGGTGGACGCGGTGGTCATCTCCTTGGTGGTCGCCGCAGGGGGCACGGCCGCGCCGGCATCCAGCGGCTCGGTGCCCGGCTGGCCGCCGTCACCCTCGGCCGGCGCCGCAGGGTCGCCGAGGCCGTAGTAGCGGCGCAGCGCCACCGCGGCGGCATCGGAAATCTCCTCGCCGACGGCCACGGTCGGCGCGTCCAGGATGGTTGCGATCTCGAATGGGACCTGGACACTCCCGGCGCCGCTGATCATCGCGGTCAGCGGGACGGTGGCCTGCTCGAGGGGCACCAGCGTCTGCCGCGAGCCGAGCAGCCCCGTGCGCACCAGCGCCCAGATCGGCTGCTCGGTCTGCTCGTCGACGTACAGGTCCACGATCGAGCCCACCTTCACACCGTCGCGGTCCACCAGGTCATGGCCACCCCACCCGCGAAGCACGCCTCGGTCTGTAGCTGCCATCTCATTCCTCCTGTCCGAAGACCCCGCTGGCTGCCCGGCAGGGCCTGAGCTCCTGGCACCCGGTCCCACGGTGGTGAAGCCGACCACGCCGGCACCGACCACCGTTGCGCCGCCCGCCACCACCGGGGATCGCACGCTGACATCGGAGGGTCGGGCGATCCTGTCGTTGACCGACATACCTCCGCTTTCCCGGTACGCCGACACGACTGTGCAGGCGCGAGGGTGCGTGTGCAGCAGGTCGCCGCCAACGAAGGCTTCTGGGTCGGGACCAGCGTGCGGGATCGGGTTGGTCCAGCTGATCGGCACCCGCGAGTCAGGCTTCCGGGTCGAGCCAGGCGACAAGGTGGCATTCCGGGAGGATGGCCGAAAACTCAGTCGACTTCGCTCACCGAGTCGGCGTGACTCCTAGAGAAGGCGCCGGATTGCTTGAGCAGCAGGGCTACCACATCGAGGTGCGAGCCGACCGTTTGCGTCTCGGCCGATAGGACAGTCCCTCACTCAGCTAGGAGCGGGGTGGGTCGGCGCGGGAGGCCCCGCCGCCGTCGGTCCGAGTGGGTTGGTTGCGGTCCTGCTCGTCGAGCTTGTCCGTCGGGCCCCGGGGCGGCGTGCGGTCCTCGGACTCAAACGCCCGGGTGGTCTCCACCGGGTGGACGTCAGGGTCGGCGCGGTCAACCACGGTGCGGGTCTCGGTGTGGACTGGGCGTGGGAGCTTGCCGTGCCAGCGTTCGCCGAGGATGCCGCCCAGCACCGACCCGGCCAGCATGGCCAGCAGCGAGCCCAGCCCGACGATGGTGCCGATCTCGGCCCATTCCTCGCCAGAGGTCGGGATGCCGATGCTGCGCAGGTTCCCCAGGGCGGTGGGGCCGACGTTGGGGTCGACCTGGTCGGCCTGGGAGCTGAGGATGGCGGCCAGGATGGCCGGGACCAGGATGGCCAGCACGAACACGGCCAGGCCGTTCAGCCAGCCGGCCCGGCGGGCCATCCGGCCGGCCACATAGCCACCGAACAGGTAGGCGACCAGCAGCGCGAGGGCGATCGTGATGCCGGCGCCGATCCCGACCTCCCGCCAGTCCAGGGTGCCGAAGTCGGTGTTAGCGCCGGCCGCACCCGCGATGGCCGAGATGATGGCGAGCAAGATCGCGAAGGTGCCGAACGCGGTCACCGCGCCGGCGAGGATGGCCAGCAGCGACAGCTTCCCGATCCCGGCCTCGCGGGCCAGCTTGGCCCGGTCCTTGTTGGTCTCACCGGTGATGGCGTCTGCCATGACGTTTCCTCTCCGTTCTCGGTCAGATGTCGTGCTGGCTGGTGCTGGCGGCGTCGGCCAAGGCGGACCCACGGTGGCGTCGGCGGGTCAGCCCCCGGCCATCGTCAAGGACCGGTCGGGCCTAGGGAACCGCCGGTTGGCGGCGGCGCCGCTATCTGCGTCCCGGCGCTTGCGGGAGCCGCCGACGCGTCCAGGCGCATCTCAGTCGGTGCCGTGGTGTCAACCACCACGGCCTCGCCTGCCGTGTCCTGCCCGCGCTTGCGGCGGGCTCTGGTCACCAGCGCCGCCGCGGCCAGCGCCGGGACGGCCGCGATGGGCACCCAGCGCCGCGGGGTCTGCAGCAGACCGGTCGCGACGTTCTGGGGGCGCTGCTGCTCGCCCATCTGGGCGTTGACCGCCAGGGTCGCGCCGGTCAGGGCCGGGATCGCCCACTGCAACACCGTGAGCTGGCGCTGCGCCTTGGCCGCCTGGACGGGGGTGCCGCTGGTCGGGGTGGTGCCATCCTTCACCGGGGCACCATCGGCCTGCTCCAGCTTGGCCCCCAGCATCCGGGACCAGGCCGTGGTGGCCAGGGCCAGCCCGGTCAGCGCGGTCTTGGTGATGGTCGCCGTGGCCACGCCCCGCTGGCTGGCCACCCGGCCGTTGTTGGCGGCGAGCAGGATCGTGCCGCCGGCCAGGTGGGCGGCGATCCCGGCCAAGTTGACCGGCGTCCACCGTGCCCAGCCGGCGTTGGCGACCCGCAGGCGCTGCTGGGGCTGGTCGACCGCGGCCGCGGCCCCGTTGAGCCCGACCGCCCCCATCAGCGACCCACCAAACCAGGCGGCCAGGCCGACGTCGTGCAGGCTCCGAGCGAGGGTGTTGTCGTTTGCCATGGCAGTGAATCTCCTCTGCACAGACAACGGGATGGGAGCGCCGCCAAAGGAGGCAAGCGGCTCCCTTCCCCGCTGCATTCGGTCAGCTGCGGTCGTCGCGGAGCCGGTCGCGGTCGCCCTCGACCTGGATCTGCTCCTTGCGGACCTCCTCGGACACCTGGCGCTCGTCGGTGACGGTCTCGGTGTCCAGGCGGACCCGCTCCTTGGGCACGGCCCGCTTGTCGACCACGACCTCCTCCTCGCGCAGGGTGACCTCGTGCTCCTCCTCGGAGATGGCCGGGCCGCTGGTGGCGTCGTCGAGGTTGGCGTCGGTGATCGGCTCGCGCTCGACCCGGACCTCCTCGCGCTGCACCGGCACCGTGACGGTCTGCTGCTCGGTGGTCACGTACTTGCGCAGCCGGGCCCGACCCCGCTCGCGCTGGGCGGTGCCGACCTCCAGCTCCTCCTCGGAGCGGGTCATGGCGTCATCGGTGGTCGGCCCCGAGGTGTCACGGCCCACGGCGCTGTCCTGGGCCTGGTCGTAGATGTCGTCGCCGTCTCGGTCGGCGGTGTCGGTGTAGCCGCTGTCGTAGTCGAGGCCGTAGTGGCGCCAGAGCTCCTGCTCCTCGGCCTCCGACAGGTGCTGGTCGGTGTCGACCCGGGGGGCGTCCTTGACCTGCTGCTTTTCGTACGGCACCTGGACCTGGTCGCCGGAGCCGCTGGCCTGGGCGAGGGGGACGAAGCTGGATCTGCTGCCGAACAGGCCGGTGTTGACCAGGGCCCACTCCGGCTCGCCGGTCTGGTCGTCGAGGTAGATGGATTCGACGGTGCCGATCTTGTCGCCGTGGCGGTCGACCATGGTGGCGCCCTGCCAGCTACGTACGGTGTCGAGGTCGGGCATGTGCATCCTCCTGTCGTTGTTGCTGTGGCTGGTTGCGGGAGGTTGGGGCGGCCGGGGGAGCGCGACGATGCGCCAGGCGCTCCCCCGGGCCGATCCTGTGTCAGCGGCCGCGTCGGTGGGTGCGGCCGGTACCGAACTCCTCGGTGGCGCCCGGGTCGATGACGGCGCCGCCGCTTTGGGGCTCGTAGGTCTGGGTGTGCTCGTAGCCGTCGGTCGGGGTGGACGGGGCCGAAGCCCGAGCCTGCTGGCGAAGTTCGGGGCCACGCCGCTCGGCCCGGCTGGCGGCTCGGTCCCAGTAGCGCTGCATGGTCTTGATCCCACCGCCGCCGATGGCGACCACGGCCGAGCCGACCACGATGGCCAAGATCGCGTACCACAGGCCGGTCACGATCCGGGGGGCGATCTGCAGCTGGTCCAGGGCCGCGAACGCCCCAAAGACCAGGACCGCGATGCCGGCGCCCTTGGCCATGACCTGCCCGCCGGAGACGTTGGACAACAGGTTGGAGCCCAGGTCGGTGACCGCCTTGGCGATGGCGGCGGCGACCACGATGATCACGATGGCCACCAGCACGTTGGGCAGATAGGCGATCAGGCCCTGGAGCAGGTCGCTGATCGGGTTGGGCCCGAACACGCCGAAGGCGATCTGCAGGGCGACCAGGAAGATGAGCCAGAAGGCCAGCTTGGCGATGATGTCGGAGGGGTCGTACTTGCTGCGGGCCAGGGCCTGCTTGACGCCGCCCCGTTCCACGGCCCGGTCGAACCCGACCCGTTCCAGGACCTTGTCCAGGACGGAGGCGACGACCTTGGCGATCAGGTAGCCAACCAGGATGATGAGCAGGGCGGCGGCCAGCTTGGGCACGAACGCGATCACATTCGACCAGGCGTCAGAGATGCCGGCTTGGAAATCAACGGCAACCGGCATTGGGGAGCTCCTTTGGCTCAGGGGTGACACACCGCAGCGCACGTAGGTACGTCGATGCCTAGCGCACGCCGGCAACGGTGCTTGTTGATGAGTAGGAGGCGGCCTTCTGACCCTGCGGCTCTTGCTCACTGCGGCTGGCGCCGCAGTGGTGACGGTGACCCGGGGTCTTGGGGCCTCGCGAGGACGAAGAGCCGCCCATCGAGGGCGAACTGTTCATCGCCTGTCTAACCCGCGACCTGGTCCACTAACCGTCTCCACGAAATAGCTGTTGCCCAGGGTGGGCGTCGTTCGACGCAGATCACCGGCCGTTGCGGGTTGTGGTGCCAACGCCCGAGAACCCAGGACATTGGTGGCGACGACGTGGGTGGGCAGGCGGGTACAGTGCGGGCGTGGCCGAGGGCATACCGCTTGATGTGGGGGAGTTGGTCCGCCAGCTCGGCACCAGCCCGCCGTTTCGGCTGCTGGAGGTGGCCCGCGGTTTTCTAGGCGCGATCGACAAGGTCGAGGCGGTCAACCTGCTGCTGGTCGACTACGGCCAGGAGCTGCTCCTCCCGTTCGGCGCCTACCAGGGGCCGCCGTTGGGTCAGGAGCGGGTCGAGCAGGGCGAGGCCGGGGTGGTCTATCGGACCCAGACCGCGCGGGTCGTTCGGGTCCAGCTGGGCTGGCGGGCGTGTGTGCCGGTCACCCTGGTGGGCGAACGGTTTGGCGTGCTGGATGTGCGGCTGGCCGCCGAGCCGAGCTCTGGGTTGGTCGCCGAGTTGGAGCGGGTGGCCATGGCGCTGGGGTTCGCGCTGGCCGCGGCCGGCCGAGCCACCGACGAGGTGGAGCTAGTCCGGCGGGGGCGGCCCCTGAGCCTGCCGGCCGAGATCCAGTGGGAGCTGCTGCCGCGGCTGGCGCTGGAAGCGCCGGAGTATGTGGTGGCCGGGACGTTGGAGCCGGCTTACGAGGTTGGTGGGGATACCTTCGACTACGCGGCCCAGCCGGAGGCGCTGACGGTGTCGGTCACCGACGCGATGGGCCACGGGCTCCAGGCGGCGCTGCTGGCCGGGCTGGCGGTGGCCGCGCTGCGCAACGCCCGCCGCGGCCGGGCGGGGCTGCTGGAGCAGGCCGACCATGCCAACCGGGCGCTGCACGCCCAGTTCGGCGGTGAGCGCTTTGTCACCGGGCAGGTGCTGCGCCTGGATGTGCCGGGTGGGACCGGCGCGGTGGTCAACGCCGGGCATCCGCTGCCCCGGCGGGTGCGCGGCGGCCGGGTCGAGCCGGTTGGGTTGGACGCTGATCTGCCTTTGGGTGTGGACCCGGAGACGGTCTACCGGGTGCAGCCGCTCAAGCTGGAGCCGGGGGATCGGCTGGTGTTGCTGAGCGACGGGGTGCTGGAGGCAGCCCCGGAGGGCGGAGCGGCGTATGGCGCTGGCCGGTTGGATGAGCTGCTGGGGGGCAGCCGGGAGTTGGCACCCTATGAGGTGGCGCGGCTGGTCGTCGGCGAGGTGGTCGCCCACCGCGCTGGTGACCTGGCTGACGATCTCACCGCGGTGTGTCTGGACTGGCGCGGGCCAGCGCCATGACTGTGGCTGGCGAGCACACGGTGGCGATATCCAGCGTCTAAGGCCCCAGGAACCGGCGGTGCCCACAGCGCACTGATGCCGGGTCTTCCTGTCGGCCGGGCTCGACGGCGGTGGGTGGACCGGGGTCGGCTGGGTTGGCTCAGCCATTCCGCTCCCGGTCCTCATGACCTCGTGCCTGCCGGCTCGACCTTCGGACCGGTGCCGGGTGGCCTGGCTGCCTGGGGGCTGGGATGCCGCGGGGATGGGTGAGCCCGGTCCGCTCGGCGCAGGCGAGGGTGCGGCGGGTCTGGGTTGGCTCCTCGACAAGGAGTCGGGAGGTTTCCGCGGCGGTGAGCAGGCCGGCCTCGACCTCGTCGCGGGCGAGGACGCCGCCGGCGACCAGACTGTAGAGGCGGATTCCGGCTTGGTACAGGGTATGGTTGCGGCGGCCTTTGGGGGCGTGGGCGACGGCGGCCAGTTCTTGCTCGAGCGCGGTGCGGCCGTAGGGATGGCCAGCAGGGGTTGGGTGGAACGGTGCTGCGGGAACCGGCTGAGTGGGGTGGGCTCGGGCGGGGTCGAGGAGGCTGCGCAGTGGCGCGGGCGCTGGGGGGAGTTCGGCGGTGAGTGGCCGCAGCCACCGGTAGGGGCGGCCGATTGCGTGTCGGGAGGGTGGGGCGACCACATAGCCGCCGCGGCCACGCCAGTCCACGTGCTCCAGCAGGCCGGCCCGGTTGCCGCTGCCGGTTGGGGCCAAGTAGAGGTGCCAGCCGCTTCCGCTCCGAACCAGTGGTCCCTCCAGGCGCAGGTCATGGTCGGCGGCCAGGCGGCGCAGCGCCATCCGGCCGGGCCGGCCGTCGACGTCCAGGACGTCGGCGAGTTCGCCGGTGACCAGGCCGATGTTGGCCTGCGGCCAGCGCCGCCACCACCGGGTCAGCTGGGCCGGGTCGCTGCTGGCGTCCTTCAGGCCGTGCGGGGTAAGGGGATGCTTGCCGACTGCCCCACAGGCCGGGTCGCCACACGAGCAGCGCATCGTTGATCCCTGGGCGCCGCGCTCCTGGATGGGATGGTGCAGCGGGAGGACGCGATAGCCGAGCCGGGCGTAGGCCACCGCGGCAGCCCGCAGCTGGTCGGTTGGTCGCATCAGGCCTGCCTCGAGCTGCCGTTGCCGGGGGCTGGGTGGCTGGTGCGGAACTCGCGCAGCAGCAGCCGCCCATAGCTGTCGCTGGTACCGAGGGCTCGGCCCAGATCCGCGCCGGTGAGCCTGCGACCAGTGGCTTGGGCTTCGACATAGAGCTGGTAGGCGCGATCCCTGGTCGCCGCATCCTCTGGAGCTGGTGGTAGCGGCACAGCAGGCGCCGACGGCCAACCGGGCCCTTCCACCGCTGCCGGCTCCGGTTCGGGCCGGCGAGGTCTCGCTGCCGCGGGTCGCGTCATCGCGTGGGCTGTCGGCGCCGGTCCACCTTCGCTAGCCGCCTCCCCGGCTGCGATGGCCGTTCGGGTGGTCTGGCGGCGCCAGACACCTTGCTGCAGCAGTAAGTGGGTGGCCAGGACGAGGGCGACGGGGGGCATGGCGAAGACCAGGGCGGCGATCCAGCCGGCCGAGGCGAGCCCTTGGTCGAGGGCGTGGAGGATGTTGAAGGCGACCGAGGCAGCGCTGAACAGCACCACCAGCGCCCACGGGTACCAGGTCGGCCGGCTGGCCCGTTTGGCGGCAACCACCGTCAGGGTGGCGACCACGATGAACCCGTCCAGCACCCCCGGCCAGATCCGGGCCAGCCCGGGTCGGACGCCGCTGGCCAGGGCAAGGGAGTGGAGGGCGTCGTAGCTGAGCAGGAACGCGGCCGCGCCGATCCCCAGCACGCCGGCGGCGCTAGTGGGCTGGACCCAGCGGCCGTCGCGGAGCATTCGAGGGAGGTCAGCGTTCACGGTCGGCCTCCCGGTCGCCACGGGCCCGGCCCGGCCGGGCAAGCTCGCGGCTGTAATGAGGGTGGCGAGCAGGCCGGCGCCGTTCGCTGCGCTCCTGGGCGAGCTGGGCGCGTTCGCGGATGACATGCTCGCGGACGAACCGGAAGCTACTGTTCTCCTCCTCCAGGGCCTTGCCGACCCGTTCTCCGAGGCTGGGTCGCTCTTCGGGGTCGTGCAGGCGCGTCGAGGGGTCGGGTGGGGTGGGCTGGCGGGCGGCTTGAGCGCCGAGGTAGCGGGCTGGGTAGCGGTAGTCGGGGTCCCTGCCGATCTGCTGGCTGGTCTCAAAGTCCTGGCGGCCACGGCGGACCCATGCCTGGTCGGGTTCACCGAGGGAGGCGGCCAGGCGCTGCTCGGCGTTGGGGATGAGCCAGCTGCGGGCCTGTTCGGCCAGCCGCCATACCGAGTCGCTCAGCGGCTGGCCGTCTTCGGCGAGGCCGTCGATCTTGGCCAGCCACCCTTGGAGCCGGGCCAGGTCGGTGGTTTCGACGAGCTGGTTGTCGAGCCGCCGGCGGGCCCGCTCGTGGGCGGCGCCGGGATGATCAGACAGTAGCCACTCATAGAAGCGGTCCTCGGCCGACAGCTCAGCGCTCACGGTCCTGCTCCTCTCGGGCGCGGTGCGGCCGGCGGCCGTCGGCCGGCCGCTGGGGGCGTTGTTGGCGGGCCAGCAGGCGCTGGTGGGTGCGGGCGGCCAGGTCGCGGGTGCGGGTGTGTTCGGCCCGGTCGGCGGTGCGCTGCTGGCGGGCTTGGATCCTGGCCTGGACGGCGCGGCGGGTGATGGTGGCGACCCGGTGTTGGGAGGGCTGAGCGTTCTCGTCGTAGCTCGCGCTGGTCACGCGGGGGCCGAGCAACTCGACCTCTTCGCGGCTGCGGGCCCGGCCCCACTGCTTGGCCTGCGAGGCGCGTGCGGGCCGAGCGAAGCCGGGGTTGAGAGTCAGGAACGCCCAGACCCGTTCAGGCCGCGTACCACGGGTCGGCACGGCAGCGGCCCACCGGTCTTGTGGCTGACCGGGGTTTGGCCGTTGGTCACGCTGGCCTGTGTGCCCATCGCGACCTGGGCGGCGGGGGAGGCCGCGGGCTTTGCGGTCGTCCTGACAGATCGGGCAGTGGCGGCTGGCCCCACCCTGCCGCTTCAGCTGCCGCTCCCGAGCCCGAGTCACCCCGGGCCAGGTCCGGGCCAGCCGGAAGCCGATGCCGGCCTGGGTGATGACCTCGATCAGGCGGGCACCGCGGCCGGCTTGATGCTCGGCCACCCGATGGTCCAGGTCCTCAGCCCAGCCGGTGTAGTGGCCGGCATGCTCGTACCGCTGGTCGAAGTGGAACAGGTAGACCGTGCCCAACGGATGCCGCCCCGAGGTCGAACTCGAAGGAGAGATGGAGGGGATGGGGTCAGCGCTCACGGCCAGCCTCCTTCCTGGCGAAGCCGGGCAGGTGGCGGTTCACGCGCTGCTGTTGGCGGTCCTCACGTCGTGCGGCCCGCTGGTGGGCGCGGGCAGCGTTTCGGGCCTGGCGCTCCTGGTGGCGGGTGGCTTGGCGTTCCAGGCGCTGCCGCCAGCGCTGCTCCCGCGGGGTGAAGTGGGGGCGGACCTGGATCCGGGCCGGGCGCAGGTGGCCGTAGACCACGATCCCCTCACCAGGCTGGAGCCGCCGCAGCTCCTCCAGCGGGACCAGGGGCCGATAGCTGGTCGCCTGCGAGGCGGCCACCCGGCCGGTTGGGTCCGTGGTGTAGTTGGTCTCGGTGACCGCCTGATCGCCGATCAGCTTGGAGCCCAGCTCCAGGGCGCCGACGTCGGCCAGGCCGGAGAGGAAGACCTTGCCCCGGTGGCCGTTCAGGATCGTGGCCGCGCGGTCGCCGTAGCGGTGGACCAGCTGCGCTTGGTCGTGCCAGACGCTGAGCAGCTGAATGCCCTGGCCCCTCCCGGTGGTGGCCCACTCTGGGAGCAGCTCGAGGGCGGCGACGTTGCCTGCCTCGTCCAGGGCGCACAGCAGCCGCGGGTCCAGCATCCCGTCTGGCGCGCGGGCGGCCTGTTCTTGGGCGGTCTGGACCAGCTGCATGGCCACCGTCTCGAACAACGGCCGCAGCCGCCGTTGCTCGTGGACGGGGGCGTAGAGGTAGAGGGTGTTGTCGCCCTGTAGGAAGGCGTCCTCGGCCAGGTCGTGGCCGCTGGTGAAGCGTTGGACGCGTTCGTCGGCGTAGATGGCGAGCAGGTCCTCGGCGGTGCCGTACACCGAGTCCCGCGCCTTGTCGCTCCTGCTCTGGCTGGCTTCCCAGGCCGTGATCGCCCCGTCGACCTCACTGTCGGCCAGCAGCTTGGCGACCTCGCTGTCCTCGCGCAGGTCGACCCAGCGCAGCACCTCGACCATCGAGCGGCCGTCCCGCGCCGCCGCGAACAGCAAGGGTGCGAGGAGCTTCTGGCCGAGGGTCTTCCAGTACTTGTGCTCTGCGGTGCCCAGGGTGCCCAAGTCGGCGGTCTGGGCGATGGTGGCCGCCATCTGCTGGGCCCCCGCCCAGCTGGAGCAGAAGGCCAGCGGCGTCCACCGCGCCCCCGCCAGCCCGGAGCTGCCGAGGGGGTCGAGGACCACGACCTCGCCGCGGTGCTCCCGATGCGCGCGGGTGGCCTTGATGACGTCGGGCTTGACCGAGGTGGCCAGGACGGGGCCAGACCATTCGAGGATGGCCGGGATGACCACGCCGGCGGTCTTGAAGCTCCCTGGTGGGCCGAATACCAGGACCGAATGGCAGTCCTCAGCGGCCAACAGCCGCCCAGCAAGCCCGCCGGCGCGACCGAGGATCACCCGACCCGGCTCCGGCTGTCGGACCCGCAGCGGCCGCAACTCTTGTGATGTCGCCCAGGTCGCCGACCCGGCCGCCGACCGCTTCACCCGCGCGCCAGGCGCGGTCGGGCTCCCAAGGCCAGCCCGCTGCCACAACCGCATGACCCCGCCGGTGGCCCCGGCCGCGCCGGCGGTCGTGGCCACAAATGCGCCGTACATCCCGGCCGGTCCCGGCAACGCTTTCTGTGCCGACGCCGGCCAGGCAAGAGCCGGGTCGTCGAGATGATGGCGGAGCTGCCACAGCACGCTGGCAACCTCAGCCGGGTCCAGCTCCAGCCAGGTCTGGTCGAAGGCCAGTCCGGCCAGCTGTCCCGATGCCCACACCAGGCCGCTGGCGGCCACTCCGACGCCCAGCCCGGCGGCCAGCAGCTGATCGCCAGGGGAGAGCGTGTCGGGGACGGCCGGTGGCTTCTGGAGGTCAGGCCGCATCGGGACCACCTCCCGACGCGACATCGCCGTTGTGCTCGAGCCGTTGCCGCTCGGTCTCGAGTAACGCCCGGTACTCGTCGAGATGGGCGGCGATCAGCCGTCGCGCCGCGGCCGACCGGGATTTCGCCAGGCGCGTCTCGCGGCCTGGGTCGACGGTCCGAAGTCGCGCTCGCGAGGCGGCCTTTCGGGCCCGCTCGACCGCGCGCATGCGGGCGAGCTCGTCGGGGTTCTGGCGCCGTCGCCGATATGAGGCTCGCGAGCGCTCACGCTGGTGGTACTTGCAATAGGTGGATAGATAGCCGTCGCCGCGGTCATAGAACGCGCTCGTCGGCTTGGGCTCGCCGCAGTCCGGACAGCGCTTGACTGTCGGCCGGATCTGGGCAGCCGGGTTACGATCAGGCTGCATCTCGGGGTGACTCCCTCGGGGTTGCATGGCCCCGGGGCGGGTCGGATCCGCCCTCGGGGCCGCTTCACAGGCGGCCGAGGGAGCACGGAGGACCCCGGATGACAGCGGATTTGACAGCGGGACGCGCCGTCACAGGGTGGAACTGGGCGGGACGGGCTGGCACCAGCTAGGCGCGAACCCGCAGCTCAGAAGGGATGGTGGGGGACCGGGGGGGACCCCTCGGGATCATCCCCGGAAGATTGAGGGCCTAGTGCCCTCATAGGGCG
>Ga0307319_10000415_pt1 | contig 13037 bp, 9 predicted proteins | sample ER_DNA_368_FD_194491 | JGI IMG/M metagenome (GOLD analysis project Ga0307319, IMG submission 194491) | Bulk soil microbial communities from the East River watershed near Crested Butte, Colorado, United States - ER_DNA_368 | ecosystem: Environmental > Terrestrial > Soil > Floodplain | place: USA...
AGCGGACAAAGAGGTCGACGTCAGGGATGTCAGGCTCATCGAGAAAGTGCCGGAATCGCTCCTCGGTGAGCTTGCGTGGATCGAGCCGTCCCTCGGCCGCCAGCTGCGCGATTCGTCGCGTGGCATCCACGATCTCGGCCCGGCCCCCGTAGTTGACGCAGAACTGCAAGGTCAACACGTTGTTGTCGATGGTGCGGCGCTCGGCATCCTCGAGTTCGGTGATCACGCTTTGCCACAGCCGCCGTGATCGGCCGGCCCAGCGCACCCGCACTCCCAACGCATCCAGTTGGTCCCGCCGCCGCCTGATCACATCGCGGTTGAAGCCCATCAGCCAGCGAACCTCGTCCGGCGATCGATTCCAGTTCTCGGTGGAGAACGCGTATGCCGAGAGGTACTTGACTCCGATCTCGATGGCACCCTCAATGACGTCGAACAACGACGCCTCACCCCGCGCATGGCCTTCAGTCCGCGGCAGATTTCGGGCCTTCGCCCAGCGCCCATTGCCATCCATCACGATCGCCACATGGGCCGGCAGCCGGTCCTGAGGTATCTGCGGCGGGCGGGCGCCGCTGCGGTGTGGGGCAGGCGCCTGAGGCTGACGAGCACCACGTTCCGGCTTCGCGTCCCGTTTGCGACGCCGAGTCGGGCGCGCCGCACTCCTCGAAAGCTTGGCCACGTCAGGGACAATATCGAGGTGCCGACCTACCGTGACGAAGCAGTGGTTCTTCGCACGCACAAACTCGGTGAAGCTGATCGCATCATCACCATGCTGAGCCGGCGTCGCGGCAAGATACGCGCAGTCGCTAAGGGGGTACGGCGCACCACCTCGAAATTCGGAGCCCGGCTCGAACCGTTTTCCCACATTGATCTCCAGCTGGCCGTCGGGCACACGCTTGACGTGATCACCCAGGTCGAATCGCTGGATGCCTTCGGTGAACCGCTGACCGATGACTATCCCGCGTATACGGCTGGGCAGGTGATGTTGGAGACGGCCGACCGCTTGGTGGTCGAGGAATCCGAGCCCACACTTCAGCAGTACCTGCTCCTCGTAGGGGCCTTACGAGCGCTCAACCACGGCACTTCCGACGGGCCCCGCCCAGCGACGTTGATCTTGGACTCCTACCTGCTACGGGCCCTGGCGGTCGCAGGTTACGCACCCTCCTTTTCAGACTGCGCGCGCTGTGGTGTCGCTGGGCCCCACCGAGCCTTCTCCCCTGCACTGGGTGGAGTCGTGTGCGAGCGATGCCGTCCAGCCGGAGCGGCGCGACCCGCTCCTGAGACGCTGGCGCTGCTCGGTGCGCTGCTCGAGGGCCGCTGGAAGGACACCCGCCAGCTGCCCGATCGTGTGGCGCGCGAGGCCAGTGGGATCACCTCCGCCTTCCTGGCCTGGCATCTGGACCGCAATCTCAGATCACTGGCGCATGTCGAGCGTTGACCCAAGGTGGCCCCCGCCGCCCGAGTCGCAGACGTTGGTTGCCGTGCAGCCTCCTGTACATCGACCACATCGGGCTGCCTACGTTCTTGCGGCGATCATGCCGGTGATCTTGCTTCTCGCACTGGCGATTCCGATTGGCGTGGCGTTGACGGTCGCCCGGCTGCGACAGGCTCCGGGCAGCGTGACAACGCCACCTCCGCTGAACCCCAACGCCACTGAAGGCGAACCCGGCCTCGGCGATCCTTACTACCCACAGGCCGGCAACAGCGGCTATGACGTGACCAAATATCAGATCATGATCAACTGGGATCCGGCGGCACAGTCCATCACCGGTACGACGACGATCAGCGCGCGGGCCACCCAGCAGCTCAACTCCTTCTACTTCGACCTAGTCCTGCACACCGACAAAGTCATCGTCAACGGTGTGCCCGCGGAATCCATTGCGAGAGGTTTCTCCGATGTCTACGTCAAGCCGGCACAACCGATCCCGACCGGCAGCGCGTTCCAGGTAGTGATCGCCTACTCAGGCAAACCCGGCGACATCCGGCAGGGCGACGTGCAACCGTGGTTGTCCACCAACGGCGAGTGGACCGTGGCCGGTGAGCCAGAAAGCGCCGCATGGTGGTACCCCTCTAACGATCACCCGTCGGATCCAGCTCTGATGGACGTCTCGATCCGGGTGCCAGCCGGTGTGGAGGCCATCAGCGTTGGCCGGCTCGAGTCGGCCGACGCTGGAAACGAAAAGGGCTTCAACACTTGGCATTGGATCGCCCGGCAACCGATGGCGACCTACCTGAACTTCCTCTCCATCGGCCAGTACCAGCTGAAGCAGGGCATTGATCATGGTCTGCCGTACGTCTACGCCGTGTCTGAGCAGCTGTCCCCAGAAGACCGAAAGAAGGCGTTTGCTGCGCTGACGAGCTCGGGTGAGCGGATCCGGACATTGGAGTCGATGTTCGGTCCCTACCCGTTCAGCGAGCTGGGAGGCATCGTCCCGGCGCACCGGCTGTGGTTCGGTGGGCTGGAGACCCAGACAAGGCCGGTCTATGACGCCAAGTCGATCTTGAACGCTGGCTTCGAGCCAGGCCTGCTCGACCACGAGCTAGCTCACATGTGGTTCGGCGACAACGTCACCGTGCGGCAGTGGAACGACATCTTCATAACCGAGGGGTACGCGTCGTGGGCCCAATGGGGAGCAACAGAGCGGAGGGGTGGCCGTAAGGCCAATGACGCTTTGAATCGCGCATACGAGCGGCTGGTCAACAACGATGCCTTCTGGAAGATCACCATGATCGACCCCGGCAAAGCGCACCTTTTCGATGCGGTCTACGTGCGGGGGCCCATGACGCTTCAGGCGCTGCGCAACGTGATCGGGGACGAAGCGTTCTTCAAACTGGCGAGGGACTGGAGTCAGGATTCAGGAAGTCGCACGCTCGAGGAGTGGATGGCCGCCGCGCAGTCGTATACAACTGTTGATCTTGGACCGTTCTTTCGGGCCTGGATCTACTCGCCGACGGCTCCGGCTAAGACAGCAGCAAACGGCTTCCGATAATCACTGTCGGTGGGGAGCAAATTTCCGACCAATGCGGGGTTCTGAAGCCTCGATACGATGCTCCAGCATCGAATAGCCCGCAATGGTCGGAAATTTGTCTTCGGGAGCGCCCGCTTAAGGCGCACCCCGCGTGGCGGAGGGACTAGGCCACTCGGTTGATAGCCGAGATGACGGCCTTGAGCGAGGCGTTGACGATGTTTGCGTCCATTCCCACTCCCCACACGACCACGCTGTTCTCGCGCTCACCGACCTCGCACTCCACATACGCTGCGGCGAGCGCATCACCACCTGCGGACAGGGCGTGCTCCGCGTAGTCGAGCACGCGTACGCGGTGGTCGAGCGTGGAAATGGCGTCGACGAACGCCGACACCGGGCCGTTGCCTTCGCCAGTGATCGTCTGGCTAGATCCGTTGGCCACGACCTCCGCAATAAGAGAGGTTTGGCCGTTCGGCGCCGAGGTCGTCGCGACACTCACCAACCGCAGTGGAGTATCAGGTTCGAGATACTCGAACTGGAAGATCTCCCAGAGCCGGCTTGCGCTGACCTCACCGCCGCCAGCGTCAGTGTGTGCCTGTACCGCCTTGGAGAACTCGATCTGCAGCCGCCGCGGCAGGTCCAGGTTGTGTTCAGACTTCATGATGTAGGCGACCCCGCCCTTGCCGGACTGGGAGTTCACCCTGATGACCGCCTCGTACGTGCGGCCCACATCGAAGGGATCAATGGGCAGGTAAGGCGCCTGCCAGGCGATCTCGCGGACGCTGATAGCTTGCGCCTCCGCCCGCTTCTCCAGGTCCTCCAGACCTTTCTTGATCGCGTCCTGGTGGCTGCCGGAGAACGCGGTGTAGACCAGGTCGCCCGCGTAAGGGTGGCGCGGGTGGACCGGCAGGTTGGTGCAGTACTCCACGGTGCGACGGATCTCGTCAATCCGGGAAAAGTCGATCTTGGGGTCTATTCCTTGTGAGAACAGGTTCATTCCCAAAGTGACCAGGTCCACATTGCCGGTGCGCTCGCCGTGGCCGAAGAGGCAGCCTTCGACCCGATCGGCACCGGCCATCATGGCCAGCTCGGTTGCCGCGGTGGCGGTGCCCCGGTCGTTGTGGGGGTGCAGCGAAATTGCGACGTGTTCCCGGTTGTGCACATGCCGGCTGAACCATTCGATCTGATCGGCGTAGACGTTCGGTGTCGCCATCTCGACGGTCGCCGGCAGGTTCAAGATGATCTCGCGGCCCTCCGACGGCTGCCAGACGTCCATCACCGCGTTGCAGACTTCGACCGCAAACTCCATCTCGGTACCGGTAAAGATCTCCGGCGAGTACTCATAGCCAAACTCGACGTCGCCGAGATACTGCTCGGCGTACTTCATCACCAGCTCGGTGCCACGCGTCGCCAAAGCGATGCACTCGGCCTTGTCGACGTGGAAGACGACGCGGCGGAATAGAGGCGCAGTGGCGTTGTACATGTGGATGGTGCCCGTCTTCGCACCCACCAGGGACTCCGCTGTGCGCTCGATAAGATCCTCACGAGCCTGGGTCAGCACCGAGACGACCACATCGTCGGGGATTTTGTCCTGCTCGATGAGCTGCCTGACGAAGTCGAAGTCGTTCTGGCTAGCCGAGGGAAACCCGATCTCGATCTCCTTGTAGCCCATCTGGACCAGCAGATCGAACATCTTGTGTTTGCGGGCAGGCGTCATCGGATCGATCAGCGCCTGGTTGCCGTCACGAAGATCGGTTGACAACCACCGGGGCGCCTTGGTGATCACACTCGAGGGCCAGGTCCGATCAGGAAGATCGATAGGGGTAAACGGCCGATAACGGTGGAACGGCATCGGGCTGGGCAGTTGGACCGGTACCGGCTGGGCCCTCGTACCGAAGGACGTTGCCGCGCTGGTGTGCCCTAACTCTTGCCGTGAGTTCGTGGAAGCGTTGGGTGTTGTGACGTCTGACATGATTCCTCGCTGCTAGATGTGGAGCGGACCGGATGCACGTCAGACTCCGCAGCGAGGGTGCCGGCCCTAAGGGGCCTCGCTGCGGCAGCCGAGGAGGAGCGCACTACGGCGCTGGGCGCTAGCCACGTCGTCACTGTAACACCGTCGATCAGGCGATGACCAAACGTCGACGCCAAAATCACGTGGCGGAACGGAGACTCAGTACGGCACCCTAGTTTGATGCCCTTTGTACGCGTCCAGCCCGAGGACATGAGCCGGGTCACCGCCGTCGCCGGCATCGAAGAGGCAGCACGGCAGGTCGACGATCCCGACGCGTTTCCCGTGATCGCCGAGATGCTCGCCGGGCAGCTGCGTTACGGCTGGGATCTCGAGCCCGAAGAGCACTATCTCTACATACCCGAAGAGACAGCAGACCCGGTCGGCGTGCTTGTGCTGGACAAGCCGACCCGGGACAACCTGTATCTGGTGTGGGTCCAGATCACTGTGCACCCCGAGCATCGCCGCCGCGGCCATGGCTCAGTGATCATGAACGAGGCCGTGAGGAGGACACGGGCGGCAGACCGCAACACGATCTGGGTAGGCACCGCTGAAGATGATCAAGGTGCGCGCAAGTTCGTCGAAGGCTTCGGCTTCAGCTATGCAAGCCATGACGCCCGCAGGCGGCAAGTGCTGGCTGACGTCAACGATTCCACGGTGCGGCGGCTCTGGGCGGAAGCGCAGGCGGCAGCGTCGGACTACTGTCTGGAGCGGCTGCAGCCACCGGTCACAGACCAACTACTGGGCGAGCTGGTCGAAGTTACTGCGGCCATCAACGATGCACCCATGGGCGATCTGACGTACGAGGACGAAAAGTTTGACACGCAGCGGCTTCGCGACTTGGAAACGGCATTGCTGGGCCGTGGAGATTGCGCGTATCGCGTCATCGCGAGACATCGCACGACAGGCGAGGTCGGCGGGCACACCATCGTGATGACCCACCCGCTGCGACCGGAGGTCGGCGGTCAAGCTGACACCGCCGTCGCGCGTCACCACCGAGGCCACCGGCTCGGCCTACTGCTCAAGATCGACATGATGCACTGGCTGGCCGATGTCGAACCGCAGCTGAAGATCATCGAGACTTGGAACAACGTCGACAACACTTTCATGATCAATGTCAACGAGGCTCTGGGCTATCGGCTGTCCAGGATCTTCAACATGTACGAACTGCGTCTCGAGCCAACCACCTCACACTGAGGCTGACTTGCAGAAACCTGGGTTAACCCAGATTGCTGTCGCTATGCACATGTTGCAAAGTGTGCAGAGCGTAAGGAACCTGGGTTAACCCAGTTTCAGACAGCTAGAACGGAGAGGCTCCGACCTAGAGGCTCAGCGCGGGTACGGTGCCATTTCGGCGTTGATCGCGTCGAAGGCGGCCAGTGTTGAGAACAGCCTCCAGGGATCTTGTGGCGTCGGCCAGCTCGATAGCTTGACCGCCACCAGACCAGTTGCGCGGTCGACGTAGATCATTTGACCATGAATGCCCAGGCACAACAGCACCTGACGGTCCGGCCAGGGAAACCAGAACTGGTTGCGATACATCCCACCGGGCATCCGCGTGTCGTTGGGGCTGGACGCGAAAGCCAGGCGAGAATCGTGCTCTCCGTCGAAGCTGTCGGCGATCCAGGCCTCGGGCACCACTTGGTGGTTACTCAGGGACGTTCCATCTTGAGCGATCATCACCCCGAAGCGAGCAAGATCACACATAGCAGCTGAAATGCTGCCGTCGAACATCCCTGTGCCCTCTGAGTCGACCCCAATATTGGCGTCAAAGTCTGCCCCCAGTTGGGACCAGACCAGCTCACTCGCGAGCTGGGGGAAACGCTGGCCGGCGGCTGCTTCACATACCCAGCCCAAAATGTCAGTCTCGCAGCTGCGGTAGTCGAACGGCCCGCCGTGTGGACTGCCCTGGCGGAGTGTCAGTAGAAATTCACGAAGCGTGTTCGGCACATGGGGTGAGCGACGGGGTGCCCATCCGACGGCCTGCTCGAGGACCCGGACCTCTGCGTCGGGGTCCAGGTAGTCCTCGGAAAAAGCAATGCCTGAGCGCATGTCGAGCAGGTGGCGGACAGTGGCCCCCCGGTAGCCACTTCCCGCGAGCTCCGGGACGTAGGCGGTGACTTGTTCCTCAACGTTGAGTACGCCCTTGCCCGCCAGCGCACCAACAAGGATGCCGACGATGGACTTACTGACCGACATGAGCAGGTGCAGTGTGGCGGGCTCCATCTCACCTGCGTAGTGCTCGGCGAGGATGTGATCACCATGTACGACCATCCACCCATCGGTATCGGTGGCGGCCATGGTCTCTCTGACAGTGCGTGAGTTTCCGCCCGCATCCCGGCAGGCCAGCTCGGCAACAGGCTCAATGCGCCGCTGCAGCAAGGCCGCTGGCTCGGATCCGCGCGAGATGAGCGCAGTCGGGAAGATCTCCGCGATGTGGCAAAACGTCCAGCCGATTTGGGCCGCCGTTTGCCAGTTGTCGAGCGTGACCGGAAACGGCGGGCGGCTCGCTGTCGAGCCGATCACCGCAGCGTCACTCACTTCGCCATTGAAGGAGCCATCGCCACGGGTGCTGTGCGCGCCCCGGCGCCGGCCAGAGGTAGCGCTGCGTACTGGCTGCGAATCGAGTCGATGAGATGTTTCGCACGGATGGTCAGCGTATCTGCCCCACCATCCGCCCGGCGCTGCAAACGTCCCTTGGTCACCAGTACGCCCAGATCGGCGCCCTTCCAGCGGTAGTCCCCGGCGCCGTAGATGCGCAGGAAGAACGCTTCGGACTCATTCTGGAGCTGATGCCAGTCCAGTGCGGCTCGCCGGTAGACCAGGGCTCCGGACGGGTCATAGGAGTACTGCCCAGTAGGCGCGGCTGCAGTGATCAACTGCACCACGGGCGAGGTTTCCTTGATCACCATCTGACTCCACTGGTCGGCCGCCGCCAACTCCCGCCAGCGCGCGTTGATCTCTTCAACGTCGAGTTCGAAGGCCACATCAAAGAACTCCAGCAGGTGGAAGGCGAACAGCGGGATGTCCGCGTAGGCGCCGGCGGTGACGTTGGTGATCGAGGAGGCTCCGCTGATCCGGGGGTTGAGCTCCCCGAGGTAGACCTCGTCGGTGTCGGCGTCCACCAGTACATCGACCTCGAAGAAGCCTCGATAGCCCTCGGCACCTAGCCGGTCGCCCAGCCGCCCGACAAGATCACCAGCCTTGCGCCGCAGCTCCTCGGTCAGCACCTCTGGGTACATCTCGTTGCCGCACCAGCCGCCGCGGTACGGGGTGAGCTCTGAGTGCCCGGTCAGCTCGGACATGAACGGACCAACGATCGTGCCGTTGCTGGTGAGAACCGCTTCGACCGCGACCGGCCGATTGTTGATCCGCTTCATCACCTTGATCTCGTTGCCGATGATGTCGCTTTGGTGGCGCTTCCAGCCGGTCTCGTCCTCGATGAAGAAGGTGGTCTTACCGGAGTCGCCGTATGCCGTCTGTACCACCAGGTCCGTCCCGAGGTGCCCAGCCGCGGCCGCCGCGAGCAACCCCTCGTACTCCTCGACGGCGACCAGGACGTTCGGCACACTAACCGCTCCAACCTCGTCACCGAGCCGCGTAGTAACGAGCTTGGAGTCCAGGTGCGCGCGCAACTCCGCGGACGGCAGGATGAGGTCGTAGCCGAGCTCTTCGCAGATCCGTTCAGTCTCAGCATCGAAGAACACCATCGCGACCTTCGGTCGTTGGCCGTGCGGCGCTGGACGGGACATGTAGGCCCGCACCTCCGGGTTGATCAACAGCCAGTTGTTGATCTCCTCCCCGGACTCGAATTCGATGTACGGCTTGTGCTTGGGCGTAAACACCCGTGGATGGGCACCGTCCCAGCCGTCGTAGTAGGTGACGTAGGAGAAGTTCCTTACCCAACGGTCGAGTCCGAGCAGGTTGAACGGCGTTGCGCCGACGAAATAGATCGGCACTTCATTGGTACGGAAAAAATGCCGCACCTCTGAGATGTTCCGCAGCGGCCGTCGGTTGTGATCGAACACCGGCGGCGCATACGCGGCATCGGTTCCGACAGTGATCTCGGCAGCGGACGACATGCCCAACGATTCATCTGCTGGTGTGGTATCGGTGTGAATCTCTGCTGGCGACGTGTCGCTCATAGTGGTCCTGTCACTTCTCCTGATCATGGCCAAGGTGAGTGTGATGATGTGGTTGCATCGCGCCCTCAGGGATCGGTGCTGCCCGTTCACTGAGCAGCGGCAGCAACGGATCCCATCGCGTACCTTCGCGGAGATCCTTGCGCTTGCGGGCGATGGCACACAAGGCCTCCAGGACCACGCGATTGGCCAATGCCGCGGTGATGTCGGCATGGTCGTACGGCGGGCTGACCTCGACGACGTCCATGCCGACGACCGGCAGCTCAAGACAGATCCTCCGCACCGCGTCCAGCAACTCGCGCGCAGACAGGCCACCCGGCTCCGGTGTGCCGGTGCCAGGTGCATGTCCTGGATCGCAGACATCAATGTCGACGGAGAGGAACACTCCATCGCAGTCGTCGGTGGCGATCGTGAACGCCTCGGTCAGGCACTCGCGCAGCCCACGCTGCACGATCTCGGTCATCTCATACGAGCGCATCTGCTGCGCCGCCATCCAGTCGAGGGTTTCCGGAGGCGGCCAGTAGCCGCGGAGCCCGATTTGTAAGAACCGGTCGCCACGCACGGCACCCGACTCGATCAGCCGGCGCATGGGTTGCCCGTGCCCCCACAGTGATCCGAACTCGATGTCGCCGGTGTCGGCGTGAGCGTCGAAGTGGATCATCGACACCCGACCCGCGCCGATCACATTGGCACAACCCTTCGCATCCGGATACGCAATGGAATGATCCCCGCCCAGGCTGACCGGTATCGCCCCTGCCTGGACCACTTTTTGCACCGACTGCTCGAGCGCCGGAAGCGCGACCTCGATGTCGCCGGAGTACATCTCCACATCACCTGCGTCGTAGACCTTGAGATCCTGCAAGCCGTCGGCCCGCAGCGCCAGCGAGGGCCGCGACCCGTCGTGTGGCAGGTAGTCGGTCATCCTGATGGCCTGCGGCCCGAAGCGGGCGCCGGCGCGGTAGGACGTCCCGCCGTCGAACGGCGCCCCCAAGATCACGACATCGGCATCGGCATAGCTAGTTTCGTCGTCTAGATCGCATTCCGGCACGCCGAGGAAAGTGAAGTCCGGACCGAACTGAGGACCGTAACGAGCCATCAGGACACCAGATGCTCGTGCGGGCGCATGGCATGTGCCGACTCGTGCTTGATCGTCTCGCCACGGAAGAACGCCGGTTGTCGCGCCCGCATGATGAACATGAAGACCAGACCGACCAGGATCAGCCCGAGGCCCAAGATGAGTCCCTTGTCAGCCATCCCGCCGCCCCTTCTCGATTTGAGTCGTGAGTGTGAAGCAGCTCAGCCTTCGAAGCCGTGGTATTGCATGACGTGCTTGATCCGGGTGTAGTCCTCCAGCCCGTAGACGGATAGGTCTTTGCCATAGCCGGAATGCTTAAAACCACCGTGTGGCATCTCAGCCTGCAAGGGGATATGGCAGTTGATCCACACACAACCGAAGTCCAGGCGCGCAGCCATCCGCACCGCTGTGCCGGCGTCGGTTGTCCAAACCGAGGATGCGAGTGCATACTCCGAGTCGTTGGAGAGGGCGACCGCTTCATCCTCGTCGCGGAACTTTTGGACGGTCATCACCGGTCCGAAGATCTCGGTCCGGATCAGTTCGTCGCCCTGAGCAAGATCAGCGATCACCGTTGGCTCGTAAAAGTATCCGCGGTCGCCGGCCTGCTTGCCGCCGGTGACCACCTTGGCATGATCAGGAGCGCGGTCTACCAAGCCGGCGATGTGACGCAGCTGATTGGCGTTGTTGATCGGTCCGTAGAAAAGATCCTCGTCATCTGGGTCATAGCCGGTCCGTGTCTCCGCCGCGGCCCTAGCCAGCTCTGCCACGAATTCGTCGTAGATCCCCGACTCGCAGAGCACTCGAGTTGCCGCCGTACAGTCCTGACCGGCGTTGAAGAGACCGCCCACTTTGATGCCCTCCACAGTGGAAGGTAGATCGACGTCGTTGAACACGACCACTGGCGCCTTGCCGCCCAGCTCGAGATGGGCGACTTTGACGTCGGCTGCCGCGGCTGTTGCCACCGCGATGCCGGCTCGGGTTGAGCCGGTGATCGACACCATCCGGGGGATCGGGTGCGAGACAAGCGTGGCACCGGTGTCCCGATCCCCACAGACGAGGTTGGCCACGCCCCTGGGGAAGATCTCTTGCAGCTTCTTCACCATCCACACCGCCGAGGCCGGCGTGGTATCCGAGGGCTTGAGCACAACCGTGTTACCTGCAGCCAGCGCAGGGGCGAACTTCCAGACCGCCATCATCATCGGGTAGTTCCAGGGTGCTACCTGGGCAACTGGGCCGCGCGGCTCGCGGCGGACGTATGAGGTGTAGCCCTTCATGTACTCGCCCGCCGACTTGCCTTCCAACACCCGCGCCGCACCAGCGAAGAAGCGGATTTGGTCGACCATTGGCACGATCTCGTCGGCCATCACTGAGCCGAAGGGCTTGCCCGTGTTCTCGCACTCGATCCGGGCCAGCTCCTCGGCATTTGCCTCAATGACATCGGCGAGCCTCAGCAGGAAGCGCTGACGCTCAGCAGGCGTGGTCCATCGGTACGTCTCGAAGGCGGCAGCGGCAGCCTGGCAGGCAGCGTCCACGTCTTCCTGCCCGGAGTTAGGCGATGTGGCGTACACCTCGCCAGTGGATGGATCGATGATGTCTAACACGTCGCCCGACGCCGCCGGGCGCTCCTCACCGTTGATGATGTTGGCGAAGACTTTCTTATCCGACATAGCCGTACCTTTCAGCCCTTGTTGGTTTCAGATCCCATCATCGCCCCGTATGTTCTGGGTGGCTATGTCCGCCGGTGCTGGACATTGTGCTCGGGGCATCGAGGGAGGGGTTCTGGTCAAAGAAGCCGAACGGCTTGAGCCAGAACGAGATGATGTCGACTGGCATGATCGGCCAGTCCTCAGTTCGCGTGATGTGGTGGATCCCGAAGACGTACCACAGCACTACATCGGTGCCCACCAGCGGCGCGTCCTCGGTGATCCAGCGGGTGATGCCGGTGTCCTGACTTGACTGAGTCGGATAGTCACCGGCCGGCCAGCGTTCGTTGTCGTCGTACGCTGTCACCCAGACCGTGTGGCCGATGACCGGCGCTCGTTGATAGACCGGTGACGAAGAGTCCAGCAGCGGTGGGATCGCCGCGCCAGGCACCAGCTTGTACGCAGCATTGCTGCCGTGCCGGTTCAGCTTGTTGGGATTGATCACCTTCCAGGTGCGCTGGCTTTCCCATTCAAAGTCCCGCGCGGATTGCCTCTCCGAGTCGATGATCATGGTCTGTGTGGATACCGCCAGTCCGTATGGGTTGTCATCGCTGATCGGGGCGGCGACGGAGTCCACCTCGACCACCGTGTTCTCTTCGCCGTCGATGTCCAGGTCGAGTTTGGCGACAATGAAGTGCTGGTGGAACGGCGCGTAGGTGCGCACGTCGACCGTGGTCCCGTACGCTGAGCTGTCCTCGGCGGTCTCCATCGGGGTCGTCACCATCAGGCCGGTGGCACGGACCTCGCACTCGATGTTGCCGTCCTGATAGAACCGCCAATAGATCAAGTACTCATAGTTGGCGACTGTCGCGTGGGCCGAGACCACCATGCGGCGCATCCGACGGACCTCGGCGCCGAGCTCGGCGTCCACGTGCTTCCACAGCACGGCGTTGTCCTCCTCATGGAGGCAGACAGCACGCTCGATCACGATCGGCTCGCCGCGCGAGTCCGGCACCACAGCATCGACGTACATGATCTCCCCGAGGCAGTCACAACCCAGCTCCAGCGACGTGGTCATGTACCCGAGTCCCCACTCGCCGATGTCGAACGCAGTCCGCCGGTAGTGATCGAAGCCCGGGTCCCGGTACGGCACCACCATCTCAGCGAACGACATCCGGTACGCGATGTCTCGCTTGGTGCCCTGGT
>Ga0307319_10000428_pt1 | contig 12839 bp, 8 predicted proteins | sample ER_DNA_368_FD_194491 | JGI IMG/M metagenome (GOLD analysis project Ga0307319, IMG submission 194491) | Bulk soil microbial communities from the East River watershed near Crested Butte, Colorado, United States - ER_DNA_368 | ecosystem: Environmental > Terrestrial > Soil > Floodplain | place: USA...
TGGGGTCGGATCCTTGGTGGTCGTTGATGTCGCGGCCGGCTCGGTCGGCGAGGCGCTCTCGGTCGGCGAGGCGGTCTCGGCTGGCGTCGGCGAGGCGGTCTCGGTCGGCGTCGGCGAGGCGGTTGGTGTCGTTGGAACGCCGTTGTTGGCGATCGTGAAGTTTGCACGACGACGCGAAGTCGTGCCGTCCGACCAAGTCAGCACGACCCTGATGGTGTGTGATCCATCGGCGAGCTTGCTGGTGTCGTACGGACGCGCAGTGCCGTCGGCTGCGGTACCCGCGAGGTCAAAAGGTGCCGCCTTCTCCGTCCGGACTGGGGTCTTCCTCTGCCACGAGCCGTCCAGGTAGAAGTCGACCTTGTCGAGGGTCTTCGAGTTCCGTGCGAAGACGTAGACCTTCCCCTTCGCCGTCGAGCCGTCGAGCCGCACCGCATTGGAGCGATCCGGGTTCAGGCTGACGGCCAGCCGCGGCCTGGTCGATGCTGAGGCGGACTGGATGCCGATGCCGCCGAGTGTCAGGGCGATGCCGACGGTGAGCACGATCGCGATCTTGCGGGGGCGACGCGACGTAGACCCACCTGAGAACATCTCCACCTCCGCTTTGTCCAAGACCCACTAAGAAACGGCTCCTCGAAATCCCCAGCTACGCCGTGCCGCTGCTGCCGTAAACCGACACGTGGACGTGATCCATGTGATTGGCGGTCGGTGAGCCACGGTCAGACATCGAACGCCAGCCCTCAGAACTTCGCTGGACGGTCCAGATGTGCTGCCGATAAATGACCTCCATGGCGCCCAGCTCCTTGGCATTGGCACGGACCCATTTCGCGATCTCCCAACCGACCGTGGAGTCAGAGATCATGCTGTCGACAGCCCGACCTTGTCCGTGGTAGCCGCTTGAAGTGCGGCGTCCCAGGAAGCTGCTGATCTGTGGGTAGCGATGACAGAGGGCGCGGTGGACACGGATCGCATCAGGCGTCAGCCCGGATTCCATCGAAGATCCTGACGGACAAGGGGCGCTCGAGATGCCGCCGCTGCTGCTCGACGAGCCGGACGCGGGCTTCTTGTCGGCGAGGTACTGGTTCTTCACCCAGCGACCTTTGTGGTGGTAGGACACGTACCGGAATCCGTCGGTGACCGTTGAGGTGACGGAGAGCTTCGTCCCAGCACGAACGACGCCGACCACAGAGGAGTCGTCCTTGGGCTCGGTCCGCACGTTGAGTTCCGTGCTGGCGTACTTGCTGTCGGTGATCTTCAGCCGGAGCAGCGGCTTGATCGTTTCCGACGTAGAGCTCTTCGGCCGCGGGGCCGCATCATTCCGGATGGGCGCTCGCGCGATGTGCCGACTGACCTCCTGGCTTCGCGCTCGCGTGGTGCTGAGCGTCGACTCCGCAGCTGCGGTCGAGGCTGGAGCCGGGTACGCGACCTGGGCGTCATCACCAGGTATGACTGCTCCAGCTACGCCCGCGCCCAACGCCGTTATCACTGCCGCCGGCACTGCGATTCTTGCTACCCGCACCCCAAGGGCCGGCCGCATCGCCCGTCGCGGGCGCGATCGAGTCACGTGTAGGTCCTCCCCCGAGAAATGAGACCAAAGCGTTATCTCCCGGAGGAGTCTAAAGCAGATTTGTCACGATCGCTCAACCCGTATGCAGGGTTTGGACAGGATTTTTTCGCCTCATAAACCAGATCTGGCCTGAATCTGGCCCTCATTCGCGGTCAGAGGACTTTGTGGCATCGTCTCGGGCAGTTGTGCCGTTACCTTTCCGTTGCTGTTGGCTGCCGCGCTAGATGCGGCGGCACCACACCTCGCGCGCCGGGGGCCGCGGCAATAACGTTGGTAGCAGAGGTGTCCACTTGCACTCTGCCAAGTGGCCCTGGATTCGCCTCCTTCGTCGCTCGCGAACATGCATGAGCCTTCACAGCCATGCCGCGAGCTTCTGCAGTCGGCGAAGGGCCACCTGCCATAGCGCTCAAGTCCCCACGAGGAAGGCCGAACCCGCATGGCTACCTACGACGCGATCGTGATCGGAGCAGGACAACCTGGCCCAGGAGTTGCTGGAGCGTTAGTGGATGACGGTAAGCGGGTAGCCCTGATCGAAATGGATCGCGCCGGCGGCACCTGCCTTAACCACGGCTGCAAGCCGACCAAGGCCCTGCGCGCGAGTGCGGCCGTCGCTCATCAGGCACGTCGGGCCGCAGAATATGGGGTGAACGTCGGCGAGGTCACCGTTGACTTCCCTGCTGCCATGTCGCGCGTGCGCTCAATCATCGATGGGTTGCGCGACTCGCTGGACGGCTGGCTGGCAGGCGTTGCAGGTCTTGATCAATTTCATGGCACAGCGACAGTGATAAGCGACCCCGCCGGGCAAGAGCATCGGGTCGCTGTCAACGATCAGCAGCTAACGGCTGAGCAGCTGTATCTCAACCTTGGAGCCCGCGCGAGCAGGCCACCGATCCCCGGTCTGGAGACGGTTGAGGCAATGACCGAGGTTGAGCTGCTGGCCTTGGATTCTCTGCCAGAGCACCTGGTGATCATTGGTGGCGGCTACATCGGACTGGAGTTTGGTCAGATGTTTCGTCGTTTCGGAGCACGCGTGACGATCATCACGGGCAGCCGCGTTGCTCCGCGTGAGGATGAGGACGTCTCCGGCCTGCTTGCCGAGATGCTGACTGACGAGGGCGTTGATCTTGTCATCGGGCGGCCGGCGCGGGTGGGCCAAGGCAAGGGCGGTATCGACGTAGAGTTTGCTGACGGCCGAACCGTCTCCGGCAGTCATCTGCTGCTGGCAACCGGCCGCCGCTCGAACTCCGATCTGCTCGGTCCCGATCATGGGATCGAAACTGACAAGCGCGGCTTCTTCACCATCGATGACCGCTTCCAGACGTCGGTGAAGGGCGTCTGGGCGCTCGGTGACGTCAACGGTCACGGCGCATTCACGCACACGGCGTATCAGGATGGGCAGATTCTGCTGCATCCGCCGCGCACCGTCGACGGTCGAGTGCCGATCTACGCGCTGTACACCGACCCGCCGCTGGGCCGGGTAGGCATGACAATCAGCGAGGCGCGAGCGTCCGGTCGGAACGTGTTGCAGGCGGAGGTCCCGATGAGCAGCGTCAGCCGCGCGATCTTGGAAGGCGAGACCACTGGACTCATGCGGATCCTCGTCGACGGCGATACGGAGGAGTTTCTGGGCGCGACGATTCTCGGGCTGCATGGAGATGACCTCATTCAGATTATCGGAACGGCTATGCAGGCGGGGGTCCGCTACCCGGCCGTCCGCGACGCCCTGCCGATCCATCCGACCATGGCCGAGTTCATCCCATCTGTGCTCACCTCCCTTAAGCCGCTCGATTGATTGCAGCCCTCTGGACTGACCGAAGCGCGTGTTGTCACATCGGTCACACCGGTCGGATTGCGACCGTCATTACATATGACGCTCGGGATGTGAGAAGGGTGGCCTATGGCTCAGGACGATTGGCTGGCTGAGGAATTCGAAGAGCATCGCGCACACCTCAAGGCGGTTGCCTATCGCATGCTCGGGTCGATGAGCGACGCCGAAGACGCGGTCCAGGAGTCGTGGATTCGGCTGAGCCGTACCGATAGCGGCGCCCTCGAGAATCTTGGCGGCTGGCTCACCACGGTGGTTGCTCGAGTATCGCTGGACATGTTGCGGTCGCGTACGTCGCGGCGCGAGGACCCGGTGGCGGAGGTGCTGACGACGTCCAGCGCAGCTGGCGCATCCGGTACTCAGCCCGAGGAGGCGGCCATGATCGCCGATTCGCTCGGTCCCGCCATGCTGGTTGTCCTAGAAACGTTGTCACCGGCGGAGCGGATCTCCTTTGTGCTGCATGACATGTTCGCTGTGCCCTTTGACGAGATCGCCCCGATCGTTGGCCGTTCACCCGCGGCGACTCGCCAGTTGGCGAGTCGTGCTCGACATCGGGTCCAAGGCGTCGATCCGGCCGGCGCTGTTGATCACACACGTGCCAGACGCACGGTCGATGCATTCCTCAGCGCCTCACGTAACGGAGATTTCGGAGCACTGCTGGCGCTGCTCGATCCCGATGTCGTGCTGTCGGCCGATGCCGATGCCGTCCGGGTAGGCGCGACGGATCTGGTTCGCGGATCAGGGGCTGTCGCTGAAACCTTCTCCGGACGGGCCCGGACCGCGCAGCTCGCCTTGATCAATGGGCAGCCCGGTGCTGTCTGGGCGGCAGGCGGCAAACCGCGAGTTGTGTTCAGCTTCACCGTCGATGACGACAAGATCACGGGTATCGAATTGATCGCCAACTCGACCACGCTCGATGAGCTCGACCTGATACTGCTGGACGACTGAGATTGGCCCCTGCACCCTGATCTTCAATCGCTCTCGGGCTGAACGAGGTTGAGAAACCCCTTTCGGATCACTCGTGATGGAAATCAGGGTGACTGTTCAGTGACCGCGCCAGCGCCGTCCGATCGAGCTTCCCGGCATCGCACGAGGTGCCCGCGGACTGCGCTTGTAGTCGGAGACGTACGAGCTGTCGCCGAGCCAGAAGCGCCACGGCCGATCCGCCTCGACAGAGACTCCGATCCGCGGCCCGACCATGATCATCTCCGGTTCCTCGGCCGGTGGCTCCAGCGTCACCGGTCCGTCTCCGAACAGGTCGCAGCCCTTGTGCTCGGCGTGCAGGCCAAGCGCCTGAGTCAGCCGGCCGGGACCGCGGGCTAGATCACGATCGGGTACCTGTCCTCGTCGCGATCGTGCCACCTCGACGCCGTCGATCACCTCGCCAGCCCGCATCAGTACGCCGGAGGCGATTCCCTCATGTCCGCAGCTGATGTTTCCAGCCCAGTGCATTCCGTAGGTGAAGTACAAGTAGAGGTGACCGGGCGGGCCGAACATCACTGCGTTGCGTGCGGTCCGGCCGCGGTATGCGTGCGACGCCGGATCGGTAGCACCGTCGTACGCCTCGAGCTCGGTGAGCCGGACTGCCACCGTCCCGTGCCGGAGCACCGCGCCAAGCAGCCGCGGTGCCACCTCATCGACCGGACCGCAGAGGTCTGGCCTCACCTCAGTACCTCGACTGTGCCGGCCGTCCCGTCAACCCGTACCAGATCGCCGGTGCTAAGCCGCATGGTGGCGTTGCCGCAACCAACCACAGCGGGAATGCCCAGCTCACGTGCCACGATCGCGGCATGCGACAGCGGCGCGCCGACGTCGGTGACTATCGCGGCTGCGCGCGGAAACAGCGGAGTCCACCCAACGTTGGTGATCGTCGTGACCAGCACCTCACCAGTCTGCAATGCGGCGCCGTGGGCAGCATCGCCGAGCACCCGGACCGGCGCCTCGACGATTCCGGCCGATCCCGGGAAGCCGCGCACCGCAACATCGGCCTCGTTCACACTGCCCTCAATGAACAGATCCGACCGCCTGTTCGGCTCGGCCGCCCACACGTAAGGGTTGAAGGTGCCTCGGATCAGTGCTGGATATGGCGGCAACGCCGAGTAGCCCTGGTATGCCTTGCGACGCTGCTTGATCAACCTCGGGCTGATCGTCTCGCCCTCCAGCACACGAACGATTTCGGCCTTGTCGAGAAAGAAGATGTCCACGCCCAAGCCGGTGAGCTCACCGGCGCGCAGCGCGTACGCGCGCAGCACCCAAAAGTATCTAATCACTTCCGAACGTGCCCGCTCTCGATCTCTAGACGTCTTTGCCAAGCCCCGCAATTGATGATGCAGGATCCGTGCTTGCACCGGATGGCGCTGCTCCAGCTCTGCCCACGCCACACTTCGCCGGTGCTCCTGCAACTCGAGAAGCTCGCGATAACTCCTCGCCGATGCCGCGCGTTCGGCCAACTGTTCCTCGATCCAATCCGGATCTTCACCAGGCCGTGGCAACAAGATCTCGAACTCATGCGGTCCCCGGTGACCAGAGCGACGGCTAAACGTGTCGCGATCAATCTCCTCCGTTGCTAGCAGTTCCAGGCCATCGAGCAACCCGAGGCTCGCCAGCTGCCCCGCCTGTCCACCCAACCCGGCGGTCAACGCATTGGCCGCGGCATCGCCGACGAGGCCTTGCAGCCGCTTTCGGGTCGTGATGAAGGAGGCACCGCTCGATCGAGTGGCTGCTGACAGCATCCAGCTCACCCGGTGAAACTCGGGATTGAGCACAGTGATCCACAGATCAGCGAGCTCGACCGGGTCCGCGACCGCCGCAATCTCAGCCCGCCGACGATCACACAGCACCGGATGCTCAGCCAAGTAAGCATCGAGCACCTTCACGTCACGGCGCGCCTCTCCGAACACGTGCAAACCCATGGGCAGTACCGCGCGGACGACGGCGAGCCGGCTCGCCTTCACCGGGGGAATCTCAATACCGGCCGGCAGCCGTCCGAAGACTTCCTCGGTGAGGCTGCGATACCGTTTTTCGCTGACACCGACGGCGCCCGACAACGTCATCATCACACTCAGATTGAGATAGATCCGGCCGCCAATTCGGCCGTAGCCGACGTAGGGAGGGATGGAAGCTGTTGCCATCGCATCGGTCAGGTATACCTGCACCATCGACCACGTCGCCGGCGTCATCACATCCGGAATGGCCTCGCCGACGTTGGTGTTGGTCCACAAGAAATCGCCGGAACGGCTGTCATTCCATGGATCAGGGTGCACTGCCGTCGTGATCGGCCTCGCCTGGAGGATGAAGAGCTGATCTTCCTGGCGGCACCATTCGATGTCCATCGGGTCCTTGAAGAGATCCTCCACCATGATCGCGAGATCAACCAGCCGCGATACCTGCCGCTCTGTCAGAGCTGGCGCATCTTGTCGATCAGTCGGTACCGGCACAGCGGCGGTGCCACTGGCGGCGGGTCGAATCATGATCGTCTTGGTATTGATCAGGCTGTGAAGCAGGCCGCCCGAGGCGCGTTCCACGGTAAACGTGTCTGGGGTTACCTCCCCACCAACGATCGCCTCACCGAGCCCCCAGGCGGCGTTGATCTCGATCATGCTGTCATCACCGGTCACCGGATCGGCGGTGAACAAGATTCCCGAGGCGTCGGCATCGATGAGTTCCTGCACCACAACTGCAAGGCTGACGGTGTCGGGCGCAATGTGGTGACGGGTTCGATAGCTGATAGCGCGAGCCGTCCACAAAGATGCCCAACAGCGGCGTACCGCGACCATGAGTTGATCATCACCAACGACATTCAGGAAGCTGGCTTGCTGACCGGCAAAGGACGCGTCCGGCAGGTCCTCGGCCGTCGCAGACGACCGGACCGCGACCGGCGGCGAACCCAGCCGGTGGTACGCGGCAACCACCTCCTCCGAGATCTGGTGCGGGATCGTTTGATCGGTGAAGAGCGCAGCGATCAAGTCCGCACCATGATCAGGCGTGCCGGTTTCAGACAGGTCGCCAAGTTGTGCGCCGATCCGGCTCCTGAGACTGTGCTTGGCGACGAACGCGCCGTACGCGGCTGTGGTGATGTGGAATCCCTGCGGCACAGGCAATCCGGCCGACGCCAGCCGTGCGAGGGACTGGCCCTTGCCGCCAATCTCCTCCAGGCCGAGGCCCTCGTCTTGGAGCGGGCGGGTGTACCTCGCAGTCATGCTTGGCTACCTCGGGCCGGTTCTTACGAGGCTAGTCGACGTTGACCCACTCTCCGCTTGACGCCGACCGCAGCATCGCATCGCAGATCTCCGCTGCCCTAGCGCCGTCGACGAAGGTTGGCAGACCGTCGGGCAGCTGGCCGTGGCCCGCGCGGGCATCCACCGCGGCGTAGGAGTCAGCGACGTAGTTCTCGAAGCATTGGGCATAGCCCTGGGCGTGACCAGCGGGCAACATGGAGAGCCGCCGTTGCTCAGCCGAGCCATGGTTCGGATCGCGAACCAGCACCCGCGCGCCCTCGTCGTCACCGATCCACAGCTGTTCGCCCAGTTCTTGATCAAAGGCAGCGCTTTGATGCATGCCGTCGACCTCCATCCACAGGCGATTCTTGCGGCCGGCGCTGAGCTGGCTGATTACGGCGGAGCCGGCAATGTCGCTCGCCGTCCGGAACAAGATCAAGGCGCTGTCCTCGGTCTGCACATCCACCAGCGGCGCATCGCTCTCCACCGCGCTCATCGTCGCGGCCGTCGAGGCGGGTCTCTGCTTGATCGTGATCGAGATCGTGGCAACGAGTCGGGCGATCCGATCGCCAGTTACCCACTCCAGAAGGTCACACCAGTGGGAGCCGATGTCGCCGAACGCTCGTGACGGCCCGCCGGCCTTGGGATCGACTCGCCAGCTCGTGGCCTTGGGATTGAGCAGCCAGTCCTGCAGATAGCTGCCGTGCATCAGATTGAGCGCGCCGAACTCCTCGGCCTGCACCCTGGCCCGCATCTCGCGTGCCATTGGGTGGAACCGGTAGGCGAACGGGATGGTATTGATCACACCGGTGTCCTTGGCAACCTCGGCGGCGTGCTGGGCGTCCGCCAGGCTGATCCCGAGAGGCTTCTCGCAGAGCACGTGCTTGCCGGCCTCCATCAGTGCCACGGCGTAGCCCACATGTGAAGCGTTCGGCGTGCAGATGTGCACGATCTCTGCCTTGCTCTCGGCGACCTCCTCGATGCTTCCGTACGCCTGCTCGACTCCCCACTCCTCCGCCACCTGCCGGGAGCGCTCCGGAGTGGACGCCATCACTCCCAGAATCTGGGCCCCGGCGAGCATCGCGGCCCGCCGATGTACGTCGCCGATCATCCCGGCACCCAGAATCGCCACCCGTTTCACAGCCATGCCCCAAAGATTATGCGGACTGACCCTCCATACCGATGCTGGCTGAGCATGTCGAAGCCGTCCTCCTCTTGGGGCTAAGCCCGTAGAAGTCACCAGGCAGAATGGCCGGTGTGGGCGGGGCTCGGATTTTGGTCGTGGAGGACAGCGAGGCCATCCGGTTGCCCGTCGTTGCGGCGCTAGCTGCGCGGGGTTTCGACTTGGCGGCGGCGGCTGACGGAATCGATCTTGAAAGCCTGCTGAGGTCCTTTGCGCCGGATCTGGTGATCTTGGATGTCATGCTGCCCGGCAGGGACGGCTTCGAGTTGCTCCAGGTTATCCGTCGCACCAGCACCGCCGCTGTACTGATGCTCACCGCGCGGGACGCGCTCGCTGACCGGCTGCAGGGCCTCACCGGGGGCGCTGACGATTATCTGATCAAGCCTTTCGCGATGGTCGAGCTGGTGGCCCGGATCCATGCGGTGCTGCGCCGCAGCCGAGCGGGCGGCAGCTCCATCTCGGTTGACGACCTAGTGATCAACGATGACGCCACGCTGGTACGCCGCGGTGGCGACTCCCTCGAGCTGACCGAGACCGAACGCCGACTACTCGGCTATCTCGCCGCCCATCGGGACAGAGTAGTGAGCAAGACCCAGATCTTGACCGCAGTCTGGGGCTACGACGGCTTCGATGAAAACGTGGTCGAGGTGCATATCTCCGCACTGCGCCGCAAGCTCGAGGCGGGCGGGCGCTCACGACTCGTGCACACCGTACGCGGCCGCGGCTATCTCCTCGGAACGACAACATGATCGACTCGCACGGTCCGCAGCGGCTCGGATGACTCGGCTCAATACGGTCTCGCTCAGGCTGAGGGTCATTGCGGCGGTGATGGCGGTCCTGGCCGTGATCTTGATTTTGCTGAGTATCGCGGTCAACGCGATCTTCATCGCCCAGTCCAACCGAAACCTCAATACCTTGCTGGCAGGTCAGGCGCAGCTGGCGCGGCAGCTGGCCCGCTCAGGTGCGGGGCCGCAGCAGATTGTGAACCGAGTGCAGGCCGGCGGAGTGCAGGCCTTCCTCGTACTCAGCAACGGCACGGAGTTCGGCACTCCGGTCCCCAGTGGTGCAGCGGTCAAGACCACCACCATTTCGCTCAACGCGCCAACGCGGGTCGACGGAGCCCAGCTAACTCTGGCGGTTGACACCTCACTCGTTTCCGGAGCACGGCGAACGCTCCGCCGCGTGCTGCTGATCACCGGAGTGATCGCATTGCTGATCAGCGCCGCACTTGTTGCAGCGGCAGTACGGCTGGCGCTTCGGCCGCTCGACTCGATGGCCGCGCTGGCCAAGGCGGTCAGTCAAGGAAACCGCGGCTACCGGCTGGCGCCGACCAGAACCGACACCGAGATCGGCCAGACCGCCCAGGCGTTCGACGAGATGCTCGACGAGCTCGAAGGCGCGGAGGCTCGAGCGCACCAGGCCGAGGAGCGTACCCGTGCGTTTCTGGCGGATGCGGCGCACGAGCTGCGTACCCCGATAGCGGGCGTGCAGGCAGCGGCCGAGACGCTGCTGCATCACGATGATCAGCTCGGCCATTCCGAACGCCAGCATCTGCAGTCGCTACTGGTACGAGAGGCCGAGCGTGCCGGCGCACTCATTTCTGATCTGCTCGCTGCTGCACGACTCGATGCCGGAATCGATCTTGATCTTGCTCCGGTGTCGCTGCGGACGCTGGTACACGGGGAGATCGATCGGGCACGGCTGCTGCATCCCGAGGCGACCGTGACCATGAGTGGACCGGAGGTCGTCGCCCGAGCGGATGCGGCCAAAGTCAGCAGCATTCTGCGCAACGTGATCGACAACGCCATGCGCGCCGCCGGGCCGCACGGCAAGGTCCATGTCGTGGTCGGTGAGCACGATCAGTTCGCCATTGCAGAAATCTGGGATTCCGGTCCAGGCGTGCCGCCGTCGGAGCGGGAACGGATCTTCGAGCGGCTGGTACGACTTGATCATGGGCGGGCCAATGACGCCGGAGGTTCTGGCCTCGGGTTAGCGATCGCCCGTGGCTACGCCCGGGCGCATGGTGGTGATCTCAGCTGCGAGGATCCACGTGGCATCGGCGCCATGTTCCGGCTGGTACTGCCGCTCGAGCCCCGACAAGCGGCCATCCACTAGCCAAGCCGCATTCCATTCCGCAATCACAGCCGCCGGACTTCGAGCCGAATGTCGCCGAGCCCGCGAGCTACGAGCAACATGCCGCCGGCCGGTGTGATCCAACCGGAGGCTGCTTCGTCCCACAGCCGGAATGCGCGCGAGTCACAAGCCACCGTCACCGTACGCTCTTCGCCGGGTACCACCTCGTCGGCGACGGCGTAGCCGACCAGCCGCACCGGAGCCGACCCTTCCGGTCGCCAGTAGACCTGGACGACCTCCCGGGAGGGGCGCTCGGCGGTGTTGGCCAGGACGACTCTCAGCGACTCGCCGTCGTCGCCGCGTACGTGCTCGGCAGAGCGATAGTCCCAGAGCCCCCAGCCCAGTCCTGAACCGAACCAGAAGGCCGGCTCGACGTCGGATCCATACCAGCCGCGATAGCCCACGCGCGTGCCCTCGGCATAGTCCAGCGTGCCGTCGGATGGTGTGACATTCCACGCTGGGCCGGCCCCGTCGGCTGCCGGGAAGGTCGTGACCAGCCGGCCGGTCGGCTCTGTTGTGCCCAACAGCACGTCGGCAACGGCATGCCCGCCTTCCTGGCCGGGCAGACCGATCCAGAGCACTGCATCCACCTCGTCCAGCCAGGGCATCAGCACCGGAGTTGCGGCGTTGATCATGACTACGGTGCGGTGTGCAGCGCCGGCGACTGCGCGTACCAGATCATCTTGCCGACCGGGCAGCGCCAGCGTCTTCTTGTCCTGGGCCTCGGTCTCCTGTTCGGCGGTCAGTCCAACCACCACAATTGCGGGATCGGCGTCCCGAGCAGCCAGCGCTGCGTCATTGATCAATTGGTCGTCCGGAGGAGCCACTGGTTGGACGACCAACCCGGCTAGCGAGATGCGCTCCGAGATCGTCAGCCGAGCGACGAGGATTCGGCCAGGCGCCGCTTCGACGGCGTGAGTCCAGCTCGGTGGGGACATGAACCCCACCTCCGCAGACTCACCGGGCAGCAGGGCGTTGGTGAAGGTGTGTGCCTCGTCGCCGTAGCTGAGCGTCCACTGACCGACACCCCGTACGCCGACCTCAAGCGGAGTACGGGGTGGCGCGACGAGTTGGGCAGACAGTTCGACGACACTGGCTCCCTTGTGTGGGCCGTCGGACATGCCGAGCACGAATTCGGCCACCTCGCTCCTGGTGGACGCCCGCTCAGCGCCCGAGTCGTCAAAGCTGACAACCCGCATACCCGGCCGGCCCGTCTCCGGGTCGATGATCAACTCTGGCGCTGCCGCGGGGAGGTTGTGGCGTACGGCAACCCCGTCGAACACCCGCAGCCGAGTCTCGCCAAGCACTTCCCGTAGGCCGTCGGCGACGGAAATCCGGTGCGGCGGGCGCACGGCGGCCGAGCCTCCGCCCTGGAGTGCCGTTTCCAGCGCGTGTCTCCCGATGACGACGAGCGGCGCTTCAGCCGTGATCAACCAATCCGGCAGCGGCACGAGGTCCTGACCTTTGAGCAGCACCATCCCCGACGCTGCCAGGTTTCGTAATGGCATCCGCATGGCAGGTGCATCCGGATCCAGAGGTGGGCCCAGTTCGGCCGTACGATCGGCCGGAATCCCGTCCAATGCCCCGACGCGTCCGGCCAGCCGGAGCAGTCGCGCCAAATGATCATTGATGGTCGCCTCTGCAACCGCGCCGGAATGCACTGCTGCCACAAGATGGTCGCCCCACGGCCCGCCCGGGCCAGGCATCACAAGATCAAGTCCACCGTTCGCTGCCGGCGCGACAGTCTTCGTCGCACCCCAGTCGGACATCAGCAAGCCGTCCCAGTCCCATTCAGCCTTCAGCACCCCGTTGTTCAGCTCGCTGTGCTCGGTGGCAGCGACCCCATTGATGTCGTTGTAGGCGGCCATGATCGTCCAAGGATCCGCATCGGCTACGCAGATCTCGAACGGCAGCAGG
>Ga0307319_10000431_pt1 | contig 12728 bp, 13 predicted proteins | sample ER_DNA_368_FD_194491 | JGI IMG/M metagenome (GOLD analysis project Ga0307319, IMG submission 194491) | Bulk soil microbial communities from the East River watershed near Crested Butte, Colorado, United States - ER_DNA_368 | ecosystem: Environmental > Terrestrial > Soil > Floodplain | place...
CACGCCGAGAACGACTTCCCCGTGGTCGGGGTGCCGAAGACGATCGACAACGACCTCTCGGCGACCGACTACACCTTTGGCTTCGACACCGCCGTCTTCATCTGCACCGAGGCAATCGACCGTTTGCACACGACGGCCGAGAGCCACAACCGCGTGATGGTCGTTGAGGTGATGGGTCGCCACACGGGCTGGATCGCCGTCATGAGCGGGATCGCCGGAGGCGCTGACGTGATTCTCATCCCGGAGCAGCCGATCACCGTCGAGCGCGCATGCAAGGAGCTCGAACGGCGCCACGAACGAGGCAAGGACTTCTCAATCGTCGTCGTCAGCGAGGGGTACGAGCTGACCTACGAGTCGGGAGAGCGGCGTCAGGTGGCCCAGGAGCTCGCCACGGATGAGTTCGGGCACGTGCGACTAGGAGGAGTCGGACACGCGCTGGCAGCAGACATCGAGGAGCGGACGGGCTACGAGACGCGGGTCACCGTGCTCGGGCACGTGCAGCGCGGCGGCAGCCCGACCCCGCGCGACCGGATCCTCGCCACCCGCTACGGCCTCAAGGCCGCGGATCTCGTCCATGAGCGCAAGTTCGGCCGCATGGCCGCCCTCCACGGCGACGCGATGGTCGACGTCTCGCTCGCGGAGGCGACGAAGGAGCTCAAGCTCGTGCCCGCCGAGTGGTACGAGACGGCCAGGGCCTTCTTCGGTTAGTTGACGAACAGCAGCGCGTCGGTCGGCGCGAAGTCGTCGGTCAGGAGGGGAACGTCGCGCGTCGGGACGAGCTTTGTGTACCGATCGCGGATCGCCTTCGTCAGGTCGGCGGCCTTGGGCGAGCGGGCCCGGAGCTCACGCCACCGCTCGAGCAGGACGTCCTCACCCGGTGACGCCCCGTCGCCGGCGACGACGATCAGATTGCGCAGCACGTCGTCCTCTGAGTCTTCCTGGTTGCGGACCGGATGGACCGCCACCGTCGGGAACACGGCGCGATACGTCTTGTACATCGCGCGGAAGAGCTGCGAGCCGTCGCCGGAGAGCTGGCCAATGAGATTGGCGGCGATCACTCCTCCGGGCACCAGCCGCGATCGGGCGAGCTCGAGGAACTCGATCGTCGTCAGGTGGAACGGCAGGGAGTCCGAGAAGTACGCGTCGATCACGATCGCGTCCCAGCGTTCGTCGTGCTGCTGCAAATAGCGCCGGCCGTCCTCGACCGTCACGCGCACGCGGGGGCTCCTCGGCAACTCGAAGTAGCGGTACGCCACGTCGCGCACGACCGGGTCGAGCTCGACGACCTGCTGGTCGACGCCGGGGAAGTCGCGCCACATCCGTTTCTGGAGCGACCCGCCTCCGAGCCCGATGAACAGGACCTTCCGCGTGCCGGAGTTGTAGGCGAGCGGGAGCTGTAGGTAGTCGGTGTACTGGTATCTCGTGCGAAACGGGTTGTCGAGGTACATGCCGCTCTGAAAGGAACTGTCGAAGCGCAGGTGCCTCGCCTCGCCGTCGTCCACCACGGACAGACCGTGGTAACGCGTGTTCTTCGAGTACACGAGCTCGAAGCCCTCGCCTGCGGGGACCACCTCCTGGCGCTCGCCACGCTCACGGAAAAGTGGCGACCAGTTCTGGGCGGCCGCTCCGGTGAGTCGCCCGCCTTCGTCCGGCGCCAGGGAAACGGTCGCCGCGACCGAGGCGGCGACGAGCGCCGCGACCGCCGCCCCCGTCAGCAGCATGCGCTCGCTGAGCGCGACGAGCCCGGCCGCGACGAAGAGACCTGTCGCCAGCATCCCGAGCAACTGGTTCGTGCCCACCTCGGGGATTAGGAAGAAAGCCGTGGCAAAGGTGCCGGCGATACTGCCCGCGGTGGAGATCGCGAACAGGCGTCCTGCCGTCTTCCCCAGGCTCGTCAGCGACCGCGCGCGTAGCCGGACGGCGATCGGCGTCGCCGTGGCCAGGATCACGCTCGGCAAGCCGAAGAGGATCACGGCTGCGACGAGGGGGTTCCAGCGGGGGCCGAGATCCCACTCGACGACGGCCTCGAGCACGCGATCGTCCACGACCGGGATCAGGAGCGTCATGCCGCCCCCAAGCGCCAGGACGCCAAGCAGTAGCTGCGGCGCGGGATAGCGGTCCGCGAGAACCCCTCCGACCCAGTACCCGATCGACAGCCCCGCCAGGACGACGCCGATCAACGCACCCCAGACGAAGATCGAGTTGCCGAAGAAGGGCGCCAGCACGCGGCTGGCGACGAGCTCGAGCCCGAGCAGCACCGCGCCGGATAGGAACACTGCCGCACTGATCCCGATTGCCGAGCTCTCCAGCCGGAAGCGAGCCACTACGCCGAGACCTCGACGAGCGGGAAAGAGCGGTGGCTCCTCGGGGGCACGAGGAAGTTCTGGCGATGCGTCGTCCGCAGCACCGAATTGAAACCCTGCCCGCGGGCCCTGGGCTCGAGCCCGATCTTGGTGCCGTCGGGCAGCACGCCGTCCATCGCGAGCCGGTTGCGGTGAAAGTCGTCGCTGGACGGATTGAAGACCACGAAATGCAAGCCGGGGGCGGGCCCGTCGGCCATCCCGTCACGCCGGGGACGGGAGCTCCAGAAGAACGGATTGTCGAGCGTGTTGAAGTCGGCGCGCTGCGGGACGGCGGTGCCTTTGCGGTAGAGCGTCCCATCTGCGCCCATGACGTCCGCCTGCAGGCGGGAGGTGGACTGCATCGACGAGCTGTGTCCAATCGCGCCGAAGCGCCGGAAGTCGCTCGCCACGTCACTCGGCGAGGCAGCCGTCTCGGGCGGCTGCGGAACCGTCCTCGTCCCCGGCTCGACGGCCAGACGGGGCCGGAACGTTGTGTCCACCCGCTCGGCGAAGTCGAAGTTCAGATACCACGCCTCGAGATTCTCGAAGACGTGTGAGAGGTGCATGTGCGTGCCACCCTGGAAGTACGACCCGGGGCCGAGATCGACGAGGCCGAGCGTCTCGAAGTTGACGATGCGCGGCGGTCCGAGCGCGTGCCTCTGGGTGGACGTGAAGCCGAGGAAGAGCTCGGACCCGTCCGGGATCAGATCGGCCCCCGGCACCCCGGCGGCGGTGGCCAGCTGCTTCGGCAGGCCCGGGCCGCCGTCGAAGCCGCCCCCCGCGAACCCCTTGCGGATGCTCGTCATCTCCAGCACGTCGTCCATCGCGTCGACGATCGCCGTCGCGCCCTCCTGAATGTGATCGAGGTTGTCGCTACGCAGCAGGAAGGCGACGTCGTTCTCCTCGAGCACGACGTCGTCGGGATCGCTCGGGAAGCGAATCGAGTCCAGCAGTGCACGGCGGGGACGGCCGGAGGCGGAAGCGCGGCGATCGACCGGCAGGTGGCGCTCTGCGGCGCCCGCGACGTGCCGACGGAAGTACGGAAGCCCCCAGGCCGCGGTGACCGCCAGCCCGTCGGGTGTCCCCGGATGCTTGTCCTCGAGGTGCCGCAGGACGCGCTCGAGTGCGGCCTGCTCCTGCAACCCCGGCCTCGAGCTGACCGTCGCCGTCACCATCTCGTGGTGCAGGGTCGGCACGACGATCTCGACTCCGTTGTCGTCGGCGATCCGCAGGCCGTCGAGCAGGTGCTGCTCCGGGGCACGACCCTCGCCGAAATGGCGGGTCGGCGCTTCGGTCAGCTGATCGACGAGCTCGTAGACCCCGACAGCTCCGAGCGCTGCCGCCGCGGTGCCCCCGATCAGCAGCTCGCGCCGCGTCAGGCGCACGGTCAGGCCGTCGGCCCGACCCGAACGAGGCCGCGCATGATGCGGTCGAGGTTGGCGACCACCTGGCGGTATGGAGTCGGCTTCGCGACGTGTTGGCTGACCGTGTAGATCGACCCGCGCTCCCGCCAGAGGTACAGGACATGCCACTGATCGACACCCTGGTTGACGGTGTACGGAGTGACCCTGAAACGCCCTACACGGTGCGGGGGCTGCGCGTCGCTGAAGCACGGGATGTCACGGTGGCGCACCTTCCCTGCAACCACCTGGGTGTCCTCACAGCGCGGGATCGCGGTCCGGCCTGGATAGGCACGGAAGTTGACGTGGACGTCCTGCGACGGCGGCTCGTGCCACAGCCAGCTGGCAAGCCAGCTGCGATCGGGCTTGACCGACACGCCGTTCTTCGTCGCTCCCTTCATGTCCCCGTCAAGCGGGCTCGGCATCCAAGTCGGGCAATAGACGGCGGCGTGGACGCGGTTGGCCAGCTGCTGCCATCCCGGCCTCCAGGAAGCAGGGCAGACCCGCGGAGCCGCTTCGGCCTTCACGGCCGGCGTCGCATCGTCGTCCGCGCAGGCGGTCAGGCCCGCCGGAACGGTCAGTGCCAGCGCTGCAAGCACGAAGATTCTCCGCCCGATCACGAGGTCTTTATAGCCGGAAAACCTCAACCCAGGGCCCACCGAACCGCCCGTCCGGGCGCACCTGGAACACACGATCTCCCTCGCGCCGGGCCTCCTGGATGAAATCCGTCTCGCGGGGATAGTGGGTGCGAGCGGCAAGCACTCGGTCCTCGACCGCGCCCGTCAGGACGAGGAAGCGGACGCCTTCGGCGCGCAGCCTGTCGACGTCCCGATTCGGGTCGAACGGCTCGCCCGGCCGCGGCAGGAGGAGGTGGATGACGCGATACCCGGCCAGATCGGGAGTCGAGGGGTCGACCGCGATTCGTGCGCTCTCCGGCACGTTCTCGACGATCCAACGGTGCGCGGCGATACGCGCGTCGGTCTTCGTGAGGTCGCCCGTCTCGCGGACCGACCAGGTCAACGGCACGGCGAGCAGGAGCAGCGTTACCGGCGCGACTGCGCGCAGGCGGGCTGCGAGCGCGCCGAGAGCCGGGATGAGCGGGAGCACGTAGCGGTCGAAATGCGCGTCGATGGTCATCAGCTGCGCGAAGTACACGAGACAGAACACCGCGAGGACGAGATCCGCACGCGTGCGATGGACGAGCGCCAGGACCAGCCCGATCGCAGCGACCACGAGCACCGGCCCGAGCGCGTCCCAGAGGAGCTCGACGAATGCGATCGGCGCCGCCGGGTCGTTCTCGAAGCCGAGCCAGCCCTCGCGGGCCGCACGCTGCACGCGGGCCGCGTCGCTCACCGCGTCCCCGAACCTGAGGATCACGTACGGGCTCGTAACGGCGAAGGCGACGAATGCAAGAGCGGCCGCGATGGCGAGCCGACGCCACCTTCCCCACGCAACGGCGACCAGCGGAGCGAGGAGGATCAAGCCCGGATACTTGGTGCTCGCCGCGAGCCCGACCGCGATCCCGGCCAGCTCGATGCGGCCAATGACCATCAACGCGAGCGCGACCGTGACGCCGAGGGTCAAGGGCACATCGGTGACCGCCATGCGCGAGTAGGCGACGTGCGTGGTCGCGACCGCCGTCGCGGCGGCAGCGACGAAGCCGGCCAGCGTGCCGTAGGCCTTCCAACCAAGCCACCAGGCGGCCGCGATCCCAGCCGCTCCGATCACAACCATCACGACACGGGCCGTGAGGTACGACGGCTCGTCGTGCCACGCCTGGAACGGGGCGAGCACGTACATGACGAGGGTCGGGTAGTCGAACCAACCCGGATCAGCCCCGGCGCCGTGCGTCATCGCCCAGGCGCGCGGGACGATGTTCCGCTCGTCGGGGTTCAGCAGCGGGAACGGCAGGCCGTAGCGGACGCCCACCAGGCGCAGCGCAGTAGCACCAACGAGTAGGGCGACGAGCGCGAGCCACGGGCCGCCCCACCGGGTCTCGCCGAAGTCAGACCTCCGGAGGCGCCGGACCCAGGGCATCGCTTGCGATGCCCGTTTAGAGGCCATGCCGGCTGTGCCGGCGTGGCCGTCTGGCCGCGTGCCTACGAGCGATTGCGTTCATACCTCAGGTGGAGCGGCGCTCACAAGCCCCGCGATGTCGCGGGTGCCGACGATCACGGCGTCCACCCCGGCGCGTTCGAGCTCGGCGACCTCGTCCCGAGTCGTCACGCGGAGGTCTGCGATCGCAAGCTTTCCGGCCGGCACGTCCTCGAGCAGATCGAGCACACGCTCGAGAGCTTCCTCGCCCTCGCGGTCGTTGCCCGGCGAGAGGAGAAAGATCTCCGGATCGAGCCGCTCGAGCGCGGTCTCGAGCTCGTCCGCCTCCGTGACGTTGACGACGCACTCGAGGCCTCGTTCGCCGAGCTCGGCGTAGCGACGCTCCATCTCACCGTCTTCGTCCGCGTCGAGGTCTGCGGCATCGATGACGCACCCGTCCGCTTGACCGGCAGCAGCTCCTCCCGGTGCCTGCCAGATGATCGGCAACCCGGTTGCGTCGCGGACGCCCACCACCTCAGCGGTCACGAGGAGGCTCTCTGCCCCGCCCGCCTCGGCGGCGCGCGCGGAGTCGAGATCATCGATGGGCGCGATCAGCGAGATCCCGTCGCCCTCGGAGATCGCCTGGCTCAGGCGGCGGTGACTCGTCATCAGCTCGACCATGCTAACCGTGAGCAGGCTGGAAAACGACGGAGGCTCAAACCCCGATCGGGTGCCAGACGGTCTTGAGCTCGAGGAACGAGGCGATCTCCCACGGGCTCTCCGCGTCGGGAAGGCCGCGGACGACCCGCTTGACATTGTCGGCGGCGAGGCGCTCGAGCTCTTCGCTCTGGCCGTCGGCTCCTCCGATGTCGAGCGCGTTCACGTCCATGTGACCGGCGAGCACCGGCGCCAGCTCGTCGCGATTGCCGGTGAGCACGTTGACCACGCCTCCGGGGACGTCGGAGCTCGCCAGCACCTCGGCCAACTCGACGGCCGCCAGCGGCGAGGTTTCCGAGGCCAGGACGACAGTCGCGTTGCCGCCGACGATGGCTGGGGCTACCCGGGAGACGAATCCGGCAAGCGGGGGCTCGTCCGGCGCGACGACGCCCACGACTCCGGTCGGCTCGGGGATCGTGAAGTTGAAGTAAGGGCCGGCGACAGGGTTCGACGAGCCGAGGATCTGACCCAGCTTGTCGGCCCAGCCTGCGTACCAGACGAAACGGTCGATGGCGCGGTCGACCTCCTTGGCACCCGAGCAGAGCTCGGCGAACTCGGAGCGCCGCGCCTCCATCATCTCCGCGATGCGATACAGCACCTGACCGCGGTTGTAGGCCGTCATGCCGGCCCACTTGGGGAGGGCGCCGCGCGCGGCGCGGACGGCGTCGCGCACGTCCTTCCGCGAGGCGCGGGCGACGTTCGCGCCCTGGGCCTCGTAGGTGCGCCCCGACTCGGAGCGCGGGAATTCACCGCCGACGTAGAGCTTGTACGTCTTCTTGACCGGGAGCCGGCTCATTCGAAGTCCAGGTAGGGCTCGAGCCCGTGTCGCCCGCCCTCGCGGCCGAAGCCGGACTCCTTGTACCCGCCGAACGGCGACGCCGGGTCGAAGCGGTTGTACGTGTTCGCCCAGATCACGCCGGCGCGGAGTTTCTGCGCCATGGCGAGAATTCGCGATCCTTTCTCGGTCCACACTCCGGCGGAGAGGCCGTAGGGCGTGTTGTTCGCCTTTTCGACCGCCTCGTCGGGGGTGCGGAAGGTGAGCACAGAGAGAACCGGACCGAAGATCTCTTCCTGCGCGATGCGGTAGCTCTGCGCGACGTTGGTGAAGACGGTCGGCACGAACCAGTAGCCTTTCTCGGGCAGACGACAGGGCGGTTGGTAGATCTCGGCCCCTTCCTCTTCGCCTGCGGCGACGAGCTCGGCGATCTTGTCCAGCTGCTGGCGCGAGTTGATCGCACCCACATCCGTGTTCTTGTCGAGCGGGTCGCCGACCCGCAGGGTCACGAGCCGCCGTTTCAGCTTCTCGACCACCGGCTCGTAGATCGATTCCTGGACAAGCAGGCGCGAACCCGCGCAGCAGACGTGGCCCTGGTTGAAGTAGATGCCGTTGACGATGCCCTCGACGGCCTGGTCGAGAGCCGCGTCGTCGAAGATGACGTTGGCTGCCTTCCCGCCGAGCTCGAGGGTGAGGCGCTTGCCCGTGCCCGCCAGCTCGCGCTGGATCGCCTTGCCGACGTCGGTCGAGCCGGTGAACGCGATCTTGTCCACACCGGGGTGCTTGACGATCTCGGCCCCGGCGCGGCCGTCGCCGGTGACGATGTTGACGACACCGGGCGGGAGCTCAGCCTGCCGGAGGACGTCGCAGAAGTGGAGCGCGGATAGCGGGGTCGTTTCCGCCGGCTTGAGGACGACCGTGTTCCCTGCTGCGAGTGCGGGGGCGATCTTCCACGCCAGCATGAGCAGCGGGAAGTTCCACGGGATGATCTGACCGGCGACGCCGAGAGGCCGCGGCTTGCGATTCGGGAACGCGTATTCCAGCTTGTCCGCCCAGCCTGCGTAATAGAAGAAGTGCGCCGCCGCGAGCGGCAGGTCGACGTCACGGGACTCGCGAATCGGCTTGCCGCCGTTCAGCGATTCGAGGACGGCGAACTCGCGCGAGCGCTCCTGCAGGATGCGGGCGATCCTGAAGAGGTACTTGGCGCGCTCCGTCGGCGAGATCGTCGACCAGCCGTTCTCGAAAGCGTCCCGGGCCGCCTTGACGGCGACGTCGATCTCCTCGGGGGTCGCCTGCCCGACCTGGGCGAGCGGCGCCTCGGTCGACGGGTCGATCGTCTCGTACGTCTCCTTCGGCTCGATCCAGTCGCCTCCGATGAAGAGCCCGTAGCGATCTCTGAGCTGAACGAGGTCGCGCGCCTCCGGAGCCGGCGCGTACTCCCAGGAGGACGGAACCGGCGCGCGATCCTGTTTGCGCTCTAGGTCGGTCACGGCTCTCGGCGGCGGGGCGCCCTGTTCCCACCGCCCACCCCCCACCCAAAGGGTGGGGTCGAGGGTAGCCCCGCAAATCTCGGACGATGGTGTCGGATGTGTGCCGAATCAGTCAACGGTGAAGTAGTCCGGGCTCTGGTAGCGCCCCGTCTTCTGCTTGCGGATCTGCATCAGCACGTCGTTCAGGAGCGTCGAGGCGCCGAGACGATAAAGGTCCGGTGTCAGCCATTCCGTTCCGAGCGTCTCGTGCAGCTGGACGAGGTACTGGACGGCCTGCTTGGCCTGACGGATTCCGCCTGCCGCTTTCATCCCCACGCGCCGACCCGTCTCCTCGTGGACGTCGCGGATGGCCTCGAGCATGCAGAGCGTCACTGGAAGCGTCGCCGACGACGGCAACTTGCCGGTCGACGTCTTGATGAAGTCGGCCCCCGCCGCCATCGCCAGCAGGCTGGCGCGCCGAACGTTGTCGTAGGTGCCGAGCTCGCCTGTCTCGAGGATGACCTTCAGATGCGTCTCGCCGATCGCTTCCTTCACCTGGACGATCTCGTCGTACACCTTGGCGTAGCGGCCAGAGAGGAACGCTCCTCGGTCGATGACCATGTCGATCTCGTCCGCGCCGAGCTCGACCGCGTCTCGCGCCTCGCCCACCTTGATGTGGGTGGGGCTCTGTCCCGACGGAAACGCCGTCGCGACCGACGCAACCTTGACGCTCGTGCCCCGCGTCCGCTCGACGGCAGTCGGGACGAGGGACGGGTAGACGCAGATCGCCGCCACCGAGGGCACGGTCAGGTCGGCCGGGTCCGGGCGGATCGCCTTCGACGCGAGCGCGGAGACCTTGCCGGGCGTGTCGGCACCCTCGAGCGTCGTCAGATCCATCATCCGCACCGCTAGGTCGAGGGCGAACATCTTCGACTCGCGCTTGATCGACCGCTTGGCGAGGCCGGCCGCACGCTCCTCCAGCGCGACGGCATCCACCGAACCGACGCGCGGCAGGCGCGGCTCGAGCGGAAGCTCGAATCCGGCCGGGAGCGCAGGCGCCTTGGCCATGCGAGGAGTGTAGCCCTGGCGTAGTTTCTCCCCGGAACCGACTACCGGAGGTATGCCGTGCAAGAGGTCGACCTCAACTGGATCGCGATCTTCGTCGCCGCGATCGTGCCGATGGTGCTGGGCGCGCTCTGGTACTCGAACGCCCTCTTTGCCCGCCCGTGGATGCGCGCCGTCGATCGAACCGAGGACGAGCTGAAGGGCGCGGGCATGGGCTACGTCCTCTCGGCGATCGGCGCGGTCCTGATGTCGTACGCGCTGGCCCGCATCGTCCGTTGGGCCGAGGTGGACGATCTGTGGAACGGAGCGCTCGTCGGCCTACTCGTCTGGGTGGGGTTCGTCGCAACCGTGCTGGCGGTCACCACCTACTTCGGCGGTCGGCCGCGCGCACTCTGGTTCATCAACGCGGGCTATCAGCTCGTCGCGCTCGTGATCGTCGGAGCGATCCACGGCATCTGGGACTGACCGGCTAGACCCCCTAGATCCCCAGCCGCTCCAGGAGCTGCTCGTCGCGGCGCCATTTCGGGCGAACTTTGACCTGCAGGTCGAGAAACACCGGGTGGCCCAGGAGCTGCTCGATCTCGGGGCGCGCTCGAACGCCGATCTCCTTCACGATCGCCCCCCGGCGGCCCACGACGATCTGTTTCTGCGACTCGGTCTCTACATAGATGTGCACCCGCACGACCTTTTCGCCCAGCTCCTCGACGTCGACCGAGATCGCGTGCGGCAGCTCCTCGCGCGTCAGCTGAAGCGCCTTCTCGCGCACGAGCTCGGCCACCTGCGCCTCGACGGTCAGATCCGTCCGCTGATCCGGAGCGAAGTACGCAGGGCCCTCCGGCAGCAGACCGACGAGCTCGTCACGTAGCTCGCCGATGCCGTCTCCGGTCTTGGCACTGACCGGGTGCAACGCGTGAAAATCGCCCAGCCGGGCCGCCGCTTGCATCTGCGAAGCGATGTGGCCCGGGACGATGTTGTCGACTTTGTTCAGCGCGATCACGACCGGCACTCCGAGGCCGAACACCTTGCGGGCGATGAAACGGTCGCCTCCGCCGATGCGCTCCCGGGCCGAGACGACGAAGAGCACGGCGTCCACGTCCTCGAAAGCGTGGTCGACAGTTCGTTGCATGCGCTCGGTCAGGGCGTCGAGCGGACGCTGGAACCCCGGCAGGTCGACGAGCACGAGCTGCCAGTCCGGTCCATGTGCAACGCCCGCGGTTCGCCGCCGCGTCGTCTGCGGCTTATCCGACGTGATCGCCACCTTGCCGCCGGAAAGCGCATTGACGAGCGTCGACTTCCCGACGTTTGGCCGCCCCGCGACTGCGACGAACCCGGATTTCACAACTCGAAGGTCTCGGGCAATAGCTCGGCAGGCGTGCGCGTCACGACTTCGCCGTCGGCCCCGCGAAACGTGACCCGGTCGAGCCGGAACTCGTAGATCCACTGCCGGCAGCCTCCGCACGGCGACGCCGTGACCGCGATCTCCTCGAGGTCGCCCGGCCGACAGCCCTCGACCACCGCCCGGGCCAGCGCGGCTCGCTCGGCGCAGATTCCTAACGGGTACGAAGCGTTCTCGACGTTCACGCCCTCGAACACCCGGCCGTCCCTCGCCCGCACTGCGGCGCCGACGAGGAACTCCGAGTACGGCGCGTAGGCCCGCTGGGCGACGGCGACAGCTTGCTCGTAGAGGTCGGAGCTCATGCGAACACCTGAAAGATGACAAGGACGGCGAGCGCACCGAGCACTGCGCCGTAGGCAACCTCGAGCAGCGAGTGGACGCCCGACTCGACCCGGGTCTGCGCGACGAGCAGCGCCATCAGGAACGCGAGCGAGGAAATGAGGAACCAGTGCGTCGAGTCGCCGACGACGTTCGTGATCGCCATCCAGCCACCGAAAGCGATGGCGGCGTGCCCTGATGGCAGCCCGCCCCGCAGCGGCGTGCCGCGACCCGTATACGCCTTGATCGAGATGACGACGATGATCGTCAGCACGAGCGCGATGAGGGTGAGCTCGGCCGGCGCATCGCGCAACCGATCGATGAGTCGCGAGCTGCGATCGACGATCTGATCGGAGAAGACGAGGTACCCGATCGCCACCGCGTTGACGGTCGCGATCAGCACGGCGCCGGCGGCAATGTCCTTCGCCAGCTTGGCCAGCGGGTCGAAAGACGTCGTCGCGACATCGATTCCAGCTTCGAGCGCCGAATTGATCATCTCGGCGATGAGCACGAACGAGATCGCAAGCAGGAGGGCGATCAGCTCGATCTTGTCGACGCCGGTCCAGAGCGCTGCAACCAGCACCCCGGTCGCAATCGCGAAGTGGATGCGCATGTTCCGCTGCGTGCGGAGGACGTGGATGATCCCTTCGAAGGCGAAGTTGAAGCTCTCGTGGATCGACGGCGCTCGGCGGTGACCGTTCATCGGCGGAGCGCGACCTCGCGCGCCTTCATCTCGTCGCCGTGGTCGTAGCCGAGGAGGTGTAGCAGGCCGTGGACGAGCGGCTCCCGCCAGGCATCCCCGACGACCTGCGGGCAGAGGACGGCGTCGCCGAGCTGTCGTGGCACACCTTCCGGCAGCTCCGCGCGGCCGTCGATCGGAAACGAGAGAACGTCCGTCACCTCGTCCACGCCGAGGTGCTCACGCTTGAGCGCCTGCATCTCCTCCGGCCCGACGAACAGGAGCCCCAGCTCGCCGTCGTCGATCCCCTCGGCGGCGAGGACGCTCCGTGCCAACTCGATTGCGGCGTCCTCCTCGACGTCCACCCCGCTCCGGTTGGCGAGCTCGATCGTGACCATGTGGACTACTTCCGGCGCTGGGTCCCCGTCTCCTCCGCGTGCAGGCGGTAGGCCTCGACGATGCGCTGCACGAGCTTGTGCCGAACGACGTCTTCGTGCCCGAACTGGATGAACGCGACTCCGTCCAGCGGTCCC
>Ga0307319_10000434_pt1 | contig 12703 bp, 14 predicted proteins | sample ER_DNA_368_FD_194491 | JGI IMG/M metagenome (GOLD analysis project Ga0307319, IMG submission 194491) | Bulk soil microbial communities from the East River watershed near Crested Butte, Colorado, United States - ER_DNA_368 | ecosystem: Environmental > Terrestrial > Soil > Floodplain | place...
GCGAGCGGGTTGTCTGGAAGCCCCGCGCCGGTCGCGGGATCCACTCGCAGGAGAGCCCCGCTCAGCAGGGCCGGCCCGGCAACTCGGTGCAGGCTCTGGCTGCGAAGCGCACCCCCTTCTGCAGTAGGCGGTGTTTCTGTGCCGCCGACGCCCGCGGGCGGATCGCCGCACGGATTCTTCGGAGTCGGGCTGCCTGACGACCCGCCGTATTGGCCGTAATCCACGTTGTTGAAGCTCGCCCCGTCGCCGCCGCTCACGTAGAGGGCACCGTCCGCGCCGAAGCGAAGATCGCCGACCGAGTGGCTCGGGAACTGCTGGCACCAGCCGCTCAGCAGCACCTGCTCGCTGCCGGTCATCACGTTGCCCGATGCCGTCAGCCGCGACAGCCGGCCGGTGACCAGGCACCCGTCGGTCGTCGCCCCCGGGGGGGTCGGACATACGTCGTTCCAGACCGGCGCGGTCTGGCCGGGAGGGGCGTCGTACGTGTAGAGGACGTAGACGTAGGGAGCCGTCGGGAAGTTCGGGTCGAGCGCGAGCCCCAGCATGCCGCGATCCCAGAAGTCGTGCGTGTTGGTGCGCAGATCCGCGAACACCGTGGGCGTCGTGTCGGAAAGGTTGTCGAAGACCTTGATCAGCCCGCGCTTCTCGGCGACGAACACGCGGCCGTCGCTCGCGAAGCGCACGGCCGTCGGATGGTCGAGCCCGCTGAAGACGATCGATTCCTGGAAGTTCGCCGGCAGCGTCGCAAGGGTGGTGGCGACCTGCGGCTGATTCGGAGACAGAAATCCTCCGCCGAAGGCCTTGTCGGCCGCGCCGGCCGCCGCGCCTCCGGCGAGCAGTGCCAGGCTCGAGCCCAGCGCAAATGCAAACAGGAGGAAGCGACCTAAACGCGTCGCCAACGTCGATTGGGTGCCGTGTCGCCGCAGACCGGCCAATGGAGGTCTCCCTTACCAGAGCTGGGGTCTCCTTCCTATCACTGACCCGGGCGGGTCAACCACCCCTCAAAGGTCTAGGGTCCGTCCGGAGGTCTGGCCGCTTCCCCACTTCCGCGGGGTGCTGCGAGCCTGCCAATAGTCCACATCTCGACAGGGCGGTCGGTGCTGCGGTGCTGACCGCCCCGCTTTCCCCGGCCCGGCCTCAGAAGACGGCCTTGCCGGCGGCTGCGAGCTGCCTCCGCGCGGCCAGGATGTCCTTCTTGGCTCCCAGGAAGTCGGCCTGGAAGTCGGTCAGCTCGTGCGGGACGGCAAGGCCTTCGCCCTGCTCCTGCACGCCGTCTTGCACCATCTCCTCGTGCCACCGCGCGGCATCGTCGATCAGCGGCTGGTACGCCTTGCGCTTGATCACCCGCGGCGAATCCTCGGTGAGCAGCTCGCCCAGGTGCTTGGCCGCGGCGACGCGCGAGCCCATCTTCGGGATCGAGCCGTCCTTCTTCGCACAGAAGCGCTTGAGGATCGTCTTGATGATCGTGGTGTGGTCGTAGACGGTCTTCGAGACCGTCTGGGCACCGACGAACGGCGAGACCACCAGCGCCGGCACGCGGGGGCCGTAGCGCCGCATGGCGGGCCGGTCGTCGGCGGCCTTGGGCGGCTGCACGTGGTCGAAGAAGCCGCCGTGCTCGTCGTAGGTGATGACGAGCAGCGTCTTCTTCCAGGCCGGGCTCTGCATCACCGCGTCGACCAGGTGGAGAACGAGCTTCTGACCGGCGCGCAGGTCGGAGGGCGGGTGGTCGTCGTTGGAGCCGGTCGGCCCGAAGGTGAGGTCGTAGAAGTTGGGGTCGATCCAGGAGACGGCCGGCAGGTCGCCCTTGGCCGCGCGCTCGAGGAAGCTGCGGTGGCCGAAGACGTCGCGCCGGTCGAAGTAGGAGGGCACGCTCTCCACGTCGAGGCCGAACTCGGGATCGATCAGCCAGAGCATCGGGACGTAGTCGTGCGAGTACCAGCGCCACTGGTCGGCCTTGAGGTGACGCACGAAGGAGGGGAGGTTGTACGGACGGCTCGGCTTGACGTTGTTGCGGAGCCCATTCGAGGTGCCCGCGACGGCGTAGCAGCGGTTCGGCATCGTCGCGCCCGGTACGGAGCAGAACCAGTGGTCGCAGACGCAGAACTCCCGCGCCAAAAAGTCGTAGACCGGGAGGTGCTCGGCGCTGTGGTAGGCCATCACCACGCCGGGGTTGGTGCCGACGTTGCCCTTCCGGGTCTTCATGAAGTTGCTGACGAAACCGCCGCTCCTGTTCTTCAACTGCTCGTCGACGCACCAGCCCGAGTGGCAGGGGTCCTGGGCCTTGGTCAGCGTCGTCCGCGAAGCCGGATGGACGTTGAAGGTCTCGCCTCGGTAGTCGTTCTTCATGTCGAGGCTCGGGCCCTTGACGTCGTCGCGGCCCTGGTCGATCGTGAGGAAGCCAAGCATGTGGTCGAACGACCGGTTCTCCATCATCAGCACGACGATGTGGTCGATCTTCTTGAGGTTCTCGTCGGCCTTCGTCATGTCACGGTGAGCTTCAGGTCCATGCCGGCCTGCTTGTGCCCTGGCACCGAGCAGTAGAGGTCGTACGTGCCGGGCTTCAGGTCGACCTTCAGCGAATCCGACTGACCGGCGTCGAGGAGCGGGGTCTTCTCGTCGGCGCCGCCGCCCTTGACGACGAGGTCGTGCGGGATCTTGCCGTCGTTCTTGACGTCGAACGTGTACGAGCCCGCGGGCAACGAGGTCTTCGGGAGCTGGATCTTGAACTCGACCTCGGTCACGTCCACCGTGGTGCTGCGGGCGGTGGTCGAGGTCGTCGAGGTAGTCGCAGTGGTCGTCGTGGCGGTGGTGCCGGTCGACGCAGTGGTCTCGGTCTCGGTTGTGGTCGTGGCCTCCGCCCCGGCCTTCGCCTCCTCGCTTTCCTTGGCGAAGAACTCGACCGCGCCGAGCATCCCGACGAACATCAGGCTGATCGCGACGAGGAAGACCGGCAGCCCGCGCCCCGGGAACTGGGGGCGCCAGCGCGGCACCAGGATCGAGACGATCAGCGAGAAACCGGCGAAAGCGACGACCGCGAGCGCGAGCCCGACTTTGTGCCCCGTCGAGAGCGCGAGCAGCAGCACCGCGGCAACGTACCACGGCTCCGGGCGGGCTACCGTCGCAGCCTCGTCGCCCGGGCGCGCGGCGGAAAACCCTCCCGGATGGAGGCGAAGCGCCACTTCGAGGGATGCAGCGCCAGAGGGCCACGGCCGACCTTTTTCGGCGTAACCACTGCGGAACGAAAGGCGGCCATGTCTGCGGAGATCCTCAAGCGCAAGATCCGCAACTTCCCAGTTGCGAACCTGAACGAGCGCATCGCGACCGCGAGCTGAGCTCGGCTCGAAGAGCCTGTCGCTTGCCGGGCCTCGCTCGATCGTTTAGCTTGCCGACTCGCCCACGGCGAGGGAGCAGCAGTGCAGGACGAGAACGAACGCGCGAACGACCGGCCACCGGCGGAGCCTCAGGGCTACGGGGCGCTCGGCGATCGTGTCAGCGGGATCCTCGAAGCCGCCGAGCAGGCAGCGGCTGAGATCCGTGAGGAGGCGCGCAAGCGCGCCACCGACCTCGAGAGCGATGCGCACGGCGACGCGGAGCAGCTGAAGCAGAAGCTCACGGCCGAGGCGCAGAGCCTGCGCGACGAAGCCGAGGAGTTCGCCCGCGACATGCGACTCGCCGTCGAGGCATACGCGACGCAGCACCGCCGCCAGGCAGAGGATGAGGCGCGCACGATCGTCGCCGAGGCCGAGAAGCGCGCAACGACGGCGCGTGAGGCGGCCGAGAAGCGGCTGGAGCAGGTCGAGGCCGAGGTGCGCCGCCGGGAGGACGAGCTCCGCTCGGAAGTGCGGAAGCTCGAGCACCGCAGGCGCGAGACTCTCGAGCGGCTGCGCGAGATCGCCGCGGCCGTGCAGGACGTGCTTCCGGACGAGGAGTCGCTCGCGCGCGACCTCCAGCCGCAGCCCAGCGCCACCAGCGACTAGCGGCAGCCGGCGAGCAGGCCCGCGCGGGCCTCGACGTTCTTCACGTACCGCAGCGTTTCCAGCGTCGGGGCGGCCCCTGCGCGCTCGACCGCCGTCGGCCCTGCGTTGTACGCCGCGAGCGCGAGGTCGACCGTGCCGAAGCGGTCGATCAGCTGGCGCAGGTAGAGCGCGCCGGCGAGGACGTTCGCGGCAGGGTCGTCGCCGTCCAGGCGCAGCGAACGAGCGGTCGCCGGCATCAGCTGCAAGAGGCCTCTCGCGCCCGCGCCCGAGCGAGCGCGCGGGTTCATCCGCGACTCCTCGTAGGCGGTCGCGACGAGCAGCGAGAGCGGGACTCCCGTCCTGCCCGCCCCGACCGCGAAGGCGGCCGCGAACCGCTGAGGCACCGGGCACGAGGGGTCGATCGCCGGCCTCGCAGCCGAGCGGGTCGCCGGAGGCTTCGCGTTCGAGCTCTCGAGCCGCGTCGACTCCGCTACCACGGCCAGCAGCAGGACCGCGAGCGCGCCCGCGCGGACGCTTCGCCACGCTGCCGGGCTTCGCTTCGGCGGCACCTTCCGGCGCACGGCGGCACGGCGGCGCGAGCGCGCGAACAGGAGATCCATCTCGGAGAGGTTTTGCCACGCCGCCACGAAGGCAGGACCTACCCCGCGCCTGGACCGGCAAACGGACGCTGGACGGGCTGATCGAGGTTCCTGTACTTTCCGCCCCGAGGTCTTGGCGTCAAGGGAAGGGGGAGACGATGAGGAAAGGCCAATGGGCCGTGCTGCTCGCGGTGACGGCCGGGCTCGGCCTGTTTCTCGCCGCGGGCGCGCGGGCGGAGCCGCCGGGCGGCCTCGGCGAAGGCGGCGAGAAGGAGCCCTTCGTCCGCACGGTGCCGCCGGGGGCGAGGCACAACTGGGCGTTCGAGTGCAACGTCAGCTCGGGCGGGGCGAACACCAAGCTCGACTGCGACGACCCGTTTCCGAACAACGAGCCGAACATCGTGGTCGACGCCTCGAACCCGCTGCACATGATCGCGAGCTCGAACGACTACGGCTCGTGCTGCGACCAGTACTACACCTCGTTCAACGGCGGCGCGACCTGGGCGACCGGGAACATGTCGACCGAGAACCCGAGACGGACGGGCAGCGACCCTGTCACGGCCATCGACGTGAAGCACCACGTCGCCTTGCACGCGTCGCTGAACTACAAGTTCCGGCCAGACGGTGAGGCGTGCGACGGGGACGTCGTGGTCTCGCCCTCCACGGACGGCGGCCTGACCTGGGACAAGCCGACGGTCGTGGGCTTCGGCAACGGCTGCGACCTCGACAAGTTCCAGGTCTTCAACGACAAGGAATGGATCGCGACCGACAACAACCCGGGCTCGCCGTTCTACGGGCGCACCTACGTCACGTGGACGGCCTTCGTGGCGAACTCCGGCGAGTACGTGGAGTCGGCGATCATGGAAACGCACAGCGACGACGGCGGCGACCACTGGACGGCACCGAAGGAGATCTCGGGGTCGAACGCGGCTCTCTGCACGTTCCAGACCGCAGGCCCGGGAGGCCAGTGCGACGAGGATCAGGCCTCGGTCATCACGACGAGCCCCGACGGGACCGTCTACGTCGCGTTCATGAACAGCCAGAACCAGGCGACATGGGAGCCCGGTGAGGTCTTCGAGGACCAGTACCTCCTCGTCAAGTCGACGAACGGCGGCCGCACCTGGTCGGGCCCGAGCTTCGTCGCCGCGATGGAGGACGGTTCGCGCGACTACCCGATCAACGTCGACGGGCGGCAGACGCTGAGCGGCTACCAGGTTCGCGTCTGGGGCGCGGGCAACATCGTCGCCAGCCCCACCGTGAACGGAAGGCTGTACGTCGTGTTCTCGGACAACCGAAACGGGACGCACGACGTCGACAACCCGGTCACGAACTCGGACGTCTTCATCGTCACCTCGGCAAACGGGGGCGGGAGCTGGACGTCGCCCTCGCAAGTGGACACGGGCGCCGGCGACCAGTGGTTCCCGTGGGCCGACGTGAATCCGGTCAACGGAAACGTCGGCGTGCTCTACCACGACCGCGGGAACGCGAACGGCGACACGTATGACACCGCGCTGGCGGAGGGCCAGCCGGGCGCCTTCGCGAAGACGATCGTGGACACGGCTCCGTCGAACCCTGTGATGTCCGAGTTCTTCCAGGCCGGTGATCCCGCCTGCGAGTTCTGCGCCGTCTTCCACGGCGACTACATCGGGCTCGCGTACGGCAGTGACGGTCACGCCAACGCGACGTGGACGGACATGCGCGACCCGTCGCCGTTCACGGCAGGCCTGTTCTCGCAGTTCATCTACTACGCCCGCAAGTAGGGCTCTACACCAACGGGGGCCGCGGCGACGCGGCCCCCGTGGCGGCCAGCCGGGCTACCAAGGCTTAACCGAACGCGTGGGAACCCTTGCCCTCGCTTGGGCCGCGGTTGGACGGCCTCCCCGTAGCTTCGTGAAGACGGTTTCTACGACCTAAGGGAGGTCTCGAGATGAAGCGCATCACCATCCTGTTGGCGGCCGCGGCGCTCGTGCTGTCGGTCTCGGTTCCGGCCGTGCTCGCGTCGAGTGGCACCGGCACGCGGATCGTGCTGAAGGCGGCCAAGGCGTTCCCGGCAGCGAAGGGCTCGGCCAAGTTCAGGTCGCGGCCCGACGAACGCGAGCTGGAGGTGGAGGTCGAGCACATCCGCCGCCTCGCCGGCAAGCGCGTCGCCTTCTTCGTCGCCGGCAAGAAGCTCGGCGCGGCGAAGATCAACGCCTTCGGCGCCGCCCGCATCGACCGCAACTCCGAGCGCGGGCACCGCGTCCCCAGCGTGCGCGTCGGGACGAACGTCGCGGTTCGGACGCTTGCGGGCGTCAAGATCGTCTCCGGCTCCTTCTAGGCCGCGAGCGTGGCCGGCCGGGTCTTCCGGCCGGCCACTGCGCGAGGAGTACGCTTCCGCTGGTGGCGGGACGGTGGAAGACCGCACGGCTGGCCGACATCCCGGCGGCCAGCGAGGTTCGCGGGTTCGCGGTCGACGAGTACCGGGAGGCGATGGCGCAGCGTGCACCCCACATCCTCGAGCGGTGGGCGGACGCAGGCGAGCGCTTCGAGCACGACAACCGCAGGACGCACGACGTCCGGGGTTTCCTTCGGGTCGAGTCCTTCGGGGTGAACGCGTTCCAGGCGCACGAGGGAGAGCTGCTGGTCGTCCCCCACGACGAGCTCGGCGAGGGCGAGCAGCAGGAGGAGCTCTACGTCGTGGTCGTCGGAAAGGCTCGCTTCGTCTGCGAAGGCGAGACGATCGAGCTCGAGCCGGGCGAGGTGCTCTTCGCGGAGCCGGGCGTTCGGCGGGAGGCGGTCGCGGCCGAGACACCGACGATGCTGCTCATCGTCGGTGGGCGCCCTGGCGAGCCATACACGCCTCCGATCTGGGCGAACGACTGGCGCGAGCCCGGCACGTAGGGCGTTGGCACTCCACCTCGGACTGATCCTTCCGAACTACGGCGACGGCCTCGAGGCGGAGCGGCTCGCATCCTGCGCCGCGGCAGCGGAAGAAGCGGGCTTCCACTCCGCCTGGGTGACCGACCACCTTGTCGTTCCCGAAGAGCACGCGTCCGTGTACGGCTCGATCGCCGAGGCGCTGGTCTCGCTCGGCTTCCTCGCCGGCCGCACCCGGCGGCTCCAGCTCGGCGTCTCGGCGCTGATCGTCCCGGCCCGCAACCCGCTCGTGGCGCTGAAGCAGCTGACGACGCTCGACTTCCTTTCCGGCGGTCGGATCGTGACGGCGGTCGCGGCCGGCTGGATGGAGGGAGAGTTCGAGACGCTCCGCGCTCCGTTCGAGCGGCGCGGGCGGCTCCTCGACGAGTGGCTCGACCTCGCGGCCTCGGCCTTCGAGCAGATGCCCGGACGCGTGCGCTACCAGGGGAAGCTGCTGGCCGTCGACGGCTGGCTCGCGCCCGGGCTCGTGCGCCCGGGTGGACCGGAGCTCTGGGTCGCCGGGATTTCCCGCGCGACGCTGCGACGCGCCAAGAAGACCGGCGTCTGGCATCCGGTGGCGCTCTCGCCGGAGGAGCTGCGGCGAATGGCAGCCGACTTCGACGGCCGCATCGTCTTGCGCATCAGCACGTACTTCGCCGAAGAGCCGCGAACGGGTGAGGACGAGCGGGGGCGCCACGCCGTCGAAGGCCCGCCCGAGTGGATCGCGGAGCGTCTGACCGAGTACGTCGAGGCCGGTTGCGACGGCTTCGTGATCAACCTCGACCACGACCGAGACGGCCTCGAGGAGCGGGTGCAGCGCTTCGGCGCGGAGGTCGCGCCTCTGCTCAACTAGCTCGGCGGGTGGGTGCCATCCTTCCTCCGTGGGCCGTGCCGGTAGGTTGGGTGGAGCTCGTGTCCTTTCTGACGCAGGAGGTACGCGTCCCGTGATCGACGTGCAGCGAGTCGACTTCATCCGCGTCCCGGTGACGGACATGGAGAAGGCGAACCAGTTCTACGGAGAGGTGCTGGGCCTCGAGAGGAATCCGAACGCGCCAGCCGAGGACTGGGTCGAGTACCACATCGGCAACGTGACGCTCGCGGTGATGACCCCGCACACCCACGACTACGAGTTCACGCCGTTGCCGCCTGGAACGATTGCTTTGCGCGTCGCCGACGTCTCCGAGGCGAAGGCGAAGCTGGAGGCGGCCGGCGTGCAGGTCAACGAGATGTGGGACTCGGGTGTCTGTCACGGCGCCGGGTTCCGCGACCCCGACGGCAACGCCATCCTCCTCCACCACCGCTACGCCCCCTATGGGCCGCGCTGACGCACCGGCGGCGCACCGGCGATCGTCGCGTCCCGTCGCATGAGCGAGCTCTCCTGGTGGCTCGCGCCGCATCCGAGCTGGGAGCCGACAGAGGACTGGCCCGAGGAGGTCCCGGTCGTGCGGTACGAGACGGACGACGAGGTCGCCCTGGTCGACCCGTTTCTGCCGCGCGACGGCAGCTTCGATCCGCACGGCAAGCCGGTGCGGGTGCTCCTCACGCAACCGGCTCACTACCGCGGCACGGCCGATTTCGTCGAGCGCTACGGCGCGTCGGTGTGGGTGCCCCCGCAGGCGGAGTGGAGGCGGCGTCCCAACCCGGCAACGACCGCCGAGCTGCCGCGCGGCGTCGAGGCGATCGAGCTCGACGGCGAGCCTCACCAGGTCCTGTTCTTCATCCCCGAGCACGCGACGCTCGTCAGCGGCGACGTCCTCAGCGGAACCGGTGGCAGGTTGCACGTCTTCGTCGACGAGGCTGACCCTGAGCCCCTGCTCGCGTCGCTCGACGCGGTCGCCGACCTGCCGATCGAGCGAGTGATCATCCCGCATGGCGATCCGATCCTCTCGGAGGGCGCCGCCCGCATCCGCGCCGCGGTTGCCGAGGCACAGGGGCGCTAGGGTCGCCGCGCAGCCGCCGCCCAACGCCAAGCGAGCGAAAGATATCTCTCGATGTGTGCGGGAATGGCGCGGCCGGCGGCCTAGTCAACGCCCTTCAAGAATGCGAGCACGCGTTCCATGAGCAGTGCCGCGGCTTTTTCGTCGTAGTCGGGGAGGCTGTTGTCGGCGAACAGGTGGCTATCGCCCGGGTACAGGAACAGCTCTGCGCCCCCGATCGTCTCGTCGAGCTCGCGGGCGGCGTCGAGGTCTCCTTCCAGCACCCACTCGTCGGACTCCATCATGTGGATCTGCAGCGGGACGCCCTCCGGCCAGGGGCCGCCGAACTCCGAGGTCGGGAAAGCGGCGTGAAATAGCAAGGCTCCCGTAGCGCCGGGACGCGTTTGAGCCAGCATCTGCGCCGGCATCGCCCCGAGCGAGAACCCGGCATAGACGACCTCGTTCGGCAGGCTCTCGGCGGCGAGTCGGCCGCGCTCGGGGAGCTTGTCGAAGCCGACCTGCCTGGCGTAGGCAACGCCCTCGTCGAGCGTGGCGAACGTCCGCCCGTCATAGAGGTCCGGAGTGTGGACGGTGTGTCCGGCGGCGCGGAGCTCGTCGGCAAACGCAAAGAATCCAGCTGTCTGTCCCTGCGCGTGGTGAAAGAGCACGACCTCGGCCATGTCGGGGCCAGGCTACAGGACCCGCGCGCGCGCCTCTACCCGTCGGTGAACTTCGGTGGGGGTCGGTGCTTCTGGCGCCGAGAGTCCGGGATACTTTCGGTCGTGCCGAACGAGCGAAGCCGGCAGTTGCAGGACCTCGCCCAACGCGTCGCCGATGCGCTTCCGCTCGAGGTGGCGGAGGAGGTGGTGCTGACCGGCAGCGTGTCGCGCGGCGTCGCCGATGAGGTCTCCGACATCGAGATGCTCATCGTCACGCCGGAGCCGATGGAGCTGGCTGCCTGCTTCGAGCACGCTCGGGCCGCGGGGCTGGAAGAGCTCGACACCTGGGGCGATCAATCGACGCCGACAAGCCGGGTTTTCGGCTACCTCGAGGGCGTCCCCCTCGAGCTCGTCTGGTGGTCGCGGGAGTACGCAGAGTCCTCGATCGATTCGTGCTTCCGGGGTGGTACCTCATCGGCCGCCGACGCGATCGCCCACGGCGTTGCGCTGCGGACGTCGGGATTGTTGTCCCGCTGGCAAGCCCGACTCAGCGACTATCCGGAGGAGCTCGCGAAGGCGCGGATCGAGGACGCCGCGCTAACGTGGGGCGGTTACGCGCCCGCGGGCTTGCTAACGGTCGCCCGCCCCGGTGAGCGGCTCGCGCGGGCCGAGCGGATGGTCGACGACGCCTCGCGTGTCGTCCAGATCGTTTTTGCGCTCAACCGGGTCTGGCAGCCCACACACAAGCGTCTCGGGCCACGCGTGGCGTTACTCGCAGTGAAGCCTGCTCGACTCGCGGAGCGAATCGAAGAGGCCTTCTCAGAGCCAGACCCACAGCGCGCATTGCTGGTCATGACCGAACTGCAGTCGGAGACCGTCGCTCTCGCCCCGGACGGCCCGAACGTGAACCGGGCGCGCTGGTGGCTAGCGGCGGCTGCGGACCTGCTGTCCTCCCGCGGGTAGGTTGGGCTGGGCCAGGGCCAGCGTGCAAACAGATCACCTGAGCCGATAATCAGGTGGTCGGCGAGTGCACCATCCTCGATCGCGAGTATGTCTAGGAGGAGGACAACGCGCGCTCGAGGGCGGCCCGGTCGGTCGGCCCGCCGTGCGTCGCAAGCACGTGCTCGACCGGTAGTGCGAGTAACGGGCGCAGCCCCTCGGCGATCTCCTCACGCGTCACGCCAGGGCGGAGCCACCTCTCGTTGATCTCGAGGCCCCGGCCGAGGTCGACGAGGGTGTCGCCGGAGATCACCGCACGCTGGCTCTCGACCCAGTGCACGGTGTCGTTCCCCTTATGCCCGGGGAACACGTCGGCACCGAACGGCAGCCGGTCGCCGGACGAGTACAGGCGTGCCTCGCCTTTCTTCTCGCGGAGCAGCCAGACGACGTCGGGACTGCCGTCGCCGGCCTGCTCTGCGGTAAGGCCATACGTGTCTATGAGGTACTGCGCGGTGTCGGGCAGCGGCGTGTAGACCGGCACGCCGAGCCGCTCGACCAGGCTCTGCGCGTCGCGCTCATGCCAGGGCGCGGTGAGCACGATCGCCGTCTCGCGGCCCGCCGCGAGGTCCCCGAGCTCGCTCGGCACGGCCAGCGGATCGAAGAGCAGCAGCCTCTCCCCGTCGTCGATCGCGTAGGAGGACACGTTCTCGCTCCACGGCTCGGTCGGCCGCCACTGCGGGTGCGGTGACTCCCAGTACCACAGGCCCGGACGCAACTCGCGCACGGCACGAGGCTACTGAAACGCGCTCCCGATCCACGCGATCGTCGGCATTCCACTCGCCCGAGCGCTCGATGTCCCTCTCTTCGCGCAGAGTGCTAGCGGAAAAGCTCGCGCCTGAACGCGTTTCGGAAGGCCGTCGCGAGCTCGAGCCCGTACGTCTCCGAGATGTGGCCCTGGTCGACCCAGGAGATCGTCTTGTTCACGACCAGCGGGCAGAGGATCGCGACAGCCGACGCACGCCCGCAGAACCAGCCGGTCACGTTCACGAACCCGACCTTCTGCCTGGCCGCGACGCCGGCGACCGTTACATCCGTGTGCAGCTCGGCGAGGGTCGCCTTCGACGCGCAGGTCCTCATCGTCGCTCCCGAGGCGAGCAGGCAGTCGACGGGATTGCGGTGCTGGTGCGGCGAGTCGCCGACGACGATCGTGGTCGCCGAGACGCGCTTCGCATCGCGGATCAGCCCCGTGACGCCCTTCATGGCCGCGCTCGGCGTCTGGCTGCCGGCCCAGCTGCCGATGGCGAGCGACACCTGCGGGTGAATCGCCTTCGCCCGGCGCGTGGCCCAGTGGTACCAGATGCCGCAGGGCCAGTTCTTGTGCGTCCACGAGCTGGGAACGCACCCGATCTTGACGAGCGGGATGACGACCCAGCCGTCCCGGTTGGCCAGGCGCAGGATCGTCGGCATCCACATCTGCGCGTGCGAGTCGCCGATCACGACGAGCGTCTTGGCCGCGTCCGTGTCACCGAGGCGGCAGACGTTGCTCGACGTCTGGCCCTGCCGGGCCACGCAGCCTTTGGGGAAGACGTAGAAGTCGCCACGAAGGCTGCCAACCGGGGGCGTGAGCGGCCACGGCAACGCCGCGTTGTGCTTCGCGGCGGCCACGGCTGCGGCGACGGCCGGTAGGGGCTTCCACGAGGTCCGGGCGGCGATGTCGGAGGTCACGAGCGACCGCGGGC
>Ga0307319_10000436_pt1 | contig 12699 bp, 16 predicted proteins | sample ER_DNA_368_FD_194491 | JGI IMG/M metagenome (GOLD analysis project Ga0307319, IMG submission 194491) | Bulk soil microbial communities from the East River watershed near Crested Butte, Colorado, United States - ER_DNA_368 | ecosystem: Environmental > Terrestrial > Soil > Floodplain | place...
CTCGACCACGACCGTCGCGGCCGCCAGGCCCGCGATGATGCGGTTGCGGGCCGGGAAGCGCCAGGGAGCGGGCTCGACGCCGGGGGCGTACTCCGACACCACCAGTCCCCGCTCGCAGATGCGAGACGCGAGCTGGGCATGCGCGGCCGGGTAGTCGCGGTCGACTCCGCAGCCGAGGACGGCGACGGTGGCGCCGCCGGCCTCCAGCGCGCCGCGATGCCCTTCGCCGTCGAGACCCCGCGCGAGGCCGCTCAGCACGACGAGCCCCGCGGCCGCGAGCTCGCGGCCCAGCAGCCGTGCGACTTGCGATCCGTACGACGAGCACGCCCTCGCGCCGACGATCGCGACGGCGGGCTCGTACAGGAGACCGACCTCCCCCGCCCCGCGGAGGAAGAGTCCGGCCGGTGGATCGTGCAGCTCCCGCAAGAGGGGCGGATACTCGGGCTCGCTCCGGCCGACGAACCGCAGGTTCCGTGCCGCGAGCGCGGCGCGGTAGGCGCCCTCGTCGAAGCTGCGCCGGAAGCGGTCGAAGCGTCGTTCGCGGGGCTCCTCGACCACGTGCCCGCCCACCTCCGCCGCGAAAGCCGCCAGCGCGAGGTCGCTCACCGCGTTCCCAGCTCCGTAGGCGAGCGATAGGAGAGCGCTTCTCCCACGTGCTCCGCTCCGACTTCAGCCGCTCCCGCCAGCAGCGCTGCCGTGCGCGCCACGCGGGCGACGCGGGCGCGGCCGCGTGCGGACAACGGTAGGCGCTCGACCGCCCGGCTCAGCAACTCGTTCGCGTCCTTCGAGCGGTGCAACGGCTCGCCACGAGCGCGCTCCCGCCCCGCCGTCACACGTGCGCGTACCGCCTCCGAGCCCTCGCCGGACGCGGATTCGAGCTCGTGTGCGCGCGGACGCGGGACCGTCACGACCAGGTCGAAGCGGTCGAGGAGCGCCCTCGAGAGCTTGTCCCGGTATGCCGCCAGCCGCGAGGCGGAGCACGAGCACTCCGCCGCCGGGTCACCGCGCGCTCCGCACGGGCACAGGTTCATCGTGCCGACGAGCTGGAAGCGTGCCGGGAAGACGATCTTGCCGCCCACGCGTGCGATCGAGATCGCACCGTCCTCGAGCGGCTGCCGCAATGCCTCGAGGGCGTTCCGTGGAAACTCGGCGAGCTCGTCGAGAAACAGGACGCCGCGGTGTGCGAGGCTGGCTTCTCCGGGACGCGGCGAAGATCCTCCGCCGACGATCGCCGAGACCGAGGCTGTGTGGTGCGGCGCGCGGAAGGGAGGCACGGACACCAGCGGCCGCCCCGGAGGCAGCAATCCCGCGACGGAGTGGATGCGCGTGACCTCGAGCGCCTCCTCGGGCGGCAGGCGCGGCAGGATCCCGGGTAGCCGCCGCGCGAGCATCGTCTTCCCCGTCCCGGGGGGCCCACCGAGCAAGAGGTTGTGACCGCCCGCCGCCGCGAGCTCGACCGCTCGGCGGGCCCGCTCCTGGCCGCGGACGTCGGCGAGATCCGGAACCGCGGGCTCGGCTCCGTTGCTACTCGCCGAGGAGAGCGCCTCGGGCGGAGGTGGGTGCCACTGGCCGCGAAGGTAGGCCACCGCCTCCGCCAGATGATGGACCGGCACCGGCTCGATCCCGGCAAGAGCCGCTTCCGCCGCGCACTCCGCGGCGCAGAGGAGGTACGAGAGGCCCGCCTGCCGCGCACCCTCGGCCGCTGCGAGCACGCCTCCGACGGGCCGCAACCGTCCGTCCAGCGCGAGCTCCCCGACCGCTGCGTGGCCGCCGAGCGACTCCGGCGGAACCTGCCGGGAGGCCGCCAGCACGGCTAGCGCGATCGGCAGGTCGAACCCGGAGCCCTCCTTGCGCAGCTCCGCAGGCGCGAGATTGACGGTGATCCGTCGCACCGGCCACTCGAGCTCCGCGGAGGCGATTCCACTCCGTACGCGCTCCTTCGCCTCCTGGCAGGCGCGGTCGGCCAGCCCGACGATCGCGAACGCGGGCACCCCGAGCTGGAGGTGCGCCTCGACCTCGACGCGGCGGGCGTCGAGCCCGACGAGCGCATGCGTGACGGTACGCGCGAGCACGTGGCCACGCTAGACAGCAACGTCATACGTGTCTGGGACGCGATCGCGCCGAGAGTGGAACTAGTCCCCGCGTGCCACCAGCACGTCCTCGAAGAACTCGCCCGACCGGCGGCCCGTGCGGCGGTTCACGTGCCGCCGGTACCGCTCCTCGAGGCGGAGCCCCGCGCGGTCGAGGATCTCGGGGTACAGCTCGCGGCGATCGTTGATCACGATCACGACCGGCGCACCTGACCGCAGCGATCTCCGCACGTTCCCGAGCACCGCGGCAATCCCTTCGACGTAGGCGCTCAGCGCCGCACGGCTCGACCCCTTGCCGAGCTCGAGCTCGCGCAGCTCCTCCAACCCCAGCAGCTCGTAGGCGTAGCGGTGCTGCTCGTGGTAGTCGATCAGGCCCGGGTACGGCGGCGAGGTGACGACACCGTCGAAGCCGCGGCCGAAGTCCAGCTCACGCGCGTCCCCGTGCAGCACGACCGCCTCGTGCCCACGCGCGCGCACGCGCGCGAACTCACGCACGCGCGCCAGCGTGTCGAGCGCGTAGCGCCGCAGGAACCGCCGCGCCTCGCCCACCGGCCGGCACTCGCGCCGATGCTTGTGGCACCAGTACGGCGAGCGCTGCGGCGCGCGCGGGAAGTCGAGGTCGAAGTGCGTCGTCCGCCGCGCCGACCGCGCCGACCGCGCGAGCACGACCCGCAGCAGGTCGGCGTGCTCGTAGTCCCCGACGAGCCCGTGGAAGAACAGGAGCTCCGCCGCCGCCTTCGGCGCGTACCAGTCCCGCAGGAAACGGGAGACCGTCCCCTCCGGCCGCACCGCCTCGAACGCGTCGAGCCGCGCGAGCGCGTCCCGCAGCTCCGACTCGAGCACGAACGGGTTGTACTCGCGCGTCTTCACGCGCATCAGCAGGCAGTTGAACGGAGCGACGTCGGCGCCGCAGGCGTCGTAGCCGGACTCGAGCGCCTGCACGAGCGTCGTCCCGGAGCCTGCGAACGGATCCAGCACGCGGCCCCCGCCCGGGAGGTGCCGTTCGAGCAGGGCCTCGACCAGCTGCGGGATGAACTTGCCGAGGTACGGATGGAGCCGGTGCACGTGCTTCGTGCGCTCCCGCTCGGGCAGCTCGCGCTCGGACCACGAGAGGTCGAGGTCGATGCGGCGGTAGAGCGCATCCTGGGTCGAGGCCACGGCCTCGCCCGGTTCGACGGAGCGCCTAGAACGCCTGCCTGAGGCACTCCAGGCGACCGTCCCGGAAGCCCACGACGTCGAAGCGGGCCTCGAGCTCCGCGGCCTCCGGATGCGACGCGAGCCACGCCTCGGCGGCTCGGCGCAGCCGACGCTGCTTCTCCCCGGTGACCATCTCGAACGGGTCGCCGTAGCGGCCGCCGCCCTTGGCCTTCACCTCGACGAACGCAAGGCGCCGTCCTCGCCGCACGACGAGGTCCAGCTCGTTGCCGCCGATCCACACGTTGCGGTCGAGCACGCGATAGCCGCGCAGCCGGTAGTGCCAGAGCGCCCGTGCCTCCGCCGCTCGGCCCGCAGCCGCGGTATCACGCGTAGCAGAGCGCGTTGAACGAGCGTCGGTGGATCTCACTCGGGCCCAACTCACGCACGACCGCCGAATGCCGAGGCGTGATGTAGCCGACGTGCGAGCGGAACCCGTAGGCCGGGTAGAGCGCGTCCATCCGCCGCATCATCCGGTCGCGAGTCACCTTGGCGACGATCGAAGCGGCGGCGATCGCTGCGCTCTTCTCGTCGCCGTCGACGACGGCCCGGTGCTCCGGCGCGGCGGGCCCGAGCCGGAAGCCGTCGACGAGGCACACCTCCGCCGGCGGCGAGAGCTCCGACAGCACGGCCCGCAGCCCGGCGAGATTCGAGCGGTGCAGCCCGGCTCGGTCGATCTGCGTCGCCGGCACGGCCCGCACGACGACCCGCTCCGCGCAGCCGAGAACCGCGAGGTAGAGCTCCTCGCGTTCGGCCTCGCTGCACTGCTTCGAGTCGTTGAGGCAGGCGAGCGGGCGCACCTTGTGGTCGCGCAGCTTCGCGTAGTCGAGCAGCACTCCGGCCACGAGGAGCGGGCCGGCGAGCGGCCCCCGACCGGCCTCGTCGGCGCCCGCGACGTAGCGCGCACCGAGCTTGCGGTCGAACTGGAGGAGCTTCCGGCCGATGCGACGAGCCACGGCCGCGAGGATAGCGCCGCCCCCAGCCGGCGCCCAGCGATCGTGACGCTTTCGTCACACACACGGCGCCATGCGAACGTGAGCAGCAGCTGATGACCGTTTCCCGAGGCAACCGGGCCGCCGGGGCTCGAGCCGCGTTCGTCTCGAGTGCTCGCGCCGCCGGTCCCGCGCCCTGTTGAGGACGATCCGCCACACCCACGCCTCGAGCGGCGCGTCTCCGCGGAACCGGGCGCGTCTTGCGGACGGCGGTGACGAAATGAGTCCTGCACGATGTCGAACGCCTCGGTCGAGTCGCCCGCGACGGCAGCTGCGAGCGCAGCGAAGGCGCGGAAGCGACTGCGATACAGACTCTCCAGGTCGGCGAGCTCGGCCCCCACACGAGTACGACGTGCGGCGGGACGATTTTCTTTGGCGGACTGGTGGAACGAGCGCGAGGCCGTGGCTACTCGGAGACCCGCTCGGGCTCCGGCTTTGCCTCGACCTCGGCTTCGGTCTCGGCGGGCTCCGGCTCGGGCTCGACCGCCGACTCCGGCTCCGGGCCCGGCTCTTCGGCAGTGGGCTCTTCGGCTGCGGGCTCCGCGGCGGCTTCTTCCTCCGGAGCTTCGACCTCAGCGGCCTCGGCGGCCTCCGCGACGAGCTCCTCGTCGACCTCCTCGCCCTCGGGCGGCATCGCGCCCACGAGCAGCTCCGACTCCGGAAGCGCGACGCCGCGCTTTGCGCGGACACGCGCCCGCTTGCCCACCTTGCCGCGCAGGTAGTACAGCTTCGCGCGGTTGACGTCGCCGATCGCGGTCACCTCGATCCGCTCGATCTTGGGCGAATGCACCGGGAACGTGCGCTCCACCCCCACACCGAACGACTGCTTGCGGACGGTGAACGTCTCGCGCACGCCCGCGCCCTGGCGCTTGAGCACGATTCCCTCGAAAACCTGCACGCGCCGGCGCTGGCCCTCGATCACCTGGAAGTGGACGCGCACCGTGTCGCCCGCCTTGAACGGCGGCAGGTTCGTCCGCAGCTGGCGCTGCTCGATGCTCTCGATCACGCGGCTCATAGAAAGAGGCCCCACCGGGCCCGACGCGGAATGCTAGCGCACGCCGGAGCGCTTTCGACGACGCAGCGGCACCACGAGCAGCAGGCCCAGCAACGGCGTCGCGGGCAGGATCGCGCGGAAGGAGATGCGCCCTGGCGGCCAGTACGTCGCGAAGACCGGGCCGATCAGATGGTTCCGGGGCACGCTGCCCCAGCGGCGCGAATCGCACGACTCGCCGCGGTTGTCGCCCATGAAGAAGTACTCACCCTTGGGGACGCTCCAGGTCTCCTCCCGATTCGCCGTGTCCTGGGCTCGCCTCGCGGCGCGGATGTAGGGCTCGTCGAGCTTCTTCCCGTCGATCCAGATGAACCCCTTCTCGTCCTCGCGGACGCGCTCGCCCGGAAGGCCGATCAGGCGCTTGACGAACGTTCCACTCGTGCCGCACTCCTGCTTGGCCGCCTTAGGGGTGTCGAAGACGACGATCTCCCCCCGGTGGGGGCTGCGAAAGCGGTAGATGAACCGATTCGCGAGCACGCGATCCGAGAACCGCGCCTCGCATCCGTCGGAGGGCGACGCGTGCGCACAGTGGAGCGTCGGCTCCATCGACGAGGAGGGGATCCGGTACGGGTTCACGACCCAGGCCTTAACCGCGAGCACGATCCCGATCGCGGCGGCGATCGTGACGATCCAGTCGACCGCGATTTGCCATGGTCGCGGCAGACCCGCGGTCAGTCGGTCAAGCGGGTTTCTCAGTGAAAGGAGATCCGGTTCGGCGGCCAGTACGTCGCGAAGACCTTGCCGATCAGGTTCTTGCGCGGCACCGAGCCCCAGCGGCGGGAGTCGCACGACTCACCGCGGTTGTCGCCCATGAAGAAGTACTCGCCCTTCGGTACGTGCCACGTGCCGGTGGTGGAGTCGTGGGCGCGCCGGTCCGGCTTGATGTACGGCTCGTTCAGGCGCGAGCCGTTGATGAACAGGAGCCCGCCGGTCCGCTCGGTCACGGTGTCTCCGGGGAGGCCGATCAGGCGCTTGACGAAGGTGCCGCTCGCGCCGCACATCTCCTGTGCCGCCTTGGGCGTGTTGAAGACGACGATCTCGCCCCGGTGCGGGCTGCGGAAGTGGTAGATGAAGCGGTTGGCGAGCACCCTGTCGGAGAGGCGAGCCTCGCAGCCCTGGGTCGGACGGGCGCAGTGCAAGGTCGGCTCCATCGACGAGGAGGGGATCCGGTACGGGTTCACGACCCAGGCCTTGATCGCAAGCACGATCCCGATCGCGCCGGCGATCGTGACGATCCAGTCGATTGCGATCCGCCAGGGCCGCGGAAGGCCCGCGGTCAGCCTGTCGAGCGGGTTGCGGGAGTGGCGCCTCGGCGGCTCCGACGGCTTGAGCAGCGGCGGGTAGCGCGGAGGCTGCACCTCCGTCCGGTAGTCGCCGCGAGGGGCGTCGGGCTCGCCGACCCGGTAGCCCTCGCGCGTGCGGTCGTCGAAGCCGTCGCCGCTCACGACCCCGTCCTCGAACGACTTTCCTCCATCCGCCATTCCTCGATTCGCTTGTGATCCCCTGAAAGCAGGACGTCGGGCACCCGCCAGCCTCGGAATTCCGACGGGCGCGTGTAGTGAGGGTACTCGAGCCCACCCTCGAGCTCGGCCGAGAAGCTTTCCACGAGGCCGGACTCCTCGCTGCCGAGGGCGCCGGGGAGCCTCCGCGCGACCGCGTCGAGCACGACCATCGCAGGCAGCTCGCCGCCGGAGAGGACGTAGGGGCCCACCGAGATGGCGTCCGAGGCGAGGTGGATCAGGACCCGCTCGTCGAAGCCCTCGAAGCGCGCGGACAGCAGCGTGAGGCGCTCCTCCTCGGCCAGCTCCTCCACGACCTCCTGGGTCAGCTGCCGGCCCTGCGGGGTGAGCGCGACGACGCGGTGATCCGGAGCACCGCCGTAGACGGCGTCGAGCGCCGCCGCGACGACGTCGACGCGCAGCACCATGCCCGCGCCGCCCCCGTACGGCTCGTCGTCGACATGGCCGCCCGTGAGCGGCGTGTGGTCGCGGTAGTTGAGCAAGCGCAGGTCGAGCTCGCCGCCGAGCACGGCCGCGACGGGCCGCTGCTCCGTGAGCCAGGCGAACGCGTGAGGGAGGAGGGTGAAGACGTCGAGCTGCAAGGGACGGGCTGCGTGTCAGATTAGCTGGGCTCAACGAAGCCCCGCGCGATCAGGATTCGGCTCGCATCGAGATCCACCTTCAGCACGCAAGCGCCTACGAGCGGAAGCAGCAGGCCGGAGTCGAGCTCGAGCACGTCGTTCGCCGGCCCCGGCAGCACGGCGGCCACCCGGCCGAAGGCGCGGCCCCCCTCCTCCTCGACGGCGAGGCCGACGAGCTGGAACTCGTAGTACTCGTCCTCCCCCGGAGGCGGAAGCTCCGCGCGCGGGACGGCGAGCTCCGCTCCGCGCGGCGCGTCGCGGTCGAGCCGGATCACCGGGCGGCCGCGGGAGCTCTTCGAGGCAACGATCGTCGCCGGCTCGCCGTCGACGTGAAGTTGCGCCCCGACGGCAAAGCGCTCCTTGTCCTCGCTGCCGAGCTCGACGAAAAAGGAGCCGTCGAGCCCGTGCGGCTTCCCGACCCGGCCGACGGGAACGAGGTCCGTCATCCGCCGAAGACGGCGAGCGCTTCGGCGCGCGTTGGCGACTCGAGGATGTTCTCCGCCGCGATCTCGCCGGCGCGTGGGTGGCCCGAGCCGCGGATCAGCTCCGCGGCCCGCCGGCGGTCGTAGTCCGTCCACCGCAGCTCGACGCCCTCGTCAAGGATCGCCCAGTATGCCCCTGGCCGCCCCTCGTACGGCCAGCCGACGCTCCCTGCGTTGACGAAGAGCATTTCCCCGACTCGCCGCTCGAGCTGCATGTGGGTGTGCCCGGCAACCACGCGCTGCTGCTCCACGTCGGCGAGCAGCCCGGCCAGGCGCTCGTCGGTGGTCAGCTCGGTGATGACGGTCTCGTCGTCTCGCGGCGTCGCGTGTACGTAGAGCGTGTCGTCGAGCACCGCCGAAAATGGCAGCGTCACGAGCCACTCGACGTGGTCGTCGTCGAGCCGCTCGAGCAGCCACGCGAGCCCCTCGTCGTCGCCGTGCGCCGGATCCCGGACCCGGTCGGCGTTGCCGCGGATGCAGTGGGCGTTCGGCAGCGAGCGGACGAGCTCGACGGTCTCCCGCGGCTGCGGCGGGCCCGCCGCGATGTCACCGCCGACCACGATCGCGTCCACGCCCTCGGGCTCGACCTCGGCCAGCACGGCCTCGAGCGCCGGCAGGTTCCCGTGGACGTCGTAGAGCGCGGCTACGCGCACGCGCGCCCTAGAGGCGGTTCAGGAGGGAGCTCATGTGCATCGGCTCGGTCATTTCAGACGGCGGCATCGCAAGCGATGCCTCACTCCACGATCTCGAGCAGCACGCGGCCGCGATGCCGGGCGGCGGAGGCGCGGACGACAGTTCGCAGCGCCCGCGCGATCCGGCCCTGACGGCCGATCACCTTCCCCACGTCGTCCTTCGCGACATGGAGCCGCAGCACGGTGTCGCCGTCCTGCTCGACCTCCTCGACGCGAACCGCGTCGGGCTCGTCGACCAGGCGCCGCGCGAGGTACTCGACGAGCTCAGCCCCCATCGAAGTTCTTGGCCTTCAGCAGGCGCCGAACGCTCTCCGAGGGCTGCGCGCCCTTCGAGAGCCAGTCGCGCACCCTCTCCTCGTCGAGCTCGATCGTCGACGGGTCGGTCTGCGGGTTGTAGCGACCGACGATCTCGAGGAACTTGCCGTCGCGCGGCGAGCGCGAGTCCGCCGCGACGATGCGGTAGACGGGGTTCTTCTTCGACCCGACTCGGGTCAGCCTCAGCTTGACTGCCAAACGGTTACCTCCGTGACTTGGGCTTCTTCTTGCGCTTGCTCTTCTTCTTCTTGGTGGCGGAGCGCGTGGGGCCATTCTGACCCTGCGGCTGCCCCGGCAACGCGGGCATCTTGCCCTTTCCGAGCTGCTTCATCATCTTCGCCATCTGCTTGCGGGCCTCGAGCAGCTGGTTGACCTGCTCGACGGTGGTGCCGCTGCCGGCCGCGATCCGCTTGCGACGCGAGCCGTCGATCACGTGCGGGAGGCGACGCTCCTTCGGCGTCATCGAGAGCACGATCGCCTCGACGCGGCCGAGCTGCTTCTCGTCGACGTCGTCAATCCCCTCGAGCTGCTTGCCGAGCCCGGGGATCATCTTCAGGATGCCCTGGAGCGGGCCCATCCGGCGCAGCATCTTGTAGCTGCGGAGGAAGTCGTCGAAGGTGAACTCGCCCTGCATCATCCGGCGCTCCATCTCGACGCGCTCGTCGTCCTCGACCGCGGCCTCCGCCTTCTCGATCAGGCTGAGCACATCGCCCATGCCGAGGATCCGCGAGGCCATCCGGTCCGGGTGGAAGTACTCGAGCTGGTCGAGCCGCTCGCCCACCGAGGCGAGCTTGATCGGCTTGCCGGTGACGGCCTTGACCGAGAGGGCCGCACCGCCGCGGGCGTCGCCGTCGAGCTTTGTCAGGACGACGCCGTCGAAGGCGACCCGCTCGGCGAAGGCCTCTGCCACCCGAACCGCGTCCTGGCCCGTCATCGCGTCGAGCACGAGCAGGACGTTGGTCGGCCTCGTCGCGTCGCGGACAGCCGCGAGCTCGTCCATCAGCGCCTCGTCGACGTGCAGGCGACCCGCGGTGTCGAGGATGACCGTGTCGAGCCCCTCCGCGCGGGCACGCTCGAGCCCCTGCGCCGCCGCGGCGACCGGATCGGCGCGCTCCTCGCTGAACACTGGGACTTGGAGCTCGCGGCCCAGCTGCTCGAGCTGGTCGATCGCCGCCGGGCGCTGCAGGTCGGCCGCGACGAGACCGGGCTTGCGGCCCTCCTTGCGCAGCAGCAGCGCGAGCTTCGCGGCGGCCGTCGTCTTGCCCGAGCCCTGCAGGCCCGCGAGCAGGATCACCGTCGGCGGGCGGCCCGCGAGGGCGAGACGCGAGTCGCCAGCTCCCATCAGCGAGGTGAGCTCCTCGTGGACGATCTTCACGACCTGCTGCCCCGGGGTGAGGCTCTTCAGCACGTCGGCGCCGAGCGCCCGCTCGCGCACCCGGCCGACGAAGTCCTTGACGACCTCGAAGTTGACGTCGGCCTCGAGCAGCGCGAGCCGGACCTCGCGCATCGCGCGCGAGATCGCCTCCTCGTCGAGGCGGCCGCGCTTGCGAAGATCGCCGAGCGCCCCCTGAAGCCGGTCCGAAAGCGTGTCGAACACGGCCGCCCAGTCTAGCGGTGGGCCTTTTCGGGTACGCGCGGCGCATGAAGGAGCGGCTGAAGCGCTTCGTCGAGCTCTGGATCGAGCTCTTCGACCGCCACCTGCTGCTCGACCACGCAAGCGCGATCGCGTTCCAGGTGTTGAAGTCGCTGGTGCCGCTGACCCTCTTCGGTCTCGCGCTGCTCGACGGGCTCGGCCAGCAGAAGGTCTGGCGCGAGACGCTCTTTCCGAGGATCAAGCCGCATCTCGAGCAGACGACGGCGCACGCGATCGACGCCTCCGTCCAGAGGATCTTCACGACCTCGAGCGCGGGCCTCCTCGCCTTCGCCTCGCTCCTGGTGATCTGGTACCTCTCGGGCGCGGTGCGCGCGGTGATGGGCGCGCTCAACGACATCTACGACGTCGAAGAGACGCGCTCGTGGAAGGTCCGCTTTCCGGTCTCCTTCGCGCTCGCGGTCGGAATCGCGGTCTGTCTCGTCGGAGCCGTTGTCGTCGTCGCAGCTGCGCCCGCTCTGGCGAGTCACGGCCTCGCTGGGGTCGCGGTCTCGGTCGGGCGGTGGCTCGTGGCGGTGGCGCTGCTCTCGCTCGCCGTGGGGTTGCTCGTCCGCTTCGCGCCGGCCAAGCATCGCCCCAACAGGTGGGCGACTGCCGGGTCGGTGCTCGTGATCGTTGCGTGGATCGGAGCCACGCTGCTCTTCGAGCTCTTCGTCAGCCACGTGGCGAACTTCAAGACCGCCGTCGGCAACCTGACGGTGTTCCTCGTCCTGATCGGATACATCTACACCTCCTCGATCATCTTTTTGGTCGGGGTGGAGCTGGACGAGCTTCTGCGAGAGGATGCGGCGAAAGGCGAGCGCGGCGTTCTCGACGTGCTGTTCGGGTACGGCCGCTGACAGATCCCAAACGGAAGGAGAAGGTCATGGCAGACATCGCCAAGGTGATCACGATCATCGGCTCCTCGCCGGAGAGCTTCGCCAAGGCGGCCGACGCGGCCGTTCAGGAGGCGTCGAAGACGCTGCGCGGCATTCACGGCGCGGACGTCGTCTCGATGAGCGCCGTGGTCGAGAACGACCGCATCAGCATGTACCGCACGACGGTGAACATCGCCTTCGCGGTAGAACGCTAGGGCGTCGGCTACGGCCGGACCGGCAGCCCGCTCTCGGCGGAGCTCCCCAGCGCCTCGATTGCGCGGGCGTTGCCGACCGCGTCCGCGCGGCCCAGGAGCAGCTCGCCCTCACCGCGGATCGCGCTGCTCACGTTCTCGAGCTCGAGGCGGTAGCTGTCGGCCTGCTCGAGCTCGATTCGCTCGGTGTTGCCGTCGCGCCGGACCTCGATCACGGGCTCTCGCGCATGCCACGGGTCGTCGAGGAAGAGCGAGCCCTCGGTGCCGACGACCTCGAGCTCGTCGCGCTCCGGGAGCATCGTCCAGCAGTCGAAGAGGCCGAAAACGTCACCCGGAAACCGCAGCGAGCCGGTGAAGATCCAGTCGGTCCCGCTCGGGCCGATCAGCTGCTGGCCGGAGACCAGGTCGGGCTCGCCGGCCACGAGCCGCGAGCCGTTCACGCAGTAGCAGCCGACGTCCATCAGGCTGCCGCCCTCGACGTCCGGCCGGAGGCGGATGTTGTCGGTGTCGAAGAGAGCGAAGCCGAAGCGGGCCCGCACGATGCGCGGCTCGCCGATCGCACCGTCGTCGAGAAGCTCCCGCAGCCGCCGGGCCTGTTGGTGGTGCCGGTACATGAAGGCCTCCGAGAGCAACAGCCCGGAGCGCTCGGCGACGTCGAAGGCCTCTTCGACCTCGGCTGCGCGCTTCCCCATCGGCTTCTCGCAGAGGACGTGCTTGCCGGCCTCCAGCGACCGGACCGACCACTCGCAATGGAGGTTGTTCGGTAGCGAGATGTAGACGGCCTCGATCTCGTCGTCGGCGAGCAGCGACTCGTACGAGCCGTACGCGCGCGGGATCTCCCACTGCCGCGCGTACTCCTCCGCCCGCGCCCGGTCGCGGCTCGCCACAACGACGAGCTCGACCTGCTCGGACGCGTGCGCGGGCGGGATGACGAGGCGGTTGATCCTCGCCGTCGAGAGAATCCCCCACCTGACCGGTGCCGTCACCGGTACGTCACCTGCTCTTGCCGGCCGCTCTCGTCCG
>Ga0307319_10000439_pt1 | contig 12665 bp, 14 predicted proteins | sample ER_DNA_368_FD_194491 | JGI IMG/M metagenome (GOLD analysis project Ga0307319, IMG submission 194491) | Bulk soil microbial communities from the East River watershed near Crested Butte, Colorado, United States - ER_DNA_368 | ecosystem: Environmental > Terrestrial > Soil > Floodplain | place...
CGGGGCACGCCGCTGCCGCCGACGGTCTACATCACCGCCCGCATCCTCTCGGCGGTGTGGTTCTCGTTGGTCAGCGCCGTGGTCATGGTGGTCGCGGCCATGCTGCTGTTCCACGTCGAGGTGATCACCCGGATGCTGCCCGCGGCGGTGGTGACCCTGCTGCTGGGGGCGGCCTGCTTCTGCTCCCTGGGCATGGCGGTGGCCGCGGTCATCCCCAACGGCGAGGCGGCCCCGGTGATCGCCAACTTCACCTTCTTCCCGATCGCCTTCGTCTCCGACCTGTTCTTCCCCACCGCCGGCGCCCCCGCCTGGGTGGGCACGGTCGGCTCGATCTTCCCCGTCAAGCACTTCGCCGTTGCCCTGGAGGGGACCTTCAACCCGTTCGTGCACGGCAGCGGGTTCCAGTGGAGGCACCTGGGCGTGATGGTGCTGTGGATGGTCATCGGGGTGGTCATGGCCGTGCGCTTCTTCCGCTGGGAGCCCAAGGTCAGCGCCGAGGCCGGCGGCCGCCGGTCCCGCCGCCCCGGCCGGGCCGCCGAGGCCGACCAGGCGGCCTAGCCAGCCCTCGGGACGAGGGAGGCGGTGGCGGTGCGGCTGGCGGACCTGCTGGCCGGGCTGTCACGCCTGGCCGACCTGGGGTTCGGGCTCCAGGCCGGTGAGGCGCTGCGGTCGTGCGCGCTCGCGACCGGCCTCGCCCGGTCGCTCGACCTGCCCGACGACGACGTCCGGGCGGCCTTCTACACCGCGCTGCTGCACCACGTCGGCTGCACCGGCTACGCCCACGAGACGGCGCGGCTGTTCGGGGACGAGCTCGTCCTGAACGCCGCCGCGGGGCGGAGCCACCCCGCGGACCCGCGGGACATGTTCAGGAGCTTCCTGCCCACGCTGACGCAAGGGCGGCCGCCGCTCGAACGGGCCCGGCTGGCGCTCGCCACCTTCACCCGGGGCGGCCGCTTCGCGACCGCCTATACCGTCGCGGCCTGCGAGGTGGGGCGGGACGCGGCCCGTCGCCTGCGGCTGCCGGAGGAGGTGCAGCGCGGCGTCTACCACGTCTACGAGGAGTGGCGGGGCGGCGGCGACCCGGCGGGGCTGGCCGGCGACGACCTCCCGCTGGGGTCGCGGGTGGCCCGGCTGACCGGCATCGCGGTGCTGTTCGACACCATCGGCGGGGTCGGGATGGCGGTGGACGCGGTGCGGCGGCGCGGCGGCGACATGCTCGACCCGTGGATGGCCGGGCGGTTCGTGGACCGCGCCGAGGCGCTCCTGGGCGAGGTCAACGCCACCGACCCGCGAGCCCTGGCGCTGGCGGCGGAGCCCCGGCCGGTGGTCACGGTGGCCGAGGACCGGCTGGTCGAGGTCGCGGCCACCTTCGCCGACCTGGCCGACCTCAAGTCGCCGTTCACCCACGGGCACTCGAGCGGCGTGGCCGCGCTGGCCCGCGGGGCCGGCGAACGGCTCCGGCTCCCGCCGGCCACCGTCGCCGACCTCGAGGTGGCCGGGCTGCTGCACGACGTCGGCCGGGTGGCCGTCGCGGACGTGGTGTGGGAGAAGGCGGGCCCCCTGAGCGCGCACGAGTGGGAGCAGGTCCGGCTGCACGCCTACCACTCCGAGCGGATCCTGGCCGGGTCGGAGCGGCTGGCGCCGCTGGCCCCCATGGTCGGGATGCACCACGAGCGGCTCGACGGCGGCGGCTACCACCGCGGCTGTGGCCGGGCCGACCTCCCCGTGCCTGCCCGGGTGCTGGCCGCGGCCGACGCCTACCAGGCGATGACCCAGCGCCGGCCGCACCGGCCCGCGCTGGCGCCGGAGCAGGCGGAGCGGCGGCTGCTCGCCGACGCCCGCACGGGCGTCCTCGACGCCGACGCCGTCGGCGCCGTGCTGGCCGCGGCCGGCCACGCCGCCGTGGTCCCCCGCCGGGAGCTCCCGGCGGGCCTCAGCGCCCGCGAGGTGGAGGTGCTCGGGCTGGTCGCCGAGGGGTGCAGCAACGCCCAGATCGCCGAGCGCCTGGTCATCTCCAGGCGGACGGCCGAGCACCACGTGCAGCACATCTACACCAAGATCGGCGTGTCCAGCCGGGCCGCGGCGGCCCTGTTCGCGATGGAGCACCACCTCCTGGGGCCGAGGGATAGGTAGCGCTACCGATGCGCGCCCCTCCCCGTCGGGCCAGTCTCGGGCCAGTCGACGACAGGAGCGGGACATGACCGGCACCGCCGAGGCAACCATGGCGCGGGTGGCGTCCCGCGACGGCACCGAGATCGGCTGGTGGACCAGCGGCCAGGGGCCGCCGCTGGTGCTGGTGCACGGGGCGGTGGCCGACCACGCGCGCTGGCGTCCGCTGCTGCCCTACCTGGAGCCCCACGCCACCGTCCACGCCATGGACCGGCGGGGCCGCGGCGCCAGCCGCGACGCCCCCGGCTACGACCTGGCCCGCGAGTTCGAGGACGTGGCCGCCGTGGTCGACGCGGTCGCGGCGGCCACCGCGTCCCCGGTCGACCTGTACGGCCACTCCTTCGGCGGGCTGTGCGCCTTCGGCGGGGCGGCCCTCACCGCCAACCTCCGGCGGCTGGTCCTCTACGAGGGCTGGCCGCCCGCCGACCCCGCCGCCCGCGAACTCCCCCCGGGGGTCGGCGAGCGGCTGGACGCCCTGCTGGCCGAGGGGGACCGCGACGCGGTCGTGGAGACCATGTTCCGCGAGGTCGTGCGGATGCCGGAGACGGAGATCGCCGCCCTCCGGGCCCAGCCCGCCTGGCCGGCGCGCGTCGCCGCCGCGCCCACCATCGTCCGCGAGCTCCGGGCCATCTCCCGGGTGCCCTTTGGTGCCGCGCGGGCGGCCAGGGTCACCGTCCCGACCCTCCTGCTGACCGGGTCGGACAGCCGCGACCCGTTCGCCGCCGACGTCGGGACCGTGGCTGCCGCCCTGCCCGACGCCCGGGTCGCGGTCCTGGAGGGCCAGCAGCACGTCGCCGACATCCTCGACCCCGAGGGGTTCGCCGGCCACCTGGTCGGGTTCCTGCGCGGGCGGCGCTGATGGGTGCGCACCGCTTCGACGTCCGGTCGGCGGACCGGACCCCGCTGGCCGTCTGGGCCGACGGCCAGGGTCCGTCGCTGGTGCTGGTCCACGGCTCCATGTGCGACCACACCGCGTCCGACCCGCTGGTCGCCGAGCTGCGGGACACCATGACCACCTTCGCCATGGACCGTCGGGGCTTCGGCGCGAGCGGGGACGCGGCCGGCTACGCCCTGGAGCGGGAGTTCGAGGACGTGGCCGCCGTGGTGGAGGCCGTCGCCGACCGGACCGGCGGGCCGGTGGCGCTCTGGGGCCACTCCTACGGGGCCGGCTGCGCCCTGGGCGGGGCCGCCCTGACGGGCGCCGTCCACCGCCTCGTCCTCTACGAGCCCGGGCTCGGCATCCCGTATCCCGCCGGCTCGATCGAGGCGGTCGAGGCGGCGCTGGCCGCGGGCGACCGGGAGGCGGCGCTGCTCCTGGTGCTGGTCGGGATCATCGGGATGACGGACGAGGAGATCGCCTCCCTGCGCTCGGGCCCGCGCTGGCCGACCATGCTCGCCAGCGCCCCCACCGTGCCCAGGGAGTGCCGGGCCGAGGACGGCTGGACCTACCGGCCCGGCGCCCTCGACCAGGTCTCGGCGCCGACCCTGCTGCTGGCCGGCGCCGAGAGCCATCCCGTGCTGAAGGAGGCGACCGGCCGGGCGCTGGCGGCCATCCCCGGCGCCCGGGTCGAGGTGTTCGACGGCCACGGCCACCTCGCCTACCGGACCGACCCCGCGATGGTCGCCGCCGTGATCCGGCGGTTCGTCAGCGACCCCGCGTGTCGAGGGTGTGGAAGGCCTCGGCGTAGCTGAGGCCGGCGTCGGCGCCGATGGCCGCGTTCCAGGTGCGGACCCGGCGCTCCAGGTCGACGTGGTCGGTGACCTGGCTGGCGTGGGCGCGCAGGGCGGCCAGCTTGGCGTCGATGGTGGCGGTCACCTCGACCAGCTCGTCGGGGGTGTCGGTGCCGAACAGCAGCACGGTGTGGGGCCGGTGGGCGGCCAGGCCCTCGGCGCCCAGGGCCGGGGCGTAGAGGGGGTCGCGGGCGGCGACCACGCCGTCGACGGTGAGCAGCCCGGCGGCGCGGTGGTCGGGGTGGAGCAGCCAGCGCCGCCAGGGGTCGTGGCCGAGGACCACGTCGGGCCGCACGGTCCGGACCAGGCGGGCCACGGCCAGGCGCAGGGCCATGGTGACCTCGAGCTCGCCGTCGACCGCGCCCAGGAAGTGGACCGGGGCGGCGGCGCCCAGGGCGGCCGCGGCCGCGGTGGCCTCGGCCCGGCGCACCGCGGCCAGCTCGGCCGGGTCGGTCCCGGGATCGGGGCTGCCCTTCTCCCCGGCGGTGAAGCAGGCCAGCTCCACGTGGACCCCCCGCGCCGCCCAGGCGGCCAGGGTGCCGCCGGCCTGGAGCTCGGCGTCGTCCGGGTGGGCGCCGAAGGCCAGCGCCCGCCGGATGGCCAGCACTAGCCCATCTGCTCCAGCACCGGCACCTGGACCAGGTCGCCGTAGAGCTCGAGCAGGCGGCCGGCGGCCCGGTCCCAGCCGTGGGCGCCGGCGAAGCGGGCGGCGGCGGCGCCCATGGCGGCCAGGCGGCGGGGGCTGGACAGCAGCTGGGCGACGACGTCGGCCCAGCAGTCCGGCTGGTGGTTGGCGAGCAGGACCCCGGTGGTGCCGTCGCCCACGGCGTGCAGCAGCCCCCCGACCCCGGCCGCCACCACCGGGGTGCCGCAGGCCTGGGCCTCCAGGGCGACCAGGCCGAACGACTCCGACCAGGAGGGCATGAGGACCAGGTCGGCCGCCCGGTAGATGGTGGCCAGGCGGTCGTGGGGCCGGGGGGCGAGGAAGCGGACCCGGTCGGCGACCCCGTTGGCGGCGGCCAGCCGGTGCAGGCGGGCCGGCTCGCCGTCGCCGTTGCCCGAGGCCCCGCCGACCACCAGCAGCTCGACGTCCAGGTCGGGTCGCCGGCGGCACAGCTCGGCCAGGGTGAGGACGGCGACGTCGGGCGCCTTGAGCGGCTGGAGGCGGCCCACGAAGGCGAGCACCTGGCGGTGGGCGACGCCGAGGGCGGCCCTGGCCGCGGCCCGGTCGCCAGGGAAGAAGCGGCCCTGGTCGACGCCGTGGGGCACGATGCTGACCTTGGCCGGGGAGGCGCCGTAGAGCTCGACCAGCTGGCGGGCCTCGGCCGGGGTGGGGACGACCAGGCGGTCGGCGGCCGCCACCACCCGCTCCTCGCCGGCCAGCCGGGCGGGCGGCTCGGGCTGGTCGCCGTCGGCCAGGCTGAGGTTCTTGACCCGGCCGAGGGTGTGGAAGGAGTGGGCCACCGGGCTGTCCCAGCGCTCCCTGGCCAGCCTGGCCACCCAGCCCGACACCCAGTAGTGGCTGTGCAGCACGTCGTAGGGGCCGTGGCGCTCCCCGGCCCGCAGCAGCGAGCACAGGAAGGCGCATAGGTAGCGGGGGAGGTGCTGCTTGGGGATGGGCTCCAGCGGCCCGGCGGGCAGGTGCAGCACCCGGACCCCGGGCTCGACCTCGACCACCGGCGGGTCGTCGGGGGAGCTGGCCCGGGTGTAGAGGTCGGACTCGATACCCGCCTTGGCCAGCTCGCCGGCCAGGGCGCGGACGGTGACGTTCATGCCGCCGGAGTCGCCGACCCCGGGTGGGGCCAGCGGAGAGGAGTGCACCGAGAGGACCCCGACCCGGCGGATCGGCTGCGCGAACGTCTCCACCCGGGCTCCCTGCGGTCGCTCCGGCTCCGCGACCGTGACGCGAAGCACCCGCGGGTACGTACCCGCGGGTGCTCACATGCTACCGGCGTTTGCTGGTGTCGCTACTTGTCGCCGACCTTGGCGGCCGCGTCCTTGACGGCCCTGGCGTCGGCGGCGGCGGCCCGGCGGGCGCTGGTGCCGGCCGACTTCACCGACGAGCGGGTGGTCCCGGTGCTCCGGCGGACCCGGGTGTTGGCCGCCTTGGTGCGGGAGACGGCGTTGCGGGTGGCCTCGGTGGCCTGGCGGGTCGGCCGCGACCGGCGGACCCCGGTGACCAGGTTCTCGCCCCGGCGCACGAGCTGGCCGTAGGTCTTGGCGGCCTCGCCGGGGAGGCGGTCGCGCAGCTTGGCGGCCTCGCCCGGCAGGTGCCGGATGGTGGAGACGGCCAGGTCGGCCGCGCCGGCGACGGCGTACAGGGCCTGCTTGGCGTCCTTGGTGGTAGGCGTCGGCATCTAGGAGTGCTCCTTCCTGTCGGCTGCTTCCCCGGCCGGGAGCGCGGTTGCCCCCTCGGCCCGGAACGAGCGGTAGACGTCGATCAGGACCTGCTTCTGCCGCTCGGTCAGGTGGGAGTCCCGGAGGATGCCGACCTCGAGGTCGGTGGGATCGCCGTCCTCGTCGAGGATCCCGGCCCGCACGTACAGCGTCTCGGCGCTGATCCGCAGGGCCTTGGCGATGTCCTTGAGGATCTTGGCCGACGGCTGCCGCAGCCCCCGCTCGATCTGGGACAGGTAGGGGTTCGACACCCCCGCCTGACTGGCCAGCTTGCGCAGGGACAGCTCCGCCTGGCGACGCTGCTCGCGGATGTAGCGACCGACGTCGCCGAGCTGGTCCATCCCGGCCGGCACGACCTTCCTCCTTCCTGACGCTAGCCAGGGTAGTCCGGGTGGTTAACTTTTGCAAGCACCAGCCGGGACGGGTCAGTCCGGGCGGGAGAGCTCCAGCTTGGCCGGGCGGACGGCGCCGACGGTGCGGCCGCCACCGTGGATGTCGACGGTGGCCGCGGGGAGGAGGGCGTCCCACTGGTCGTCGTCGAGCCAGCCGAGGGCGCGGAGGGCGGCCATGAGGGCGGCGGCCCGGGCTCGGGGGGCGCCGTCGAGGACCTTGAGGGCGAGGCCGGTGCCGGTGGCGAGGTCGACGGCGGCGTAGGCGGCCTCGGCGCCGACCTTGGCCAGGATCCGGCCGCCGGTGGCCTCCACCAGGAGGGTGTCGAGCTGGCCGGTGCCGGCGAGCATGAACGGGTGGCGGCGCACGGCCTCGATGACGGCCCATGGCCCCTCCTCGCCGGCCGCGGCCCGGGCGCCCAGGCGGGCGTAGGCGGTGGCCAGGCCGCGCAGGGGCATGGCGTGGACGGGCACGCCGCAGCCGTCGACGCCGACGTGCTCGATCGGGGCCCCGGCGAAGTCGCCGAGGGTGTCGCCGACCACCGCCTGGAGCGGGTGGTCGGGCTCGGTGTAGCGCTCGGGGGCCCAGCCGGCCACCACCGACCCGGCGAGCATGTAGGCGTGCTTGCCGGAGCAGTTGTGGTACACGGCCGCCGGGCCTGCGACCTGCTGGCGGGCCGTGCGGTCGGTGGGCAGGGCCGGCGGGCAGCGCAGGGCCGTCTCGTCCAGCCCGGCCGCCTCCAGGACCTTGCGCACCGAGGCCACGTGGTCGGGCTCGCCGTTGTGGGACCCGCAGGCCCCGGCCAGGGCCAGCTGGCCGAGGCCCAGCTCGTCCTCGACCCCGAGGGCGCGCACGGCCAGGGCCTGGAACGGCTTGGCGCAGGAGCGGAGGTAGGTGACCAGGTCGGGGTCGCCGGCGGTGGCCAGCAGCCGCCCGTCGGCGTCGGCGACCACGACCACGCCCAGGTGCCGGCTCTCCACGAACCCGGACCGCTCGACCTCGGCCAGGACCTCCACGGCCGCCTCCCTGGGTAAGGTTCCCACCGGGCACCCCCTTGGAGTTCCCCGGACCCCTCCGACACTGGAGCCCTGAGGCTATCAGGGCCGCCGGGGGCTGCAGGGGTTCAGGAGAACGGCAGGTCCACGACCGTGGCGACGCGGTCCCCGGCCCGCACCAGGCGGCCGTCCTCGACCACCCGGCGGACGTACGCCAGGCCGATCGGGCCCAGGCGTGGGTGGTCGACGACGCTGCGGAGCTGGCCGGCCCGGCGGCCGTCGTCGGTGACCAGGTCGGTCCGGGGCGCGGGCAGGGCGGCCCCGGCCCCGCCGGACCGCCGAGAGTCGAGGCCTCTGTCAGCGGACGGCTCGAACCGGAGCCCGGCCAGGCGGCGCTGGACCTGGCCGAGGTTGTGCACCCTGGCCACCGTCTCCTGGCCCGGGTAGCAGCCCTTGTCCAGGTGGACGTGGGAGCCGAGCAGCCCGGCCTCCTCGGCCAGCACGTCGTCGGTCAGCTCGCGGCCGGCCCTGGGCAGGCCGTGCTCGACCCGGACCAGCTCCCAGAGCCCGGCCGGGGCCCGCTCCACCCCGGCCCGCTCCAGGCCGGCGGCGGCCGCCGCCGCGGCCGGGCCGACCAGGTCGACCCCGACCGGGGTGCGCTGGACCACCAGGTCCGGCCCGACGACCCCGGCCCGGCCGACGACCGGGACCGGGAGGCCGGCCGCGGCCAGGGCGGCGTCGGTGCCCGGGCCGAGCAGGGTCGCGCCCCCCTGGACCGGCCGGCCGACGCCGACGTCGTAGCGGAACACGAACCGGGCCAGCCGCTCGGCCAGCCCCGGGGCGGCCTCGGCCTCGGTGTCGAGCAGGGCGCCCTGGTCCAGCACGGCCAGCCGGAAGGCGAACTCGATCTTGCCCTTGGGCGACAGCAGCAGGGCCTGGGTGGCGTCGCCGGGGGCCAGGTCCAGGGTGTGCTGGGTGCAGACGGCGTGGAGGTAGCGCAGCACGTCGGTCCCGGAGAGGGCGATGGTCGAGAGGTCGGGCCGGTCCAGGGCCACGACCCGCTCGGTGGCCGCCTCCAGGGCGTCGGATGGGCTGGTCAGCGCGTGCATGCCCCCATGGTAGCCATAGTCGTTTGCGGTCCGGATCGGGCTATGGCTAACTGGGCGTACACGAGAAGGGAGGTGGTCCAGCTGTCAGAACCGGTACGGACCCGTGAGGTGACTGCCCGGTAGGGCGACCAACCTCGTTCGTGGGGAATGGATCACCCCCGGAATCCAAGCAGATCACCGAACCCAGGGGGCCTCGGCCTGGTCCGACCGAGGTGGCGCCACGGCGCCGACCCCCTGGGTCTTTCCTTGCCCGGGGACGGCCCCGCTCAGTCCTTGAGCAGGCGGTAGACCACGTAGACGGCGAACAGGCCCGCGGCCGCGAGCATCGTGACCAGCAGGGCCGTGTACCAGAACTCGAGGGTCATGGGGCCAGCGTATCAGGCGGCCACGCCGACGCCGGCCGCGCGGCCGCTCAGGACCACCGTCCCCGGCCGGGTGTCGACCCGCTCCAGGCGGACCCCGGCCGGCAGCTCCGGCAGCGGCACCTGGAAGGTGAGCTGGGAGGAGAGCAGGTCCAGCTGGCCCGGGTCGAGGGTGCGCTCGCCCAGGCGGATCTCGGTGGGCGTGAAGGTGACCCCGCCGTCGCGGGCCCCCAGCCGGCCTGTGACCACCGCGTCCAGCGGCTGGCCGAGCAGCTCGAGCCGGGTCCGGACCTGGACCCCGTCCTCGCCGATGGTCAGGGTCCCGCCCTGGAGGCGGTCGGCCAGCAGCCGGTTGACCTCGGCCTCGGTCAGCTCGATGGTCCCGTCGGCCCGGTCGACGGTGACCCGGCCCGGCTCGCCCAGCATCACCTCCCGCGGCACCCGGACGCCGTGGAGGGTGAGCTTGAGCTGGGCGGCGTTGATCCCCTTGGCGGTGGCGTCGGTGGCGGCCAGGTCGATGGTCGAGAACCGGCCGGTGGCCAGGTGGGGCAGGAACGGGACGTCGCGGACCTGCACCACCGGCCGCCGGCCCAGGTCGTACTCGCGCTGCAGGGCCTCGGTGACCCGGTCCTCGAAGATCCGGGCGGCGGCGAAGTCGGCCACCGCGCCCAGCAGGAGCAGGACGACGACGGCGATCAGCAGCTTGCGCATCAGGCCCCGCCGGAGAACGGCGGCAGCAGGGCCAGCTCGGCGCCGTCGGGCACCGGGGCGGCCGGGTCGCGCCAGCGCTCGCCGTCCACGAGCACGCTCGAGTAGCCGAGCACGGCCACGAAGCGGTCGCCGAAGCGGTCCCCGAGCTCGTCGAGGATGGCCTGGAGCGGGGCCGCCCTGGCCTCCACCTCGGGCACGCCGGCCGCCTCTCGCAGGGCGGCGAACAGTCGGATCCTGACCATGCCGCTATGGTAGGGTGCGCGGCTGTTCACTGCGGGGACCGCGAATCCAGCCTCGGAGGAGATCGGGTGGCCGAGCTCGCCTGCCTGACCGGCCAGGCCGGGGGGGCGAAGGAGGTCCTCCCCGCCCTGGAGTACCTGGCCCACCCGGTGGCCACCCTACCCCTTGACGCCGACAGCCTGGCCGCCGCCGCGGCCAAGGAGCTGGTGGTGATCGACGCCACCCGCGACCTGTCCCGGGCCCAGGCGCTCTGCCGCCACCTGCGGGGCGTGGCCGAGCACCTGGCCATCCTGGTCGTCATGCCCGAGGTCGGCCTGGCCGGGCTGCAGCGGGACTGGGGCGCCTCCGACTTCGTGCTCCCCGGCGCCGGCCCGGCCGAGGTCGAGGCCCGGGTGCGGCTGCTGACCCAGCGCCCGGTCGTGGCCGACCCCGACGCCGCCATCCGGGTCGGCGACCTGGTCGTCGACCCCGTCTCCTACCAGGTCCGGCTCAGGGGCCGGCCCCTCGACCTCACCTACAAGGAGTTCGAGCTGCTGCGGTTCCTGACCGCCCGCCCGGGCCGGGTCTCGACCAGGGCCCAGCTCCTCCAGGAGGTCTGGGGCTACGACTTCTTCGGCGGCACCCGCACCGTCGACGTGCACGTCCGCCGCCTCCGGGCCAAGCTCGGCCCCGAGCACGAGTCGATGATCGCCACCGTCCGCGGCGTCGGCTACAAGCTGCTGCCGGCGGACCAGGCCAGGGCGGAGCGCGAAGCCGGCGAGTAGCGGCGGTACCCTTTGACAGAGCGCCGAGGACGATGGCACCATCGGCGCGCTCTGTCATGGGCCGCTAGCTCAGTTGGTAGAGCACCCGGCTTTTAACCGGGGTGTCGTCGGTTCGAGGCCGACGCGGCCCACCCCGCAACCGAGTCGGGCCCCCATCGTCTAGTGGCCTAGGACACCACCCTTTCAAGGTGGCGACGCGGATTCGAACTCCGCTGGGGGCACAGGAAGACCACCATGCGTGGTCCCGTGGAGCAGCTTGGCTGTGCTCGCCGCCCTGTCAAGGCGGAGGTCGCGGGTTCAAATCCCGTCGGGACCGCTCGGACCGAGGCCACCAGCCCCGGTCCCCCCGGGCAGGTAGCTCAGTCGGTAGAGCGTGCGGCTGAAAACCGCAAGGTCGGCGGTTCGATCCCGTCCCTGCCCACCACATCGGCCCAGGTCAAGCCGTCCGTCGCCCCAGCGCCCCTGACCGGGCCTGCCCCAGATTCCGGCATTCTTCCGGCAAGACCCCTAACGACCGCTGCCACAGGCGGTCCGCCAGGGACCCTCCGCCAGCGGAGCCACCACGCCACCGTGGAGGATCGCCACCGCCACAGCGAGTACCTGCGCGGTGACTGCCAGGGCAGCCGGGAGCCAGTCGGGTTGGCAGCGCCTGCGTGGTGGTCGTGGTCGTCGTGCTCAGGCCATGAGTCCCCCCTGACTTATCCGATCCTCTTGTCGGGCTACACCTTGCACGCTTGCTCCACCCCTACCAACAATGCCGCCCACAACTCTGGTCCGGCTGCCGGAGGCAGCTCAGGGAAAACTCAGCCACACACGAGCTGAACACAGGAGCCGAACACAGCATCTGAACAGGGGTTTGACGGTACCAGCCGATACTCCTAAAGAGGGACCATGAGAGGCAGGAACCCTCACCGGGCGGTCCAGTACGGTGTCCTCCACCTGCCACCGACACGGAGGAGGACGGCGATGGAGTCAGCTGCGGCCCACCAAGGATCCTACGAACGCGGCGATCCCACGAGGTTCACTGGAGAGGTGTGGATGCTGCGAGTGCCCTTGGCGGCGGACGGCACTGAAACGGTGGTCGTGCACTTCTCGGTCGGCGCGCGGACCCACTGGCACATGCATCCCGCTGGACAGCTCCTTATCGTCCAGAGCGGCCGCGGCCGGGTGGTGCCGCGGGGCGGGCAGGGCCAGTTACTTGTGCCCGGGGACATCGTCTATGCCCCTCCGGGCGAGTGGCACTGCCACGGGGGCGGGCCCGACAGCCCGATGGCGCACGTGGCGGTGAACTTGGCGGTGAACATTGCGGGGTCGTCGAAGTGGGGTGACCCGGTGACTGATGAGGAGTATGGCGAAATCTTCTAGGGTCAGGTGCCCAGACGTTGTGCGTGTGTGGTCTCGTTTCGGCGGCTGAGGCGCATGTGAAGGGGCAAAGGATTCAGCGATGGACCCCTAGCGGTGACACCCAACCCGGCGTAGCAAGACTCGCCGCAGCTACCTGGAACGGGCCGGCGAGCGGCCCTGGTGGTGGGAGCCTCGTTGTCCCGCCACGGTGGTGATCTTTCGGTGGTGGTCGCGGCGAGAGCCTGACCCTCCCACCACCGGCCTGGTGCCTTGGAAGCGACTTGTCGGCTCCAGCCGCGACCACCCATGGGCACGCCAGCCGGACGAAGGTGACCTGATACGAGCCTGTCGCCCAGACCGATCACCGTGCTGTCCGCCGGCCGGCGCGCGTGCCATCTCTGCCCAGCCACCGAGAGGAGACGGCCATCACCAGCATGGCACACGCCACCGCCG
>Ga0307319_10000444_pt1 | contig 12604 bp, 14 predicted proteins | sample ER_DNA_368_FD_194491 | JGI IMG/M metagenome (GOLD analysis project Ga0307319, IMG submission 194491) | Bulk soil microbial communities from the East River watershed near Crested Butte, Colorado, United States - ER_DNA_368 | ecosystem: Environmental > Terrestrial > Soil > Floodplain | place...
ATCGGCCTGGACCGCGCTGCTGCGGACTCATCTGCCGGACCCGCCGGCCGACGTGCTCGACCTCGGCTGCGGGACCGGCACGCTGACCGTCCTGCTCGCCGCGACGGGGTACCGGGTCGACGCCCAGGACCTCGCGCCGGCTATGGTTGCGGCCGCCCGCGACAAGGTCGCGGCCGCCGGAGTCACCGCCACCGTCCGGGTGGGCGACGCGGCCGACCCGCCCGGGCGATCTGGCGCATACGACGTCCTCCTGACCCGTCACGTCCTCTGGGCACTGCCGGACCCCGCGGCCGCGGTGGCCCGGTGGGTGCGGCTGCTCCGCCCCGGCGGACGCATGTTGCTCGTCGAGGGACAGTGGTGGACCGGCGGCGGCCTTAGTGCCGAGGACACCCGCCGGCTGGTGCTGCCGTATGCGACGTCGGTCGAGATGGTGGCGCTCACGGACCCGACGCTGTGGGGCGGCGCGATCTCCGACGAGCGCTACCTCTGCATCGCCCTGCCTGCTTGAGCAGAGCCGAGCTCTGGTCGAATGGGCCGGTGCGACGCGACGTCTCGGCCCACCTGGCACTCACGGTCAACGGTCCGACGACGCTGCTCTTCAGCACCGCGGTCTCGGCGACGGGGGTGAGCGTCGACGAGCGGCTCGACCTCCGAGTCGACGGCCAGCTCGTCGATCCGACCACGTTCACGGACCACTACGGCAGCCGGCTGCACCAAGCCTCTTGTACGGCGTCACGCGTCGAGTTCGACTACGCCGCAACGGTATGCGGCCAGGCAGCCACCGCGCGCGCCGAGGCGATCGACCTGGTGACCTTCCTGCGGCCCAGCCGCTACTGCGAGTCCGACGCGCTCGCGCCGACCGCCCATGCCGAGTTCGGCGGCCTCGAGGGCCACGAGCTGCTCAGCGCGGTCGCCGCGTGGGTCCACGACCGGCTGGCCTACGTTTCCGGAGCGTCTCTCCCGACCGACGGGGCGGTCCGCACCCTCCTGGCGCGGCAAGGCGTCTGTCGGGACTTCGCCCACCTGACCATCGCCCTCCTTCGGGCTCGGGATGTGCCCGCGCGGCTTGCATCGGTGTACGCGCCGGGGCTCGGGCCGATGGACTTCCACGCCGTCTGCGAGGCGTGGGTCGACGACGCCTGGCAGGTCGTGGACGCGACATGGCTGGCGCCGCGCCAGAGCCTCCTGCGGATCGCGACCGGTCGCGACGCCGCCGACACGGCGTTCCTCACGAACAACGGCGGGGCCATCGTCCTCGACGAGCTGGCGGTCATCGCCGTCGCCGACGAACTGCCGGACGACGACTGGACGTCGCCGGCCCAGCTCCGGTGACCACCGGCCACTTCGCGTCAGTTCAGGCTGAGCCGCGAGGCCCCCGGCCCTCCGGACAGCCCCAGCCGCGCGGCGAGCGCCGACTCGCGCTGCGCCATCCTCCGGACCAGGGCCAGGCGCGCACTCGTCTCGGACACCTCGAGCAGCCGCTGCCGGTCGTCGCGGCCGAGGTCGAGCGACTCGGCGGCCCAGTACGCCAGCAGATCCGTGTCGTCCGGTGGGTGCGCCATCTCGAGCCCGACGGTGACCCCGTGATCGCGAACGAGCTCGCAGAGGGCGTCGGCCTGAACCGGGATCTGGGTCTCGTCCCCGGGCCGGTCCTCGAGCCAGGTCACCTCAGCGGTCGTCCAGGCCGTACCCGCGGACTCGTCGACGGCGTCCAGCCGGAACCGGCGCGTGCCGTGTCCGAGGACGAGAAACAGCTTCGGATTGACCTGCACAACCCGGTCGAGCACCTCGAGGCAGCCCACCTCACACAGCTCGTTGGTCCGGTTCCCGACCTCGTAGCCGTGCCGGATGGCGACGACGCCGAACCCGAGCTCCTCGCCCTCGCTGTCGATGAGGTGGCGCAGCAGCGCGACGTAGCGATCCTCGAACACCTGCAGCGGCAGCCGCATGCCGGGCATCAAGGTGCCACCCAGCGGGAAGAGCGGAAGGGACGGCATACCCGACTCTAAGCGGACCGGTCCACGACGAGCATCTCGTCGGCACCCACCTGGAACGCGAACGGCACCCTGACCACGCGGGTTGCCAGTCTCCCGTCGTTGGCCAGCCGCTCTAGCACCGAGCCGAGGAACGCGACCGGGCCGCCGGATCCCTGGTGCACCAACGGGAACACCCGCACCTGCCGAGCCACCCTGGCCAACTCCCGCAGCGCGGCCTCGTGCCAGTCCTCGTCGAGGAGGTCCGCCCAGGTGAAGAGCAGATGCGAGCAGAGGGCCAGGTCGAAGGACGCGTCGGCGAAGGGCAGCTGCGGGAGCTCGGCGGCGACGTACCGGTGCGGACGGGCGTCATAGTCGGCCAGGAAAGCCTCCAGCGCCGTGCGGCGCAGCTCCCGTTGGCGCTCCGGCGAGCCGTACCAGTCCAGGACGAAGCGGTCCGGGTTCGCGGCGACGACGGCCGCCGCACCGGCGAGACCCTCCGCCGCGGAGCCGGCCAGCTCAGCGGCACCGAGCCGGTAGGCGGGGTCCACGCCCACGGCATCGACTCCGCGGCCCGTCGCGCCCGCCACGAACCCGGACGCACCTGCCGAGCAGTCCAGTACCCGGCCGGGCAACCGATGCGGGTCCAGCGCGAAGAAGGCGACGTACTCCTCGAACGACCTTGAGGTGACGAGCACCTACGGATACGACACGACGTAGCTCGGGACGCCCACCATGTCCGGCGTGACGGGGTCGCCGACGTCGTTGACGACGTGGTCGATCGTCCCGGCGTGGTTGAGCGAGACGGTGAGCAGGTCGTGCATCCGCACGCCGGGCGTCACCGGCACCTCGAACCCGTGCGTGGCGTGCAGGGTCGGGTCGACGTTGGTGTAGATGTATGCGCCGCCACCCCACAGCTCGTGGTTCTGAACGGTGTCCGCCACCTTGTACGCCGCGTACCCGAGAATTCCGTCGTGCTGCCACGCGGCCTGGTTCGGCGGGTCGTAGGGGAACTCGTTCTGGAAGAAGACGGTCCTTCCGCGCTCGCCGGACCAGATGACGTTCTCCTTCTTGAAGTGCTCGGAGAACAGGCCGGTCGCGGTGACGTCGTCGCCGCGGACGACGACCCCGGTGTCGGACGGGTTGACCGTCCAGCCGAAGCTGCCGGGCACGCCATGGTCGGCCCGCCACGCCCAGATGTCGTCGAGGATCACGTGATCGCTGTCGACCTCGAGGGCGACCGTGGCGGACCCGGCATGCGGTCCGCCGATCCGGAAGAAGACGTCCTGCAACGCCGTCGGGTTCGCCGGATCGCTGGCCTTGCGGTCCTTGCCCGGGCCGCCGCGACCGGTGCCGACGCGCAGCAGGGCCGGGGAGCCCGCCGGTCCGGCGTCGAGCATGATCCCCGCGACGTCGACACCGGGCACGTCGCCGATCTGCAACGGCACCACGCCTCCGGCGGAGGTCAGGGTCGGCAGACCCAGCCCCAGGACGACGGTATGCGCTCGCTTGACGTCGAGCGTCCTGTCCACCGAGTAGACGCCCGGGAGCAGCAGCAGGTTGCGGCCCTGCGCCAGCGCCGCGTCGATCTTGACGAGTGGCGTGTTCGGCGAGGCGACGAAGAACTCGGCCAGCGGCAGGGACCGTCCTGCGGTCGGCGCGGCCGTCCACGTCGGACCCGAGGATTCAGTCCGGGGCGCCGGCACGAAGACCTGCCAGGTGCCGGAGTCGTCGACCCACAGATAGGGCCGCTCGCGGCTGGCCGGGTTGGTGGCCAGGGTCGTGTACGGCGGCTTGGGGAAGGACTGTGCCGGCGCCCCCTGGACGCCCGCGAAGACCTGGTTCCACACGGCGTTCGACCATCCGCCGACGGCGCTGTCGCGGACGAGGAACTGCTGCTGGGAGCCGTTGATGACGAACTCGGTCCGTGAGTCGGCGATGAAGCCGCCACTCGCATACTGCGGGCCGGCCGTGCAGTAGTCCATGAGGCTGAGGTTGCCGCCGCGCACGTCCACCCGGCGCATCGGAGCGGCCTGGGACACGGCCCAGAAGTTGGCCGACGCGAGGCAGCCGGTCTCCCCCATGACGTTGATGGTGAGGTTGGACAGCGAGCGCCAGAAGTTGTTGAGGGCGATGCAGTTGTCCGGCGCGAGGCACCGGTTGTAGACGTCGACGTGCCCGTTGATGGTCACGTCCCCGGGCGAGGCGCCGAGCCCGGCGACCTCGGTGTAGTAGCCGACCTTGAAGATCAAGGGGTGGGCAGCCGAGCCGTAGACGCCCGGCTTGAAGAGCAGGGCGTAACGGCCGGTGCCCATCTCCGCGTCGACCTGCTGGGCGTAGACCGCGTCGACGACCGCGCGGATCTCACTCGTGGGCATGCTGGGGTCGAAGACCTTGACGTTCGGCCCGAGGTCGACGGTTCCCGTTCCGGGGGGTGCGGCGTTCGCCGTCGGAGCGGTCGTGAGGCCGCTGAGGAGCAAGGTGGTCAACCCGAGAAGGGCACTCGCGACGGACCACCTCGTACTGGCTCTGCGCATGCTCGAAGAATTGCGCGGGAGAGCGCTCTCGGCAAGAGGAGTGGGACGCTCAGGCGTGTCCGGCGGCGACGTCCCAGCCGAACTCGGAGACCGATCCCGCGCCGCCGGTCGGAGCCTGCTGGGTGTAGGCGACGCGGATCTTCTTGAAGGAGAACGCGACGTTCTCCACCGGGCGGCTGTCGTCGGCCGTGTCAGCCAGCAGGCACGTGGTCACGAGGAGGTCCTGCAGGTCGACGACGAGGATGTCGACGGGTCGAGGACCGCCCGAGGTCACCGCCAGCCGACCCTTCGCGATGTGCCGACCACTCGCCACGGCGAGCATCAGGGCCGGGGTCGCCTTGTCGAGGACCTTGGTGACCGCGACATCGGTGAAGGTGGCTCGCCCGATTCCGCTGCCTCCGCCGCTGTGCGACCCGCCGGGATTGCTCACGCCGAACGACCAGGCCGTGACCTCGATCTCCTTGGCGTGCCGAGCGTCCGTGGACTCCCCCTCGATGCCGTCCAGCTTGAGGAACACGGGCACGGGCGACCTCCCGGTCTCGGCGCGGGATGCGGACTCGGATGCGACTCTCAGAGGATGGCACCACGATGGGGGTCGTGGGCGCCATCACCGAGTACTCGCGCAACGGGCTGATCTTCGACGTCACCGACCGCGGCGACCCGGCCGACCCGGCGGTCGTCCTCCTGCACGGGTTTCCCGAGGACCGGCAGTCGTGGGACCCGATCTCCGAGCGACTCGTCGCCGGCGGCCTCCGTACTCTGGCTCCCGACCAGCGGGGATACAGCCCCCGGGCGCGCCCGGCCGAGCCGTACCCCCAGGCGTATGCCATCCCGGAGCTGGTCGACGACGTCGTGGCGCTGCTCGACGCGGCCGGCGTCGAGCGGGCTCACCTCGTCGGGCACGACTGGGGCGGCGGCCTGGCCTGGGCGATGGCCGGCAGTCACCCGGACCGCGTCGCCACCCTGACGGCACTCTCTACTCCACATCCCGCCGCCGTCCGCCGAGCCGCCATGACAACGCCGTGGCAGCTCGCGCACTCCTCGTACATGCTGTTCTTCCAGCTCCCCTGGCTGCCGGAGCAGGCGTTGGGGCGGGGGCTGGAACGGATGTTGCTCGGCTCGGGGATCCCGCGGGCCGAGGCGGAGCGGTATGCGGGTCGCATGCGCGAGCCCGGGGCGCTCACCGGTGCGCTGGGCTGGTACCGCGCGCTGCGGCAGGCGAGCGGCGCGCTGCACCGCTGCCGCGTCCCGACGACGTTCGTATGGGGGCGCCACGACGCCTACCTCGGACGGCAGGCGGCCGAGGCGACCGGAGCCATGGTGCTGGCCGACTACCGCTTCGTCGAGGTCGACGAGGGGCACTGGCTCCCGGAGCGGCAGCCCGAGCTCTGCGCGGATGAGATCGCCGCCCGGGTGACCTGGTCCGTCTGAGGGTGCTCGGTGATGGACTGAGAGCGTGCCCGTCACCGTCGACGACGTGCGTTCCGTCGCAGCACCGCTGCCGCGCGCCTACGAGGTCGTCGTCCGTGACCGGGTGAAGTTCCGGGTCGGCCGCATCGTCTGGCTCGCCTTCTCGCGCGACGAGACGACGATGGGCTTCGCCTTCCCCAAGGAGGAACGCGAAGCTCTCGTCGCGAGCGCACCAGAGACCTTCCTCATGCCGGAGCGCGGCGACCTGCGCTACCACTGGGTGGTCGCGCGGATGGCTGCGCTCGACCTCGACGAGATGCGCGAGATCGTCGTCGACGCCTGGCGGATGGTCGTGCCCCAGCGCGTCGCCCGGGACTACGACGAGCGGGGCGGTGCCTAGGGTGGCGGACGTGCCTTCACGGAAGCCGGCCGGCAGCTATTACGTGCCTCTGCCCGACGGCCGGTTCCAGCCGACCGAGCACGTCCAAGGGGCGTGGAACGACCACGAACAGCACATGGGGCCGGTGTCGGGCCTGATCGTGCACGCCATCGACGGGCACGAGCCCCGTCCGGGGATGGCCCTCGCCCGCATCTGCTACGAGATCCTCGGCGTCATCCCTGTCGCGCCGACCTCCATCTCCGTGGAGACGATCCGGCCCGGCCGCACCATCGAGCTGCTCGAGGCCACCCTCGTCGCGGGGCACCGCCCCGTCGTCCGCGCCCGGGCCTGGCGCGTCGCGCAATGGGACACCCGCGATGTGGCGGGCGGCTTCCCCGAACCGCTCCCTCCACCGGACTCCTTCACTCCCTGGGACGGGCGGGAGGTCTGGACCGGCGGGTACATCGCCTCGCTTCACCAGCGTGGCCACCCGGACAACGCACCAGGACGCGGTCAGGGCTGGATCCGCTCCACCATTCGCCTCGTGGAGGGCGTCGAGGTCAGCCCCACCGCCGCATACCTCGGGCTCGTCGACACGGCGAACGGCATTGTCGTGAGGGAGAACCCGCGCTCCTGGATGTTCCCCAACGTGGACCTGACCGTGCACCTGTTCCGGGCGCCCGAGGCCGGCTGGGTCGGCTTCGACACCACGGTGATCTTCGGGCCTGACGGTCTCGGACTCACCAGCTCGACGCTCTACGACCTCCACGGACCGGTCGGACGGTCCGAGCAGGCGCTGACCGTCCGCCCGATCACTCGCCCGGATATCTGACGCCCACCTGACGTCGGGCCTCGTCGAGGACGCCGATGACCGCCCGGGACGACGCCCACGTCATCCGCGCGCTCTCCTGCTTCCCGTCGGCGACGCAGCGGGCGACCTCGGCCGCCTCGAACTGGAAGCCGTTGTCGATCGGGCCGCCCCACTCCTCGACGACGGTTCGCGAGCGGTCCGCCTTGCGCAGTCGCGTGCGGTTCGGCGCGTAGAAGTCGCCGTCGATCTCGATGCTGCCCTCGGTGCCCGAGACGACCGCGGTGGTCGGCGTCTTGGTCCACAACGTCGTGTCCAGGACCGCCAGCGTCTTGCCGCCGTAGTCGAGGACGAGGGACACATGACCGTCGACCCCGGTGTCGGTGAGCCGGCCGAGGGCCTTGACCTCCACAGGCGCACCGAGCAGGTCGACGCAAAAGGCGATGGGATAGACGCCGAGGTCGAGCAGGGCGCCTCCGGCGAGCTCTGGGCTCTTGAGGCGGTGGTCGTTCGGCAGGTCCAAGGCCTGGCCGTGGTCGGCGGCCAGCGTGACGATCTCACCGATCGCGCCGTCCGCGACCCGACGAAGGACCTCGGCCATGTGCGGCAGGTGCCGGGTCCACATCGCCTCCATGGCAAAGACCCGGTGCTGTTGAGCCGCCGCAAAGATGTCCTCGACCTCGGAACTGTTACGCGCCAACGCTTTCTCGATGAGCACGTGCTTTCCTGCGTTGATGGCCAGGAGGGCGTGCTCCCGATGGCCGGAGTGCGGTGAGGCGACGTAGACCGCCTCCACCTCGTCGTCCGCAACGAGATCGGCGTAGCTGCCGTAGGACCGCGGGATGCCGTGCCCCTCGGCGAAGTCCGCGGCGCGGCCCGCGTCGCGTGAACCCACGGCGACCACGGTTCCGGCGGTGAAGTCGCGGACCGCGTCGGCGAACTTGTTGGCGATGCCGCCGGGGGCAATGATCCCCCACTTGAGCGGCGGGGCGTCCTGCGGGTCGGGCACGGCGTCGGGCATACCGCAGTATGGCGTGAGCCGGTCGGCCCGCGGCCGTCAGCGGCCGTAGGACTCCTCGTCGGCGGTCATGAGCAGGTCCATGAAGAGGAGCGCCTGCCGCCGCCGGGCGAACGGGTCGCGGTAGAGAGACGGCTTGGTCGGCCGGTTGCGGATGCGGAGGCATTCCTCCAGGAGCCGGCGCCACTCGCGTTCACAGACCGTGAGAGCCCACTCGCCGGCGCCACACTTCGAGGTCACCCGGCCGGTGGTGAGCATGTAGTGGACCCGCGTGACGCCGAGGACCCCGGAGGCTGGTGCCCACCCGCCCAGGCTGCCCATGCCCGAGCCGGACCAGAGCTTGGCGTTCCGGTACCACCACGGCGTCCACTGCTTCTCGATGCTTTCCAGACACCAGTCGCGCAGCATCTCCTCGTCCCGGGCGATGGCGCGTTGCCCCAGACCAGGCCCGTGGACGTGCAGCCCGTGCTCGGTGAGCTCGTGCCACGTCAGGATCGACGGCACCCAGTTGGACCCGAAGTGGACCACGCCGCCCTTGGCCTGCAGGCCCAGCGTGACGCGTCGGTCCGGAGGAGCGGCCAGGTCCTCCCACCGGAGGTAGTAGCCGTCGAGCCGGGGCTTCCGATGGCGCCGGGCGACCCGCTCATGGATGTCGGCGAGCAGCACCCGCTGCCTGGTGTCGGGGACGTCGTGGACCACCGTGACGAAGTCGATGTCGCTCCACGCCGGATGGAAGTCGGACAACGCGACCGAACCGGTGAGGTAGACGCCGGCGACGAGGCCCGGCAGCGTTGTCTCCAGATCGTCGAGGTAGCTCTCGACCACGTGCGCGACGACGTTGGAGACGTTGACCGGCAACGCGTCGACCGCGCCGGGGCTCGTCGCGCTGGTCACGCTCCGAGGGTAGGTGTGGAGCGGCCGATTTACGCCGAGACACGGCGCGTTGGCCTTCGACCGGGATGTCAGGCCGTGCGGACGGTGATGTCGGTGCCGAGGATGATGGTGCGGCTCACCGTGCAGAGCCGCTCGTGCGACTTGCGGATGATGTCGGGCAACAACCGCCGGGCGGCGTCGCCGCCGTCGCCGTCGGGGAAGCGGACCCGGAAGGTCATGACGATGTCCTGGAGGTGGTTGCCCTGCGCGTCGGCGATCTTCTCCGCGTCGACGTCGACATCGAACGCCTCGGGCCGCGCCCGACGGCCGGTGACGTAGTCGACGTCGACCGACGAGCAGGCCGCGATGGCGGAGAGCAGCAGCTCGACGGCGGTGAAGTCGGCGTCGTCGCCCCCGACACTGAGCGTTCCGCCGCGGGCGTTGGTGATGGTGTAGCGGCCGGTCTCCTCGCGACGGAGGCTGATGTGGCGGTGCGCCGGCTTCTCCGGCGGGAGCTCCGTCGGTCGCTCGCTGTTCATGGCGGACAGCGTACGGAGCCGCCTGCCTACGCTGCCGAGGTGACGTACTGGGAGTCCTGGCATGAGGCATACGCCGATCCGTCGTCGCCCCTGAGCCGACGGCTGGCCGTCGTCCAGGATCACGTCGACCGGTGGCTGGACCAGACCGCACCGCGGCCGGTGCGGGTGGTCAGCCTCTGCGCCGGGGACGGCCGCGACCTGCTCGAGGTCCTCGCCTCGCGCGCCGACGCGGACCGCGTCACGGGGACTCTCGTCGAGCTGAATCCCGGCCTCGCCGGACAGGCCCTGGAGACCGCGCGGCGATGGCCCGGCATCGAGGTCCGCACCGCCGACGCCGGGGAGACCAGCGGGTATGCGGACCTGCCGCCGGCCGACCTCGCGCTCGTCTGCGGGGTGTTCGGGAACATCTCCGACGCCGACGTCGAGCGCACGGTCGCCGCGCTTCCGGCGCTGCTGGCGCCTGGAGGACGAGTGATCTGGACCCGGACGCGTCGCCCGCCAGACCTCACCCCGACCGTGCGAAACTGGTTCGCGCGTAACGGTTTCCGGGAGGTGGACTTCGTCGCGATACCGGACAGCCTGGCGGCCGTAGGCGTGGCCGACCTCGTGGCGGCGCCCTTCGCGGCGCCTCCGCCCAGCCGGCTGTTCACGTTCGAGGCGGAGTCGCCGAACCACCGGACGCTCGACGTCTACGAGCACGGCGCCGAGCGGTACAAGGCCACGCAGGGCCCGCCTCAGGCGTGGCACCTCGCGTTCCTCGACCGGATCGCGGCAGCACTCGGGCCCGGCGCCTCGGTGTTGGAGCTGGGGTCCGGGACGGGCCAGGCCGCGCAGTACCTGGCCGAGCGCGGACTCGCGGTCCAGCCCTCCGACGGGGCGGTGGCGTTCGTGGAGAGGATGCGCGAGGCCGGCCTGTCGCCGATCAGGCTCGACGTGCTCGCGGACGACCTCGGCGGGCCCTGGGACGCCGTCGTGGCCTTCGCGGTCTTTCTGCACCTCACGGCCGAGGAGCTCGGGACGGTTCTGGACCGTGTTCGTCAGGCGGTCCGGCCGGGCGGCCTGCTCGCCTTTCCGTCAAGGAGGGCGACGGATCGGCGTGGAGCGACCACCGGCTCGGGTCGCCCCGCTTCTTCACGTTCTGGCGTCCCGGGGCGCTCGCCCAGGTGCTCGAGGACCACGGCTGGACCATCCAGGAGCTCGAGCGCCAGGCCGGGGATCGGGACGACTGGATCCTGGTCATGGCCAGGAGTCCGGACGAACCGGGCGGCTAGGCTGACGGGGTGAGTGACGAGGGGATGAACAACCCACAGGACCGGCCGCGCCAGGAGTGGGCACCCGGACCGTCGCCGGCGCCGCCGTCGCAGGGGTACGGGCCGCCGCCGGCATACCAGCAACCGCCCTACGGGCAGCCCGGCTACGGTGCCCATCCGGAGAACCAGATCCAGTTCCAGCCCGCCGGGCCGACCGTCGAGCACCCGCAGGCGACGCTGGCGTTCGTCCTCGGCCTGCTGTCGGTCATCGGCCTGACCATCCTCGGCCCGTTCGGCTGGTACTACGGCAACAAGGTCGTCAACGAGATCGACCGCGACCCGCGCGCGTACAACAACCGGGGCCTCGCGATGGCCGGCAAGGTGCTGGGCATCATCGGCACGGTGATGCTGGCGTTCATCGTGGTGCTGATGATTGGCGCGATCATCTTCGCCATCGCCGCGAGCGGCTCGTCGTCCTCCACCGTGTCGGGGTACTGATCGGGCGTCGGTCTAGCCGTAGGTCTCGAGGAAGTGCGCGATCCGACCGATGGCCTCCTCGAGCTCCGGCACCGCGGGCAGGGTGACGAGCCGGAAGTGGTCGGGTTCGAACCAGTTGAAGCCGGTGCCGTGTGTGACGAGGATCTTCTTGGCGCGCAACAGGTCGAGAACGAACTGTTGGTCGTCGACGATCGGGTACATCTCCGGGTCGAGGCGCGGGAAGCAGTAGAGCGCACCCTGCGGCTCGACGCACGAGACACCCGGAATGTCGTTGAGCAGCTTCGACGCCAGCTTGCTCTGCTCGTAGAACCGCCCGCCCGGGACGATGAGCTCGTTGATCGACTGGTAGCCGCCCAGGGCAGTCTGGATCGCGTGCTGGCCGGGCACGTTGGCGCACATCCGCATGTTGGCGAGCAGGGTGAGCCCCTCGAGGAAGTCCGTTGCCAGGTGCTGCGGGCCGGAGATCATCACCCACCCGGCGCGGTACCCGCATACCCGATAGGCCTTGGACAGACCGCTGAAGGTGAGGCAGAGCACCTCGTCGCCGCCGAAGGTTGCGGCGTGGTGGTGGGGCCGCTCGTCGAAGACGATCTTCTCGTAGATCTCGTCGGCCATGACGACGAGCCGGTGCCGCCGCGCGAGATCGACCAGACCCCTGACTGTCTCCTCGCTGTAGACGGCACCGGTCGGGTTGTTGGGGTTGATGACGACGATGGCGTGGGTGTTCGGCGTGATCTTGGCCTCGATGTCCGCGAGGTCGGGGTTCCAGGCGTTCGACTCGTCGCAGCGGTAGTGCACGGCGGTGCCGCCCGCCAGGGTCACCGCGCCTGTCCAGAGCGGGTAGTCGGGCGCCGGGATGAGGATCTCGTTGCCGTCGTCCACGAACGCGGTGAGCACCATGGAGATCAGCTCGGAGACGCCGTTTCCGATGTAGACGTCGTCGGGGACCGTCTTGGTCAGGCCACGCGACTGGTAGTACTGCGCGACGGCGGTCCGGGCGGAGTAGATGCCGCGGGAGTCGGAGTAGCCCTGGGCCTCGGGGAGGCTCTGGACGATGTCGACGACGATCGCCTCGGGGGCCTCGAACCCGAACGGAGCGGTGTTCCCGATGTTGAGCTTGAGGATCTTGTGGCCCTCCGCCTCCAGACGGTGGGCCTCCTGGAGGATCGGACCTCGCACGTCATAGCGCACGTGCTGCAGCTTCTTGCTCTGGACGATGCGGCGCACGACAGCCAGCCTCCCATCCGGGCCGGATGAACCGCACCGACTTAGGCCGGGGCCCCCGCGAAGTATCGGAGGCCGGGGTCCCGCGAAGTTTC
>Ga0307319_10000446_pt1 | contig 12572 bp, 12 predicted proteins | sample ER_DNA_368_FD_194491 | JGI IMG/M metagenome (GOLD analysis project Ga0307319, IMG submission 194491) | Bulk soil microbial communities from the East River watershed near Crested Butte, Colorado, United States - ER_DNA_368 | ecosystem: Environmental > Terrestrial > Soil > Floodplain | place...
ATGCGGCTCTTTCCGGCGGACAGTGGTCCAGGTGCCTGCGTTGCTGAGAGCGGGTCCGCCCAGATGGTGAGGGCGCATCGCTGACGCTGACGGTCGTGCGGGTCGAACGGGGCATTCACCATCCCCCAGGGGTGCAGGCGGCCGGCTGCCCGGGCCACCGTCATGGTAGCGCCGCTACCGTGGCGCGATGGGTGACGTGGACGCCTACCTCGAGAAGCAACCGGCCGACATACGCGTCGCACTCGAGCGCCTCGTGGACCTGGTGCTGGAGGTCGCGCCGGACGCCGAGCAGGGGACGAGCTACGGGGCACCGGCGTTCCGCTACGGCGGGCGACCGCTGGTGGGGTTCAAGGCCGCGAAGGATCACCTGAGTGTGTTCGTGTTCGACCCCGAGATCATCGAGCGCGTCCGCGACCGGCTCCCCGGTTTCCGGATGACCAAGGGGCTGATCGCGTTCGCCCCGGACGGCATGCCTCCGGACGACGTGGTCCGCGACATGGTGCGGTACCGCCTCGAGGCCCTGGCTCGTTAAAGGTCCTCCTCGTCCCAGATCCGCAGCTTCCTGGCCTTCGCGGCGACCGGTTCGCTCTCCCGGCGCTCGGCCGCGGCGACGCGGACGCGGTAGCCCAGGAGTACGAACCCGAACAGCGGCGTGAGCCACCACTGGAACGCGTACGCCTGGTGCGGGCCGAGGTCGGTGTCCGGCGCGGCGAGGGGTTCCGGGCGCGGTCCGGCTGGCTGCTCGGAGCCGAGCTCGAGGTAGGCGTCGACCACGGTTCCGCCGCCGGTCTGCCGAGCCGCTGCGGCCAGGTCGATGCTGGCCAGCTGGCCGGCCGGCAGGTCCTTGCCGAGGTCCGGTTCACCGCTGCGCAGCCATCCCTCGATCGTCACGTCGCCGACAGGAGCCGCCGGAACCGACGGAAGGTCGGCGGCGGAGTCGGGGTTGGCGACCCAGCCCCGGTCGACGAACAGCCGCGTCCCTGACAGCGTGCCGCTCAGGTCGAAGGGGACCAGGACCTCGAGGCCGGGCCGGCCGTCGAGCACGCGGTTGCGGACGAGCAGCTGCTGGCCCGACGCATACCGGCCGGTCGCCGTGACCCGCAGCCATTGGTCCTCCTCGGAGAGAGGTATGCGCGCGGTCACGGCGTCGAGCGGCACCGGGCTCGCGGCGTAGTGCGTGGTCACCGCCTCGGCGCGGACCTGGCGGTCCTCGTAGCGGCTCCACTGCCAGCGGCCGAGCAGGATGCACGCGACGGCGAACGCGATGGCGAGGGCCAGGCCGCCGAGCATCCGCCGCGAGGCGAGCGCCGTGAGCACCGCCTCACGCTACCCGGCGTGCGTGTGGCAGCCGTCGGCATACAGTTGATCGATGACCGCCCTCTCGACTCCGCGGCTGCGTCCTCAGGGCGTACTGGGGCTGCCGGATCAGTTCGGGCGGGTGGCGCGCGACCTGCGGGTCTCCGTGACGGATCGCTGCAACCTGCGGTGCACCTACTGCATGCCGGCCGAGGGACTGCCGTGGCTGCCGAAGCCGGAGATGCTGAGCGACGAGGAGCTGCTGCGGGTGATCGGCGTGTTCGTCGGTCTCGGCGTGCGGCAGGTGCGGCTGACCGGCGGCGAGCCGCTGCTGCGGCGGTCGATCGTCGAGGTCGTGGCCGGCATCGCGGCACTTCAGCCGCGGCCGCAGATCGCCATGACGACCAACGGTGTCGGGCTCGAGCGGGCGGCGGGGGCACTGGCCGAGGCGGGGTTGGACCGGGTCAACGTGAGCCTCGACACCATCGACGCCGAGACGTTCACCCGGCTGACCCGGCGCGACCGGCTGACCGACGTGGAAAAGGGTCTGGCCGCCGCCGCCGAGGCCGGGCTGACGCCGGTCAAGGTCAACGCGGTGGCGATGCGGGCAGTCAACGACACCACGGTCGCGGATGTGCTGGCGTGGTGCCTTGACCGGGGGTACGAGCTGCGGTTCATCGAGCAGATGCCGCTGGACGCGCAGCACGCCTGGGATCGCTCGCTGATGGTGACGGCCGACGAGATCCGCTCGCGGTTGTCCGAGCGGTTCGAGCTGACAGCCTTGCCGTCGCGGGAGCGGGGGAGCGCGCCGGCGGAGCGGTTCCTGGTCGACGGCGGCCCAGCGACCGTCGGCATCATCGCGAGCGTGTCGGAGCCGTTCTGTGCGGCGTGCGACCGGACCCGGCTCACCGCCGACGGCCAGGTGCGGAACTGCCTCTTCTCGGAGGTCGAGACCGACCTGCGCGGGCCGCTGCGGGACGGCGCCTCCGACGCCGAGCTGGCGGCCCTGATCCAGGGCGAGATGTGGCGGAAGAAGCGCGGCCACGGCATCGGCGACCTCCACTTCCGCCAGCCGGACCGGCCGATGTCCTCGATCGGCGGCTGAGCCGGGACTGGGGTGGTTCGACAACGCTCCAGGGTGGTCAATCCGCCCCGATGACGTATGCGTCGGGCCGGCACCCCTGTCGTCGGCACCGGTGCGGTGCGCCGCACCATCCTCGAGTGCGGAGGATCCCGGCGATCTCACCGGCCAGCGAGCAGGGTCGTAGGACGTCCATCCAGAACGCCCGCACCGTAAGCCAGCCGTCGGTCGCGCTGAGCCGGTCGCGCCGTCCCTCGACAGTTCGGGAACCCCACTCGTGCCATAGCCGACCATCGAGCTCGACGAGAACCCGTTGCTCTGGATAGGCCACGTCATGGACTTCGCGCCGGGACGGCGTCGTCCGCAGTTGCCGGGTGGCCCTCGGCAGTCCATGAGCGCGTTCCACGTCACGCAGGAAGCGCAGTTCCATGGCGCTTTCGGCTCCTTCCCCTGCGTCCGACAGCACCTGGGCCAGCAGCGCTCGAGACGGATGCCGGCTCCGGGCCGACAACCTTGCAAGGACAGCGGGCTCGGTCGTGCGGAAGCGCTGGAACGCCCGGCCGAGCAGGGCGAACGTCTCATCGAGGTTTGCCGTCTCGGCGATGTCGAGGATCGTCTCCTCGACTGTCGTGAGCCACGGCCAGCGCAGCGGATCCACACGTTCGTCGAGCCGCCGGGCGCGTCTTACCCGAGCTCCGACAGGATCCGCGACCGAGAACGCGTGGGGGACCAAGATCTCGATGAGCCGCGGCGGCGCCGGCATCAGGCCCCACACGTGCGCAGCGGTCCAGTGCGACCACGCGGCATCGGGGCCGCACGCCAGCAGCGCGGCCAGCGCCTGAGTGCGCCAGTCGTCACGACCGGGCAGGGTCAGGTACACGCCGCGCTGCACGCGGCACCACCGTCCCGTCTCCACCCGGACGTCGACGGCCCGAGCGGTCATGCCCGCCGCCAGGCACTGTCGCCGGGTGACCAGGCCGCGCTGTTCATTCGCCACGGCGCGGAGAGCCTCGAGCGAGGTTGGGGTCGGAGGCGCCCCTGGAGTCGGCCCTCCCAGCCACGAGTCGGTGGACACTGACCCAGCGTTGCCGAACGGCTCGACGCGGCGGGGTGGTCGTCCACAGGACACTCATTGGGGCGGATACACCACCTTCGGGCGTGGTGGATCCACCCCGATCAGGACGACTCAGCCGTGCGCTTCGGTCAGGTCGGCCACGTCGATGACGTCCCGGAGGAACCCGCGCAGCCGGAGGAAGTCCCCGAGCGACGGCTCGTGCTCGGGGCACGCGAGCCATACCTTGCGGCGGACCTCGTCGTGGAGCCTCGGGTTGTTCCAGAGCAGGGCCCGTGTCGCCTCGTTGCGGCAGCCCTTCGCGCTGCAGACGAGCTCGGCCGCGACCAAACCCAGGCCTCAGCTGTCGACGATGCGGCCGTGAATGGTGCGGTCCTCGTCGTCCACGCGCGACGTGGGCAAGGCTGCGGGTGGTTCGTGGTCGACCGGCGCCACCACCTCGCCCGACCGCGGCCCCACCGCGTTGGCCATGACGACGGCGATGTACGGCAGGACCACGGCCAGCGCCACGAACGTCCACCGCACCCACCCCTCGGTGAACAGCGCCAGCGCCCCGCACACGACCCGGATCCCCATTGTCAGCAGGTACCTCCGCACCCGATGCCCCTGGTCGTCCGCCGCCGAAACCGGAGCACTCGTCACCGACTGAACGGGCGGGGGCGAGGGGCGCGAAGGGGCTCGCCTGGACTGCTCCCCGTCCTCTCCGCGCCTCACCACCTCACTCTACGTCCCGCCTCCGACCGCCGCCTGCGGGTGTGTCACGCGCCGCGCTGCACGTCCAACGCGAGGTTCGCTAGCGTTCGGGGCGACACCCTGTCCGCCTGCCCACCCCCGACGGAGCCTCGATGACGCAGTCCGACGACACCCCCCGCAGGAACGTGCTCGTCACCGGCGGCAACCGGGGAATCGGCCTGGCGATCGCCCGGGCTTTCGCCGAGGCCGGTGACCACGTCGTGATCACCAACCGCAAGGGCGAGGCCCCCGAGGGACTCGAGGCCGTCCGGTGCGAGGTCACCGACACCGACTCCGTCAACGCCGCCTTCGACGAGGCCGAGCAGATCCTCGGCGGGCCGATCGAGGTCCTCGTCGCGAACGCCGGCATTACCCGTGACACGCTGCTCATGCGGATGAGCGACGCGGAGTTCGACGAGGTCATCTCCACGAACCTCGCCGGCGCCTTCAAATGTGCCCGACGGGCCAGCAAGGGCATGATCCGGTTGCGTCGCGGCCGGATCGTCCTCATCTCCAGCGTCGTCGGCCTCTACGGGGCGCCCGGCCAGGCGAACTACGCCGCGAGCAAGTCCGGACTCGTCGGTCTGGCCCGCGCGATCACGCGAGAGCTGGGCGGCCGTGGCATCACCGCCAACGTCGTCGCGCCCGGCTTCATCGACACGGACATGACGCAGGCGCTGCCCGACAAGGTCCGCGACTCCTACCTCGCCGCGATTCCGGCCGGCCGGTTCGGGGACGCACGGGAGGTCGCGGCCGCGGTGCGGTTCGTCGCGAGTCCTGAGGCGGCATACATCAGCGGGGCGGTCATCCCCGTCGACGGCGGAGTAGGAATGGGGCACTGACATGGGCATCCTCGACGGCAAGAAGCTGCTGATCACCGGCGTCCTCATGGACTCGTCCATCGCCTTCCACGTCGCGAAGATCGCGCAGGAGGAAGGCGCCGAAGTGGTGCTGACGTCCTTCGGCCGCACGATGAAGATCACCCAGACCATCTCGCGTCGACTGCCGAGCGCGCCGCCCGTCGTCGAGCTCGACGTCACCAACGAGGAGCACCTCGACACCCTCGCGGAGCGCCTCAAGGAGCATGTCGACGGCCTGGACGGAGTGCTCCACTCCATCGGGTTCGCGCCGCAGGGCGCCTTCGAGTTCATGACCGGCACCTGGGAGGACGCGTCGACTGCGCTGCGCGCGTCCGCCTACTCCCTCAAGGCCCTGGCCGTCGCGGCCCTGCCCTTGATGGAGAACGGCGGCAGCATCGTCGGGCTCACCTTCGACGCCAAGTTCGCGTGGCCGGTCTACGACTGGATGGGCGTGGCCAAGGCGGCGTTCGAGTCGACGAACCGGTACCTAGCCCGCGACCTCGGCCCTCGCGACATTCGCGCCAACCTCGTTGCCGCGGGCCCGATTCGCACCACCGCGGCGAAGTCGATCCCGGGTTTCGAGCGGTTTGAGGAGGTCTGGGACGAGCGGGCCCCGTTGGGCTGGAACGTCAACGACCCGGTGCCCGCGGCCAGGGCCTGCGCCGCGCTGTTGTCCGACTGGTTCCCCGCCACCACCGGCGAGATCGTCCACGTCGACGGCGGCGTCCACGCGATGGGGCAGTGAGCGACCTCGTCGAGGTTCGTGAGGTACGCGTCCTCGACGGTCCGAACCTCTACTTCGCCCGGCCCGCCGTCAAGGTCTCGTTGCGGCTGCCGGGGTACCTGGCCCTCGAGCGCCGGTATGCGTCCGAGCTCGCCGAGCGCTGCGGGCTGCGCTCCCCGCGGCCGGGCAAGCCGAACACCGCGCAACGCCAACGGTTCGTGATGCGGTTGGCCGCTCACGTCATGCGGCGCGTGGTCGCTGGGGTGGGCCCGAAGCGTATTACCGTACGAACCCGTCCGGGCGGCACGGTGGACGACATCGTCGTGGCCATCCCGTGGCGGCATCGGAACTGGGGCCGCCTGGCTGGAGAGGCCCTCGCTCCGGTACTGGAGGCGCTGCTCGGTGACGCCGGCACGCATACCGAGTCGGTGGACCGTACCCTCGCCGATGCCGCCGCGCGGATCCGCGGCGAGGAGCCCGGCGGTCCCTCGTCGGTCCGTAGCGCCTCCGTGCCGGTGGTCTCCATCACCGGCACGAACGGCAAGACCACCACCACCCGCCTCGTGGCCCATCTCGCCATGACAGCCGGCAAGAAGACGGCGTGGAGCTCCACGTCCGGCGTCGTCGTCATGGGCGAGACCGTCGACGAGGGCGACTTTTCCGGACCGGCCGGGGCGCGCGAGGTGCTCGCGACACCCGGTCTCGAGATCGGAGTGCTCGAGACCGCCCGAGGCGGGATGTTGTTGCGCGGCATGGGAGTCGCGGCCAACGACGTCAGTGTCGTCACCAACGTGACGGCCGACCACCTGGGTCAGCAGGGCATTGAGACCCTGGACCAGCTGGCCGAGGTCAAGGGCATCGTCACGACGGTCACCAAGCCCGACGGCTGGGTCGTCCTCAATGGCGAGGATCCCCGGGTCTGGGCGATGCGCCACCGGATCCAGGCTCGGCCGTGGGCGTTCAGCGTCGACCCGGACGCGCCGGCTCTGCGCGAGTCGATCACCGCTGGCGGCCGCGGGATCACCGTCCTCGACGGCGACATCGTGGTCCTGACGCCGGGAGCCGATCCTGACCGCCTGGTGCGCATCGTCGACGTCCCGGTGACGCTGTCCGGGCTGTCGCGCCACAACACCGCCAACGCGCTGGCCGCCACGGCCGCCGCTCTGGGGCTGGGGCTGTCGCGGTCGGCGGTGGTCGAGGGGCTGCGGACGTTCGCTCCAGACCCGGTCCTCAACGAAGGCCGGCTCAACACCTACACGCTGCCGCTCGAGGACGGCGGCCGGGCGACGGTCATCCTCGACCTGGCGCACAACGAGGCTGGGCTCGAGGCGCTTCTTCAGGTCGCGCGGGGACTTACCGCGCCGGGAGCACGGGTCCACCTCGCCCTCGGCGGCACGGGAGACCGTTCGGACGAGGCGATCCAGGCTCTCGGCGAGATGGCCGGCAAGGGCGCCGATCACGTCGTGGTGGCGCACAAGCCGAAGTACCTACGTGGCCGCACCCTTGCGGAGGTCGACCAGCACCTGCGCACCGGGCTGGCCCGGGTCGGCATCGGAGAGGTCGAGTCCTACGACACGGAGATGGAGGGACTCCTGGCGGTCGTCCCCACCCTGGGCGACGGGGATGTCCTGGCCTTCATGTGCCACGACTCGCAGGCGGCCATCCGGGTGTGGCTCGCGGATCACGGCGGCACCGTTGACGACCCGCAGACGATCCGGCGCAAGGTGGTCGCGGCGCGTGGCGAGCACGAGCTCGAGTCGGAGATCGCGGAGCTGTGGGCCATGACGGACGACGCGGCGCGCATCGCGGCGGCGGAGCGATTGGTGTCCGAGCACCCCAGCGACGAGCGCCTGGTCTTCGAGCTGGCCGGTGCATACGACGCCGCGGGTGATCCCGCCCGGGCGATCGGGCTCTACCGGAGTGCGCTGGCGGCCGGTCTGCGGGAGCCGTATCGACACCGCGCGCAGATTCAGGCGGCGTCGACGTTGCGCAACCTCGGCGACCACGACGGGGCGCTCCGCCTGCTCGACGACGTCGATGTCACCCACCCGGGAAACGTTGCGGCAGCAGCGTTCCGGGCGCTGACCCTCGCCGACGCCGGCCGCTCGGGTGATGCGGTCGCGGATCTGGTCGACGCCCTCGTCGACCGGGCGGCCGATGAGGACGCTGTCGCCTATCGGCGTTCACTGAAGAGGTATGCGGCGCAGCTGCGGGCCGGTTGCGGAGATCCTGGAAGCCCAGTGTGAACCACAATGGTCCGGTTGAGCTCGTAAATCAGAGCGCCACCGGACCATTGTTCGCGGCAGCCACGACGCTCCGGCAACGCGCCCCGCCGGCGAGTAGCCTCACCGCGGTGAGCACTCTCCCGAGCGGGCGTTCCCCGCTTGATGAAATGGCCCGCCGGGTCATCGACGGCAACACCTACATGGTCCTCGGGACGCTCGACCCGGACGGGCAGCCGCGGCTCTCGCCGGTGTTCTACACGGCGGCCCGGTACGGGGACTTCTACTGGGTGTCGCGGCCGGACGCCCACCACTCCCGCAATCTCGCCGAACGACCGCACGCGCAGATCGTCATCTTCGACTCGAGGCGCCGGCCCGGGGAAGGGGAGGCGGTCTACATCGCCGCGGACGCGGGCGAGATCCCTCAGGAGAAGCTGTCAGACGTGGTCGGCGAGGCGTTCCGGACCGACGCCGGCACCCAGTTCTCTCCGGAGGAGCTCAGCCGCGAGGTCGGGCTACGGCTCTACGTCGCCCGAGCCACCGCATACGAGGTCCACGTCCCGGGCGGCCATCCAACCAACGGCCGCGGCTACGACTCCCGACAGGCGGCGGACCCCACAGCCTGACTCACGCAGGAGCCGGTTGCGAGGCTTCCGCCTCCTCAGCAGCGTCCTGCTCGGCGGCCAGCGCCTCCACCTCGGCCTCCTGGCCGTGTGCCTCGGCGTCCCGGACCAGGACGGCCGGGTCGAGATCCGGGTCGCCGGCCAGCTCGCTCGCGTGCGAACCGGCCTGGGCGCTGTTGGTGCGGTTCTCCAGCTCGGCCACGACCTGGGCGTGCTTGTCGACGCACATCACGACGAGGTCGCCCGGGTTGCTGCGCGCCATGACGTGGTTCACGGCGTCGATCTCCTTGAGGACGATCTCGACCTGCCGACAGCGAGCACCGTCGGCCATGGCCGCCCGGACGCCTTCGGCGATGAGGTCGGCCGTCTCACCGCGCCGGCGACCCCGCAGTCGGTCGTCCTCGCGGATGACGAGGACGTCGAAGTGCTGCGCCGCGACCGAACCCAGCTCCCGCATGTCGTCGTCGCGGCGGTCGCCGGCTGCTCCGATCATCCCGATGCGCGACGCCTTGGCCAGATCCTGCCGACCCGCGCTCTGCGCGGTGTACGTCTCGACGAAGTCGCCGATGGCCCGCATGCCCGCCGCATTGTGGCAGTAGTCGATGAACACCTCGACGTTGCCGACGTCGAGGAGGTTCATCCGGCCGGGGGAGAGGTAGTAGTTGGTCGTGAACGTCCGCAGGCCCTGTCGGATGTCGTGCAGCGGAGCGCCGGCCGCGAACGCCGCGCCGGTCGCGGCGAGCGCGTTGGCGACGTTGAACCGTGCCGCGCCGCCGAAGGTCGAGGGCAGCAGGTGCGTCCACGCGAGCTGCATGGTGCGCCGGCCGTGCTTGATGACGATCATGTCGCCGCGCTCGGTCTGCTCGAGGACTACGGCCCGACCGCCACGGCGGCAGTGCCGTTCGATGAACTCGCGAGTCTCGCTCCCCGGGTATTCCAGTGAGAACCACACGACCTCGCCACTGCACCGCCGCCGCATCTCGCGGACCAGCGGGTCGTCGCAGTTGAGCACCGCGAACCCGTTGCGCGGCACCGCCTCCACGATGACCGCTTTGACCGCGGCCAGCTGTTGCAGGGTGTCGATCCCGCCAAGCCCCAGATGGTCGGGCGCGATGTTGGTCACGACGGCCACGTCGTTGCGGTCGTAGCCCAACCCCTCGCGCAGAATGCCGCCGCGGGCCACCTCCATAACCGCGAAGTCGACGCGCGGGTTCTGCAGCACCATTCGGGCCGACTTCGGACCTGACGCGTCGGCCTTGATGACGAGACGCTCGTCGATGACGATGCCGTCGGTCGACGTCATGCCGACCTTGCGGCCCAGACCCTTGAAGATGTGCGCGATCATCCGCGAAGTCGTGGTCTTCCCGTTGGTACCGGTCACCGCGACGATCGGCACCCGCGACGGCGCTCCCGGCGGAAACAGAAGATCCACAACGGGTTTCGCGATGAACTGCGGCACACCGACGGTCGGGTGGGTGTGCATCCGGAAGCCCGGAGCGGCGTTGACCTCGACGATCGCGCCGCCGGTCTCGCGCACCGGTGAGGCGATGTCAGGGCAGATGAAGTCGATGCCGGCGACGTCGAGACCGACCATCCGGGCCGCTTCCTCGGCGATCTCCACGTTGTCCGGGTGGGCGTCGAAGGTCCGGTCGACCGAGATGCCGCCGGTCGACATGTTGCCGGTGAGCGCGAGCTTGACCATCTCGCCGGGCGGAGGGACGGACGCCACCCCGTAGCCCTGCCCGGCCAGTACCTCCTCCGCGTTGCCGTCGAGCTTGATCTTGGTCAGCACCTTCTCGTGGCCGACGCCCCGGCGGGGGTCGGCGTTGGTGATCTCGACAAGCTCCGAGACGGTATGCGAGCCGTCGCCGACGACATGGGCGGGCACCCGCTCGGCGATCGCTTGCATCCGGCCGCCGACGATGAGGCACCGGTAGTCCCGTCCGGTGACGAAGGACTCGACGATGACAGTGCCCCGCCGCGACTCGCCGCGGGCGATCTCGAAGGCCTTCTCGACCTCGCCGGGTGACTGGAGATCCAGGCATACCCCTCGTCCGTGGTTCCCGTCGAGCGGCTTGACCACCACCGGGTAGCCGATCCGCTCCGCGGCGTCGACGGCTCCCGCCGCCGTGCGGACCGAGGACTGGCGCGGCACCGGGAGGCCGGCCGAGCCGAGCAGCGACGCGGTGAGGTCCTTGTCGCTGGCGATGTCCACGGCCAGAGCCGACGTCTTGGAGGTCATCGTCGCGCGGATGCGCTGCTGGTGGACGCCTTGCCCCAGCTGCACGAGTGAGGCGTTGTTGAGCCGGATCCAGGGGATGTCGCGGCTGACCGCCTCCTCGACGATGGCCGCCGTCGAGGGTCCGAACGCGGTGCGCTCGGCCAACCGGATGAAGTCGTCGAGCGCCTCGTGGAAGTCGAAGCCCTCCTCGTGCTGCACGAGGTCGTTGACGAGGCGGACCGCGAGCCGACCGGCGGTCAGGCCGACGGTCTCGTCGATGTAGCCGTAGATGACGTTGTACCGGCCGGGATGGCCCTTGACGCTGCGGGTCTTGCCGCGCGACTGGTAGTGGCCGGCCTCGGTCTCGAGCTGGAGCGCGACGTGCTCGGCGACGTGTCCCATCCAGGTTCCCTCGTCGAGCCGCTCGACGAACCCACCGGCGTGACCGCGCGAGCAGTGGTGCCGCTTCAGGCCGGGAAGCAGGTCGACGAGCCGGTCGGCGAAGTGAGGAATCGTGTCACTCGGATATCCCTCGAGGACGCCGAGGTCGACGACCAGGTGGATCGCCTGCTCGTACGACCAGAAGTTCGGACCGCGATAGATCCGGGACTCGACGATCGTGAGGTCGGGGGAGAGGGGGCCGGTCGGGGTGGGGCGCTCGGCGGCCAACGGTTCCTCCTCGGCTCGGACGACGCCCGGCGGGCGTTTGCGGGTGCGTCAGGTCTCGGCGCGGCGCGCCGCGGTGAGGGTCGGGGCGGCGCGGTCCTTCGCGCTGGCCACCGCGACCTCGATGTCGGGGTGGCGCTCGACGAACCGCGTCAGCGTGACGCTGCGCAGGTCGAAGGTAGCGCCCGTGGGGAGGGAGTGCACCACTGCTCCCGAGACCAAGAGCGGCGCCCCACGGCGGGCGTCCGGGGCGTCCGTCACCGCATGTCGCGCGTCGAGCACGAAGACGCCCCCGGTGCCGACGATCGTCATGACGTGCCCGTCGCGGATCTCGACGGCGGTGTTCTCGTCGATGCCGACGCCGAGGAGGTTGGGGGAGTTGGCGACGATCGACATCAGCCGGCCGTACCGGCCCCGTTGGTCGAAGTGCTGGTCGACGATGACGTCTTCCAACAGGCCCAGCCCCGCGGTGAGCTGGCTGGCCCGCTGTCGCGGGGTCAGGCCCTCGTCGCCGAGCGAGATCATGAACCGGCTCATGACCGACGCGCCGGCACTGGTTCCGGCGATCACGACACCCCGCTCGTAGGCGTCGACGATGCCGTTCCCGACTGGGGTCCCGACGAGGAACTGGCTCAGCTTCAGCTGGCTCCCGCCGGCCATGAACACCGCGGTGGCACCGTCGAACCGGGCCACGAGCTCCGGGTCGTGCGCGTCCGCCCGGCTCGCGGCGTGGACGACCCGGATGTCGGGACCGGCCCGCAGCCGGGTGAACACGCGGCTGTACGTGTCGACGACCTCGTCGACGAAGGACGAGGCCGTCGGGATGAGCACGATGCGCGACGAGCGGCTACCGGCGAGTCGGACGAACCGTTTGAGCACCACCGATCGGCCGAGCTTGTCCTCGGCGCCGCCGATGATGAGCAGGGTCCGGCGCGGCGACTCGTCCACCGGGGAGCCCGGGGTCAGACGCTGCACCATGGCCCCACCTTAAAGTCGCTCCGTCTGGCCGGTGTGTCGGCGTCGACACGGGCTCAAACGGTCAAGGCGGTGGATTGCAGCCCTCAAGGGGGGTGCT
>Ga0307319_10000447_pt1 | contig 12565 bp, 14 predicted proteins | sample ER_DNA_368_FD_194491 | JGI IMG/M metagenome (GOLD analysis project Ga0307319, IMG submission 194491) | Bulk soil microbial communities from the East River watershed near Crested Butte, Colorado, United States - ER_DNA_368 | ecosystem: Environmental > Terrestrial > Soil > Floodplain | place...
CTGGAGCCGTTCAGCCCGACTCGCTGACCACGGTCAGCTCTTGGTCAGCATCGGCGGCCGGAGGCCAGTGACCGCCTTCTCCATCGTCGGGAGCTGTCGCTCCAGCCACGCGTGAGCCTCTTGTCGTTGGGCGGCCGTCGTCGGGCTACCGACGTGCGACACGATCACGTCGACGAGCTCCAGGACACCGTCGGAGCGTTCGTGGATCAGGCGTAGCGTCGCCCAGGTGCCGATCGTGAGGTTGGGCGCGTCGACGTCGACCCGATGGACGCGGACACCGTCCGCGGTCGTCAGGTCTGGCAGGCCGAGAACGTGGCGCCCTTCTCGACGCTCCGCGCGCAGAACCCGTCGAGGGTGGTGTACCCCGACGTCGGCAGCGGCAGGCTGCGCACCGCCGCGCGGTACCCGTCCGGCAGTCCCTGCGCCGACGGCGACCCCTGCATGAGCGCGAGGTCACCGCCGAACCCGTCTGGCAGCGTGCCGTCGGTCGACCAGTCCCGGCCGAAGAGGGCCTGTAGCGACACCACCGGAGCAAGAGACGGCGGCCCGCTGGGCGTCTGCAGGGAAGGCGCCGGCGCCGTGGCCAGCGACGTGGTGGCCGACCCGGCTGGCGCCGCGATGCCGGACGGGCCGCCGAACCGGGCGACCGCGGGGACGGCCACGGCGACAGAGGCGGCGGCCGCCGCGCTCACCCCGGCGGCCCACCAGCCGGCCCGCCGTCGACGCTCGGCACGCAGCATCGTCACCACCTGGACGAGTTCGGGGTCGTCGATCGAGAGTCCGGTCACGACGCGGCTCCTTCCGTGCTGGCGACCGGCGCGAGGTGGACCGGTCACACCACTCCTACGCGGCCACCACCGTCGAGGTTGCACGAGAGGGCCGCACCGGCATACTCGCCGGCATGGACATCACCGAGGTCATCCTCCACCAGCACGGCGAGCAGCGGCGGATGTTCAGCATGCTCGAGGAGTGGCCCCGCGACGACAACGACGGCCTGAAGGCGCTGTGGAAGCGCCTCGAGATCCTCCTCGAGGTTCACGCGGAGGCCGAGGAGCGGTTCTTCTACCCCGAGCTGGTCAAGCTCGGCAAGGGCGCCGGTGACGCCGACTCCGTCGAGGAGGAGGTGGAGGACGCGATCAAGGACCACAACGAGATCCGGGAGGCGATCCGCGCGGTTCGGCGGTCAGCGGCCGGGAGCGAGGGGTGGTGGAAGGCGGTCACCGAAGCGAACCTCGCCAACAGCGACCACATGGCCGAGGAGGAACGACAGGACCTCACCGACTTCCGCCAACAGACCGAGCTCGAGCTCCGGCACGAGATCGCGGTGCAGTTCCTGCGGTTCGAGGCCGAGCACTGGTCGACCGGCGTGAAGCCGGTCGACAAGGATCCCGAGGAGTTCGTCGAGCAGAACGAGTCGTACTGACCCGATGACCGGAGCGTATGCGTCGAGTCTCACCTCGCATGACCACAACTCCATGCCTCTGGTTCGACACCCAGGGTGAAGAGGCCGCGACGTTCTACTGCTCGGTCTTCCCCAACTCCCGAATCGTCCGCACGACTCGCTACGGGCCGAACACGCCCGGCCGCGAAGGGGCCGTGATGACCGTCGACTTCGAGCTGAACGGGCAGAAGTACGTCGCCCTCAACGGCGGACCTGAGTTCACGTTCTCCGAGGCGATCTCGTTCTACATCGAGTGCGCCGACCAGGCCGAGATCGACCACTACTGGAACGCCCTGACCGAGGGCGGCGAACCCGGCCCCTGCGGCTGGCTCAAGGACAGGTTCGGGTTGTCCTGGCAGGTGGCGCCGACCCGGCTGCTCGAGCTGATCGGCGACCCCGACTCCGAGCGAGCCAACCGGGCGATGCAGGCCATGCTGCAGATGGGCAAGATCATCCTCGCCGACATCGAGAAGGCCGCCGACGGCTGAACCGGTGGCCCGCGGCAGAATCGGGCGGGTGAACGGCTACGACGTCGCGGCGGTGCGAGCCCACTTCCCGGCGCTGAAGGAGGGCGCCGCGCACTTCGACGGCCCGGGAGGCACGCAGACACCCGACACCGTCGCAGCGGCCGTGTCCGATGCCATGACGTCGGCGGTCGCGAACCGCGGGACGGTCACGGCGGCCGAACGACGGGCGGAGTCGATCGTCGCCGCGGCCCGGGCGGCCATGGCCGACTTGCTCGGCCTCGACGCGGGCGGGATCGCCTTCGGGCGGTCGGCGACCGAGCTGACGTTCATGGTGGCCCGAACGCTCGCGGCCGGCTGGGGACCCGGCGACGAGGTCGTCGTCAGCCGTCTCGACCACGACGCGAACGTCCGGCCGTGGGTCCTTGCGGCCGAGTCGGTCGGCGCAACCGTGCGGTGGGCGTCCTTCGATCCCTCGACGGCGGAGCTCGCGGTCGGCGACGTCGCGGCGGTGGTCGGCGCGCGGACCCGGCTGGTGGCCGTGACCGCCGCGTCCAACCTGATCGGTACCAGACCGGACCTGCCGGCTCTGGCGTCCGTGGCGCGCGATGTCGGGGCGCTGTTCTACGTGGACGGCGTGCACGCGACCGCGCACGTGCTGACCGACGTCCCCGCCTCGGGAGCGGACTTCTGGGTGTCCTCCCCCTACAAGTTCCTCGGGCCGCACCTGGGCGTGCTGGGCGCGCGCCCATCGGCGCTCGAACCGCTGCGGCCCTGGAAGCTGCTTCCGTCGACCGATGTCGTGCCCGAGCGGTTCGAGCTGGGGACGCTGCCGTACGAGCTGCTGGCGGGAACGACGGCCGCGGTGGACTTTCTCGCCGACCTGGCCGCCGTGGAGTCGGCGCACACCCGTCGCGACCGCCTGGTGTCGTCCTTCTCAGCGCTCGAGGCCCACGAGGACAGCCTGCTGGCGTGGCTGGAACCGCGGATCCGCGCGCTCCCCGGGGTGACCGTCTACAGCAACGCCCAACGCCGCACCCCGACCTTGCTGTTCACCTCGTCGCAGGTGCCGGCGCAGGAGATCCGGGCGGCGCTGGCCCAGAGGGGAGTGAACGCACCGGCCGGGAGCTTCTACGCGTGGGAGCCGAGCCACCACCTGGGGCTCGGCGCAGAGGGAGGCTTGCGCGTCGGGCTGGCGCCGTATTCAGACCAGTCCGACGTCGAACGCCTCGTCGACGGCCTGACCGCGATCCTGATGTGAGGGCACGCATCCCTCAACCATCGCCGTTCTGATCGGAGGGTGGTGGCCCCCATCTGGGCCGAAACCCTCCGATGGGAGTGACCGGAGCACCGCTAGAGCCAGCGGCCGTCCCGCATGATCTCCCGCTCGGCGAGCTCGTTCTCCTCGCGCCAGGCCTGGATCCGCCGAGGCGTCACGTGCAGGTAGGCGTAGGGGTTGCTGAGCTCTCGCGGGTCGAAGCCGGCCCGCTCGGCGAAGAGGTCCGCCTCGGCGGGATCGACATCGGCCATCTCCACGACCGACGCCGTCCCGTGCACCAGCACCACATCGCGAACGAACCCGATCCCCAACCGAACCCACGGCTGGGCGGCCACGTTCGACACCGTCCGCGAGTCCGCCCCAGTGCCCAGGACAATCACCGAACCGGTCCATGCAAAGGAGAGCGGCACCATCCACGGCCGCCCGGTCCCCGGATCGGCGGTGGCGACCCAGGCGTCGACGGTCGTCTCGAGGAGGCGGCGCGTGTCGGTGATCCGCTGTTCGAGCGGTCGTGGGGGAGCGGGTTCGGACGTCACGACGACCTAGTGTGCCTATGGGTGGAGCACCGCGCCCTTGACGGTCTTGTCGACGGCGTTGCGCGGCCCGACCAGTGCCAGGCCGGCGAGGACGAGATCGGGTCCCGCCACCGCGGCCACGACCGCTCGGTTGTCGACATCGTTGCCGGTCGAGAACATCTCGTCGGTGAAGACCGCAGTCCCGAGCCCGCGGCCGAGCGCCCGCTCCCGGATGGTTCCGAGCACCGGGCCCGGCGCCGCATACACCATGATCGGGATACCGAAGGTCGAGAGGTACGCGGTGCCGTCGCCGTCCGCGTACGCCTCGCCGAGCAGGTCGGGGCGATGGCCGGCCACCGCGCCGCTGAGGAACGCCGTGGCGTTGAGGGCCTGCCACCCGGGAAGGTCGTCGCGAAGGACGACGGCGATCTTCTGGGGCGTTGCGGAAACGTCGGTCACGGTTGAAGTCTGAGGTACCGTCGGGCCGACGCAGCTGAAGGCCACGGCTGTGCCGTGCGGAGCCGTGGCTCTGCCGTGAGATCGGAGGGTCGTGGCGGGCGCGAAGGCCGTCGACACCGTCGAGGCGGACGCCGTTCGGACCGCACAGCGCCCAGCGCGCGAGGTGCTCCTCGCCCCGCCGCGACTCCTCTCGGTGGCGCTCGGCACCTGGTTCTGGTGGTCCTCGTTGGTGCCGTCGCTGCTGCCGCGGTCCGCGCTCCTCCAGGGCGTCATCGGAGCCGTCTCGTTCGCCGTGGGCTGGGGCCTGGGAGCACTCGTCGGTCAGGTCTGGGACGGCGTCCTCAGGCGAGCGGCCCGTCGCGATCCCCTGGGCTCGCTGCGAACCTGGCCGCGCGTCGCCGTGCTCTTCGTGGTCCTGGTCGCGGCGATCGTCGGCACGGTGTTGTGGCTGCGCTGGCAGAACGACCAGCGCCGAGTGGTCGGACCGGACGAGGTGCTCGGCCTGGGCGCCGCACTGACGATGTGGGTCGTGACGCTCGTGCTCGTCGCGGTCGTCGTCCTGGTCAGCCGCTTGGTGCGTCTCCTGGTCCTCCGGATCGACGAGCAGCTGCCTCGTCGATGGCCGGCGCCGGCCCGGCATCTCGTGGCCGTCACCTCGTTCGGCGCTGTGGTCGTCGCCGGCGTAACGATCTTGCTCGCGGCCGTCGTGATGCCGTTCCTCAACGCCAAGTTCGGCGATGCAGACTCGGCTCCGGTCCCCGGCCTCCTTGCCCCGCAGACGGCGACGGTGTCCGGTGGCACCGGCTCCCTCGTCACGTGGTCGAGCCTCGGAGCCGAAGGTCGGCTGTTCACCTCTGGCACCACCTCCACGGACGCGCTGCGGACGTTCCGCCCGGCCAGCAGTCCCAAGGCGCCGATCCGGGTCTACGTCGGACTGCAGGACGCTCCCGACGCCACCGCACGGGCCGACCTGGCGGTCCGCGAGCTGGAGCGCACCGGGGCCTTCGAACGCGCATACCTCGTCGTCTGGACGGTCACCGGCACGGGGTGGGTCGACCCGGTCGGGGCTGCCGGCGTCGAGTACGTTGCCGGCGGCGACACCGCGATCGTCGCGACGCAGTATTCGTACCTGCCGAGCTGGATCTCTTTCCTCGTCGACAAGGACGAGGCGGCCGAGGCCAGCACCGCGCTGTACCGGGCCGTGCACGAGCGCTGGTCCCAGCTGCCCGCGGACGGCCGTCCCCGACTGGTCGTCTTCGGTGAGAGCCTGGGCTCGTTCGGCTCGGAGTCGACGTTCAACCGTGGCACGGCGCCCGACACGCTCACCGCCGCGACCAAGGCCGCCGACCTGGTCCTCTGGGTCGGGCCGACGAACGACAACGCGGTGTGGAGCGCGCTGCAGGCCAGCCGCGAGTGGTTCTCTCCGGTCTGGGCGCCCGTCTACGCCGGCGACCCCTCGATGCGCGTCGTCGACCACGGCCCTGTGCTCGTGAGCACCCCGCCGTCGAAGGTCCTCTGGGTGAAGCACCCGTCCGACCCGGTTGGTCTGTGGAGCTGGTCGACGCTGTGGTCGCGGCCGGCGTGGATGACCCAGCCGACCGGCGACGACGTGCCCAGGGAGCCCAGCTGGTTCCCGGTAGTGACCTTCCTCCAGGTGACCTTCGACCTGATCAACGGCTTCAGCGCCTCTCCCGGCCACGGCCACAACTACAACCCCGACTTCGCGTATGCGTGGGCCGCCCTCGCGGCTCCACCGGACTGGGTCACGACCGCCGACACCGACCGGCTCGCCCAGACCTTGGTTCGGCTCGCCGAATGACCGTCATCGTCAGATGATCGTCTCAGCGTGAAGTACCCCACCCACGAGGACCGCGAACGGACGGCCCGGGACACCCCGGCCCTCGTCGTCACGGTGACCCTGCTCGCCGCCTACAACGTCACCCGGACGCTCTGGATCCCTGAGTCGTGGCAGCTGCTGACCAACGTGGGGATGGCGCTCGTGATCGGCGCCATCGCGTGGTGGTCGAGTGTCGACGCGACCGAGCTCGGCCTGCACCGCGACCACCACTCCCGGGGTGCGGTATGGGGCGGCGCAGCGCTGTTCGTCGTCATGCTCGTCGTCGTCGGGTTCGCGCTGCTCTCGGAGATCCGCGGCTCCTCAGAGGGCGCGCTGGACGATCCCCGGTTGCGAGTGCCGTTCGTCGACATGCTGTACGAGATCGCCATCAACACCCCGCTCGGCACGGTCGTGCTCGAGGAGTTCGCCTTCCGCGGCCTCCTCCTCGCCCTGTTCCTGCGGCACACCTCGATCTGGCGGTCGGTGCTCTGGTCGTCCCTCCTCTTCGGCGCCTGGCACATCCTCCCGACCATCACCACGGCCGCGAGCAACGGCGCGATGGAGCAGCTCGCCTCCACGACCGCCGGACTGGTCCTGCTCGTCGTCGGCAACGTCCTGTCGACGGCGTTCGCCGGTGCCGTGTTCGCGTACCTCCGGCTGCGCTCCGGCAGCCTCCTCGCGCCCGCGCTCGCCCACCTGGCCACCAACAACATCTCGTTCGTCGTGGGCTGGCTGTTCAACCGCTTCGGGTGAGCGCCGCGGCCTCGCGAACTCCGGAGACCAGCGCAGGAAAGTGAGCGGTGGCTCGGACGAGGCTGTCCCGCTGCCGAAGCGGGAGCGCGGCCAGTGCCTCGGCGATGACGTCGGCCCGACGCGCCGCAGCCCGCCGCATCAGGGCGGATCCCGCCCGCGTCGGCGCGACCAGCGTGACCCGGCCGTTGACGTCGTGGGCCCGCCGTTCGGCGAGCCCCTGGTCGCACAGCCCGTCGACGACCCGGGACATCGTGGGGCTCGACACACCCTCGGCGCGGGCCAGCCGGCCGAGCGGGAGCGGGCCGCCGAAGTGGATGACCGACAGCGCACTCAGCCGGGCCGGCGTGAGACCGGATTCGGCGTCCACGCGTCCCATCGAGCGGAGCAGGTGGATCGCGAACGAGTTCATCGCCCGAGCCGCCTCGCGGACCTCTTGTCCAGTCACCACTCGAACGTTAGCATCCCTAATGTTAGGATCCCTACGGATTGAGAGAGGTGCCGTATGCGACTCGTCCAGGTGGCTCTGCACGCCGACGACCTCGATCGGGCGGCGACCTTCTACGCGCGCCTCCTCGGGACGGAACCCACCGCGCGGTTCGACCCGCCCGGCCTGCTGTTCTTCGACCTCGCGGGAACACGGCTCCTGCTCGACCGCAACGCCCCCTCCGCGCTGCTCTATCTGGGGGTCGACGACGTGCACGCGAAGGTCGACGCCCTCCGTGACGACGTGCGGATCGTCTCCGAGCCGCACGCCATCTTCACCCACGAGGACGACCGCCTCGGGCCCCCGGGACACGAGGAATGGCAGGCGTTCGTCGAGGACTCGGAAGGGAACACCGTCGGTCTGGTCGGGTTCGTCCGCCCCGCCACCGGCTGAGCGGGCGCACCGCCTACGGTGTCGTCATGGCGACTGACCGGACGGCCGTCTCGGCGGCCCGTGGCGAGGTGCCCGAGGCCTTCGACGAGGTGGCCCACCGCTACGACCTCATGGTCGCGCTCAACCCGGGTTACCACGCGCACCTGCGACACAGCGCCCGCGATCTCGTCGCCGGACTGCCCCAAGGCCAGACCTGCCGGATCCTCGACCTCGGCTGCGGCTCCGGTGCGTCGACCCGGGCGCTGGTCGACGAGCTGGACCGCTCCGGAGTCCGGGCCGAGGTGCTGGGCGTCGACGGCTCGGCGGGGATGCTCACGCAGTCGCGCCGCAAGCCGTGGCCGGGGTGGGTCCGGTTCGAGCTGGGGCGCGCGGAAGCATTGGAGCAGGTGTGCGGGGACGCCGGGTTCGAGGCACCCGACGCGGTGTTCGCCGCATACCTGCTGCGCAACGTGACCGACCGCGACGGCCTGCTGAGGTCGCTCTACGACCTCATGGCGTCGGGCGGGACCGTGGTGATCCAGGAGTACTCCGTGGCCGGGCGTCCGGTCTCGCAGGCGGTGTGGACCGCCGTGTGCCAGGGCGTCGTCGTGCCTCTCGGCTGGCTGACCTCGCGACAGACCCGTCTGTACCAGTACCTCTGGCGCAGCGTGATGGACATGGACTCGGTCGAGGACATCGTGCAGCGGATGGTCGACGCCGGGTTCGAAGAGGTGTGGACGCGGTCGGTGCGCGGGTGGCAGCGGGGGATCATCCACACGTTCCACGGGCGCCGCCCGGCATGATGCGCGTGCGGGGCCACCGGGACCGCTGGGTGCCCGGCCGCGATGCGCGGGCGGTCCGCCACCCGCCGCCGACGCCCGACAGCGCCGGACGACTGGACCGCCAGCCCACGGCGGTCGTGGTCGGTGGCGGCATCGCCGGGCTGGCGGCGGCGACCGGCCTGGCCGAACGCGGGGTGGCGGTCACTCTCGTCGAGGCGGCGCCCACGCTGGGCGGGCGGGTTCGGGCCTGGCCCGTGCAGGCCGACGGCAGCGCGACCACGATGAGCCGGGGGTTCCACGCGTTCTTCCGGCAGTACTACAACCTGCGGGCGCTGCTCCGGCGGACCGACCCGACGCTCTCGCGGCTTCGTGCGGTGCGGGACTATCCGCTGGTGCTGGCCGGCGGGCACACCGACTCGTTCGCTGGTCTGCCGACCCGGCCGCCGCTGAACCTCATGGCGTTCGTCGCCCGCAGCCCGACCTTCACCCTGCGGGACTTGGCCCGAGTGAACGCCGACGCCGCCCTCGCGCTGCTCGACGTCTCGTTCCCGCGGACCTACGAGGACTATGCGGGTCGGAACGCGGCCGAGGTCCTCGACGAGCTCCGGTTTCCTGACGGGGCCCGGCATCTCGCGCTCGAGGTGTTCGCCCGGTCGTTCTTCGCGGACCCCCGGGAGTTCTCGGGTGGCGAGCTCGTGGCGATGTTCCACACGTACTTCCTCGGCTCCGCCGAGGGGCTGCTCTTCGACGTGCCCTACGACGACTATGACACTGCGCTGTGGGCGCCGCTGGGTCGTCATCTCGAGAGCCTCGGGGTGCGCGTCGTCATGCCCGTGAAAGCCACGGCGTTGGAGGACCGCCGCGAGCGCGTGGGGGTTGGTCTCGAGGACGGCGCCACCGTCGAGGCCGACGTGGTGGTGCTGGCCACCGACCAGGAGCCACTGCAGGGGCTCGTGGCGTCGGCGGAGTGGTTGGGGAACGAGCCGTGGCGGATGCGTGTGGCCGAGCGGCGCACCGCACCGGCCTTCGCGGTGTGGCGGCTGTGGTTCGACCGGCCGGTTCGCGAGGGTACGCCGCCGTTCCTGGCGACGAGCGGGTTCGGCCCGTTGGACAACGTCTCCGCAGTGCACCGGTTCGAAGCCGGCGCCGCGCGGTGGGCGCGCACCCGGAGGGGCAGCGTCGTAGAGCTGCACGCATACGCGCTGCCCGACGGCACCGACGAGGCGGCACTGCGCGTGGAGCTGCGGAACCAGCTCCGAGAGCTGCACCCCGAGCTCGACCGGGCGACGGTCGTCCACGAGGAGTGGCTGGTTCGGGACGACTGTCCGCTGATTGGTACCGAACCGTGGGCCGACCGTCCCGAGGTCCGGACGCCGGACCTGCGGGTCACGCTGGCCGGCGACGGGATCCGCTGCGACTACCCCGTCGCGTTGATGGAGCGGGCGGCGACGACCGGCTGGATGGCGGCCAACGCCCACCTGGCCCGGTGGGGCCTGCGTGGACACGAGCTGTGGACGGTCCCGATGGACGGCCGCCACCGCGTGGTCCCGCACCTCCGCCGCGCGCTTTCATCTTCCAGACTCACGTTGTCCTGAGTTCGGGGCCGTTTCGGACCCTCAGATCGGCAACAACAGGAGCCTGGAAGATGGCAACAGCAGGGGGTCAGGCGCCGAAGTCGTCGCCGCGGGCGCGAAGCAGGTAGCGGCGCTCGGCGTAGGCCATGTCGTCCACCCAGAGGCGGGCGGCGGTCCGCTTCATCGGCGGTTTGACCAGCGCTTGGACCCGCCGCGCGATGTCGAAGCCGGTGCGCGGGGAGTAGGCGATCGTCGCCTCGGTCATCATCGTTCGCGGGCGGCCCCACGGGTCCGGCCCGATCGGCGTGGCGTGCGTCTCGACCACGCTCCCGGCGCCTTCACCGTCGACGATCGTCATGACGATGGTCCGCGCGTCCGGGCAGGCGAACTCCGCGCGAACCGGCACCCCGAGCCGCGGCGTGAGCCGGAACGTCACGTCGACGACCAGCACCTTGTCGTCGCTCGCGTCGTCGTCGACGACGAGGTGGCTGAACGCATACGGGTGGTACCACGCCCCGTGCCACGGGTCGAGCCGGTTCGCGATGATGTCCTGCGGCTCACAGACGCCGGGGATCTCGACGACCGCGGCGATGGAGCCCTCCATCGGCGGTCGGTCGGTCAGGGTCGGCCGGTCGGTGGGCGTCTCCCCCGGCGTGGGCAGCCGCACCCACGCGAGCACCCCGTCGTCGTGGGCCACCACCGGTTTCCAGCCCGCCTCGCCCGAGGCGCCGAGCGCCATCCCGTGCCACTTGCACACGACGTCGCCGCGGATGACCTCGCAGTCGTCGAGCAGCGCGCCGAGGTGCGGACAGGTACCCGGGCCGGCCATCAGCGTGCCGGATTCGTCCCGCCAGAGCACGATCTCGCGGCCGGCGACGGAGCGCGTCACCGAGCGCTTCGTGCCGACGGCGTCGCTGCGACCGACGACGTACCAGCCACCGGGGTCCTGCGACTGCGCCACGTCGAACGACGCTCGGATCCGGCCTGGCCGGGCCTGCTTCCAGGTACTGCGGAGGTCCTCGTGCGGCACGGTCGGCACGTTCTGGATCGGTATGCGTCGCCTCAGCTCGGCGCGGAACCTGCTCGATGCGGTCACGAAACACCCTTCCGTGGTGGCCCGGCGGCGAGGATCCGGGCCGACGTGGTCGCCTTGCTCCATGATGCAACGCGGGCTCGCCCGGCGAACACGTCGTAGTCGCGGGCCTCGATCTTGGCGAGGATCCGGGCATACAGCTCGCGGGCCGTGGCCACGCACCGCGCGGAGGACGGCGGCAGCAGGGGTATGCCCGCGTTCGCTTGCGCGTAGAGCTCTCGGTTCCGGGCGATCTCGAACCGCATCACCTGCCGCCACTCCGGGGTGACGCGCCGCTCCCAGGGGTCCGCGCCGAACCGGCGCAGGTCCACCTGCGGGACATAGACCCGCCCGCGGTCCAGGTCTTCTCCGATGTCCCGGAGGAAGTTGGTCAGCTGGAAGGCGAAGCCCAACGCCCGGGCCGGCTCGAACGCCTCCGGCGAGCGCGGCCGCAGGACTGGAAGCATCATCTCTCCGATGACCGCGGCCGAACCCTCCATGTAGGCGACGAGGTCCTCCCACGTCTCGTACGTGGCCACCGTGAGGTCTTGGGCCATCGCGTTGAAGAACCGGTCGACGTTCTCGCGCGGTATCGCACACCTGGCGAACGAGTCCCCGATCGCGGCCAGGACCGGGTCATCGGTCGAGCCGCCGTCGAGCACGTCGGCGACCCGGTCTCGGAAGGCGGTGAGCGCCGCCCCGGTTTCTCGCACGTGGTCACCTCTCGTCGCCGACGGCGCGTCGACGATGTCGTCGGCGAGGCGACACAACGCATACACGGCGTAGACGTGCCGACGGCGCTCGGGCGGCAGCAGCATCGTGCCCCAGTAGTAGGTCGTCCCGTTGTCGCGGGTGATCCGCGCCGCGCGCCGGTAGCCCTCGGCCAGCTGGCTGCGCCGAGCCGCGGTCTGCGTCACGAGAGCTGAGCCGCGGCCCGACGGTCGGACAGCGGCAGGTATGCATGCACTCGCTCCGCGGCCAGCCGCCCACTGATGAGGACCATCGGCACACCGACACCCGGGACGGTCCCCGATCCCGCGAAGACCAGGCCCGGCATGCGTCGTTCGAGGTTGGACGGCCGGAACGGACCGGTCTGGAAGAACGTGTGAGCCAGCGCGAACGGCGTGCCGGAAGCCATGCCCATGGCCTGCCACTCCAGCGGCGTGACAAGCTCCTCGGTCACGACGTCGGTGGGATACCCATGCGTGGCAAGGAAGTTCGTCAGCCTCTCGCGCATTGGATGACGTTCTCGACCCCAGTCGACCGAGCCACCGAGGTGTGGAACCGGTTCAAGAACGTAGAGCGTGGAGCCACCCGGTGCCGCCAACGACGGGTCGGTGACCGTGGGGATGGTCACGAGGCGAGACGGGTCGGGCATGAGCCGCAGTTCGCCGATCAGCGCGTCGAACGACGAGTCCCACTCCTGGGCGAAGTGGATGTTATGGTGCGCCGCCACCGGGGGCGGGGCGCCCTGGACCCCTACGTGCCAGACGACCGCAGACGGCGAGTAGCGGCCGCGCCGGACCGCCCGCG
>Ga0307319_10000449_pt1 | contig 12546 bp, 11 predicted proteins | sample ER_DNA_368_FD_194491 | JGI IMG/M metagenome (GOLD analysis project Ga0307319, IMG submission 194491) | Bulk soil microbial communities from the East River watershed near Crested Butte, Colorado, United States - ER_DNA_368 | ecosystem: Environmental > Terrestrial > Soil > Floodplain | place...
ACCCGGCCGTCCAAGTGGGCGGTGCGGACGACGTCGACGAGAGTGGGGCGTCGGACTCACGTCGGGCGACCGGGTCTCGGTTGCGGCTGCTCGAGCGTGAGGGCGAGGTGGCGGCCGACTTTCTCGAGCGGCTGCTGGACATTGCCGATCTCGACGGTGACATCGAGGTCGACATCGACGGTGACCGGGCGTCGGTGGGCATCGTCGATTCCGACGACGGCCGGGTACCACGCCGGCTGGTCGGGTCGGACGGCAAGGTCCTCGACGCGCTCCAGGAGTTGACTCGCCTGGCGGTCCAGGCCGAGACGGGCGAACGCAGTCGGTTGATGCTCGACATCGCCGGCCACCGCGCGCAGCGGCGCACCGAGGTGCTGGAGATCGCTCGCTCCGCCATCGCGGAGGTGCGGACCACGGGGGCTGAGCAGGCTCTCGACGACATGTCGGCGTTCGAGCGGAAGATCGTCCATGACGAGGTGGCTGCGGCGGGTCTCGGTTCCGAGTCGGAGGGCGTGGAGCCGCATCGACACATCGTCGTCTTCCCGGCCTGAGTCGGCGGCGCCGTTTCACGTGAAACACGAGGCGGAGCTCTCTACGGATCGGTGCCCATCAACCGGGTCCGATGAACGCCCGGTCTGAGGATCTGGACCGCTCAGGCCCGTCGTCGCCCCAGCCGGCGACATCGTCGGCTGAGGCAGGGACCGGATCCCGACCGGGGGCTCCGCCGACCCCCGACGTCGCCGCCGCGGTGTTCGGCTCCCGGGTATCGCTCGCCGAACGGTACGTCGCGCTTCTGGCCGCCACCGGCATCTCCCATGGCCTGATCGGCCCCCGTGAAGCGCCTCGGTTGTGGGATCGTCACGTCCTCAACTGCGCCGTGGTGCACCCGCTGTTCGCGACCGGTGCCCGGGTGGCCGACCTGGGGTCAGGTGCCGGTCTGCCGGGTATCCCCCTCGCCATCGTGCGCCCCGACCTGCGACTGACCTTGGTCGAGCCGCTGCAACGACGGACGACTTGGCTGACGGCGGCGGTCGAGGAGTTGGGTCTCGCCAACGTCGTCGTCCACCGCGGTCGGGCCGAGTCGCTGTGGGGCGCCCCGAGGTTCGGGCACGTCACCGCTCGGGCGGTGGCGCGGATCGGAGAGCTGGCTCGGATCGGGCTACCGCTCCTGGAGGCCGGCGGATCGCTGCATGCCCTCAAGGGGACCTCGGCACCGACGGAGCTGACCGAGGACGCCGACCAGCTGCGAGCCCTGAACGCGAGCAGGTGGAGCGTGGCGTCGTTCGGGGCCGGGGTGGTGACCCCTGAGACGCTGGTCGTCACCGTCGACGTGGGATCCGCGGTCACGCCGGGACGGCGAGTTGGCGGCTCGGCGCGGCCGGCGCCAAGGGGCCGTAGATCGCCTACTTCCTCCGGGCGGCGCCGTCCCTAGCCGACCACCGGATCGGTTACGACGGAATGGACCGCCGGCGCGAATCTGGTCCAAATCCGTCGTCCACAGGCCGGTGTTGCGCCACGGGTCAGGGGCCGCCGAGGTGCTTGGATGGCTCAGACATGTCGAACTCGCTGTCGTTCGTTTCGCGGCCAGGCAAGGGGTTGAGCAGATTGATCGAGGACGGTGGCACTCCGACTCGACTCTCCGCCGCCGAGGATGTCAGCCGGAGGCAGCATCGCGGAGGTTCCGTGGGTTGGCCGCTACTCGGACGCGCCATCGGGTGGTCCAAAGGCCTCGGCTGGCCGGTTTCACGTGAAACCAGAGTCACAGCGCCTCGAGGAACAACGGACGTCGCGGGCGGTCGTGTGCCAGAGCGAAACGACGTTTCACGTGAAACCGCTCCGGCGTGGACCGTGGATGAGGGTGTTTCACGTGAAACGAACGCGGACGTCCGCACCGAGTTGGTCGCGACGATCCCCGACGCCGGAGACGACACGCCCCTGGCCCAGACGTTGGCCGAGGACGCGCGCCGCCGCATCGTGCTGGCCGGGCGCCGGTTGCCGCCTCCGCCCGCGACGCGCATTCTGACCGTCGCCAATCAGAAGGGGGGCGTCGGCAAGACGACGACGGCGGTGAACGTCGCCGCAGCCCTCGCCCAGTCGGGCCTCACCGTCCTGGTCATCGATCTGGACCCACAGGGCAACGCGAGCACCGCCCTCGGAATCGAGCACTACTCTGAGGTCCCGAGCGTCTACGACGTGATCGTCGACGGCAAAGCTCTCGCCGAGGTCGTCGTTCCGTGTCCCACGGTCGAAGGGCTCTCCTGCGCGCCCGCGACGATCGACCTGGCGGGTGCGGAGATCGAGCTGGTGTCGATGGTGGCTCGGGAGATGCGGTTGCGGCGTGCCCTGGCCGACTACCTCGCCGCGACGGCGGTCGACTACGTGCTCATCGACTGCCCGCCCAGCCTCGGCCTGCTGACCATCAACGCCTTCGTCGCGGCGCCAGAGGTGTTCATCCCGATCCAGTGCGAGTATTACGCGCTCGAGGGCCTGTCGCAGCTGCTCAAGAACATCGAGCTGATCCGCGGCCACCTCAACCCCGGCCTGCACGTCTCCACCATCCTGCTGACGATGTACGACGGCCGCACTCGACTCTCGTCCCAGGTCGCCGACGAGGTTCGCTCGCACTTCCCCGACCAGGTATTGCGAACGACCGTCCCGCGATCAGTGCGCGTCTCCGAGGCACCGAGCTTCGGCGAGACGGTGATGACGTACGACCCCACGAGCAGCGGCGCGCTCTCCTACCTCGAAGCGGCCGGCGAGCTTGCCGACCGGGGCGCAGCCATGTCCATCCCCGCGGAGAGAGCGAGTGCGCGATGAGTGAGAAACGGCGGGCGCTGGGACGCGGTCTGGGAGCGCTGATCCCGTCCTCACCCGGGACCGCCCGCCCGGTCGACGTGTTCTTCCGCGAGAGCACTCCACCACCGCCTCCGGCCGACGCCGACCCGAGCGATTCAGCGGAGCAGCTGAACGGTCATGGTCACGACACGTCGCGCAGCGACGCCCTCACCGAGCGGCCAGTGCACGACGAACCGTCCAGCGGCGTGGGCAGCGGTGTCGAAGACGGCACCGACGACGGATACCTCGACGGCCGCACCTCGCCCGGCCAGCCGGGCGAGCGCCAGGACCACGTGCTCAACGGAGCGCTCGACGCGGGTTCTGACGACGACCACCGGCCAAGCGGCGACCCGGTCGAGAGGGATGGGTCTGACGCGGCGGTGAGTGGCGTGCCGGAGCTCGAGCTGGCGCCCGTCCCGGGAGCGACCTTCGCCGTGCTGCCGATCGCGGCCATTCGACCCAACCCACGGCAGCCGCGCACCGTATTCGATGAGGACGAGCTGGCCGAGCTCGCGGCGTCGATCCGCGAGATCGGGGTACTGCAGCCGGTCGTCGTCCGGCCGATTGCCCGCGCCGAACCCGAAAGCGCCGACCTTGCTCTCACCGAGCCGCACGACGGAGTCCGGCTCGAAGGCGGCACCCAGGACGACGCCGCTGACCTCGGTCCCCGCTTCGAGCTCATCATGGGCGAGCGCCGGCTCCGGGCCAGCCAGCTGGCCGGGCAGGACACCATTCCGGCCATCGTCAAGGAGACCCACGACGACGACCTCCTTCGCGACGCCCTCCTGGAGAACCTGCACCGGACCCAGCTCAACCCGCTCGAGGAAGCGGCCGCATACCAGCAGCTCCTCGACGACTTCGGGTGCTCACACGACGAGCTGGCTAGCCGGATCGGCCGGTCCCGGCCGCAGATCTCCAACACCATCAGGCTCCTGCGGCTGCCGCCCGTGGTGGCTCGCCGGTTGGCCGCCGGCGTCCTGTCGGCCGGACACGCCAGGGCCCTGCTGGGCCTGGACGAGGCGGCGGCCATGGAGCGGCTGGCCCAACGGATCGTCGCCGAAGGCCTTTCCGTGCGCAGTGTCGAGGAGATCGTCGCGCTGGGCGGTGACGACCCCGCCGCGGTACCGAAGGCTCGCCGACCACGGGCCGGCACCCGACATCCCCAGCTGGACGACCTCGCCGCTCGACTCTCCGACCGTTACGACACCCGGGTGACGATCGCGCTGGGTCAGCGCAAGGGTCGACTCACCGTCGAGTTCGCCTCGGTCGAGGATCTGAACCGGATCGTCGGGCTGATGGAGGAGATCTAGTTCCGACGGTAGAAGCCGCTAGAAGCTGCTCGAAGCGCTAAAGATCAGAGCACGGCCAGGGCCGGGTTGTGGTCGCTCGGCACCTGTTCGCCGGGTCGAACCGGACCGGGCGCGGTACCGCTCCCGAACGGCCGGCCGCCGAGCCGCTCCCGATCGTGCGGGAGCGCCCACTCCTCCAGGAGCGGTCCCTTGGGCACGATCCCCGTCGGGTTGATGTCATGGTGCACGACGTAGTAGTGCCGCTTGATGTGGTCGAAGTCGATGGTGTCGCCGAACCCCGGCGTCTGGAACAGGTCCCGCGCATACGCCCAGAGCACCGGCATCTCGCTGAGCTTCTGCCGGTTGCACTTGAAGTGCCCGTGGTAGACCGCGTCGAACCGCGCGAGGGTGGTGAACAGCCGGACGTCGGCCTCGGTGATCGTGTCACCGACCAGGTAGCGCCGCGTCTCCAGGCGGTGCGAGAGCCAGTCCAGACCGGCGAACAGCTGGTCGTACGCGTCGTCGTACGCCTCCTGCGACCCCGCGAAGCCACAGCGGTATACGCCGTTATTGACGGATCGGTAGACACGCTCCATGACCTCGTCGATCTCAGCGCGCAGCGGCGCTGGATAGAGGCTAGGGGCGCGCTCCCGGTGGTATGCACGCCACTGCGTCGAGAGGTCGAGGGTGATGGTCGGAACATCATTGGTCACGACCCGGCCCGACGGTACGTCGACGATGGCCGGCACGGTGATGCCTTTGGGGTAGTCCGGGAACCGCGCCAGATAAGCGTCTTGGATCCGCGGAATGCCGAGCACCGGATCCAGCCCGTCGGGATCGAGGTCGAACGTCCACGACCGCTCGTCGTGCGTCGGCCCGCAGACACCCATCGAGATGGCATCCTCCAGGCCCAACAGCCGCCGCACGATGATCGCCCGGTTCGCCCACGGGCACGCTCGGGCCACCACCAGGCGGTACCGGCCCGGCTCGACCGGCCAGTCCCCGCCTTCAGCGAGGATCCGGTCGGGGATGTAGGCGGTGTCCCGCTGGTAGGACGGCTCGACGTAGGTGCTCACCGTTCGACCCTAGTCACGCGGTCCCGAACTAGCATGGCCGGATGGACGCGCTCTACCGGTCGAGCCGGCCGGCGCGCCTCCACCGGCTCAGCCGCCGCCAGGTCGTCCTCGACCTCGGTTGGGGCGGGGTTGCCGTCGCCGTCCTGGCCGGCTGCTCGACCGGCTCGACCGGCTCGACCGGGTCTGGCAACGCCGCGAGCTCCGGCTCGGCCAGCTCGGCGGCCGCCGCCACGGCCACGTCCACCGGCGCACTGGCGTGGAAGCGGGTCGACTTCGGCTTCGTCTCCGCCTACCTTCTGGTCCGCGGCGCGTCGGTCGCGGTCGTCGACACCGGCGTCGCCGGTAACGCCGACGCCATCGGCACCGCGCTGCAGGCCGCCAGCGCCTCGTGGGACTCGGTCACCGACGTCATCCTGACCCACCACCACCCCGACCACGCGGGCGGCCTCGGTGACGTCGCCGCGCGGGCGAGCCGGGCGTCGATCCACGCCGGCGCGGCCGACATCGACACCATTCCCACCAGTCCACGCACCATCGTGGCCGCGGCCGACGGCTCCGACATCTTCGGCATGCAGGTCGTCGCCACCCCGGGACACACGGACGGCCACATCAGCGTCTTCGACCGTGGCACGCGTGTCCTCGTCGCCGGCGACGCCCTGGGCAACACGGGCGGACTCACCGGATCCAATCCGCAGTTCACCGCCGACCCGGCCCAGGCCGCGCAGTCGGTCAAGACGCTGGCCACCCTCGACGCCGGCACCATCCTCTTCGGCCACGGTGCGCCGCTGACCTCCGGCGCGGCCGAGGCGCTCCGGACGCTCGCCGGCGCACTGTAGGGGTAATCATGGGACGCGACGTACTGCCGCTCACCGTCGACCGGCTCGGCGACCTGACCGGGTCGTGCGCCGACTGCGTCTTCTGGGAGCTCGGCCCCGCCCTGGCCGCCCGGCGGCGCCAGCACCCGCGCGAGGACAAGGAGAGCTGGCTCACCGCCACGCTCCTCGAATGGGGGACGCCGGGACGGGTCGTCTACGTCGACGGACGGTTCGCGGGCTACATCACGTATGCGCCGGCCCACCTTGTGCCGCGGGCCCTCGCCTTCCCGACCGCACCGGTGAGCCGCGACGCCATCGTGCTGGTCACCGCCCGGATCGACCCGGAGTATGCGGGTCAGGGGCTCGGGCGGGTGCTGGTCCAGGCGGCAGCCAAGGACGTCCTCCGACGGGGCAGCAAGGCCCTCGAGGCCTACGGGTCCTGGGATGACCGCGCGGACTGCCTTCTTCCGGCCGAGTTCCTCACCGCGGTGGGGTTCCGGACGGCCCGCGAGCACGTCGCATACCCCCGGCTCCGACTCGACCTGCGGACCGCGCTGCGCTGGCGCGGCGAGGTCGAGCAGGCCGTGGAACGGCTGCTGGCGCCGGTGCGCGGACTCGCTCCGGCGACGCCCGTGGGCACGGCGCACCGACAGCACCCCAGCCCGAACTGAGACCGACCAGGGCGAAGCCGTCCCTCAGCCGGCCATCTCCTCCAGCACCTTGCGGAGGTCGCCGAGCTGGAGCATGCCCGTTGCGCTGGTGTCGTGCTCCCCGAGGTAAAGCCGCTGGAGGGCGACGACGATGCCCTCCGCGATGTCGTCGCGGAACGACGCCGCCCGAAGTCGGGCCGCGTCCTCGGGATTGCTGACATAGCCCGCCTCGATGCGCACCGCCGGCATCCGGGTGGCCTGGAGCAGCTTCCAGGAGCGGGCGTGGCTGCGACAGTCGGCCAAGGCGGTGCGGGCCACGGTCTCACGCTGGATGAGGTCGGCCAGCTGCTCGCCGACCGCCGACCAGGCCCCGAACCGCTTCTGGCCGAAGAAGAACGTCGCCACGCCACTGGCGTCCTGCTGATCCGCGGTGTCGCAGTGCAACGACAGGACGATGTCGGCCGCGCAGTCGTTGGCGAACGAGGCCCGGGCCTCGTCGTCACCCGCGCTGGTGAAGCGGGTACGCGTGTAGACCACGTTGGCGCCGTGCGCACTGAGCCGACCCTCGATGCGCGTCGCGATGTCGTGGACGACCTCCGCCTCGACGACCCCGTGGGCGACGGCGCCCGGGTCCTCGCCCCCGTGTCCCGGATCGAGCACGACGGTCCGCCCGGCCAACCGGTGCCCGGACCGCCGGACCAGCTCGCGCTCGCGGAGCGACAAAGACGAGCCACCCGCGACGCTGCGCCGCAGGTCGGTGAACGCCCGCAGGGTCGCCGGACCGACCTCGCCGTCGACGACGAGGCCGACGCCGCGCTGGAAGGCACGGACCGCGCCCTCGGTGTCGGGTCCGAACATGCCGTCGATGCGCCCCGGGTGGAAGCCGAGCCCGAACAACCGTTCCTGGAGCTCCATGACGTCGTCGCCGCGGAGGAGGTGGCCGGGGCTGTGCCGCAGCAGCCGGTCGCCCATGCGCCACTTGGCCGCGTCGAGGGCCGCGAAGGTCCACGGCCCGACGATCCCGTCGACGAGCAGCCCCCGGTCCTGTTGGAACGACTTCACCGCGGCGTCGAGCTCCTCGTCGAAGACGTCGTCGGCCTGAGGTGCGAACCCGTCGCCCTCCGCCAGCGCCCCCGCAGCCGTGAGGCTCTCACGCAGGTCGCGGACCACGGGGCCGCGGTAGCCGAGCCGGGCCTGGAGGCCGGTACGCGGTTCGGTCACGTCCCTCCCCTCACGGAGCTGGTCGGGAGACGGGTCGCCGCTCGAGGCGGCAGCGGGCAGGACGGTGCTGACGGTGATCAGCGGGTGCGGCCCCCGGTCCGCGCCGGGCTGGGACCCGCGGCTGGGCTCTGCGAACGATAGCCGACCGAAGCGTCCTAGAGGCGACGACGCATACGGGATTTCGCCAACCGCAACAGAACCGTCGGGCAGCTCTGGTGAGCCGTCAGCTGGCGATGTAGTCCTCGAGCTCACGCAGGAGGCGCGGCTTCGGCATGGCGCCGACGAGGGTCTTGACAACCTCACCGTTGACGTAGACGTTCATCGTGGGAATGCTGACCACGCCGTAGCGGCTGGTGACCGCCGGGTTGGCGTCGGTGTCGAGCTTGACGACGTCGACCTGGTCGCCGTATGTGGCGGCGATCTCCTCGAGGATGGGCGCGACCGCGCGACACGGACCGCACCACGTGGCCCAGAAGTCGACGATGACCGGCTTGTCGTTCTTCAGGACGTCCTGCTCGAAGGTGGCGTCGGTGGTGACCTTGGTGGCTCCCATGGGGGTCCCTTCTGGATGGTGGCTGGGTTCAGAGGCTAGCGGCGGCCGGTGACAGGTCGGAGGACGGCGAGTCCATGGCCTCCTCCTGGGCCGCGGCGGCGACCGCGTGCTCGAGGTCCTCGAGCGAGGCGAGGTAGTGCTCGGCGTCGAGGGCCGCGGCGCAGCCGGATCCGGCGGCGGTGACGGCCTGCCGGTAGGTGTGGTCGACGAGATCACCGCAGGCGAAGACTCCGGGGATGCGCGTCGCCGTCGATCGGTGCGTGCCGTCGACGCCGGTCACCACGTACCCGGCCGGGTCGAGGTCGACCAGGTCCTTGACCAGCTCGTTGCGCGGGTCGTGGCCGATGGCGATGAACAGGCCGGTGACGGGCAGCTCGCGCTCCTCGCCGGTATGCGTGTCGGTGAGGGTGATGCCGGTGACCCGGTCCTCGCCGTGGATGGCAGTGACCGTCGAGTTCCAGGCGAACGCGATCTTGTCGTTGGCGAAGGCCCGCTCGGCCATGATCTTGCTGGCTCGCAGGGCGTTCCGGCGATGGACGATGGTGACGGAGCGGGCGAACTTGGTGAGGAAGGTCGCCTCCTCGATGGCCGAGTCGCCGCCGCCGACGACCGCGATGTCCTGGTCGCGGAAGAAGAAGCCGTCGCACGTTGCGCACCAGGAGACGCCGCGGCCGGAGAGCCGCTTCTCGTCGGGCAGGCCGAGCTCGCGGTAGGCCGAGCCCATGGCGAGGATCACCGCGTGCGCCGAGAAGGTGCCGCCGTCACCGGTCGTCACGGTCTTGACCTCGCCGTGGAGCTCCACACCGGTGACGTCGTCGGTGATGATCTCGGTCCCGAACCGCTCCGCCTGGGCGCGCATCTCCTCCATGAGGGCCGGGCCCATGATTCCGTCGCGGAAGCCGGGGTAGTTCTCGACGTCGGTGGTGTTCATCAGCGCGCCGCCGGCGGTGACGCTGCCCTCGATGAGCAGCGGTCGCAGGTTCGCCCGGCTGGCGTAGACCGCGGCGGTGTAGCCGGCCGGTCCCGAGCCGATGATGATGACGTTGCGCACGTCGGTCACGAAGTCAACCCCTTGTGGTCTGCAGGCCCTCGAACCGCTAGATGATGTGGCCGGGGAGGCCGAGAGCCCCAACATACCGGCCGATTCGTCAGATCCATGGACGGCAACCGCCCGGCCGCCCGTGTTGTTCCCGACCCACTCGCGGGCCCGCCGTGGCGCGGCCTACGGGACGGGGACCGCGTCCTGGATGATGCCGGCGTCGCCGTCGCCGCAGTCGCGCTGCACCGCATACACGACCGTCGAGTCGGACCGACGGACCACGACGATCGCGGCCGGTTGCCCCTCGTAGCTGCCGAGGTCGATGCTGACCGCCCCCGCGTCGGTGGCGCCGAGCGAGGCGACGCACGCGGCGGCGCCGGCCTGGGTGACCAGCGGTCCGGACGACGGGGCGTCGCCGACACTGGCGTCGGGGCCGGGGGAGTCCAGCAGCGTCTGCGCGCCGGTGACGAGGCCGTCCTTGGTGTATGCCGTGGTGCTCACCTGGACGTGGACCGACCCCGCCGAACCCCCGGTGCCACCCTGCGGCGGGATGGTGGCCAGCCCGGACCCGCTGCGGGTCTGGTTGACGACGACCGCACCCGCGATGGCGAGCACGGCCACGCCGGCCGCGGCCACGCCCACCAGGGGCCAGCGCCGGCGTCCGAACGGCACGACGGTGCGGTGACCGGGCGACGAGGCCTCGTCTCCGTGGCCGTCGAAGACGATGACGTCGTCGGACTCGTCGACGGGGACGACGGCATCAGGGTCGCCGAAGCCCAGTTCGTCGAAGAGCTCGTGATCGCCGGTCCGCCGCACCGCGGCCTGGCCGAGCGAGTCCTCGATGCGGCGGGTGACGTCAGCGGGCATCGGCCCGGGGTCGGGAGCGGTCCGCAGCAGGGTACGGACGGCGGACTGCACAGGATCCGCGGCGGCGTCGGCCTCGGCGTCGGTGTGGTCGGGGTTCGTCGGGTTCTCGGGATCCATGCGGTCTCCGGTCGGCCCGGGTTTGGGGCGGGGTCGGTTTGCGGGTGGTACGGGTCGTCTGAGGAGGTCTGAGGCGCTCTTCGGACGCTAGCGGGTCAGGACACCCGAGGCGGGGAGGCGGTGCCGGGGCGGGCGTCGGCGAGGGCAGGGTGTCGCCGGAGATCAGACGTCGGAGGGCGTCGGACGGTTCCCGTTGGACCGGGCTCGGTCGGGTCGATCCTCCGCTGAACGGCGGCGACCGGTCCCCGCGTCGAGGCCGAGCAGCTCGGCGAGGGCGGCGCGGCCACGGGCGCACCGGGACTTGACCGTTCCCTCCGCGACGCCCAGGATCTCGGCGGCCTCGGCGACCCCCATGCCGTGCATGTCGACGAGCACCAACGCGACTCGCTGACCCTCGGGTAGCCGGGCGAGGGCCACGCGCACGTCGAGGGCGACCTCGGTGCTGGCGTGGTCGTCGCGGCGGTCAGCGATCTCGACCGAGTCGTACTCCGGCAGCGGGGTGGTCGGGCGCCGCCGCCGCAGCCGGTCGAGGCAGGCGTTGACGACGATCCGGTGCAACCAGGTCGTGAAGGCGGCGTCGCCGCGGAACGAGTCGGCCCGCCGGAACGCGGCGAGGAACCCGTCCTGCACGGCGTCCGCGGCGATCTCCCGGTCGCCGCAGGTGCGGAGGGCGACCGCCCACATCCGGTCGCGGTGCCGGCGGAACAGCTCACCGAACGCGTCCGGGTCACCGGCGCAGTGGGCGGCGAGGAGGTCGACGTCGGACCGGTCGGCGGCGTCCGCGGCGTCGAACGGGCGGTCGGGTCTCGCTTCGGTCCGCAGGTCGGCGGCGAGCGGCATACCGGTGGTGGGCTCGCTCACCGGACGCTCGCCTCGGCGACCTGGGCACGGAAGCGCCCGTCGCCGTCCGGTCCGAGCGTCGTGAACCAGAGGATCACGTAGCGGCCCTTGACCGCGCCGCCGTTCGGGACGCTCACCGTCGCGTCACCGTCCTGCTGCGTGACCGAGCCGATGGCCGTGGCGCCGTCGACGGTGGTCTTGTCGCTGACGTAGACCGTGACGTCCGCCGGACCACGAACCGTAAAGGCGACCTGGTGGACGTCCGCCGGCTGGCCGAGGTCGAGCAGCAGGCCGGTGGTGACGTCCGGGAGACTGCCGTACTGGGCCGATTTGTAGTACTTGTTGGCTCGCCAGACTGTGTCGCCCTTGCCGTCGAAGGCCGCCGCGCCCGTCCGCGACGCCTGCACGCCTTCGTCCACGGAGATCTGGCTCGCGGCGACGATGCCGATCGGTGCGGCGGCAGCGGACGTCGTGGGCGCGGCGCTGCTGGAGGGCGCTGGGCCCGCGGTCTCGCTCGGCGCCGCCGTCACCGTCTGCGTGACGACCGGCGGCTCGGCCGAAGTGCTGCCCAACCAGAGTCGAGGCAGCCCCCAGATGCCGACGACCGCCGCGAGCACGACGAATGCCGCGATGACGAGCAGAGCGAGCCGGGACTGGTTCTTGTCGAGCGGCTCCTGGGCGCTGCCCGGTAGCAGCGGCAGGGCCGGCTCCAACTGCTCGTCGGTCGGCTCGAGGGTGTCGGAGAGCCGGACCTGCTCACCGACGATCAGGGGGTCCTCCCACCGCTCGGTCTGGCGGCGTTCGGCCCGGGTGGCGGACCGCTCGGCGGCCCGGTCGGCCGCCCCGCGCGCCAGACCGCCGATCCGCCCGCCGGCCTTGGACGCGAGCGTCCCGGCGGCACCCAGGGCGGTCCCGACTCCCCGTGCCACCGCCGCCGTGCCCGCCGCGGCTCCGGCGGCGACCGCCGACCGGCCGGGTCCGGCCGAATGGGCGGTGCCGTCGTCGTACCCCTCGTCTCCCTCCTCGTACGGCCCGTAGGTGAGCAGGGCGTCCACGCCTTGGGGGTATGCGTCGACGGTTCGAGTCTCCTCGTGGGGAGTGGCTGCTCCCGGGTCCCCGTCGGCGCCGTCGCCAACGGCCGGTGCCGTGTCGGGCTGGCGGGTGTCGAGGTTCATGCCCAGGACGCTGTGGGGGGCGCCGCCGGCCGCCGCGGCCGCCGTCGCTCCGGCCACGCCGGTTGCTCCGTC
>Ga0307319_10000452_pt1 | contig 12499 bp, 12 predicted proteins | sample ER_DNA_368_FD_194491 | JGI IMG/M metagenome (GOLD analysis project Ga0307319, IMG submission 194491) | Bulk soil microbial communities from the East River watershed near Crested Butte, Colorado, United States - ER_DNA_368 | ecosystem: Environmental > Terrestrial > Soil > Floodplain | place...
TGATCCGCGGGTCGCTCGCCGGCTGCTCGAGCTCGTGCCGAGCGTGCCAAGGCCTGTATGGGGACGCGACGAGCTGAAGGCCGGCGAGATGTGGAACTCGAACTCCGTGATCGCGTGGCTGATCGCCAGTGCGGGGCTAGCGACCGACCTGCTTCGGCCGCCACCGCGGGGTCGCGCTCCGGGCTGGTTCGCAGGTCTCGAAGTGGCTCGGCGCAGCGGCGCGTATGACGGACGACATGCTGAGGCCCGGGCAGCACCGCAAGCCGTGTAGCTGTCTCATCGACAGGGCGGTGGGCGGGTCGCATGCCCAAGGCGTTCCCTCCACCGGTGCACCCGGGGTACCCTGCCGCAGGTGGCCACCAGCGACGCCAGCACGCGGCTCGGCGAGGAGCGGCTGCTACGTCTTCTCCAGGTGGGTCGAAGGCTCGTGGCGGAGCTGGAGGTGGAGGCGCTGCTGCACCACGTGCTCGACACCGCGCGTGAGCTGACCGGCGCGCGATATGCCGCCCTGGGGATCCTCGGTGAAGGCAAGCAGGAGCTGGAGCGCTTCTTGTTCATCGGCATCGACGAGGAGACGCGGCGCCAGATCGGTCCGCTGCCGCGGGGCCACGGCGTACTGGGTGAGTTGATCCGGAGCCCCGAGCCGCTGCGCCTGCCAGACGTGGCCCAGCACCCCCGCTCCTACGGCTTCCCGCCCGGGCATCCGCCGATGACCACCTTCCTCGGTGTGCCGGTGATGATCCGGGGCGAGGCGTTCGGCAACCTGTATCTCACCGACAAGGCGGGCGGAGTGGAGTTCGACGAGGGAGACCAGGAGTCCGTGCTCGTTCTCGCCGAATGGGCGGCGATTGCGATCGACAACGCGCGCCTCTACGACGGGGTCAGACGGCGCCGGGAGGAGCTGGAGCGGGCGGTGCGCGGCCTGGAGGCGACTGCGGCGATCGCGCGGGCGGTGGGCTTCGAGACGGAGCTCAAGCGCGTATTGGAGCTGGTCGTCAAGCGCGGGCGAGCGATCGTTGACGCAACGTCGCTGCTCGTGCTGCTCGATGAGGACGGCACGCTGCGCGTGCTGGCCTCTGCCGGGCAGGTCGACGACCACATCGTGGGTATTGTGCTGCCGCTGGAAGGTACGCTGGCCGGCTCTGTGCTCGAAACCGGCTCGTCTGCACGCCTGACCGAGCTGTCGGGGCGCCTGGACGTTGGACTAGACGCAATCGCCGCCGACGCACGCTCGGCCCTGGTCGTGCCGCTCGGCTATCGGGGCAAGGGCCGCGGCGTACTCGTGGCCATCGACCGAGCCGAGGGCGGGCCTGCCTTCGACGCCGACGACGAGCATCTGCTCACCTCGTTCGCGGCCAGCGCCGCGATCGCGATCGCCACGGCACAGTCCGTCGAGGCAGAGCGCCTGCGTCACTCGATCCGAGCGTCCGAACAGGAGCGCCGACGCTGGGCCCGTGAGCTGCACGACGAGACGCTGCAGGAGCTCGGCGCGCTCAAGATGATGCTCGAAACGACCGGCGCGGCGGACAGACCCGAAATGGCGGCCGGGAGCGCACAACGGGCGGTAGACCAGCTGGATCTGACGATTCGCGGGCTGCAGAGCCTCATAACGGAGCTGCGGCCTGCGGCGCTTGACGAACTTGGCCTCGAGCCTGCCGTGGAAGCGCTGGCCGAGCGCACCTCGGCCACTTCGGGGCTCCAGGTCGACGCTCGGATCGATCTCGCTGCCGCAGAGTGGCGCAGCGAGACCCGCCTCGAGCCGGAGGTCGCGACCGCCGTCTATCGGCTCGTGCAGGAGGCCCTGACCAACGTGGTCAAGCACGCCAACGCGGACCGCGTCACCATCGAGATCGCGGAGCAGGGGACGAAGCTGTCCGTGACGGTTCAGGACGATGGTTCGGGGTTCGATCCGAAACAGCGCAAGAACGGCGGCTTCGGCCTGATCGGGATGAATGAGCGTGTCGAGCTCGTCGGTGGCCGGCTGGAGATCGACTCCAGGCCGGGCGGCGGGACCACCGTGCGCGCTTGGCTACCGGTGCGTCGTCCGGAGCCGCCCGCCGGCCACGACGCCTGAACGGCGGTGTGCACGGTGTAACGCTTCAGGCGGCCGGTCCGCCCCGAACAAGGGCCGCGCGGCCCTCCCGATCGCGGCCGATCATCGCGCGCCACTTGATAGCTGTCAGGTCGGCGTCGACGGCGACGCCTTGCGGTGCCTTGAGCTCCTTGCTGTTGAGCGCGAGGTAGGGGGCCAGCCAGCGCCCGGCGATCTTGCTCGGCGGCCACCAGAGCGCCTGCTCGGAGGTGCTCGAGGAGTCGCCGGCGGTGCCGCTCACGTCCGCGCGAAGGTAGCGCGAGGTCGATCCGGTGAGCAGCATTCCGCGCAGGACGGGACGAAACGGCGTCGGCTCCACGTCCGCGCCGGCTCGCGCGGCGATCGTTTCGGCGGCGGCGTCGGCCTGCTGGGTCGCCACGCCGCCCTGCTTGATCGGGAAGGTGGTCGCATCTCCGGCCGCGTAGACGTCACGCTGGCCGTCGACTAGACCGTGAAGGTCGGTAGGGATGAAGCCCTCCGGGTCGTGTGGGAGCCCGGACAAGAACGGGCCGCGCACGCGGGGCAGGCTGACCACCCGGTCGGCGTCAACGGAGCCGCCCGGCACGAGCGCCAGCGCGCCCTCATGCACGCTGGCCGCATGGCGCGCGGTATGAAGATGCACGCCGCGGTCGGCCAGCAGGGCTCGCATGGCCTGGGAGGCGGCCGGACCGAAAAGCTCGAGCGGCTGCTCTTCGGGCGTGACGATTGACAGCTCGACGCGACGCAGGCCGCGTTCGGCCACGCGTGCGGCGGTCATCAGCGCGAGCTCGTATAGAGGCAGCGGCCACGAGGCGCCGGTGGGCACGGCGAAAGCCACCCGCCGGATGCGGCGCTCTTCGAGTTCGCGCAGGATGGTCCGGAAGCGGCCGGTGTAGCCGGGGCCCTGCACCGTGACGCTGCCGGGCAGCGACGTGGCCGGCTGCGCGCCGATCGCGATCAGGAGCAGCTCGTAATCGAATGTGCGGCCGTCCCAGGTGCGCAAGCGCCGCTGCTGGGGCGCGATCGCCTCGACGCCGGCGAGGTGCAGGGCCGCGCCATGATCTCGGGCAATGCGGACCAGGTCGTAGCGCGTCGCGCTGCCCAGGCCGAACGGTTCGGCCACCACCAGCGGGCGGTAGGCCCATTCCGGAGTGGGCGTGACCAGCTCGATGGTGACGCGCTCCTCCCCCAACCGACGCAGCGCGATCATCGCCTCGAGCGCAGCTACGCCACCGCCCACGATCGTGACCCTGGTCGTTCCCTTGCTCATGCAACCAGGATGGACCCCGGCGGCCGAGCCAGCATCCGGGAATGGTGCCGGTCGGGCTCCGTGATTTCCCGCAGGAGGTAGGCTCGGCCAGGTGAACCGCTTCAGGGTCGTGATTTGCGGCGGTGGCATCGCCGCGATCGAGGGACTGCTGCGGCTGCGCAGCCTGGTGGGCGACTCGGTCGAGGCCACGCTGGTCGCCCCGAACGACGAGTTGCGCTACCGCCCGCTGGCAGTCGACGAGCCGTTCGCCCGACGCGGTGTGCGCAGCTACCCGTTGACGAAGGTCGCGCGGCGGACGGGCGCCGAGTGGGTGCAGGACGCAGTCGAGTGGCTCGATCCAAACGCTCAGGCCGTTCATACCACGGGCGGGCGGGAAATTCCCTATGACGCCCTGCTACTCGCAGTTGGCGCACGCCTGGCCCGTCCCTTCGAGCACGTCACGGTGTTCGACGACGCGCACGCCGATGAGGCCTACCACGGTCTCATCCAGGACGTCGAGGGCGGCTACACCCGCAGCGTGGCGCTCCTCCTACCGGTCGGCCCGGCGTGGCTGTTGCCCGCCTACGAGCTGGCGCTGATGACCGCCGAACGGGCGGGCAGCGTCGGCGAGGAGGGCCTTGCGGTAAGCGTCGTCACGCCCGAGCCGGCGCCGATGGCCGCGCTCGGCGAGGGGGCCAGCCGCGCGGTCGCCGGCCTGCTCGAACGGTCGCGAGTGCGCCTCTACGCGAACGCGCGTCCCGAGGTGCCCGCCTCCCGCCACCTGCTTGTCACGCCGGAGGGCCCGGACCTCGAGCCAGAGCGGATCGTCGCCATGCCTCGCATCGAAGGGCGCCCAATTCGCGACGTGCCTTCCGTCACCGGCGGGTTCGTCCCGATCGACGAGCGCTGCCGCGTGCGTGGCCTCGACCCGCACGTCTTCGCCGCCGGCGACATGACCGACTTTCCCGTCAAGCACGGCGGGCTCGGCGCGCAGATGGCCGACGTGGCGGCGGCCGGCATCGCCGCGCTCGCGGGCGACGCGCCTGAGCCTGAACCCCTTCGACCCGTCATCCGGGGCGTTCTGCACACCGGTGCCGAGCCGCTCTACCTCACCGCCCGCATGACGGATGGCCGCATGGAATCCGAGGCGACGACCGAGCGAGCCTGGCCACCGGACGAGAAGATAGTCGCCGAGGAGCTTGGTCCCTTCCTGCGCACGCTCGAGTAGCTACGCCTCCAGCAGCCCGTGCTCGAGCGCCCAGCGGACCAGGTCCGCGCGTGAGCGCAGTCTCAACCGTCGCTGGATGCGCGCCCGGTGCGTCTCGACCGTGCGGACGCTGAGCACGAGCCGCTCGGCGATCCCGCGGCTGGTGTGGCCCAGCGCGACCAGACGCAAGACATCACGCTCGCGCTGCGTCAGGCCGTCGCCCTCGCGGCGACGATCGAAGTCGTGCGCGGCCATCCGCACCGCACGCACCAGCCGCGGGCCGGGCTCGCCGGCGGGGGGCAGCACAATGGCCGTGCCAGGAGACGCGCGGCGCAGCCCCGGCAGGGCGCAGAGCCCCTCGTGATGCGTTAGATCAGCGTCGAGGACGAGCACGCTCGGGCGCAGCGCGCGAAGCGCCCCCTCGGCGTCCTCCAGCGAGCGCACGTGACCGACGATCTCGACTTGACCGTTAGCTGCGCGCAATGCCCGGAGTGCGCCCTGGCCGCCCGCGATCATGACTCTCGCCAGCATCCTTGGAGCGTACGTCGGCGGCGAATCCAGAGAATCCGCTGTGATCCCGGAAGGAGCTTCGGAAAAGTACGTAATTGAGTAGCCTCCGCTTCGGTCCAGCTGGGGGAGACACGAAGATTGCGCCCGCTTTAGAGAGCGACCGAGGGGACCAGAGCTTGGGAAGAGAACGTAGGGGTCTGCTCGTTTCCAAGGGATGGGTGCAGGCCGTGATCCTGGTCGTGCTGTTCGGCTTCTTCGTCCTGGGGCTGCTCGCGTATCGCACGTATCAGGCCAAGCCGCCAATCCCCGAGCGGGTGGTCGATCCGTCGGGTGGGCTGCTCTACACCGAGCGCGATGTCGAGCGAGGCCAAGAGGTCTTTCTGAACAACGGGCTGATGGAGTACGGCTCGGTCTACGGCCACGGCGCCTATCTCGGACCTGACTACACCGCCGACTATCTGCGCCGGGCGGCCGACTACGTCGAGCGCAGCCTCGGCGGCGAGCGCTCGGACGCCGCAGCGCGCCAAACGATCGAGGACTTCCGCACCAACCGCTACGACGAGCGCACCGGCGTGCTCGAGCTCACGCGCGAGCAGTCGGAGGCTCACCGGCGACTGGTCGGCCACTACTCCCGCTTCTTTTCCGAGCCCACCACCAAACACGGCCTGAGGCCGAACGCGATCGACGACCGCGACGATCTGCGAGCTCTGACCGCCTTCTTCGGCTGGACGGCGTGGACCGGTGCCGCCGAGCGGCCGGGCCATGACTACAGCTACACCAACAACTGGCCGCCCGAGCCGCGCGTAGACAACACTCCGACCGCCAACGTGATCGTCTGGTCGGTGCTGTCGCTGATCGCGTTGCTGGGCGGCATCGGGCTGCTCTTTGGCGCCTTCGGGCGCTGGAACATCCTCGGCTGGCACGGGCGCGAGCAGGCCACGCTGAGCTTCCGGACCCCCGGAGATGTCGCTCTCACCCCGGCACAGCGGGCCTGCGCCTGGTTCTTCTTCGTGATGGCCGCCCTGTTCGTGATCCAGACGCTCGTGGGCGCGGCCTCACAGCACTACCGGGCCGAGCTGGCCAGCTTCTTTGGCATCAACCTCGCCGAGGCCTTCCCGTTCAACCTGATGCGCACCTGGCACGTGCAGTTGGCCCTGTTCTGGGTGGCGACCTCTTTCGTGGCCGCCGGCATCTTCCTCGCGCCGATGATCGCTCGGCGCGAGCCTCGGGGACAGGGCAAGCTCGCCTTCGTGCTGCTCGGCGCGCTGGCCGTGGTGGTATTCGGCACGCTGATCGGCTCCTTCCTCGGCGTACACGGGCTGCTCGGTGACGCTGCGACGAACTGGTTCGGCCTCCAAGGCTTCGAGTACCTGGATCTGGCGCGGATCTGGCAGGTGCTGCTCTCCGTCGGGCTCTTCGTCTGGGTGTTCATGCTGTGGCGCGTCCTGCGCACCCGTCTGAGCGGCGAGCACGCCGCCAACATGCCGTGGCTGTTCTTCATGGCGGCGCTCGCCATCCCGGCCTTCTATGCGGTGGGCTTGATCGCACAGACGGGACAGCACTTCACCGTCAACGAGTTCTGGCGCTTTTGGGTCGTCCACCTCTGGGTGGAGGACTTCCTCGAGCTGTTCACGACGGTGATGGTCGCCTACATGTTCGTCCTGCTCGGCGTGGTGCGCGAGAGAGTCGCGCTGACCGTGATCTTCCTCGACATCATCCTCTACTCGTTCGGAGGAGTGATCGGAACGATGCACCACGTCTACTTCTCGGGCGAGCCGGCCGAGCATATGGCGCTCGGGGCGTTCTTCAGCGCCGCCGAGGTGATCCCGCTCACCTTCCTGACGGTCGAGGCGTGGTCCTTCTTGCAGCTCGGCGCCGCGCAGGAATCGCGATCACGCACACCCTTCCCGCACCGCTGGGCCGTCATGTTTCTGGTTTCGGTCGGCTTCTGGAACTTCCTCGGCGCCGGCATCTTCGGTTTCCTGATCAACCTGCCGGTCGTCTCCTATTACGAGATCGGCACCGCGCTCACCGCCAACCACGGGCACGCCGCGATGATGGGCGTCTACGGCATGCTGGCCATCGGGCTGGCGATGTTCTGCCTGCGCTACCTGATTCCGAGCGAGCGATGGCCCGAGAAGTGGGCGCGCATCTCCTTCTGGTCAACGAACATCGGACTCGCCTGGATGTGCTTCGCCACGCTGCTCCCGCTCGGAATCGCGCAGCTCTACAAGTCGGTCAACGATGGCTACTGGGAGGCACGCGACCTGAACTTCCTCACCGAGGACACCAACACCCTGATCGAGTGGCTGCGCCTGCCCGGAGACATCGTGTTCATCGTCGGCGGCGCGCTGCCGGTGCTCTACATGACGTGGATCGGCATCCGCCACACCGTCAAGCGGGTGACCCTGGAGGAGCCCGAGGACATCCTCTTCACCGAGTTGAGCACGCCGGAGGGATTGGCCGGAGTGAGCGAAGACGAAGCGGCTGCCGCCCGGGTCACATGAGTTCCGAGGCGCTCATCGCGGGCTGCTACGGCGTCGCGCTGTTGATCGGCGCGCTTGCACTCGAGTGGCTGTCTGCCCACACGCACCGCCGCGCGCTTCGCTACCGCACGGCGGGTTTCGAATACCACGCCGATCAGGATCATTGGACGTGCCCCGAGGGCGAGCACCTCTGGCCCCACGAGCACGACCACGAGCGCCGGCTCGTGCGCTACCGAGCACGGGCGCACGTCTGCAACCGGTGCCCGGCCAAGGGTCGCTGTACCGACTCCGAGCAGGGCCGCGAGATCGTCCGGCCACTCGACCCGTGGCCCCACTCGGAGGCCGGGCGCTTTCACCGCGTGATCTCCCTGATGCTGGTGGCGCTCGCCGCTGTGGTGGGGGTGGTGGGCCTGGTGCGCAACCACGAGCCGGCAGACGCGCTCGCCCTCGGAGTTCTGCTCTTACTGTGCGCGATCGCCGGGCGGCTGCTAGCTGTCGACTTGCGAGCGCATCCGGCCAATTTCCCCGAGGCCGAGCCGTCTCGGGGGCTGTGGACGACCAACGCGGGGACGGAGACGGCCGCGAAGCGGAGCCGCTGGGCGTCGGAGAACCGGCCCACGAGAACGCTCTGATGCTGTCGCGCTGCGGGGGCCAGCAGTGCTCGCAGGATCCCGTGAACGTGGTTAAGCCGTCTCACCAGAGCGCGCAGCGCCTCCACGACGGCCGGGATCGGCTTCCATGGAGCTCTGGGAGCTAGTCCGCTACCTGCACCTCCTGGCCCTCGCCCTCTTCGTGGGCGGCCAGATCCTGCTCGTGGTCGCGATCGTGCCCGTCCTGCGCGATCAACGTGAAGAGCTCATGTTGTCGGTGGCGCGACGCTTCGGCGTTGCGAGCGCCGTGGCGATCGGGGTGCTGTTGGTCACGGGGATCGCGATGGCCTCTCACTTCTCTCGCTGGCAGGACGAGACGCTGCAGGCGAAGCTTGCGGTGCTCGTAGTGGTAGCCGTGCTGACTGGTCTCCACATCGCTACCCCTCGCAGCCGTGGGATTTCGATCTCTCTCGTCGCGTCCTCGCTCCTCGTCGTCTGGCTGGGCGTCGCGATGACTCACTAGCCGAGCGCATCCGCGATCGACCGGGCCCATACCCGGATCTCCTCCCAGTCGCGAAAGTCCCCTGCGGGCGCGTGGACCGCTCGAACCATCAATCGCTCCCCGCGCCCCGGTCTCCGTTGCGCTCTGGACGAGCTCCTGCGGCTCGGCCTCGTCGGGCTTGGGCGGGTCGCCGATCGGACCGACGCTGAACAGCCAGACCGGCCGCGCGGATAGCGCCTCCGCCTGATCCGACAGCAGCCGGCGTCCCGCCTAGAGCCAGCGCCCACCGTAGATCGGGCTACCGAGCACCACGGCGTCTGCCCCCTCGAAGCCGTGCACATGTTCGGCGTCCTTGCGCTCCACGTCGTGCCCGGCGTGGCGGAGGTCCTGGGCGACGGCGTCCGCCACCTCACCGGTGCTCCCATGCTTGCTCGTGGCGACGACCCAGATCCGGCCTCAGGACATCGCGCGCGACGCGCCCAGCCTCCTCGGCGGCTGGGACTGCGACCACGCGGACGGCCGCCGCCGTCAGATCCGGCGGCGACTCCGGACCGTCCGCCGGCGCCGGTTGCCGGGCTCACCCGGTGTTGCCCGCCGAGATGGGTTCTCCCTTGCGGGCGGCGGCCTTGGTCGGCCGTGGGTGAACGATCATCGGGCACGGCGCCGAGCGCACCAGCGCGGTCGACACCGATCCGAGCAGCACCCGGCGCAGGGGGCCGTAGGCCCGCGAGCCGATCATCAACAGCCCCTCGTCGGCCGTGGCGACTTCCGCGAGCGCCGTTGCCGGCTCGCCGCTGACCAAGACCGCCTCGACACGCACGTCCTCCGGGACGGACTCCACGGCTTCGCTGAGACGCTCCCGCATGATCTCGTTGATCGCTTCCTGCAGCTCGTGCCAACCCTGGCCGCCTCCCTTTCCGTAGGAAATCGCGGGTGGCTCTGCGACGGCCACGATCTTCAGCAATGCTCCGCTGCCGCGGGCAAGCTCAATCGCATCTAGCAGGGCCACGCCGGCCTCTTGCGAGCCGTCGAAGCCGAGCGTGATCTCGGCGAGGCGCCGCTCGCCGTGGTCGGAGTAGCCTCTTGGGGCGATGGCCACCGAGCACGGGGAACCGTGCAGGAGGCTCATGCCGACGCTGCCGGCGAGGATCTGCCCGACTCGGCCGTGGTGTGCGGAACCGACCACGATGAGATCGGCCTCCAACTCCTCGGCCAGTTCGTGAAGGCCGCGTCCTGCCGAGCTGCTTGGGATTGCCTCGGCTTCGCCGCCGACCGACTCGGCCGCTCGCTCGACTTGTCTGGCGTACTCGGCTTCAGCTTCCTGGAAGGCGGGATCAACCCCGCCCCAGAGGGGGTCGAACTGGAACACGCCCGCTACCACGAGCTGAGCCTTGGAGTGCTCGGCGATCAGCTTGCCGAGCGCGAGCGCGTCTTCGGCCTGGTTGCTGCCGTCGTATCCAACGATGATTTTGCGGTACATACGGGGGCTCCTTTCGAGGGCGTTGGTCACCGTGCCGCCGCGACGGCAAGGTCGAAATCCGTGATGACGCCTTCCGGCAGCAGATGTGGCCTGCGGCGCACCAGCAACCGTGTCGTCCCGGCCGAAGACAGGGCGTAGAGGGCGGTGCGCACGCGCTCGGTCGGCGGTATGGCGGTCACCTGCTCGGTGATGGCGTCGCGCGCGCTCGCCAGGCCGCGGTCGCGCCCTAGCCAGGCCAGCAGGCCGCGCACCGTAACCCAGCCGAGTGGTGTGCCGTTTGTAGCGCCAACCACCAAGACCGCATGGACACGGTGGCAAGCCAGACCCTCGGCGGCGTCGGCCACCGTCGCGTCCTCGGAAATGGTCAGACAGCCCGGCGTCATGAAGTCACGCACCTCGCGCTCGAGCAGGTCGTCGCCGAGCTGCTCGCCCAGGCCCCCGAGGCGGGAGTCGGCCGCGCCGCCTCTGTAAGAGATGGTCCCGACGTCCTGGGATCTCATGAGCTCTCGATCATGGCGCCAATCATGCTCTCGCCACGGGGCGCCCACATCGGCGCAGCGCCCTGACCTCGGTCCGTAGTTCCCCGCAACGCTTCTCCGCACGAGCCCCGATGTCCAAGCCAGACGCGCGCCGTAGGGTCGAGACATGCCGCCCGACCCCGGCCGCCTGTGACCAGCGAACGCGCTGTCCTACCGGACGACGCGTGGTGGCGCGCTGGCCCAACGGCGTCGTTGCCTGTGCGCTCGTGCTGGTGACCGCCCACCCGCCGTCGGGCTCGGGGCCGTGACGGCCTACCTGGTCGCAGCCGCATGCATCTTCGCCGTCAACCTGCTGCCGGCATTCGGACCGCCGACGTGGGCGGCGCTGGTCTTCTTTCGCGTGAACTCCGATCTGGCCGCGGTGCCGCTCGTCTTGTTCGGCGCGCTCGCGGCCGCGTCGGGCCGACTGGTTTTGGCGATGACGAGTCGGCGCTTCAGATCGCGCTTCTCGAAGCAGCGCCTCGAGAGCCTGGAGGCGGCCGAGCATGCGCTCGTAGTGAGCCGCGGCAAGGCTCTTGCCGGGCTCGGCTTGTTCGCGCTGTCGCCAGTCCCCTCCGCGCAGCTCTTCGTGGCAGCGGGCCTGCTGAGCGTGCCGCTCGTTCCGCTGACCGCCGCCTTCTTCGCCGGCCGGCTGGTCTCCTACTCGCTATACGTAGGCGCCGCCTCCGCGGCCAAGGAGAACTTCGGCTCCGTCCTCACGGACGCGTTCACGTCGCCGCTCGGGGTGGCGTTCCAGGTCCTCATGCTGTTGCTCCTGGTCCTGCTCGTACGCATCGATTGGGCGCGTCTGCTGAACAAGCGTGAGCGCCACGCTTGAACCTATTCGGCGCGTTTCCGGGACTCAACAAGCTCTCACTCTACGCCGAGGGTCGCCGCCAATACGAGCATCAGCGCCGCGCCGACGCCGGCGCCGCCGGCCGCCGCGACACGTCCACCCCGAGCGAAGGCCTGGGGGATCAGCTCGACCAAAACGAGCGCGAGCATCGCGCCGGCCGCGAAAGAAAACGAGAACGGGAGCAGCTCACTGATCTGCTCGACGGCCAGGTAGGCCACAACCGCACCAACGGGCTGCGGAGCACTGGTCAGCACCGCCGCCCAAAACTGCTGGCGGCGGCCGAAGCCGGCGCCGTCCATCGGGATTGCCACGCTGGTCCCCTCCGGGACGTTCTGCAGACCGATCGCCAGGATCACGAACAGGGCAAGTCCGTCGGTGTCCGAGGCGAACGCCGTGCCGATCGCAAACCCCTCGGGGAGGCTATGCACCAGCAGCACCCCGAACACCAGCAGCGACCGTCGCACGCCGGCGCCGCGCAGCTCACCGACGTGGACGTCGCGGCTCTGGAGGAAGCGGCGAGAGCCGAGCAGGAAGACCACGCCGGTCGTGAGCCCGGCGGCGACGGAGGCGGTGTCGCCCTCGTTCAAGGCCGGGAGCAGCAGTCCGACGATGGAGGCGACGCCCATGAGCCCGACCGCGGTGCCCCACAGGAAGGGGCGCAGTCGTTCCGCACGGGTTCCGAGCAGAAACACCGGCACCGCTCCCAGCCCGGTGGCGAGCGCGGTCGCGCTGCCGGCGAGCGCGAGAGTCGCGACCTCCACGGCCCGGGCCTAGCGCTCGATCAGGTCGTTGTCGAGCGCGTAGCGGACCAGCTCGGCGCGGCTCGAGGCTCCGAGCTTCTGCTGGATGTGCGAGCGATGGGTCTCGACGGTGCGGACGCTGAGGTAGAGCTGTTGCGCGATCGCGCTGTTGGTGTGTCCGAGCGCGATGAGGCGCAGCACCTCCAGCTCGCGCTCGGTGAGATCACCGGGGGGGCCGAGCGTCGTCGGCGCCGCGGCCATGCGGGCCCCAAGCTGCGGGTTGAGCCAGG
>Ga0307319_10000458_pt1 | contig 12421 bp, 11 predicted proteins | sample ER_DNA_368_FD_194491 | JGI IMG/M metagenome (GOLD analysis project Ga0307319, IMG submission 194491) | Bulk soil microbial communities from the East River watershed near Crested Butte, Colorado, United States - ER_DNA_368 | ecosystem: Environmental > Terrestrial > Soil > Floodplain | place...
CATAGCGCTCAAGTCGATCGAGGAGTTCACCGCGTTCGCCGAGCTCGTCGGCGCGGAAATCGACTTCCACCAGGCGGGCTACCTCTTTCTGCTGGACAACGAGCAGGACACGGCCCAGTTCCGCGCCGCCCTGGAGCTTCAGCACTCTCTGGGGGTTCCGTCCCGGGAGATTCCGGGTGACGAGGCGGCGGCGATCGTCCCGGGGCTCGAGACGTCCGACCTCCTCGCGGCGACCTTCTGCCCGATCGACGGCTACGCGACTCCCGAAGCGGTCGTCCAGGGATACGCCGCCGCCGCCCGCAGTGGCGGCGCCCGGATCCGGCAGGGAGACCCGGCGACCGGAATCGACGTGGAGGGCGGCCGCGTCACGGGCGTGGCAACGCCCAGGGGGAGGATCGCGACGGCGACGGTCGTGTGCGCGGCGGGCGCGTGGTCCGGTGAGGTTGCTTCGCTGGCCGGCGTCGACCTCCCGGTTCGCGGGGAACGGCGGTTCATGCACTACACGCCCGAGTCGGGCGGTTTGCCGCGAAGCCTGCCGCTGACGGTCGACTTCTCGACGGGCTTCTACTTCCATAGCGAGGGCCCCGGCCTCGTGTTCGGTGGCCGGGAGGAGGCACTCGACGACATCGCCGAGCACGCGATGCACCGGCTTCCGCTCCTCGCAGAGTTGCCGGTGCAGACGTCCTGGTCGGGGTTTTACGAAATGAGCCCCGACCACAACGCGATTGTCGGGGCGGCCGCCGACCCGCAGGGCTTCCTCTACGCAACCGGCTTCTCCGGCCACGGGTTCCAGCAGGCCCCCGCAGTCGGCGAGCATCTGGCGGAGCTGATCACGGGACGCGAGCCTAGCCTCGACCTCTCTCCCTTCTCACTGGAACGGTTCGCTCGCGGCGAGGTGCGCAAAGAGCATTTCGTGATCTGATTCGAGCCCATGCGCCTCTTCGTCATCGCCCGCCACGCCGAGTCGATCCTGAACGAGCTCTCACTCGTGAACGGCGACCCTTCGGTTCTGGTCAAATTGACTGCGCGCGGCGTCGAGGAGGCGGCTCACCTCGGCCTCCAGGTCGCGAACCTCCCGCTCGACGCCTGCTTCCACACGCGCTTCTCCCGTACGAAGGAGACTGCGGAGATTGCCCTCGCGGGGCGGGACGTCCACTTCTACGAGGAGCCTATGCTCGACGACATCGACGTGGGTGAGCTCGAGGGCAAGCCGATCGAGGTCTACCGCACCTGGAAGCGGGCGCACACCCGCGATGACCGCTTTCCGGGCGGCGAGAGCATGAACGATGCAGCCCGACGCTATGCCGCCGGATTCGCACGGGTGCTGGCAGCTCCCTACGAACGCGTGCTCATCGTCTGCCACGAGATCCCGCTCCGCTATGCCTTAAACGGCGCGGCCGGGTCGGATCAGCTCGACGGCCCGGTCCGAAATCTCGAGAACGCGATACCGTTCCTCTTTGCGGAAGAAGCGCTGGCCAGGGCGGCAAAGCGAATCGCCGAGCTAGCACCTCTTGACACGAGCGCTGCGACGGCATGACCGCCAATGGCCTCTCGGACTCCGTGATCGCCCTGGCCGGTTGTGAGGACGCCGTATACGCCGTCGAGATCGGTGAGTCCGCCGACGAGGACGAGCTGATCGACCGGCGGGCAGGCGCCGCGGTCGAGCGCGAGCGGCCCCTCCACCTCGTGCCCGGATGGGCAAAGGATCACTTCGTGGACGTGGATGCCGCGGGCTCGACAATCGTCCTTGCCCTCGACCGGCGGCCGCCGCTGATGGTCTCCCACGACGCCGGGACGACCTGGGCCGAACGCGGGTCGGGGCTCCCGACCGGCAAGGCGCTCGCAATCGGGGAGAATCCGGATCACATGCTGTATGGGGCTCGGAACCGCCTCTACGTCTCCCGAAACGGCGGCGTCTTCTGGCGAGCGCTCGGCGCCGAGCTGCCCGAGATCGTCGACGTTGCCTGGGAGCTAGATGGTGATGGTTGACGAGCGTGCGCTCCGAGACGAGGCGCTCGGCCTTGTCCGCGACCTGATCCGGATCGACACGTCGAACCCGCCCGGCCGAGAGACCCCAGCCGCTCTCGTGCTCAAGGAGTACCTGGAGGCAAGTGGAATCGAGTGCGAGCTCGTCGCGAAGAACCCTGATCGCGCCAATCTCATCGCCAGGATCGCCGGCACGGGCGAGGGCCCGAGCCTGGCCCTCCTCGGCCACACCGACGTTGTTCCGGCCGACGCCCAGGACTGGAAGCACCCGCCGTTCGAGGCTCACCTCGACGACGAGGGGTACCTCTGGGGCCGTGGCGCGGTCGACATGAAGAACGAGACCGCCACGAGAGCCGTCGCCATGGCGGCCCTGGCGCGCTCGGGCCACCGGCCGCGCGGCGACCTCCTTTACATCGCCGAGGCCGACGAGGAGGACGGCACCGAGCAGGTTGGCCTGATCTGGCTGGTCGACGAGCGGCCTGACCTTCGCACCGACTACGCCCTGAACGAGGGCGGCGGGGAGCGGCTCGTCCTCACCGACGGGCGCGTCGTCGTGCCGATCGTGGTGGGCGAGAAGGCGACGCTCCCGGTGCTCGTCACGGCGCTGGGGGAGGCAGGCCATGCCTCCATGCCGACTGCGGGCGCGAACGCCGTTCCCCGGCTCGCAAGGCTGATCGAGCGCCTTGCCGCGCACCGGACCGAGCGTCATGTCCTGCCCGAGACCCGAGCCATGCTCGAAGCCCTCGTCGGCCCCTTCGACGGTGCCGTCGACGACGCGGTGGCGCGAGCATCTGCCCTCCATTCCGGCTTCCCGCACGAGCTGCCGGCACTGCTCGGCATCACCATCGCCCCGACCCGGCTTCGGGGCTCGAGCGCACGAAACGTAATGCCAGGCCGCGCGAGCGTCGAATGCGACTGCCGTGTCCTCCCCGGCATGACGGAGACCGACCTCGAGGCCGAGCTGCGCCTCGCGCTCGGCAACGATCTTCCGTACGAGCTCGAGTTCCTCGAGCCGCCCAACGGGGGCACCATCGCTTCGATCGAGTCGCCGCTCTACGACCTCTGCCAGCGGTTCCTGGACGAGCGTGACCCAGGAGCGACCCTGCTCCCAGTGCTCTCCGTCGGCTTCACCGACTCGCACTACCTCCGCCAGAGCTTCGGCACCGTGGCCTACGGCTTCTGGCCCTCACGGCACACGCCCGAAGAGGTTCGTTCGACAGGGTTCCACAACAAGGACGAGCGGATCCACGTGGACGACCTCGGCTACGCGACCGCCTTCCACGTCGAGATCTGCCGAAGGATCGGGGAGCTCTAGCCGTGTATCCCGGCGAGCTCGACGACGTGCTTTCCCTCGTCGCGGCCGAGGCGCGCCGGTACCTCGAGAACCTGGACGAGCGCCCGCTGCTCACGGCCGGGTCGGAGGCAGCGGCCCGTTCGCTCGAAGGGCCACTCCCGGAGGAGGGCGAGGGAGCGCTTGTAGCGCTCAAAGAGCTCCTCGAGACGGGGATCGAGGCTTCCGTCGCGTCCTCCGGCCCTCGCATGTTCCACTTCGTCACCGGCGGCGTCACGCCGGCGGCACTCGGCGCAGATTGGCTTACCTCGACGCTCGATCAGAGCGGCTTCGCCTGGGTCGGCTCACCACTCTCCGCCGAGCTCGAGCGCGTCTCGATTGCCTGGCTCCTTGATCTCTTCGAGCTGCCGGAGGGCTGGGGAGGCGTCCTGACGACCGGTGCGACGATGGCGAACTTCACGGCACTCGCCGCCGCTCGGCGCTGGTGGGGCGAGCGACACGGGACTGACGTGGACGCCGACGGACTGGCCGGGCTTCCCCCTGTTCCCGTCCTCTCGAGCGGCTACGTGCACGCGACCGCCTACAAGGCGCTCGGGATGCTCGGGGTCGGCCGCAGTGCAGTACGCGTCCTTGCCCGCGACGATTCCGGCCGGCTCGACGTCGTCGCGCTCGAGCGCGAACTGGAGGAGCTCGGCGGAGCGCCGGCAATCGTGATTGCGAACGCGGGCGAGGTGAACGCCGGAGATTTCGATCCGATCGATGTTGCCGCCGATCTGGCCGAGCGGTACGGCGCCTGGCTCCACGTCGACGGCGCCTTCGGCCTCTTCGCCCGAGTCAGTCCACGGACGGCGGAGCTCGCAGCCGGCGTCGAGCGGGCCGACTCGGTGATCGCAGACGGCCACAAATGGCTGAACGTCCCGTACGACTGCGGCTTCGCCTTCGTTCGGAATCCCGCCGCGCTCGCGCACACCTTCGTCGCAAGCGCCGCGTACCTTCCCGCGGAGGATCCGGCGCGGCCCAACTACGGATTCATGACGCCCGAGACCTCGCGCCGGGCACGCTCGATCGCGGTCTGGGCGACGCTCCGCGCGTACGGGCGGAGCGGCTACCGCGAGCTGGTGGAGCGAAACCTCGACCACGCGCAGCATGTGGCGAAGGCGGTCGACGAGGCTGACGATCTGGAGCGGCTGGCGGAGGTCCCGCTCAACATCGTGCCTTTTCGCTACCACCCGCCCGGGTTCCCCGAAGAAGAGTTGAACGAGCTGAACAGCCGGCTAGGCGAGGCTGTGCTCGCCGACGGCCGCGTCTTCGTCGGGACGACGCAGTACCGCGGCAAGGTCTGCTTCCGACCCGCCTTCGTCAACTGGCGGACGCGGACAGGGGACGTTGACCAGCTCGTCGCCGTCGTCCGTGAGCTCGGCGCGGGCCTCGCAGGAGCTAGAGCCTGAACTCGCCCCGCGCGACCACGACCGCGGAGCCGCCGACCTCGACCCGCTCGATCGCCTCGGTCGAGCCGTGTGCACGTGCGTAAAGCGTGCTCGGCCGCCCGATTTCCTCGCCCTGGGAGATCTCGATCTCTTCCCCCCAGCCGATCCGCCCGTGCCGGGCGAGATGACAGGCGAGGGGGCCCGCCGCCGAGCCGGTGGCCGGATCCTCGGGGACGCCATCGGCAGGAGCGAACATGCGCGTCTTCCAACGCGTGCCAGAGCCGGCGAAGCAGTTCGTCCCGACATAGCCCTGGATCCGAGCAAGCGCCGCATAGTCGGGCTCGAGCGCCGCGACCGCCTCCTCGGAGGGAAGGGCGACGTACACGTGCCTGATTCCCAGGTCGTAGAGCTCGATCGGTAGCTCCGAGCGCTCGATCCGAAGCGCAGCCAGGAGGTCAGTCTCCTGATCGAAGGGCGAGATCTCCGGGATTGGCTGCGACATCCGCCCGAAGACGATGCGTGCCCCTTCACGCTCGAGCTCGACCGGGACAATGCCCTTGAGCGTCTCGAGGTTGATCGTGATGAGCTGAAGCGGTCCGGCTAGGACGAAGGCGCTGCCGAGCACGGGATGGCCGGCAAAGGGCATCTCGGCCGCCGGCGTGAAGATCCGGATCTTCACGTGCCCGCCCTGCTCGGGCGGATAGACGAAGACCGTCTCCGAGAAGTTCATCTCCTTCGCGAGCGGCTGCAGCTGCTCGTCGGGGATCTCGCGCGCATCCGTGAAGACGGCTAGCTGGTTACCGGTCAGAGGCCGGTCGGTGAAGACGTCCGCAACGACGTAGCGGAAGGTCGGCACGGGGCGAGCCTAACTCAGGTGCGGGCGGGCGCCTCTCCCTCGGTCAGGCGGTCGGGCGCCTGGACGTCACCCATGCGGAGCCGCCACGCCAGCATCCCGACCAGGAGGAGGCCGGCCTCGACGAACGTGATCGTGACGCGGTTCAGGACGGTCGCTCCGAGTGCGGCGCCCGGGGACGCCACCGCGAGCATGAGGCCGTACATCGACGCCTCGCGAACACCGAGCCCCGAGGGCGCGATGATCGAGAGGACGGCCACGATCGCCCCGACGGCGCTCACGCCGCCGAGGAACGGGATCACCGCGACGCCGGGGTCCTCACCCACCGAACGGATGAGGAAGTAGAGCGCTGCACCACCTACGAGCCAGGTGAACGAGTAGTACACGAGGAGGTAGACCATCGTCCGGTAGGGAAGCGCCGGTACCTCGGAGGCTCCGAAAGGACGGAACACCCGGCGTGCGAGCCGCCGGAAGACGCGCGGATGCAAGAGGATCGCGCAGAGCGCGGCAAAGCCGAGGAGAGGCAGGAGCGACGTGTTCACGTCGTTCACCGCCGAGAGGCTCGCCACGAAGACAAGCACACCGGAGACGGCGGATAGGCCCGCCTCGAGGAGAACGGACGCAAGCACCTTCGGGGTGTCTGTCACCCCTGCACGCCGCATCGCAACAACGCGCGCTGCGGGCGTCCAGACGCCGCCGGGCACGTACTTCGCGAGCATCGACAGCATCTCGGCCCGAAGGGCGATCCCGTAGGGCACCCGGATCTCGTAGACGGCGAGGATCCTCATCCAACCGGCCACAAACAGGAGGTAGTACGCCGCGAGAATGGCGGTGGCGATCCCGAGATCCACAAGGCTTGCGGAGCGAAGCCTCGGCTCCGCGTCTGCCCAGGACCCGCGGAAGGCGTACCCGAGGAATCCGAGCACGATCGCGAGCGCGACGACCTGGAGGGTGCCGTAGAGCCGCCTGTTTCCGTGCAGCCGCGCGAAGAGGTTCCTCATTCCGACACACTATGAAGGCGGAGGCAAGCGCCAGCGAGCATTCCAAGGCGGGATAGCCTAGGCCGGTGCTCGCGGGACTGGCACTTGGTTTCGGACTCGGCTTCGTGGTCGGCGCCCAGGTTGGACCGATCACCCTGCTCTGCATCCGCTCCGTGCTCCGCGGATCCTTTACCGTCGGCGTCGCCATCGGCGCGGGCGCCGCGGTCGTCGACACGCTCTACGGCGCGCTGGGGATCGCCGGCGCCAGCCGGCTGCTCGAAGTGTCCGCCCTGCGCATCGGGCTTGGCGTCACCGGCGCGGTCGTGCTCGGCCTGCTCGGTCTTCGAACGATCTGGAGCGCCTTTCGCATCCGGTTGGGCGCGGAGACCGAGGACGAGGTGGCCTCTCCGCTTCGCGCCTTCCTGACTTCACTCGCCGCGACGGCCTCGAATCCCCTGACGATCGCGTCGTGGGCGGCGATCTTCTCGGCAGCCTCGACGGCCGACGTGGTCACCTCGACTCCGGCGGCGGCGGCCATGCTCGCCGGGATCGGCGCCGGGACGCTGACCTGGTTCACGATCCTCTCGGGCGGCCTCGCGATCGCACGGCGTCGCGTTGGCACGCGCTTCCTTCGCGTGGTGGACTTCGCTGCCGGGGCGGCGCTCGTCGCGTTCGCGGCCGTCCTCGGCTACGGGGCACTCGCGGAGGAGTCGGCTCAGTGAGCGCAATCGAGGTTTCCGGGCTGGAAAAACGCTACGGCTCCTTTCAGGCGCTGAACGGGATCGACTTCCGGCACGAGGAGGGCGAGGTGTTCGCGCTCCTCGGGCCCAACGGAGCGGGAAAGACCACCACCGTCGAGATCCTCGAGGGCTACCGCAAGCGCGATGGCGGCCAGGTAAGGGTCCTGGGCGAGGACCCGGGCCGGGCCGGGCCGGCGTTCCGGGCTCGGATCGGCATCGTCCTCCAGTCCTCGGCCGTCTACCCGACGCTTTCCGTCCAGGAGATCCTCGACCTGTTCGCCGGCTACTACCCGCATCCCCGTGACCGGTCCGAGGTGATCGAGCTCGTGGGCCTCGGGGAGAAGGCCGGCGCGCGCGTTCGCACGCTCTCGGGCGGACAGCTCCGCCGGCTCGACCTCGGCCTCGCGCTCGTCGGCGACCCGGAGCTCGTCTTCCTCGACGAGCCTACGACCGGTTTCGATCCGGGAGCCCGGCGCCAGGCCTGGGAGACGATTCGCGGCCTCAGAACGCTCGGGAAGAGCATCCTCCTGACCACGCACTACATGGAGGAGGCGCAGAAGCTCGCTGACCGCGTCGCGATCCTTCGCGACGGCCGCATCGTCGCCACGGGGACGCCGGCCGAGCTCCTGGCGGGCGAGTCCGGTGTCGAGATCAGCTACCGCCTGAACGGGGAAGAGGTCGTGCTGCGGACGCCGGAGCCGACCCGCGTCCTCCACGAGCTGACCGCGAAGGCGCTCGCCGAAGGCTTCGAGCTGGAGCGCCTCCAGGTGCGGCCGCGCACGCTCGAGGACGTCTACCTCGAGGTCACGGAGGACGAGGCGTGACGAGACTCTTCGTCCACGAGCTCAGGGCCCAACAGCTGCTCTTCTGGCGCAGCCGCGAGTCGGCGTTCTTCACCTTCCTGCTCCCGATCATCTTCCTCGTCCTGCTCGGCTCGGTCTACGGAGACGAGCAGTTCAACGGCATCAACGGCTCCACGTACCTGCTCGCAGGCCTGATCGGCTACGGGGTGGTCGCGACTGCCTTTGCGGGCCTTGCGATCACGCTCGTCGTTCGCCGGGAGTCGGGGGTGCTGAAGCGAGTGCGGGGAACGCCGCTCCCCGCCTCGGTTTACCTGAGCGCGGTGATCGTCTCGACGCTGATCGTGATCGCGCTCGAGGTCGTGACGCAGCTCCTGATCGGCACCTACGTCCTCGACGCGTCCTGGCCCCAATCGCCGGCGGCGTTCGTCCTCGTCCTGGTGGTCGGTGCCGCAGCCTTCGCCGCGCTCGGGCTGGCCCTGACCGGGCTCGTCCGGAGCGCGGACGGCTCCTCAGCAGTCGTGAACGCCATCTATCTACCGATGACCTTCATCTCGGGAGTCTTCTTCTCAACCGAGGGGATGCCGGCGTTCCTGCGCGCGATTGGCGACGTCCTGCCCCTGACCTACCTCCTGCGCCTTTCCCGGGAGACGTTCGTGGCGGGAGACGGACTCGACATGCCCTGGGGATCGCTTGCAGCCATCGTGGTTTGGGGCATCGTGGGCTTTCTCGTCGCGGTTCGGATGTTCAAGTGGGAGCCCCGCGAGGTATGAGAAGGACATGCGTGACTCCACCATGGTTTTCCAGGACGAGGTGCACGGACGCCCCGAGGTCGTCGTCAATTTCGGCGTCTTCGCGGGACGAGAGGTGACGCAGGCCGAGATCGACCGGCTGGCCCAGCAGCTTCTCGCGGACCTCGAGTCGTTCGAGATCGTGAGCGAGCAGCGCCATCAGATCGACCACTCGATGGAAGCCTCGGTCCACCAGGTCCGGATTGCAAGCGTCGAGGGCCGGAGACTCGATGGGCCGCTCGTGGAGCGGATCGAGGCCTGGGCGAAGGACTGCATCGCCGAGCGGAACCTGCTCGGCTCGTAGAGCCGGCGGGGTCTTCCAAGGCCACCAGAATCCAGCACGAGGCCCGGCTACGATGAACCGGAGCCCCCGTAGCTCAGTGGATAGAGCACTGGTTTCCTAAACCGGGTGCGCTGGTTCGATTCCGGCCGGGGGCACCTCAGCGCCTACGGGAGAAGGACGGGCGGGAGGTGCAGCCGTGCCCCTCCCGCCCGATGCCCTGCCTACCTGGCCGGCTGGAAGTAGTGCCTTTCCAACCAGCGCGCGACTTTCTTGCCGATCACTGCGCCCTGCACGTCCGCGGTGCGGAAGTGAATCCCGCCCCAGACACGAGCGTCGATGATTTCCTTGAGCGCGCGGGTGAAGCGCTTGAAGTGCCGCGGCTCGCCCGGGAAGCGGCCCGAGTGCACGTCGAACGCGACCTTGTTGGTGCCGAAAAACTCCCGGAACGTGTGGAGCACGGCGCCGCTCACGCAGCCGTGACCCGAGGGGTGGTCGGGGAACGGTGGTGTGATCAGTGCCGGCGTCGTCGGCGTCGACGGATGGAACAGCGGCTCCCAGGTCGGGTCGGCCACGGTTGCCGGGTTTCTGTCGGTGTCGGCCTCCTGGATCGCCGCTCGCGGCCGCCAGAAGTTCCAGTGGTACTTGTCGTTCCAGCAGGCGATGGCACCGTCGGCTGCGGCGAGGTTGATCATGGCGAGGAGCCGCGCCTCGTCCGCGACTGCGATGTCGTGCTCAGCCGAGAGGTCACGAGCGAGCCGATTCCACAGTGCGGCGGGGGCGAACTGCCAGAAGATTGCCGCAGTCGTCTGGCGCGCCGTTCTCTTCGAGCTATTCAGCGCACCGAGCTTCTTCACCTCGGCAAAGTCCTTCGCGTAGGCGTCGCTCGTAAGAGCGTTCGGGCCCCGCGACCGAAACTGTGAAGGGCTCTCGATGAGGAACGGCGCGAGGTTGCCAACCCAGGCGTCCGGGTCGAGCGCGGTCGGCGTCAGCGGGCGCCAGTCGCCGGCGTCGGGGCCGATCACGAAGTCGAACGGCGCCATGAACCCGTCGTTCTCCCGGGCATCGAGCATCGAGACGGCGGCAGCAGCGCCGACGCGCACGCCCTCGTCCTCGGCAGGCCCGCTCGGGATCGCCGCCATTGTCGCCGCATAGGCGCTGTCGAGGCTGGCCACCTGGGCCGGGGCCACGATCTCGACCAGCACGTGGTGCGCGGCGGTCGCGATCGCCGCGCCCCGCGAGCCAAACGGCTGCGCATGGAGCGCGGCGAGGTCCAGCAAGTACGGCTCGTAGTCGGGGTCGAGCGCGTTGACAGCGTCGTAGACGGCGCCCTGCACCATCGCGATCCCGCGCGTCTGCCCGTGCGCCGTCGGCCGGAGCGGGATCGTCTGGCTCTGCGCGATCAGGTTCCAGTCGTTGAGCACATCCGCCTGGGCGACCCCGGGAGTTGCAAGTGCGACCACGACGATCAGCCAGGCGCAGGCGAAACGCCGGCCGCGTCGCGTCATGAGCTTCCCCCCGCATCGTCTTCCGTTCGCGCTCCGCCCGGAGCCGATGAACCGTGCGTTCTTCCGCATGTTCCGTCGGTTCTGTCGCTTGGGCTGCCGGTCCAGCACACCCGGATCCGGTTCGACCTTCTGAGTGCTCATCGTTCTCCTCCTTTGCCATGCAGCGGGTGATCTCTTGCCGCGTGAGGCTGCGCTCCGGGTGTTTCAGGCCCGCTACAGGCTTGTTACAGCTGTTAGCGTCCCGGGCCGGGAGGCCAGCCAGATGGAGTTCCGGATCCTGGGACCGCTCGAAGTGTGGGACGAAGGCGGCGAGGTTTCCCTGGGCGGGCCCAAGCCGCGTGGGCTTCTCGCCGTGCTCCTCCTCCACCACAACGAGGTCGTTCCGGCTGACCGGCTGATCGACGAGCTCTGGGGCGAGGACTCGCCCGAGCGCGCCGCAGCCGCACTGCGGGTCAACGTCTCGCGACTTCGCAAGGCGCTTCCGCAGGACGTGCTGACGACCAGATCGCCCGGCTACGTCATGCGGGTCGAGCCGGACGAGCTCGATCTCCACCGCTTCGAGCGGCTGGTGGACGAGGGGAGGAGCTTGCTTGCTCGCGGCCTGACGGCCGACGCTTCGACGCGACTACGCGAGGCGCTGTCGCTCTGGAGGGGCTCGGCGCTGGCGGATTTCGCCTACGAGAGCTTCGCTCAGGCGGCCATCGCCCGGCTCGAGGAGATCAGGCTGGCGGCAGTCGAGCTCCGGATCGACGCCGACCTCGTCCTCGGGCGCCACGACGAGCTGGTCGGGGAGCTCGAGGCACTGGTCTGCGAGCACCCGCTCCGCGAACGCCTTCAGATGTACCTGATGACGGCGCTGTACCAGTCCGGCCGGCAGGCCGAGGCCCTGGACGCGTACAAGGATGCGCGCCGGGCCCTCGTCGACGAGCTTGGGATCGATCCGAGTCCAGCGCTCCAGGAGCTGGAGCGGGCGATCCTTCGGCAGGACCGCGTGCTGAGTGTCGAAGCGCCGCCACTCGCGGGTGTCCGCGAGGTCGCGGAGCGGTCGATTCTCGTCTCTATCACGCACGAGACGCGCGTCGACGCGCTGCTCGCGGTCGCCGAGCCGCTCGTGCGCCACCCGCCTCGCGTCATGATCCTCGCCAGGCTCGTCTCGGACGCAGCCGAGCTCCGGTCCGCGTCAGCCTGGCTCGAAGAGCGCCGGTCCGAACTCGAAGCGCGCGGTGTCGTGGCCCGTGCGGCCTCGTTCACGTCGACGGCGCCTGGTGAGGAGCTGGCTCGGCTCGCCACCGAGCTCGACGTCGACCTCCTGCTCGCTGAGGCCCCCGACGAGCTCCTGGCCGAGGGAGCTCCCGGCGAGCAGCTCGCTGCCGTCCTTGCGGAGGCGCCCTGCGACGTGGCGCTGCTCGTTCCTCGGGACGCGACGCCTGAGGGCCCGGTGCTCATCCCGTTCGGAGGGGCCGAGCACGACTGGGCGGCGGTTGAGCTCGGGGCGTGGTTTGCGCGCGCCCACAGTGCACCGCTCCAGCTCGCCGGTGCCGCCGCAGTGCCGGAGCAAGGCAGACGCGACGCGAGCCGTCTGCTCTCGCACGGCGCGCTCGCCGTCCAGCGGGTGCTGGGCATCTCGGCCGAGCCGCTGCTCACTCCGCCGGGTGAGGAGGGCATGCTGGAGGCGAGCCGCGACGCCCGTCTGCTCGTCGTCGGGCTGTCGACGAGGTGGCACCGCGAGGGCCTCGGTCCGGCTCGCCTCAGACTCGCCAGAGAG
>Ga0307319_10000460_pt1 | contig 12402 bp, 8 predicted proteins | sample ER_DNA_368_FD_194491 | JGI IMG/M metagenome (GOLD analysis project Ga0307319, IMG submission 194491) | Bulk soil microbial communities from the East River watershed near Crested Butte, Colorado, United States - ER_DNA_368 | ecosystem: Environmental > Terrestrial > Soil > Floodplain | place: USA...
CCTCCGACGCCCTGGCCGAGATGCAGGAGCGGTATCCCGATCTGACGAGCGGTCTCTCTGGAAACCCCCTGCCGCCCTCCTACGAGGTGCAGCCGAAGACGGCTGAGCAGGTCGACGAGCTCGCGGCACGGTTCGAGCCGGTGCCTCCGGGAGTCGAGAGCGTCAAGTACGGCAAGAAGACGACCGAGCGAATCCTCCAGGTCGCCAAGATCATCGGCGGTGTCTTCCTGATCGGAAGCGTCGTCTTGCTGACTGCGTCCGTGATCCTGATCGCGAACACGATCCGGCTCTCCATCTTCTCCAGGCGCCGCGAGATCGAGGTGATGAAGCTGGTCGGCGCGAGCAACTGGTTCGTTCGCGGCCCGTTCATCCTCGAGGGGCTGATCTGCGGCCTTGCGGGCTCGATCATCGCCGTGATCCTGTTGCTCGTCGCGAAGGAAGCAGCCCTTCCTTCCATCCTCGGCCGCATCGAGAGCCCCGGGGACGGCGTGAGCGCACTCAGCTTCCCCCTGATCGCGCTGATCCTCGTAGCAGTCAGCCTCGCGGTCGGCGCCGTGGGCTCGGGACTCACGCTGCGGCGCTTCCTGCAGATCTGACCGGGAAGGCGCTCGGGTCGCGCCTATACTCCGCTGGCGGCAGATGAGACGAGGCTGGATCGGTATCGGAGGCATCGTGCTCCTGCTCGCGGGAGCTTTTCTCGCGGGGCTCTTCCACGACGCGACATCCGGCACCGACACCCTTCCGCGCCCGGTGGCGTCGCCGCGTGCGAGGCCACCCGCGGTGATCGACGAGGTTCGCTATGAGCTCGCGACTACCTACTACCGTGCGGTCGACCCCGAGATCCTTGCCCGCGGGAGCGTTGCCGGGATCGTCGAGGCGCTCCACGACCCCTACACGGAGTACCTGACGCCCGAGGAATACGGCGCCCTCCAGAACGCGACCGCGCGCAGCTATTCGGGAGTGGGGCTGACGGTTGGCCCCTCCAAGGACGGGCTCGTGGTCACCTCGGCCCTGCGCGGCCCCGCGCGGGACGCGGGGATCCGCCGCGGCGACGTGATCGTCTCGATTGACGGCGTCCCGGCCGACAAGGTCGCCTTCGAGCGCTCGCTCTTCCTGATCAAGGGCGAGGAGGGGACGAACGTGCAGCTCACTATCAAGCGTCCGGCGGTCGGAAAGCTCAGGTTTACGGTCGTGCGCCAGGAGCTCCCGGTGCCGACAGTCCGGACTCGGCTCCTGAGCTCGAAGGGGAAGCGGCTGGGATACGTGCGGCTCCTGTCCTTCCCCGAGAGCACCACGGAAGATCTTCGTCGCCGGACGGCGCACCTCATCCATCGGGGCGCGACGGGAATCGTGCTGGATCTCCGCGACAACCCGGGCGGGCTCCTGCTCGAAGCGGTCCAGTCCGTGTCGCTCTTCCTCGACCAGGGCATCGTCTGCAGCACCGAGGGCGAGCACCAGGAACGGCGCGTGTTCAAGGTGAGCGGCACGACGCCTTTCCCGGACGTTCCCCTCGTCGTTCTCGTCAACCGCGGAAGCGCCAGCGCGTCGGAGATCGTGGCGGCCGGCCTGGGCGAGAACGGGCGCGCCGTCGTCATCGGGACGCGCACTTACGGCAAGGCGGCCGTCCAATCCCTCCACGAGTTCTCGAACGGTGCCGCGCTGAAGCTGACGACGGCCACGTACACGACGCCAACCGGTCGGACGCTCCACGAGCACGGATTCCGGCCTGGCCTGAGGGCGTTCGACGACCCCGCGACGCGGGTCGACGAGGCGCTCCGTGCGGCGCAGCAGACGCTCCTGAAGCAGCTGTCGTCGTAGACAGGCCCTTCCTCGTCGGCGAGCTTGCCCGCCGGGGCAAGCTTCTTGCGGTCACACCCTTCTTCGAGGGCGGGGTGCCGGTGGTCGTCGACCGCAAGGGCGCTCAGGACGCCTCGGTCGGCGACCTGGTCCTGGTGCGTCTGGGCCGGGGCCGGGCGCACCTCGAGCGCGTGCTCGGCCGCCCAACCGACATCGAGGCGGTGCTCGAAGGCCTCCTCTGGCACGAGGGAGTCCGCCGGCCCGCGCCAATGCTTCCCGAGGAACCGGGCGACGAGGAGCCGGATCGCGTCGACTTGCGCGAGCTCGTCTCCTTCACGATCGACCCGGAGGGAGCGGAGGATCATGACGACGCCCTCGCACTCCGCGTCGAGGGGGAGGGCATCCGGGCCTGGGTGCACATCGCGGACGTGTCGACGTACCTCCCGGCGGGCTCTCCGCTCGACCGGGATGCGGCCGAGCGCGCCTTCTCGGTGTACGTGCCCGGACGCGTCGAGCCGATGCTCCCGGACGCACTCTCCTCGGATCTTTGCAGCCTTCGTCCCGGGCTCGATCGCCGTTGCGTGACCGTCGAGGCCTTGTTCGACCGGCGCCTCGAGCTCGTCGGCGAGCCGCTCGTCTACAGGAGCCTGATCAGAAGCCGGGAGCGGCTGACCTACGGGCAGGCGCAAAGGATCCTCGCGGGGGAGGAGCGCGCGGAGGACGAGCTGACCGCCGGCCTGCGCCTGGCCGAGCAGGTGACCAAGGCGCTTCGGGAGCGGCGCTTTGCCCGCGGGGCGCTTCGGATCGAGAAGGGGGAGGTGTCGTTTGCCTTCGACGGGAACGGTGGGGTCGAGCGGGCGTGGATCGAGAAAGAGCCGCTCGCGCACATGCTCGTGGAGGAGCTCATGATCCTGGCGAACGAGGTTGTGGCCCGGCTCCTCTCCGGCCGGAAGCGGGACGCGCTCTATCGCGTGCACGAGCGTCCCGATCCGCAGGCCGTGGAGCTCCTGCTGGCGAAGCTCACCGATCTCGAGATCCCGACGCCGCCGGTGCCGGAGCACCTGAGCCCGCGCGACGCAGCGCGCCTCGCGGCCGAGATCTCCGACCGGATCGCTGACTATGCCGAGAAGGCTGGGCGAGGCCGCGAGGCGTTTCCCACCCTCGTCCTCCGGGCCCTGAAGCAGGCGCGCTACGACCCGAAGAACCTCGGGCACTCAGGCCTCGCGAGCCGCGCTTACTGCCATTTCACATCGCCGATCCGCCGGTATCCAGACCTGGTGGTTCACCGCGCCCTCCTCCAGGAGTTGGGCGTCAGCTCGGACTCGGTTCCGGCTGACCTCCCGGAACTCGCTGAGTGGACGTCGCTCAGGGAGCGCGAGGCCGCGCAGATCGAGTACAAGGCGGATGCGCTCTGCCTTGCCTGGTACCTCGAGCGGCGGCTCTTCGAGACCGGTTGGGAGGCATCGTTTCCGGGCGAGATCACGGGTGCGATTGCATCCGGGGTCTTCGTTCGCTTCGACGGCGTGTTCGAGGGCTACCTTCCGGCCCGGCGCCTGCCGGGCGACTACTACGAGCTGAACCCGCTCGGCACGTCGCTCGTCGGCCGACGGAGCGGCTTCGCCTACCGTCTCGGGGATCCCATCGAGGTGCAAGTCGAGAAGATCGAGAAGACCGACGGCAAGGTGGAGCTTCGCCTCTGGGAGAATGAAGGCCGTGGCACGGGCCGCCGGACAAAAGCTGATCGCCGATAACCGCCGCGCGCGGCACGACTACCACCTCTCGGACCGGCTCGAGGTGGGCATCGAGCTGACGGGGACGGAGGTGAAGTCGCTCCGCGACGGTCGCGTCGTGCTCCAGGGGGCATTCGGGGACATCCGAGACGGGCAGGCGTACCTGGTCGGGGCGCACATCGGCGAGTACGCGCAGGGAAACGTGGCCAACCACGATCCGGACCGCGACCGCCGGCTCCTCCTCCACCGGCGAGAGATCGACCGGCTTGCAGGCGTCACGCGCGAGCGGGGAGTGACGCTGATCCCAACCCGACTCTACTTCAAGGACGGTCGCGTCAAGCTCGAGCTCGCGGTCGCGAGGGGCAAGGAGACGCGCGACAAGCGTCGAGACCTCGCCGAGCGAGACGCCAAGCGACAGATGGAACGGGCGCTCAAGGCTCGTCGCTGAGCGGGAGCCTGGGGGGAAGCTCGTCGGTCGACCTACGCGGCACGCCAGCCGTTGCGCGCGCGAAGCGCTGCCTCGAGCCCGAGGAAGGCGGCGACGAACCGGAGGATGAGGTCGCCGTTACCGTCCGTAGGGAGCCGGCCCGAGAGGAGCCAGACCACGATCAGCGTCGCGGCGAGCGCGCTCCCGACAGCGACGCCGCGCGCGACTTCGCGCTGGCCAGGTCGGCCCGCGACCAGCCACTCGACGATCGCGAGGCCGACCAGGGCGGCTCCGAGGAGCTATGCGTAGAGGGCCGGCTTCGGCACCGGCAAGCCGAGGAATTCGAAGAGGGCGTCCCAGGTCGAGGCGAGCAGAAAGATCGCGAGCGAAGCGTCGCAGATCGCGTCGAGACGCAGGACGAGCCGGGGCGGAAGCCGGAGAAGCACCCGCAGAGGCTATGATTCGACCGAACAACCCGGGGGCGACCTGGTTTCGACGTGGTCGGTTCTCCGGGAGAGCTGCAAGCCGAGGTCCCCGGTCGGCCTCGTAAATCCACCGGGAAACAAGCAAGTGCGAAGAACAACGAACTCGCACTCGCCGCCTAACTTCGGTTAGGTAGCGCGTCGCTCCGGTCTCGGCCCGTGGATCGGAATCCGGCGCCAGAAAACGGGCTAGCCGCGGAGGGAGAGCCACTCGCCCAAAGCGGGACACCAAAGGAGGGCTAGTCCGTCGGTAGGCCGCCTGCGAACCGGTCGGCGGGCGAAACTTAATCGCAGGCTACGCTTGTAGACGCTCTTTCCGGTGCGACCGCGGACGCGGGTTCGATTCCCGCCGCCTCCATAGTCCCCGCAAATCCCGGGTTTCCGATCGGAACGATTTTCGGGTGCCATCCTGTTTAGTCCTCGGCCTCAAGCGCCCGCGGAGCTGCCGGTTGAGGAGCCACCTGAGGCCCAATTCCGCCGCCTAGCCGGTGCTCCGGAGCCGCCCTGGCCACGTGAGATGCGTGCTCTCGCCGCTCGGTTGTACGAGGTGCTCGACGAGCGCGGCCCGCCATGGGCGTCGGTCGCAATTGACTACGTGGAAGACCCGGAGGCGCTTGCAACTCGTGCGCGCGACGTTCGGCCTCGCGCTAGACGAGCGATTCGAGCGCTCGGCGTCCTCGTCATGCAGGACGAGCCGGTGCTGGCCGAGGAGTTGCGGGTCAAGGCGATCGAGCTCGGCTAGGACGGCTAGCCAAATAAGGCCTGGGCTGCCCTTTCTAACGTCGAATTTCTACCCCCGCTCGAGCCTCGTTCTCCGAACCCTGCTCCAGCTCGATTTCGGCGCAACTGACGTTCTGGAGCCATCCCTCGTGCGGATTGGGGGTCGCCGATCGGTTCATCCACTTTGGGCGATGAGGCAATAGCGAAAGGCCGAGAGGATGATCGCACACGCACGAATCAGGAGGCACCTATGCCGGACGGCCCGCAGCCACAACGTCAGATCCTGCCGATTCCCGACCCGCAGCACGTCGGGGTCACGACGTTCGACGCGAAGGATCCGGACACATCGTATCCGCCGATCGAGCCGCTTCGGCCGCCCGAGGACGCGCCGAACGTGCTCGTGATCCTGATCGATGATGCCGGCTTCGGGTCCTCGTCGGCGTTCGGCGGACCGTGTCAGACGCCGAACTTCGAACGGCTGGCGGAGAACGGGCTCCGGTACAACCGCTTCCACACGACCGCGCTGTGCTCGCCGACCCGGCAGGCACTCCTGACGGGCCGGAACCACCATGCCGTCGGGATGGGCGGTATCACGGAGATCGCGACTTCCGCTCCCGGGTATAACTCGATCCGGCCGAAGAGCGCTGCACCGCTCGCCGAGACCCTCAAGCTGAACGGTTACTCGACCGCGCAGTTCGGCAAGTGCCACGAGGTGCCGGTCTGGGAGACGAGCCCGCTGGGCCCGTTCGACGGGTGGCCGAGCGGCGGAGGCGGCTTCGAGCACTTCTACGGCTTCATCGGCGGCGAGACGAACCAGTACGCGCCCGCGATCTACGAAGATACCGTGCCGGTCGAGCCTGACCGAACGCCCGAAGAGGGCTATCACTTCACCGAGGACATGACGGACAAGGCGATCGGCTGGGTCCGCCAGCAGAAGGCGCTCATGCCCGACAAGCCGTTCTTCGTGTACTACGCGCCCGGCGCCACCCACGCCCCCCATCACGTACCCGCGGAGTGGTCCGCGAAGTACAAGGGCAAGTTCGACCAGGGCTGGGACAAGCTACGCGAGGAGACGTTCGCGCGACAGAAGGAGCTCGGCGTGATTCCGGATGACGCGGAGCTCACTGTCCGTCCGGACGAGATCCTTGCCTGGGACGAGTCGCCCGACGAGCTGAAGCCGATCTTGGCGCGCCAGATGGAGGTCTACGCCGGCTTCATGGAGCACACCGACCACCACGTAGGGCGGCTGATCGATGCACTCGCAGAGCTTGAGATTCTTGACGACACCCTGATTTATGTAATGGTCGGCGACAACGGCGCCTCGGCAGAGGGAACGCCGAACGGCTGCTTCAACGAACTCATCGTCCTCAACGGCGCGGGCGGGCTGGAGACAGTCGAGTTCATGACCGCGCGCATCGACGATTTCGGCACGCCGAAGGCCTACAACCACTACGCCGTCGGCTGGGCGCATGCGATGGACACGCCATACCAGTGGACGAAACAGGTAGCGTCGCACTGGGGCGGCACGCGCAACGGCACGATCGTCCACTGGCCGAAAAGGATCAAGGCCAAGGGCGAGGTGCGCTCCCAGTTCCATCACGTGATCGACGTGGCCGCCACCGTGCTCGACGCAGCCGGGCTGCCCGAGCCCACGTTAGTGCACGGCATTCAGCAGATGCCGCTGCACGGCGTTTCGATGGCGCCCTCATTCGACGATGCGTCGTCGCCGGAGCGGCGCGAGACGCAGTACTTCGAGATGTTCTGCAACCGCGGCATCTACCACAAGGGCTGGACCGCGGTGACGCGCCATACCACACCCTGGGTGATGGCCGAGACGGGCCCGCTCGACGCGGACGTCTGGGAGCTCTATGGCCCCGACGACTGGACTCAGGCCACGGACCTGGCCGCGGAGAATCCGGAGAAGCTCGCCGAGCTGCAGCGGCTGTTCCTGATCGAAGCCGGCAAGTACAACGTCCTGCCGCTGGACGACCGCCGGGCCGAGCGCTTCAACGCCGACCTGGCGGGTAGGCCCCAGCTGATCCGCGGCAGCCGCCAGCTGCTCTTCGGCGGCATGGGTCGCCTCTCGGAGAACTCGATCGTCGTCGTCAAGAACAAGTCACACGCTGTCACGGCCGAGATCATCGTCCCCGAGGCGGGCCTGGAGGGAGTGATCATCGCCCAGGGTGGCGCCTTCGGCGGCTGGACGCTCTACGCCAAGGACGGCAAGCCAGCCTATTGCTACAACCTCTTCGGCCTGCAGCAGTTCAAGGTGTACGGCGACACGGCGATCCCCGAAGGCGAACATCAGGTTCGCATGGAGTTCACTTACGACGGCGGCGGTCTCGGCAAGGGCGGTGACGTCAACCTCTTCGTCGACGGCGAGAAGGTCGGCGAAGGCCGCGTGGACGCAACCGTCCCGATGGCCTTCTCCGCCGATGAGACGACCGACCTCGGCTCGGATACCGCCACACCGGTCACGGACGACTTCGTCGGGGGCCAAACGGAGTTCAGCGGACGCGTGTCGTGGGTGGAGATCGACCTCGGCGAGGACGCGGTGGACCACGACCACCTGATCACGCCGGAGGAGCGCCTCAGGGTCGCAATGGCGAGGCAGTAGCGGCTAGGCGAACACGCGAGTACGGATGTCCCCGCCGGCCGCGGCGATCTCACCCAGCTCCTGGAGGAAGTCCATCGCCTCGAGGTCCGGGCGAAACTCACCGGGCGCGTTGAAGCCGCTCGACCGGAACGCCAGCGCGAGCTCGAGGAGGCGCCGGACCAGCTCGTCTGCGGCCTCCTGAAGCGAGGAGCCCTCGCCTTGGGCGAACCCGCCGAGGCTGAGGCGAACGCGACCTCCAGTTTCCGTGACGTTCAACGCAGGCACGTCCAGATGTATCGGCCATAGCGCTCCCGTTCCCCACCCCTGGCACAAATCGGCCTGCCCCCTCCGCCAGCACCGGCTCGTCCCGCCGCACCTCGCCGGTCATCGCCTCGGCTGCCCACGCTCGAGGAAGAACTCGACCACCTTCTCGGTCTGGGCGCTGACGACGCCGTAGAAGAGCACGGACCCGACCGTATTGCCTGGGCTTCTTAGCGCGTCTCCCCGAGTGTGATGAGTCCGACGCTAGTCCCCCTAGCGCACTGCAGACCGATCGACGCATGGCGACCGGCAATCTCTCCCGGGGGAACGCCGACCACGTGTTCAGAATGCGCTCAAGCGCCGTGAAGGACAGGTCTCCCTGTTGGATCTCGTCGCCGGTGTCGTGTACGCGCTCGCGATGTCCTTCGTCGCCTTGACGACGGCGTACGTCTACTTCGATTCGCGCGTACGGGAAGCGGTCGAACCCGAACACCCATCCGGCCCCCTACCCGCCGAGATCGAGTCCTCAGCTTAAGCGCCGTCCGCCAGTGGGCGCGCTGCGGCTGGCGAGGGCCGAGGACGTCCGGCGACTCGGCGCGCCTGTGCAGCCGTAGCACGCTAAAGTCATAGCGCGCGCGGACTAGTCTCCGGACCCGCATTGCCGACCTCGATCCGTCCACTCTTTTGCCGCCTGGTTCGCGTTTTCGTCCGCCAACGATGCTGAGCACGGACACCATCAGCTCGATAGTCCGTCGCATCTCGTAGGGTCCGTGACGCGCGACGGCTCTCGCGCGGCGCTGGCCTCGTATGCGCACGCGCTCGTTCCGCGGTCGCTGGCAGAGGCGGCTCCCGGTCTGGCGACGCTGCTCCACTATCCGCGCTCGTTCCTCCGGTCCGATCTCGTGGCCGGAGTCACAGTGGGCGCGGTAGCGGTGCCCTCGTCTCTCGCGATGGCGGAACTTGCGGGCCTGCCTGTCGTCTTCGGCCTCTACGGGACGTTCTTACCGCTTGCGGTCTACGGGTTGCTCGGGACGTCGCGGCAGCACGTCGTCGGGCCGGACTCCACGCTTGCCGCGCTGACCGGCGTGACGGTGGCGCCGCTCGCGATGGTCGGAGGGCAAGTCGACCCAGCCCGCTATGTGGCGCTCGCAGCAGCGCTGGCGTTGGCGATGGGCGTCATGCTCTTCCTAGCGGGCGCGCTGCGGCTGGGGTTCATGGCGGACTTCTTCGGCAAGCCGGTGCTGCTCGGCTATATCAACGGTGTCGCGCTGATCGTGATCGCGTCCCAGCTGGGCAAGCTCCTCGGGATCAGCGTCGGGGTCAACGACTTCTTTGCGGTCGTGTGGAAGGTTCTGTCTGCGCTCGGCGACGCGAACGGGCCGACTGTGCTCCTGAGCGCGGGGCTGCTGGGGGCGGCGATCGCGGTTTGGCGCTTCCTCCCTGCCCTGCCCCCGTCCCTTGTGGTGCTTGCGCTCGCGCTCGTGATCGCGAAGCTTGTCGACCTGGAGAATCACGGGATCGGGGTCGTCGGCGAGGTCAAGGGCGGCCTGCCCTCGTTCGGGCTGCCATCTGTCAGAGCAGGCGACTTCCTCGATCTCGTGCTTCCCGCGGCGGCATTCTCACTCATCGCCTTTGCCGACCTGATCGCGACCGTGCGTACCTTCGCCGAGAAGCACGGCTACGAGATCGACGCCAACCGCGAGCTGACCGCGATCGGCGGCGCCAATCTCGTCGGCGGCCTGACCGCGGCTTTTCCCGTCTCCTCCTCCAACTCGCGGTCCGCGGTCAACGATTCCGCCGGCGCGAGGTCTCAGGCTGCTGTCGTCGTCGCCGCGGCGGTCGTCGGGCTCTTCCTCCTGTTCGCGATGCCCCTGATCGAGCCACTGCCGAAGGCGGCGCTTGGCGTGATCGTCGTCTTCGCCGCCGCCGGGCTGATCAACATCCGCTCCATCTGGCGCCTGCGCCACGTCCGCCCGGCAGAGGTCGCGCTAGCTCTTGTCGCCTTCGGCGGCGTGCTCGTGTTCGGCGTCGTCGGGGGTGTCGTCGTCGCGATTGCGCTCTCGATCGGCCTGTTCCTCTACCGTGCGGCGCGCCCGCACGATGCTGTGCTCGGCCGCGTCGTCGACGTCGACGGCTATCACGACATCGCGCGCTGGGAGGGTGCCGAGACGGTGCCCGGGTTACTCGTATATCGCTTCGATGCGACGCCCTTCTTCGTCAACGCCGCATACCTCCGACAGCGCGTGCTCGCGCTTGCCGACGCTTCCGAGGACGTCAGGTGGTTGGTACTCAACGCCGAGGCGTGGACGTACCTCGACGCCACGGCGATCGACATTTTGACTCGACTCCATGTCGAACTCGAGCAACGCGGCATCGCGCTCTGCTTCGCGCGCCTGAAGGGACGGCAACGCGAGATCTTCGAGGACACGGGCCTCACCGCCCGGATCGGGCCCGACCGTCTCTTCCCCACGGTCCGGGCTGCAGTCGCGGCGTTCGAATCGGCCCACGCGGGCGACACGCGGTAGACCGGCGCCTTACGAAGACTCTCAGACGGGACCGTGAAGGAGGCCCGGATGCCACGCGGCGGTCCTGTGGCGCGTCTTCTACTCGGTCCTCACGTTGCCGCTCGGCGCGATCACCCTAGGCCGCTTCCGCAAGGCGAACCCCGACGTGGCTCCGACGCGTGACGGCGGAGACGCCACTGGTATGACCTCACGCTCCTCATCCTCGCCAAGGAGCCGCCGCGCTTCCGAGCCGTTGCTGTCCGGACAGTGTCCCGTGACATCCACGTCCCGGACATTGTGTTGTTGTGACATCCCGGTCCGGAAGAGATTCACGGGACAGCGGTCTCGTGCCTTCCTTTATCAGCCTGCTCTTGCCGTCGCTCGCCCGAGGCGTGCGGACGTTAGCCCCAAACCCTCCCCGCCCAGGGGGCTCGCACCCCTTCCAGCTTCGGCGACTGCCAGCTGTTCTTATCCGCCTGTGAGGGGCGGCTCTAACCCGTGTATGCGCCCGATGATTGGCCGGACGGTAGGACGTTCGCTGGGGGCCGTGCGTGGGTGGTCACCCGTCCGCGCTTCTAGGCGCCACGGGCCGTAGTGGCCGTAGCACCCGATCGGAATCGTTCGCGGGTTCGATTCCCGCCGCCTCCATACTCCCCGCAAATCGCGGGTTTCCGACGGAACGATTTCCGGGTGCCATCCCCTTAGTCCTCGGACTCGAGCGCCCGAAGCGCGGCCAGCTCACTAACGTCGTAAGCGAAGTGTCAAGGGCGGTTTACCAGCCCGCTCAAGCGCACAACGTTAAAGGGGAGCCCGGGGACAACCTAGTCCTTTGCGGCAGGATTGGGCCCGCCTCTTCGGGGGAGAGGGGCCGGGCTCCCGTGCATCTGCGCAGCCGAGAACGAAGTGAGGCACCCTCCCTGCCGCACCCACGATAAGAGTTAAAGATTCGATTGACGAAAGCTGCCGCGAGGTTTCAGCCGAGTAGCGTAAGAAAGAACATGGCCAAGGACGTCAAACGACGCGCACGGGCAGGTGTGGTCCAGCCTGAAGAAGGGGGGTCATGACCGGGGTCGACATGACGATTCCCGACGTCGTCGGAGCGGTAGCCCGAACCTGGGAGAACCGGCTTGAGCTCTGGGCCACGTTCCTCCGCCGGATCGCCGCGCGCAAGGTCGCCGAGATAGGTGTCTACCGCGGCGCCTTCGCGGCCCACATGCTGGCAAGCTGTCCGGCGGTCGAGACGTACTACATGATCGACCCCTGGCGGCATCTCGACGACTGGAACAAGCCCGCCAACTACGATAACGCCACCTTCCAGCGGTTCTTCGAGGAAGCTATTGACATGACTCGGGACCACGAGCGCCAGCGCGTGGTCTTGCGCGGGCGCACGACCGAGGTCATCGACCAGATCCCCGACGACAGCCTCGACTTCGCCTACATCGACGGCGACCATACGTTGCGCGGCATCACCGTGGATCTGTGCCGGGTGTACGCGAAGGTTTGCGACGGCGGCTGGATTGGAGGAGACGACTTCTCGCGATCCATCTGGCAGCACGGTCCCAAGTTCGAGCCCACGCTGGTGTTCCCGTTCGCGGTCTACTTCGCCGAGGCAACAGGGCTGCGCATCTACGGGCTCCCCCACGCCCAATTTCTGATCGAGAAGCGGCCCGACGAGGGGTTTGAGTTCGTCGACCTCACCGGCAAATATCGCCGCGTCGACCTCCTGGGCGCGATCACCTCTCAGCGGACTCCATCGAGCGCCCACGTCATCGCTTCGCGCTTTCGGCGGCGGCTCAGGCGCGCATGGCATTAACGCCCGGGCACCCTTACGACCTACGCCGCGTGCCGGACGCTCTTGCCGGCGGCCGCGGAGCTGGTGCGCTGG
>Ga0307319_10000461_pt1 | contig 12395 bp, 12 predicted proteins | sample ER_DNA_368_FD_194491 | JGI IMG/M metagenome (GOLD analysis project Ga0307319, IMG submission 194491) | Bulk soil microbial communities from the East River watershed near Crested Butte, Colorado, United States - ER_DNA_368 | ecosystem: Environmental > Terrestrial > Soil > Floodplain | place...
TGCTCGACGAGAGCCGCGACTCCAGTGTGAAGACTTTCGACCTTCCGGGCGCAGCGCTCGTCACCGCAGGCCTCTCCTCGCTTGTCTACGCGATCACGCAGGCGGGGCAGGAAGGTTGGCTCGCCGGGAGGACGATCGGCTTCGCCGTCGCCTCCTTGATCCTCCTCGCCGGCTTTGTCGGCTGGGAGCTTCGGCACCCGGAGCCGCTCATGCGCTTCGGGCTCTTCCGCACCAAGACCGTGGCGGGCGCGAACGTGGCCGGATTCATCATGGGCACGGCGATGTTCTCCATGTTCCTGATGCTGACGCTCTACATGCAGCAGGTACTCGGCTACTCGGCGATGGAGACCGGCGTCGCCTACCTGGCGGTCGCCGGGACGGCGATCATCTGGTCGGGCGTCGCGGCCCAGCTCGTGACGCGTGTCGGCGTGAAGCCGGTGCTTGTCTCCGGGATGGCCTTCCTCACCGCAGGCCTGATCTTCTTCACCCAGGTCTCGGTGGGCGGGTCCTACGTGACCGATCTCCTGCCGGGGTTTCTGCTTATCGGGGTCGGGATCGGCTTCTCGTTCGTGCCGATCACGATCGCGGCGCTCGCGGGCGTCGAGCCCGCCGAGGCGGGACTGGCCTCCGGCCTGATCAACACGTCGCAGCAGATCGGCGGGGCTCTCGGGATCGCGGCACTCTCGACCATCGCGACCTCGCGAACCGACGATGCCGTGTCGGCCGGAGCGGCGGTGCCCAGCGCATTGGTCGACGGATTCACCGACGCGTTCGTCGCCGGCGCCATCATCGCGGGCATCGGGATCGTCGCCGCCCTCACCCTCATCCGGCGTGACGAGCTCGAGCAGCCGCAGGAAGTCGGCGAGCCGGTGTTCGACCTGGCCGCCTAGCTCACTGAGAACTGAGGGAGCCGCGGCCCCGGTCGCGGCTCCCTCAGTCGACTAGCTCTGCAATCCGTCCCAGTCCCAGCGCGGCATGCGAGCCCTCGCGGGGACGACGGCGTCCACGGGCGAATACACGAGTACGTTGTCGACGGCCCAGCGCATGTAAGCGGCCATCGCTTCGCGAAAGGCTGCGTCGTCGGGGAGGCTTGCGTCGTCCATCGCCTTGACGAAGCACTCGAGGAAGCGCTCGCCGAGGTCGCCCATGTCGCCGTTCCATGCGTGCATTGCGAGGACGCCTGACTCGTCGCCGCACGTCTCCGAATAGGTCGCGGGCCCGCCCAGCACCTCCGCCCAGTAAGCGGCAAGGCGCTCGACGTGCTGCGGATGCTGGTCCTCGTGCGAGAACGGATGGTTCAGCTCGGGATCGGCCAGGCAGCGTTCGTGATGGGCCCGCGCCAGTGCCAGGAACGCGGGCTCCCCGCCCGCGAACTCGAAGAGCGACCGCGACCCGGCAGCTCTATTGCTCGTAGCCCTCGACGACATCGGGCGGTCGGGCGGCCGCAGTGTCCGGGTTCTGGCCTGCGTCGCGACGGGCACGGCGCTGGCGCAGGAAATCCCAGCACTGGTCGAGCGAGAGCCGGATCTGCTCGAGACGGCGGCGATCGTCGTCGGTCGCGCTGCCGTCCGATTCGCGGCCCCAGAGCTCGTGCTCCTCGGCGACGAGCTTCTCGATGGATACGTGAATCTGAGATTCGTCCATCGGTCAAGTATCTCAGGGAGCAGAGGATGCGGCACGAGCCCCGAGCAGGACGCCGACGCTCGGCCGCGACCGCGGCTCATGTGTCGCGACCTTGGGATGCCGAGACATGAGGAGGAAGGCTGCCGAGCCGCCGAAGAGGACGCCCGCTGCGGTTTCGACCCCGTGGAGGACGATGCTGGCGGGTTACATGTTCGGCAGCGTCGACCGCTGTCCGTGCCTCAAGGTGGTGCTGATCGGGCCGCGAAGTGGTGAACACGGACGACACACCAAAAAGGGGACGCCCGCCGCGGTCTCTCCGCCTTTCATTAGGTGGTGGCCGCCGCACAGGTTCCCGTCTACCACGGTCCGTTCGGGAGAAAGGAAGCTGAGCGCCTGCTCTGGCGCGCCGGCTTCGGGCCGAAGCCGGGCGAGGCGAAGGACGTGGCGCGCAAGGGGCTCAAACGGGCGGTCGACGACCTCCTTCATCCTCCCGCAGCCCGGCTCGTTGGCCGGGCGCCGACCGCCGACGGCGGCGAGCCGCTCTCGCCCCGCGACGCCTGGGGCCACGACCATCTCTGGTGGCTCGACCGCATGGTGCGCTCGAACCAGCAGCTCGTCGAGCGGATGACCCTCATCTGGCACGACTGGTTCGCGACGTCCAACGCCGGCGTCGGTTCTCAGAAGTGGATGCTGACCCAGAACAGCCTCTTTCGGAAGCGCGCCCTCGGGAACTTCGAATCCCTCCTGATCGCGGTGACCCACGATCCGGCGATGTTGATCTGGCTGAACGGGCGGGACAACACGAAGTGGAGCCCGAACGAGAACTACGCGCGCGAGCTCATGGAGATCTTCACCCTCGGCGCCGGAAGCGGGTACACGGAGGACGACGTCCGCGAGCAGGCCAGGGCGCTCACCGGCTGGCGAAACGACTGGCAGGACGGCGTCGGCGACGTCAACTTCCGCTACGACTCCTCACGTCACGACAACGGGGTGAAGGTCGTCTTCGGGCAGAGCGGGAACTTCGGCTGGGAGGACGCCTGCCGTCTCTGCGTCCAGCACCCGCCCCACCTGACCTATCTCGTCCGTCGGCTCTGGAGCTACTTCGTCCCGACACCGCCGCCCGCGGCGACCGAGTCGGCGCTGAAGGCGCTGTACAAGCACTCCGGGTACGAGATCGCGCCCGTCGTCGGCGCCATACTCCGCCACCCGCGCCTCTACACCGGGCCGGCGATGCTGAAGCCACCGGTCGTCCAGGTCGCGGGCATGCTCAGAGCGCGCGGGCGTCCGGTCGACACGGGCGCCTGGGCGTGGATTTCCGAGATCGACGGCCAGCGGCTCTTCTACCCGCCGAACGTCGCCGGTTGGAGCGACGAGCGCTGGCTCGACACGTCCACCTTCCGCGGCCGCTGGATCGCGGCCAACTACGCCGCCCGAAAGTACGCGCTCGACCCGGGTGCCTCGAGCGGGAAGCTTCCGATGGACGCGCAGGAACTCTTGTCGCGGGCACTGGACTTCTGGGGAGATCCCGGGCTGAAGCGGGACACTCGCACCGCGCTGCTCGGCTTTGCCAAGACCGCGCTCGCGGATGCCGACCAGGACTGGAAGAGGGCCCAGTATCCGGTGCTCGTCCTCAACGCCCTGCGCATGCTCGTCGCTGTCTCTCCCGACTACCAGACCTGCTGACATGAGCTGCTCCTGCAACGAGTTCTCCCGCGCGGCTGTTCTCCGCCGGTCTGTCGCCGAGGCCGGACGCGGCCTGCCGGTCATCGAGGCAGGAATGCCGCTTCCGGCCGGCAGCGGTCTCAGCCGTCGCACCTTTCTGACCCGAACGGCCGGCCTGGCGCTCTCGGTATACGGCGCGAGCAAGCTCCCGCTCGGGCTCTTCGAGGAGGGCATCGCCCGGGCCGCCGCACCGACCGACCCAGTGCTCGTCTCCATCTTCCTCGACGGCGGAGCCGACTCGCTCTCGATGCTTTACCCCGCCGGGGACGCCCAGTACGCCGGGCTCCGTCCTCACCTCGCACTCGCTCCCGAGGCCGGGGCGCCGTTCGCGGAAGACCCCGCATTGCACTGGCACCCGTCGCTCGCGCCGCTTGCCGAGCTGCACGGTGAAGGCAAGGTAAGCGTGCTCCCCGCAGTCGGCTACACGAACGCCGACCAGTCGCACTTCACGTCCCGTCACTACTGGGAAGTCGGTGCGACCGACGCGCATCTGCGCACCGGCTGGCTGGGCCGTTATCTCGACCTCGCCGGGACATCGGACAACCCCCTCCAGGGCCTCGCGCTCTCCGACTCGCTCCACCCCGCGCTCGCCTCCGCAAGCGTTCCCATCGCAGCCGTCTCCCAGGTCGACGACTACGGGTTCTGGGCGCAAGGCGTGTGGGGGGATCCGGAGATGCGCATGCTCGACGCGATCGGCTCGTTCACGCCCTCCTCCGATCCAGGCCGTGCGCACGTCGCCGAGGTCGCCGCACAGGTGGCGCGCCTCCGTGGACAGCTGCTCCCCTTCGACGATGGAAACTGGGGCAGTCCGGTCACCTATCCGACGAGCTCCGATCCGTTTCCATCCCGTCTCGCCGGCCTCGCCGCCATGATTGCCGGAGGCCTGCCGCTCCGCTGCGTCACGGTCAGCGCGCCGGGGATGTACGACACACACGCCGACCAGGCGACGGACCTCGGAAGCGCTCTGGCCCTGACCGCGGGCTCCCTCAACGCCTTCCAGCGCGACCTCGAGGCGCGTGGCCTCTCCGACCGCGTGATCGTCCACGTGTGGAGCGAGTTCGGCCGCCGCGGGGAGGAGAACGGCTCCCTCGGAACCGACCATGGCGCGGCAGGCATGGGTTTCCTCATCGGCTCCCAGGTCAAGGGTCAGATGCTGGGCGAGTTCCCGGGCCTCGCGAGCGGGCTCGACGACGAGGGAAACCTGAAGGCGACCTTCGACTTCAGATCCCTCTACTGCTCGCTCCTCGAACAGTGGTTTGCGACCGACGCGGCGGCAATCATCCCGAACGCGGCGAGCTTCGACCGCCCTTCGCTCCTGAAGTGAGCTCTCTGCGCCGGCACCTCGCATTCGCAGCGGTCGGGGTAATCGTTACCGCAGGAACGCTCGTACTCTCTCGCCCCTGGCAGGCTCAGACGGCTGAAGCGGCTTCCTTTCCGACGCGCGTCCAGGCCGTCGCGGACGAGTTTCACTATTCCCTCTCCCGCTCGCGCGTTCCCACCGGGCAAGTGACCGTCGAGCTGGCGAACTTCGGCGAGGACGCCCACAACTTCAAGCTCAGACGCGTCGGGGGAACGCACGTCTACACGATCGGCAAGACCCTTCCCGGAGCGCGGACAACGAAGACGCTTCGGCTCCGGCACGGACGCTTCAAGTACTGGTGCAGCGTCGCCGACCACAAGGCACGCGGCATGAAGGGCACGCTCCGGGTCAGGCGCCCCTAATCGGGCTCCCGTTCCGCATTCAAGCGAAGCGGACGACGGGGTTCGAACCCGCGACCCTCAGCTTGGGAAGCTGATGCTCTACCAACTGAGCTACGTCCGCGTCCCAAAAAGGGTACCGCACCCTCGCTCCATCAGGGGATAGCCAAAAACTGGCTTCAGGCCGACGATTTGACCGTGAGAACTCTTCTCGACTTGCATCGCGCAGACGGTCAGACGATGGCCGAGTACTCGATCATCCTGGCGGTGATCACCCCGGCGATCGTCCTCACCATCTCGCTTCTTTCCGACCGCATCGCGGGCCTGTTCAGCGCCCTCCCCGGGCTCATCCCTTAAGGCTGCGGAAGGATCGAGGGACGGCCGCCGCAGCGCCGCCCCTCCAGCGCGGCATGCTACTAGTTTCGTGCTCGCGAGGAAAGATATCCTCGAGGTGATTTCGAGGAAGGAGCCGAAGATGGCCGAGCACGAGCTCGAGACAATCGCCCGGGCGCTGGTCGCTCCGGGCAAGGGAATTCTCGCCGCCGACGAGAGCGACGGCACGATCAAGAAGCGCTTCGACTCGATCGACGTCGAGTCGACCGAGGAGAGCCGACGCGCGTACCGCGACATGCTCTTCACCACCCCCGGCGCGGAGGACCACATCAGCGGCGTGATCCTCTTCGACGAGACGATCCGCCAGAGCTCCGCGGACGGCACGCCGTTCCCGGCGCTTCTGGAGAACAAGGGCGTCATCCCGGGGATCAAGGTCGACAAGGGCGCGAAGGCGCTCGCCCTCGCCGAGGGCGAGACGATCACGGAGGGCCTCGATGGCCTGCGCGATCGCCTGAACGAGTATCGCGAGCTGGGCGCGAAGTTCGCCAAGTGGCGCGCGACTTACTCGATCACCGAAGACCTCCCCAGCGAGTACTGCGTCTGGACGAATGCCCACGCGCTCGCGCGCTACGCGGCGCTCTGCCAGGAAGCCGGGATCGTCCCGATCGTGGAGCCGGAGGTGCTTCAGGACGGGACGCACACGATCGAGGAGAGCGCGAAGGCGACCGGCCGCGTGCTCCAGGCCGTCTACACCGAACTGCACGACCAGCGCGTCGAGCTGCCCGGGACGCTCCTCAAGCCGAACATGGTGCTGTCCGGCTACGAGGCCTCGACCCGAGCCGGCGTCGACGAGGTCGCCGACAGGACCCTCGAGGTCCTGTACAAGCACGTGCCCGCATCGGTCCCCGGCATCGTCTTCCTCTCGGGCGGGCAAACGGACGAGGACTCGACTGCGCACCTGAACGCGATGAACGAGCGCGGCCCACATCCATGGGAGCTCTCCTTCTCGTACGGGCGGGCGCTCCAGGCGCCGGCGCTGAAGGCGTGGCGCGGTGACGAGGCGAACGTTGGCGCAGGCCAGGACGCCTACGCCCACCGCGCAAAGATGAACGGCCTCGCACGCTCGGGCGAGTACTCGCCCGAGAAGGAGAAGGAGTTCGCCGGCGTCGCCTAGTTCAGCCGAAGCTTCTCGCGGAGCCAGGCGAGCCGCTCGGCTCGCGCCTTGTCGTCCAGCTCGTGCCCACCGTCGTAGTCGCCTTCTTCGGCGTCGGGCGCGGCCTCCACGAACTTGTCTGCGATGTAGCCCGGCACGTACGGGTCCGACTTCGCGAACTGGAAGAACATCGGCGCGGCTCCGGCTTCGCCGACGTAGTTGACGGGATCGAGGGGTGCAAACGCAGCCTGGTACTCGCTCGCGCTCCCTCGCCCGCCGAGGAGGTACTTCACGAACCAGTTGGCGAACGTCGCGTCGGGCGCCATGAGCACATATGCGTCGGGTCGGCCGTCGGCGACGAGGAGCGACCCGAACATCGCGCCGTAGTCGTGTCCCACGAAGCCGATCGGAACGCCTCCGGTCTCCTTCTGCAGCACGTCGAGCCCGGCGCGGAGGGCGACCACCTGGTCGATCGCACTCTGCCTGTCCTCGTCCACCTCGCCGCTCAGCCCGCCGCCCCAAGGAAAACTGCCCTGCGGGAGGAGAGACAGGACGCCGTCCTTCGCAAGCGCGGCCGCGTCGGGGAGGAACTCGGTGCGGTTCGTGTTCGGCTTTTCGCCGAACCAGTGGAGCCAGAGGACGACCGCGCGCGGCTTCCCGTCCGGCCTCACCATGTATGCCTGGATGTTCCCGGCCGGAGCGCTGTATGTGACGTCTTCGACCTCGGCGCCGTGCTCGGTCTTCTTCGCCTTCACGACGACCTTCGGCGTCGAGGCGTCGTAGGCGAAGAGCTGGGCGCGCTCCTCGAGCGATGGGATCTCGGCCGCGGTCGTCGTCGGCTGTGAAGCGGCAGCCGTCTCGGCGGCGGTGGAGGCGGATCCACCACCGCCGCAGGCGGCGAGCGGCAGGGAAAGAGGAAGGAGCATCAACAGCACCGTCAGTCTCATAACGTCTTTTACTACTGACGGTTGGAACGGAGCGAAGTTAGCTCGGCTAGCGTCTCGGGGCGGCGCTCGCAAAGGAGGCAAGCGAGCAGGCCCGAGACAGTACGAGTGGTACGGCGAGGGACTGCGAGCGCAGTCTTCTGCCGCGAGCGCCGTCAGGCGGGGGCGGAGCCGGGCTTCGCCCGGCGTAAGCCGCCGCCGGCCGAGGCGCTAGCGGTATTCGCGGCCCGAGAAGCGGGTCAGCTTCTCGAGATGGTGATAGGCCTCGATGCGGCGCACCGTGCCGGAGCGCGAGCGCATGACGATCGAGTCCGTGACCGCCCCGTCGCGCGAGAGGCGAACGCCGTTGAGGAGCGCGCCGTCGGTGACACCGGTCGCCGCGACGAAGACGTCGTCCCCCGCGACGAGGTCGTCGGTGCTCAGAACCTTGTCGAGGTCGTAGCCGTCGTCGAGGAGCGACTGCCGCTCCTCGTCGGTGCGTGGCCAGAGCTTCCCCTGCACCGCGCCGCCGAGGCACTTGACCGCCGCAGCCGCGATCACGCCCTCGGGCGTGCCGCCGATTCCCATCATCAGGTCGACCACCGACCCCTGCCGCGCCGCGGCGATCGCCGGAGCAACGTCGCCGTCCGTGATCAGGTTGACCTTCGCGCCCGCGTCGCGGAGGCCGGAGATCAGGTCGGCGTTCCGGTCGCGGTCGAGGACGACGACCGTGATGTCGGTCGGCTTGACGCCCTTCGCCTCGGCCGCGCGCGTGATGTTCTCCTGAGGCGGGGCGGTGATGTCGATTACGTCCGCGACCTCGGGCCCGGCCGCGATCTTGTCCATGTAGACGGCGGCGCCCGGGAAGAACATCGTCCCGCGCTCCGCGACGGCGATCACCGCGATTGCGTTCGGCTGTCCGACCGAGGTGAGGCGCGTGCCTTCGAGCGGATCGACGGCCACGTCCACCTCGGGCGGGTTGCCGTTCCCGACCTCCTCGCCGTTGAAGAGCATCGGCGCCTCGTCCTTCTCCCCCTCGCCGATGACGACGACCCCGGCCATCGCCACGGTGTCGAGCATCGCGCGCATGGCGTCGACGGCGGCCTGGTCGGCAGCTTCCTTGTCGCCGCGCCCCACCCAGCGGGCGCAGCTGAGCGCAGCAGCCTCGGTCACGCGCACGAGCTCGAGCGCGAGATTCCGGTCCGGTGCGACTGCGTTCCCGCCGGCCATGGCGGGGAATCTACATCCGCTCGGGTGCTTCGACCCCCATGAGGTCGAGCGTGCGAGCGATCACGGACGCGGTTGCCTTGCAGAGAGCGAGGCGGAACGCCTCCTCCTCGCTCTCGAGCACGCGGTGGTCGTGGTAGAAGCGGTGGAAGTCGTCTGCGACGCGGATGGCGTACGTCGGGAGGGCGTGCGGGCCCCGACGCTCGGTCGCCTCGGCGACGACCGCGGGGAAATCGGCGAGCCGCTTGACGAGCTCACGCTCCGCGGGTTGGACCTGGCCCGCGGGGTCCTGTGAGGATGGCCTCCCCTCGGCGTTTCGCAGGATGCCCGCGATCCGGGCGTGGGCGTACTGGACGTAGTAGACCGGGTTCTTGTCGGTGCGCTCGCGCGCGAGATCCACATCGATGTCCATCGCCTGCTCGTGGCCGCGCGAAAGCAGGTGCCAGCGGGCCGCGTCGACGCCGATCTCGTCGAGAAGCTCGTCGAGGAAGACGACGTCCCCCCGTCGCTTCGACACCTTCCGCGCCTGGCCGCCCTCGGTCAGGTGGACGAGCTGGTAGATGAGGATCTCGACCTGCTCCGGATCGCGGCCGAGCGCACCCGCGATCGCCCTCAGGCGCGCGATGTAGCCGTGGTGGTCAGCCCCGAGCACGTAGATGAGCCGCTCGTGCCCCCGGTTCCACTTGAGCCTCATGTGCGGGACGTCGACCGCGAAGTACGTCGGCCGCCCGTCCGAGCGGAGAACGACCCGGTCCTTGTCGTCGCCCCATTGGGTCGTCGCAAGCCAGCGCGCTCCTTCCTTCTCGTAGAGCGCGATCTCGGCGAGCGCCTCTTCGACGAGCGGCTCCACCTCGCTCTGGTGCACCCAGAGGTCCATGTGCACCCGAAAGCGCTCGAGCGTCTCGCGGATGCGCTCCTCCATCACCTTCACGGGGTCGGTGTCGAGCTCGGCCAGCGCGACCACGTAGTCCCCCTGGTAGCCGTCGGCCGGCGGCTCCTCCCCCCTGCGCCTCGCGTCGACCGACTGGTTGAAGAGGTCGATCTGCGCGCCGCCGTCGTTGACGTAGAACTCGCGCTCGACAGTGTTGCCCGCGAAGTCGAGCAGGCGGGCGACGGAATCTCCGTACGCGGCGTTCCGCGCCGAGGCGACCGTGAGCGGCCCAGTGGGGTTCGCCGAGACGAACTCAACCTGCACCTTCTCGGGCTCGGCGGCGGAGCCTGCACCATAGTCCGCGCCCGCGGCGAGGATCTCCCCGAGAGCCTCCCCGTACCACGCCGGGTCGAGCTGAAGGTTGACGAATCCGGGCGGGGCGACGGCGGCATCCTTTACCCCCGGCAGGCCGCTTGCGACGACGCGGAGCTCCTCGGCGACCTCCATCGGAGACTTGCGCCGCACCGGCGCGGCGCGCATAGCCGCATTCGTCGCGTAGTCACCGTGCTCGGGGTTCGACGGGCGCTCGAGCGCCACCGGGACCCCGAGCTCCTCCTCGAGCCCGCGTTCGAGCCTTGCAATCGCTTTGGCCGTCATGCGGCTATATCGTAGAGCCGTGGACGAGGAGTCCCAGGAGCGTCAGCTCAACATCCACCTCGACCCGGAGAACCTGGCAGGTGTGTATGCGAACTTCGCCAACGTCAGCTTCTCCGACTACGAGTTCACGCTCACGTTCGCCCGCATCGACCACGAGGTCGAGGAGGGAGACGTGCCCGGAGTCGTCGTCGCCCGCATCAACATGTCTCCGCGCTTCATGCGCGAGCTGATCGACGCGATGAACGACAGCTGGTCGAAGTGGTCCACGCGCGAGGGGATCAGGAACCTGCCGGAGCAGGACTCTCCCTGAACGCCTCGGCCATCCCGATGCGCTTCATCGGGGTGGGATGCGTCCCGAAGAGCAGGTTCGACCAGGCCGGCGGGTCCGGGTCGCCGAGCGACGTGACCGTCAGCTGCTTCTCGAGGCCGATGAAGCTCTCGGGGTCGTTCGTCGCGGTGAGCGCCATCCAGTCGGCCTCGGCTTCGTAGCGACGGGAGACGAGGTTCCCGAACGGGGAGACGAGAAGCGAGTAGACGAGCACCACCGCGATCGCGAGCGGCACGAGCCGGGGATCCGGTAGGCCGCCGCGCCGCTCGGTGAACCACCAGACGAGGAAGACGCCGGGGATCGCGATCAGGGCGAACCAGCCGAGCCCCTTCCAGATGTGGCTCTTCGCAACATGGCCGAGCTCGTGAGCGGCGACGGACTCGAGCTCCGGGCCGGAGAAGCGGCCGTCCAGCATCGTGTCGTAGAAGACGACACGCTTCGTCGGCCCGAGCCCGGAGACGTACGCGTTCGCGGTCGTCGTCCTCCGGCTCGCGTCCGCGACGAGCACCTTGTCCACGGTCACGCCCTCCTTCGCGCCGAGCGCCTTGATCTCCGCGGCCAGCCGCTGGTCTCCCAGTGGGTGGAAGCTGTTGAAGAGCGGCTGGATCACAAGCGGCTGTGCGATGAAGTAGAGAACTCCCCCGAGGACGAAGAGCGGCGCGCCGGCCAGCCACCACGAACGGCCGAGCCACGCAGCGAGGCCAAGCGTGACCGCTGCGGCGGCGGCGACCAGTAGGCACTCGACGCCCACTGCCACCGCCTGGTCGCGCAGCCAGCCGGCCGCGCTCTGAGTCGAGAGCCCGTAGCGCCCCCGCCACCACAGGGAGACCGCGCCGAGCGGAAGCGTTGCCAGCCAGAGCGCGATCACGACTGCGGCCGACACGAGGATTCCCGTGCGGATCCGGCCGCGGCCGATTCCTCCCAGCGCGTCGGCGAGCGGCCGCGCCTTCCAGACGAGCAGAGCCAGGACGAGGAGCTGAACCGCCAGCGAGCCGAGCAGGAGCGCGCGGCTCACACCGCGGTACTCGTCGGCCTTCGCAAGCTCCGCGGCGCTGAAATAATTCCGCGGATCGAGGTCGGGGATGTCGAGCCGCGGCACGCTCGTCCTCCAGAGGAAGAAGCCCGAGACGACCCAGACCACCGCGAGGGCGATCAGGCCCGCGCGCTTCGCTAACGTCCGGCTGCCGTGCGAGTGGCCGTCATCTCCGACATTCACGGGAATCTCCATGCGCTCGAGTGGGTGCTTCGCTCCATCGACGCCGAGTCGCCCGACGAGCTCTGGTGCCTGGGCGACCTCGTCGGCTACGGGCCGCGCCCGAACCGCTGCTGCGCGCTGGTGGCCGAACGCGCCGACGTCTGCCTGATAGGAAACCACGACCTCGGCGTCCTCGGTCGCATCGACCTCGAGGACTTCTCACCGGATGCTGCGGCGGCCGCACGCTGGACGGCCGAGGTGCTGGAGGACGAGCCGCGCCGCTACCTCGAGTCGCTCTCGCCCTCGGCCGCGCTCGATCGCGCGGAGCTCTACCACGCGAGCCCCCGTGATCCGGTCTGGGAGTACGTGCTCGCGCCCGAGGTCGCGTTTCTCTCGCTCGAGGAGACCGAGAAACCCCTCGTGCTCGTCGGGCACAGCCACGTCGCACTCCGCTTCGGCGCCGAGCAGCTCGCCCTCGCGCTCTGCGAGGAAGGGACGCAGATCGATCTCGCTCGCGAGCGCTGGCTACTCAACCCCGGCTCGGTCGGCCAGCCGCGTGACGGGAACCCGCACGCCGCCTGGCTCCTGCTGGACTTCGACGCGCAGACGGCCGTCTACCGCCGCGTCGAGTACCCCGTCGAGAAGACGCAGACGGAGATCCTCGA
>Ga0307319_10000467_pt1 | contig 12372 bp, 13 predicted proteins | sample ER_DNA_368_FD_194491 | JGI IMG/M metagenome (GOLD analysis project Ga0307319, IMG submission 194491) | Bulk soil microbial communities from the East River watershed near Crested Butte, Colorado, United States - ER_DNA_368 | ecosystem: Environmental > Terrestrial > Soil > Floodplain | place...
GCAAAGCAGGTGCTCTTCCAGCTGAGCTACATCCCCATGCTGACCTGCGGTTTTGCGTGACGATCCGGTATGTACGGTGAGCGTGCGGTCCAACAGCACATTAGCAGCAGCGACCAGACCGATAGGGGTCGCTCATATTACGGTTCGCGGACGTGGTGTCGGCATCCATGGCCACCACGCCCAAGCGTTGAAGAGGGACCGCTTGCGCAGGCGGCGGGTCCGCGGTGCAGCCCTCGAGTGAAGGGCGTCAGCCGCGCATGAAGCTTGACCCGCTCTTGGTGGCTCTCCTCGGGAGGACCATCGACGCCCCCTACCTTGCCCACAACGTCCGCTGGGAGGCTCCGGGCTTCGTGCGCCACAGTGCCATATGCTTCACCATAGGCTCATGGCTCGTAAGGAAGTCCTCGTCCAGCTCGACGACGAGCTCGTCGCTCGACTGGACCTACTCGCCGTCAAGGCCGCCACCAGCCGCTCCGAGCTGCTGCGCCGCGGCGCACTCGCCGTGCTCGAGGCGGCCGATCTCGCCGAGGCCGACCAGCAGCTGGTCGACGCCTACCGCCTCCAGCCGCAAGACCCAGCGATCGTCGCCGCCGCCGCCCGCCTGGCCGCGCAGAACGCCCCCGAGTGGTAGCCCGCTCCGAGATCTGCTGGGCCGACCTTGGGCCACCAGCGGGCAGGCGGCCGGTCTGCGTCCTGACCCGCGACGCGGCCGTCGGGGTGCTCACCACGGTCACCTGCGCACCGATCAGCCGCACCATCCGCGGGATCCGCTCGGAGGTAGAGGTCGGTCCCGAGGAGGGACTGCCCGTGGTAAGCGCGATCTCCTGCGACAACCTCCTGACAATCGCGCAGGCGGCGCTCGACCCGACATCGGTCGGCCGCCTGGACGAGGTGAAGCGCGCCGAAGTGGACCGTGCGCTCCGCTACGCCCTCGACATCCGCTACTGAGCGATCGGCGGCGGCAAGCGCAAGCGGTCAAGCGAAAGCAGCGTGAGCTCGTCGGTCCCGCGCATGTTCCGGGTTGACTCTCCCGCCGCGCGATGATGCCGCACCTGATCTGCTACAAGTTGATTCGATGAACGCCTGCGATCCTCGGTGGTCAGCGATTCTGAGACGCGCTCGAGGCGCACGCTGAGCAGGCTGGGATGACGCGATTGCCGTGTATGCTGCCAGGCCGTGGGGTCCGACGGTTCGGCTGGTCGCCAGCACGAGGACGACGTGAACGCGCAAAGGGGTGAGCGTGCCGCAGAACGGAGCATTCGAGGCGGCGCTGTCCGCGACGGAGGTCCAGGCCACCGCCACGTTGCAGAGCGCCGCGGCGCTGACCAGGGAGTTAAAGCGGGTTAAGGCTGGCTCGGCGGCCGGGCAGACGCGTGAGCTGCGCCGCGCGCTCGAGGCGGCCGAGACGCTCGCCGCACAGCTCGCGGAGGCGGCCCAATCCCTGCGGGTCGGGTACGACTTCGACGAGCAGGCCTACCTCGCCTCGGGCGCGTACGCGAAGGAGCTGCTGGCCAGCGCTGCGGCCGCGGGCGTGGACATGTTCGAGGAGGACGAGCGCCTGCTCTGCTATCCTTCGCTGGTCCGGATCCTGTCCGACCAGGTCGCGCTCGAGATCGACCGCAAGCGCGAGCGGCGGTTGCGCCCGTCGGTCGTCGTCGCCCTGTTGGCGGCCGCGCAACGGAGGGGCCCCCGATTCCGGCCGGCGCCCTTCCTCGACTCGTTGCGCATCGCGTACGAGCTGGTGGTGGCCCGCGACGGCAAGAAGCCGGACGCCGTGGTCCGGCTGATCGACATCTGGGCGCTGCTAACCATGCTGCCGGGACAGGGCAGGGAGTACACCAAGCAGGAGTTCGCCCGCGACCTGTACCTCCTGGACCAGAGCGGCCTCGCGACGACCTCCCGCAGCAGCCGCCGGTTGCGCTGGAGCGCGAGCACGGGCACCAAGGGAGCCGGCGTGCTGACCACGGTGACCCGGGGCGGCCAGCAGCGCCGCTACTGGGGGATCGCATTCTCGCCGCCCTCCCGGGACGGCGGGGCCGGACCAGGGGGAGGCCTCGGGTCGCGAGCAGATGGATCGCCGACCGCGGGAGGCTGATGCGACATGGCGATGCGGCCCTCCGACGGCGAGCTGCCCCTCGGTGGTGCGGGCTTCGGCGTCGACGAGTACTTGGAGTTCCTCAGCAAGGAGTACCTGGCCGACTTCATCCGCCGCGGCGGCGCCTCGGTCAAGGTCGCGGTCGCCGGCGGCGACCAGATCGCCAGGCGGTTTCATGCCGGTCTGGCTGGGGCGGCCACGGCCGAGGGGTACCTGTTCGCCGGGGTCGACGCCGCGAGCGATCGGGTGCACCTCGTCGACCAGCTCTTCTTTGCGGTCGCCCGCCAGGTCGACTGGCATGCCCTCGCCAAGAGCGCCGTGCGCGCCGCCTATGACGCGGCGGCCTTCCCCGTCGCTGACCCCGCGGTCCTCGCCGACGCCTCCGGCCACACGGAACCTGGGCCGTCGGGCGTACTGACCGTCGCTTCGGTCGCTGCCTACTACGACGTGGACCCTCGTGAGCTGTACCGCAGCGTGCGGCGACAGCTCGAGCAGGCGCTGCTTGGTGCTGTGGGCCTGGCGCACGAGTTCCGGCTCGCGATGCTCCGGTTGTGTCAGGCCGAGCTTGGTGCCGGCGACGTCGATGTGATCGAGCGCGACGCGGTGCTTGGCTGGTTGCAAGGGGAGCGTGTGCCGCTCCGGGCGCTGCGGTCGGCGCTCATCTACAGCCGGATCGGCCGACACAACGCCCGGTCGCTGCTGGCGAGCCTCGCGCGGTGGCTTCCGACCGTCGGGGCGGCGGGACTCGTGATCCGGCTCGACCTCGCCCGCCTGGCGGTGGGCCGACGGCCACCGGTCGAGGAGCGCCAGGGCATCTACTACTCCAAGGCGGCGGTGCTGGACGCCTACGAGGTGGTTCGCCAGCTCATCGATGCCACCGACAGCCTGTCGTCGATGCTCGTGGCAGTGGTCGTGCCGCCCGAGCTGGTCACCGACGAGGTGCGCGGCCTGCCCGCCTACAGCGCGCTGCAGCTGCGCGTGGCCGACGAGGTTCGCGACCGCCGGAGGACCAACCCGTACGCGGCGCTCGCCCGCCTCGACGTCCGCCTGGAGGCGATCCCATGAGTGCGTTGACGACCACTGGACCGGCCGCTGACCGGCAGGTTGCGGCGCGTCGCGCCGTGGAGGCGCTGCGTTCCGGCGTGCCAAGCCGTGCCGCCGTGGCGGCCCTCGGCGCAGCCCAGACCGACATCGAAGACCGTTTCGCCGCACTCCTAGGTCAGGTCAGGGACGGGCCGATCGGCGCGCCACGTCCGGGTGGGCTGCTGGTGGGCGGCGGGTTCGGCGCCGGGAAGAGCCATCTGCTCGAGCACCTGATGCATCTCGCCCTCCAGGCCAACTTCGTGGTGAGCAGAGTGGTGGTCAGCAAGGAGACTCCGCTGCACGACCCGGTCAAGGTGTTCCGTGCGGCGGCCGAGAGCGCGTCGTTGCCCGACAGCTACGAGCAGGGCTCGCTGGCCGAGGCGGCGGCCGCGCTCGACGCTGACAGCGGCGCGTGGGTCGAGCTGTCGCGTTGGGTAAACTCGCCGCACAGCGAGCTCAGCGAGCGGTTCGCCGCGACGCTGCTGCTGTTCGGCCGGTTCGGCGCCAGCGACGGGGAGCTGGCCGAGGCGATCATCAGGTTCTGGTCTGGGGACCCGATTCGCGTCGCCGATCTGCGCCGTCGCCTGCGAGAGGCGGGCGAGGCGCGCTTCGCCCTCTCGGCCGTGCCCGCGCGTGAGCTCGCTCGGCAACGGTTGCGCTTCGCCGCCCGCCTGTTCACCGCGGCCGGTTACGCCGGGTGGGTGGTGCTGTTCGACGAAGTCGAGCTGATCGGCCGCTATTCGGTGCTGCAGCGGGGTCGGTCCTACGCCGAGCTGGCTCGCTGGGTGCGGCGTGATGAGACCGACCCCGGTGTACCGCTGGTCGCCGTGTTGGCCATGACCGACGACTTCGAGGCGGCGGTGGTCTCCGGCAAGAACGATCGTACGGTGGTGCCGGCCAAGCTGCGAGCACGCCAGACCCACGAGTCCGATGAGATCGCCGCGAGAGCCGAGGTGGGCATGCAGATCATCGACTGGGAGATGCTGCTGCTCGCGCCGCCCGACGCAGGAGAGCTGGATCGCGCCTACTCGCGCCTGAAGGAATTGCACAGCGAGGCGTTCGGCTGGGATCCCCCCGAGGTGGCCGGGCTGGAGCGCCTGGCCGCCACGCGGATGCGCCAGTACGTGCGAGCCTGGATCAACGAATGGGACCTGGTCCGGCTCGACCCGGAGTTCACGCCCACGACCCAGGTGGTGGAGGAGACGGTCGCGACTGCTCTCGCCTACCAGGAGGACGCCAACCTCGAGGACAACGAGCCCACGGATGAGCCCACCGACTGACGACCGATCGGAGGGCCAGAGCACAGAGCAGGTGCTCTTCCAGTTGAGCTACATCCCCGTGGCGCGGAGGCGCTGACAACTCGGACCCAGCGTAGCCGACCGGCGGTGACAGGGGCGACCTAATTCAGGACGTCGGTCTCCCCCGAGGCCAGATGCGGCCTCGTCTGTCTGAGGGCGCGGCTGACCCGGCCCCCGGCCTGAGGGGGCTGGGGGCCGCTGGCCGGTCAGGCGGCCTTCAGGGCCAGCAGGGGACCAGGGTGACGGCCTTGGGTGTGCCCCAGCCGGTGACGGGGTCCCAGCCGCGGGTGGCTTCGAAGCCGGTGATGCCGTCGATGGAGTTGTCGCCGGTGGTGACGTCGTGGAAGGTGGCGGCGTACAGGGGGCTCCTGGCGATGTCGTAGATGGCGTCGTTGAGGAAGCCGACCCGCCGGTGGGCCACCTGGTTGGTGAGGGCGCTGAGGGCGGACCACTGGGGGGCTCCGGCGCTGGTGCCGCCGAAGATGAAGAAGCTGCCCGGGCCGGTGCCGGGACCAACGTTGACGCCGAAGGCGACCAGCACCCCGCCGAACACGTCACCGTTGTAGGCCACGTCGGGAACCCCGCGGCTGGGCAGGTGGAGGGGACGCTGGAACGCCGGGGTGGCGAAGACCCTGCTGAAGCCGCCGCCGCTGGCGCCGAACTCGTCGTTCCAGCTCGTCTCGGAGTGGTAGGCGCCGGTCTCCAGGTCGGCGTCGAGACGGGTACCGCCGACGCCGGTGACCAGGGGGTCGCTGGCCGGGGTGGAGGCGGCCTTGATCAGGTCTGCGCCGTCGCAGCTCGGCTGGGCGGCGCCGTCGTCGCCCGAGGAAGCGACCAGGGTGATCCGCTTGGCGGTGGCCCGCTGGAACAGCTGGTGCTGGGCGCGCAGGAGCGCCGGGTCCATGCACTCCTCGGCCTCGCCGAAGCTCTGGGAGATGACGTCGGCGAGCCCGTGGTCGACCACGTAGCGGGTGGCGCTGAGGATGTCGGCGTCCTCGTTGCTCTTGGCCAACACCAGGGTGATGGCCGCGTCGGGGGCGATGGCGTGGGCCCACTGGACGCCCAGGGAGATCTCGGCGGCCCAGCCGACCTGGTTGGGGTCGTTCTCGTCGAACGGGGTGAGGCCGTCCGGGGCCACGATGGTGAACTTCGGGTCAGGCAGGCCGAAGGTCTGGTCGAACAGGGCGAGGTCGTCGCGGATGACCGGGCTCTGGAAGGCGTCGACGATGGCGATGGTCCGGCCCTTGCCGGTGATGCCCGCCTTGTAGAGGGGGGAGAACCGGTAGGCGTTCTGGATCTGGGACGGTCCGTAGCAGGGGAGCTCGGCGGTCGGCAGCTGGCAGCTGAACAGCACCTGGTCGCCGGCGGCGCCGGGCTTGCCCGCGGCACGGTAGTGGGGGTGGACGCCAATGGCCGGGGCGACCCGGCCGCCCGCGGCGGTGGGGGCGGCCGCGGCCGGCAAGGCCGTCAGGGCCAGGCCGGCGGCGAGGGCGATGGCGGTGAGCATGCGGCCGGCGCGGCGATGCAGGAGGTTCGGCAAGGTGACCTCGCTCGGGGAAGAGTGGAAGGAGGCGGGGACGTGGGTGTTACGGCGGGAACGGCATGGCGAGCTCCCTTCCGGCGGCGAAGCTGCGGGGGGATGCATATCAAATTGTTGGCCTGTCGCCAATCACCTGATTCGCCGGGATTGGGAAGTCCCTACCCGAGCAGGGTGCTGGCCTCGGCGGCGGAGGAGCGGGCGCCGAGGTCCTTCAGGCGCTGGTGGGCGGCCTGGAGGAGGTCGGCGGCGTCGGGGTGGCCCAGGGCGGCCAGGCAGCGGCCCTGGCCGAGGAGGGCGAGGGCGTGCTCCAGGACCTGGCCGTAGGCGTGCCAGCCTTCGGCGGCCTCGGCGTACAGCCCGGCGGCGGCCGACGGGTCGCCGGTGGACTCGGCCAGGACGGCGCGGGCGGTGGCGGCGGCGAGGCGGTACCTGGTGGCGGTGGGCTCGGTGGCGTCGATCAGGTCCTGGGCCAGGGCGGGGGCGGGGCCGGCGGCGACCCGGACCATGTCGGCCAGGTGCTGGCCCAGGAAGCGGCGGCCGCCGGCCCGGTCGGCGGTGAGCTGGGCGGCCTCGGCGACCAGGGCCAGGGCGGCGGCCTTGTCGCCGCTGGCGTGCTCGACCAGGGCGGCGTTGACCAGGGCGGGGACCAGCTGCTGGAGGTCGTCGATCTCCCTGGCCCGGGGCAGGACCCGGGTGGCCAGGTCGCGGGCGGCGATCAGGTCGCCCTGCCAGGCCAGGACCAGGGTGACGTAGCGGCGGCAGCCGATGGCCAGGTAGTCGCCGCCGTGGGCCAGGTCCCAGGCGATCGCCTCGTCGGCCAGGGTCACCGCCTCCTCCCAGCGACCCTGGTCGAGCAGCGGGCCCACGGTCGAGGAGCGCAGCCACATGGCGGCCTCGCTGAGCCCGCGCCGCTCGGCGAAGTCGATCCCGCTCTCGCACAGGGCCAGGGCGGCGTCCGGGCCCTCGACCAGCCAGACCGGCTCGGCCAGGTTGTTGTAGAGCACGGCGGTGTCGTAGCCCGACCCCAGCTCGAGGCCGAGGGCGAGCCCGGACCGGAGGTCGTCCATCCCGCCGGCGAAGTCGCCCAGGTCGCAGCGGGCCATCCCACGGGCGTCGAGGACCCGGGGCCGGATCCGCGGCAGCCCGCCGAGCTCGTCGGCCAGGGCCAGGCCCTTGTCGGCCCATTCCAGGGCCTCCCGGGAGTGGCCGGAGACGACCCGGTCGCCGGCCATACGGACATAGGCCGAGACCAGCTCGGGGCCGGGCGGCTCGCGCTCCAGCAGCTCGATGGCCTCGGTGAGGACGGCGTTGGCCCGGCGGGTGTCGCCCTGGTTCCAGAAGACGGTGGCCAGCCGGCCGAGGGTGGCGCCGAGGCCCTGGAGGTCGCCGCGCTCGCGCAGGTCGGCGATGGCCTCCTCGTAGACGGCCACCGCCTCGGGGTAGTCGCCGGACTGGAACGCCACCCGCCCGGTCCTGACCAGCAGGTGGGGGTGCTCGGGGTCCCTCGGCTGGCCCAGCTCGACCGCCTGGCGGTAGTAGGCACGGGCCCGGTCCAGGTCGAGGTTGATGGTCCGGTCCCCGGCCAGGACCAGGAAGCGGCGGGTCGGCTCGACCAGCTGGTCGATCCGGGTCTGCGGCTCCCGGGCCGCCCGGGCGTAGGCGAGCGCCTGGACGTAGTGGTGGGCGACCACCTCGGCCAGGTCCCCGACCCGCTCCCCGGCCACCTCCTCGACCCACTCGGCCACCGCCTGGTGGCGGCGGGCCCGGCCCGCCCTTGGGATCTGGGCGTAGGCGACGTCCCGCACCAGGGCGTGCCAGAACACGTACTCGTCCTGGTGCTGGACCGATGAGGTCCGCGCCCGCTGGACCAGCTGCTTGCGCTCCAGCTCGGCCAGGCCGGCCTGCAGCACCCCATCGTCGGCGCCGTCCATGGCCGCCACCGCCCCCGGCCAGAAGACCCGGCCGACCACGGCCGCGTCCTGGACCAGCGCCCTGACCTCGGGGGTGAGGGTGTCGAGGCGGGCCGCGATCAGCCCGTGCACGGTCTCGGGGACGGGGATCTCGGGGACGGTGGCGGCCCGGTCCTCGACCACCAGGCCGCGGTCGGCGAGCAGCCGCGCGAACTCCTCGGCGTACAGCGGGTTGCCGGCGGCCCGCTCCAGCAGCAGGGCCTGGACCCCGACGGGCAGCACCGACCGGCCCACCAGGGCGGCCACCAGCTGGGCCGTCTCCAGGTCGCTCAGCGCCCCCAGCGGGATCCTGGTCGACGCCGGGTCGTCGTCGCCCCAGCCGGGGTGGCGTTCCAGCAGCTCGGGCCGGGCGGTGGCCACGACCAGCAGGGGCAGGCCGCCGGCGCGCTCGACCAGGTGGCCGAGGAACTCGAGCATCGCCGGGTCGGCCCAGTGCAGGTCCTCGACCACCAGCACCACCGGGCCGGAGGCGGCCATGGCCTCGATCAGCCGCCGCCAGGCGGCGAACAGCTCGGCCCGCTCCGGCTTGACGGCGTCCGGGTCGGCGATCCCGAGCAGCGGGGCCAGCCGCGCCCGCACCCACTCGCGCTCGGACGGGTCGGGGAGCAGGGCGGCCGCCGCCTCCCGGAGCTTGTCCGACGCCTGGGCCGGGGGGTCGGTCTCCAGGATCCCGGCCTCGGCCTTGACGATCTCGCCGAGGGCCCAGAACGTGATCCCGTCGCCGTAGGGCAGGCAGCGGCCCTGGCGCCAGGTGACCAGCCGGCGCCGGTCCTCCAGGAGGGCGGCCAGCTCGCCCACGAAGCGGGACTTGCCCACCCCCGGCTCCCCCACCACCGTGACCAGCCGCACCGTCCGCTCGGCCGCGGTCCGCTCGAACAGGTCCCTGAGCAGGGCGAGCTCGGCCTGGCGGCCGACGAAGGGCGCGCCGGCCCGGCGGCCGGCCTCGATGCCGGTGCGGCTGCGCGCCCCCTCGACGCGCCACACCGGCACCGGGTCGGCCTTGCCCTTGACCTGGACCGCCCCCAGCTCCTGGTAGTCGAACAGCCGGCTGGTGGCCCGGAAGGTCGCCTCCCCCACCACCACCCCGCCCGCCGGGGCCACCCCCTGGAGACGGGAGGCGGTGTTGACCACGTCCCCGACCACGCCCTCGGTCTGGCGGTCGGGGCCGAGGCGGACGAGGGCCTCGCCGGTGGTCACGCCGATGCGGACGGCCAGGTCGAGGCTGGGGGAGGCGCGGTTCAGCTCCTCGATGGCGCCCAGCATGCCGAGGGCGCAGCGGACGGCCCGTTCGGGGTCGTCCTCGTGGGCCAGGGGGGCGCCGAACACGGCCATGACGCCGTCGCCGATGAACTTGTCCAGGGTGCCGCCGCGGCGCTCGATCTCGGCCCGCTGGCGGGCGTGGTAGGGGCGCAGCAGGGCGCCGACGTCCTCGGGGTCGGCCTGGTCGGAGCGGGCGGTGAAGTCGACCAGGTCGCAGAACAGCACCGTGACCAGGCGGCGCTCCTCGGTCGGGGCCTGGGCCGGGCCGGTGAGGGACGCGCCGCAGGCCCCGCAGAACCGGAAGCCCCCCGGGTTGTCCTGTCCGCACACTGCGCACCGCGGCATGGAGGCAGTCTACGGGGCCGCCACCCACCGTGGCGGCCCGGGGTGGGGAGGTCGCTAGGCGGTCGGGGTGGTGGAGGCCGGGGCCGGCGCCGGGGCCTCGTGCCAGATGCCCTCGTCGAGTTCGGCCTTGCGCTGGTTGCGGCGCACGAGGTAGACGGCCCCGCCGGCCAGGGCGAGCAGCACGGCCAGGTTGCGGCCGCGGCGTGAGCGGTGCTCGGGCCCGTCCTGCTCCTGCCCGTCCTGCTCGGTCTCGTCCTGGGTGGGCGGCTGGTCCTCGTCCCGGCGCTTGCGGCCCATTGCTCCTCCTCCGACGCGGTTCGGCCTGGCGGGGAGCAAGTCTAGCCCGCCGGCCGGGCCGGCGCCGGCCGGCTCAGCGCCGGTCGAACTCGCCGCCGCGGACGCCGCCGAGGAAGGCCTCCCACTCGCGTCCGCTGAACAGCAGGACGGGGCCGGCCCGGTCCTTGGCGTCGCGGACCGCCACCTGGTCGTCGAGGATGGCGACCTCGACACAGCCGTTGAGGTCGCACAGACTGCTGGTCCGCCATGCGGCGGCGGTCAGGTCCTGCATCCGGGCTCCGTTCCTGCGGCAGGTCGTCGGCCGCACGGTAGCCCGGGCGGCCTAACGGCCCGCTAACGCCCGCGCCGGGTGCCGGTGGCCGGCGGCCAGGCCGGCGGCCATGGCCCGGGCGCCGGCGGCGGCGCCCGGCTGGCGGTCGACCACGGCGGCCGCGACGGCCCCGTCGATCAGCATCTGCAGCTGGAGGACGGCGGCCGCCGGCGGGGGGGCGTCGGCGGTGAGGAGGTCCCTGAGCAGCCGGCGCAGGGCGGCCCGGTGCGCGGCGACCACGGCCTGGGCGGGGTGGCCGGGCCGGGCGCGGAGCTCGATGGCGACGTTGGCCACGTACGACCCGCGGAAGCCCTCGTCGGCGAACCACTTCTCGAGCGCGTCCCACAGCGCCTCCAGGCGCGCCGCCGGGTCGTCGCCGGCCAGCCAGGCCTCGTGCCGCAGCCAGCCCAGCCACCGCTCGCTCCACCGCTCCAGGGTGGCCGTGACCAGGTCGTCCTTGCCGGCGAAGTGCCGGTACACGGTCATCTGGGCGACGCCGGCCTCGGCGATCACGCGGTCGATGCCGGTGGCGTGGATGCCTTCGTCGGCGAAGAGCCGGGTCGCCGCGTCCAGGATCTTCTCGTGTGTCCTGGTGGTCGCCATGTCGTCTCCCGCCAGCGAAGGTAGAGAATGGTCTCTCTTGCGGAAGTGTGACGGAACCCGACAGACTCTGCAAGGATGCAGAATGCAGTCCTGCCCATGACATCCTTGCCACCTGTGGCGGGGGACCAGCCAGCGCGAGGGGGTCGGCCCCGATGACCACCCGGACCCCGACGGGCCGCCGGCGGCGCCTGGGTGCCGAGCTGCGCCGGCTCCGGGAGGACGCCGGGCTGACCATCGACCGGGTGGCCGAGGCGCTGGAGTGCTCCCAGTCCAAGGTCTCCCGCATCGAGACCGGGCAGGTCAGCGCCACCCCGCGCGACGTGCGGGACATGCTGGAGCTGTACCGGGTCCCCGAGGCCCAGCGCGAGGCCATGGTCCAGATCGCCAGGGAGGCCCGCCAGCGGGGCTGGTGGCAGAAGTTCGTCGACGTGCCCGACGGCGTGCCCGCCTACGTCGGCCTGGAGGTGGCCGCGACCTCGATCGACATCTACATGTCGCTGATCGTGCCCGCCCTGCTCCAGACGGCCGACTACGCCAGCGCGGTGATCGCCGCCGTCCGGCCCGACCTGCCGGCCGCCGAGATCGACCGCCGGGTCGAGCTGCGCGTCCGCCGCCAGGCCCTGCTCGACCAGGAGCGCCCGCCCAGGCTGCGCGTCCTGCTGGACGACACGGTGCTGCGGCGCCCGGTCGGCGGGCCGGCGGTCATGGCCGCCCAGCGGCGGCGGCTGCTGGAGGACGCGGCCCGGCCATCCGTCACCCTCCGGGTGCTGTCCACCGAGGCCGGCGCCCACGCCGGGATGGACGGGCCGTTCACCATCTTCGGCTTCCCGGCGGCCGCCGAACGCGACGTGGTCGCCCTCGACAGCGCCGCCGACGCGCTCTACCTGGAAGCCCCCGAGGACCTGCGGCGCTACCGGCGGGTGTTCGAGCTGCTCCTGCCGGCGGCGCTCACGCCCGAGGCGTCGGCCGAGCTCATCGCCCGTCGGTGAGGTCGAACTCGCCGCCGCGCACCCCGCCGAGGAAGGCGGCCCACTCCGTGGCCGTGAACTCGAGCACCGGGCCGCGGCCCTGCTGCTTGGAGTCGCGCACCGCGATCCGGTCGCCCACGACCGCCACCTCGACGCACCCGTTGGTGGTGCTGAGGGTGCTCTTGCGCCACTCGATGCTCGCCTGGTCCTCCACCTGCCGCCGAGCCCCCTCCCCGTCCGGCCCGGCCCCTCGGGCCGGCGTCGGTCGCAGACTCTAACCCCTTTCATGGGCGACGACGCAACGCAGACGTCACCAGGCGACAACCCGGGCGCAACACGGCGCGACTAGGGTCGCTGCATGAACACCACGCCGCGACTGGAGGGGATGCATGCCGCCACCGCCAGCACCACCGGGTGGATCGAGGCGGCCCCCGACGGCGGGCCGGAGTGCCTCTTCTGCGGGGACCCGGCGCGGCGCTACAAGCCGCTCAACGAAGGCACCCTGACCAGCCTCAGGAAGCTGTGGTGGTGCCGGCCCTGCGAGACCACCTGGGTGGCCTGACCTAGCAGCAGCGCTGGCCGGGGCGGATCTCCATCCGGTCC
>Ga0307319_10000472_pt1 | contig 12306 bp, 11 predicted proteins | sample ER_DNA_368_FD_194491 | JGI IMG/M metagenome (GOLD analysis project Ga0307319, IMG submission 194491) | Bulk soil microbial communities from the East River watershed near Crested Butte, Colorado, United States - ER_DNA_368 | ecosystem: Environmental > Terrestrial > Soil > Floodplain | place...
TGGGGCTGCTAGGGGCTGAGGCGCACCGCCGGACGGCGGCGCGGCGAGCGGCGCTGGGCCGCCGGCGCCGGACCTCGAGGGAGCGGCGGCACGTTGCGGTGGCGAGTACGTTGTGTGCGCTGCCGCTGGCGTCGTTCGCGGAGGCGAGTACCTGACGAGCGACGTCGCCTTGGGCGCACTGGTGTGGGACGCCGGAGCCGGAGCCGGGCGCTTCGCGATGTGCGGGCGTTTCCCCCGGGCCACCGCCTGCGGCTTCTGCGTCCGCATGACCCGTGGGCGCAGGGGCTGCGCGGGCCCGGAGCTCACGCGGCCCGCCGAAGTCCCGCGAGACACGGCCGAGGACAGCGTTCCGATCGGGTCCGACCCCCGAGTGAGGCTGACCATGACCACGACGCCCGCCGCCACGAGGCCGATCGCGGCGAGCGCGCCCGCCGTTGCGGCAAGCGTGCCCGCTGCCGCCCACACGAACTTTCCCCGCAGGGACCGCGGTTGGGGCTCCGCCGTCGCGACACCGCCCGGACGTGGATAGCCAAGCGCCTCGGCCCAGTGCCGGATGCCCCCGTAGCGGCTCGCGGCGACGTAGAGGTCACCCCGGCCGGAGGCCTTGAAGGCCGCGGCCGAGGGCCACGTCTGTTGGCCGGCGCAAAAGGCCTCGAGCTCCGTGTGAATCCGGTCGTTCGTCCAGTGGCGCTGGGCTCCGCCTTCCCGGGCGAGCCGGTACCGGGTCGCCCGTCCCGCGCCGACGCGGCGCAGGACTCCGGCGTCGACGAGCTCCGCCAGGTCGTAGGCGGCCTGGGAGCGGCAGACCCCCGTGAGCTTCTCGTACTCGCCACGGCTCAGCTCGTTGCTGCCGTCCACCGCTGTCAGCGCGGCCATCGCTCGCTGTTGCGTGCGTTTCAGCTGGGTTCGCCCAACGGCGGCATCTTCCGGCACGGGAGCCCTCCCCCGACGGCACGTGCGGCGAATGCACGATATCGCACTTTCAGGGAATGCGGAGCAACGCTCGCCGACAGCCGAGAGGAGCCGGGCGCGATAAGCGTCGCTAATCCCGCGGGCGGCTCCCAGGACCGATCGCCTGGCGATTGCAAACGCCTCCTTGCAGCGTGCGCGGGCTCCGAGCCGCTTGCCTGCAAGCCTTCGAAACGGTTCCGTCCAATGCCCTCGCGCTTCCATCCAGTCGAATATCAAGTATGAATATGAAATGTAAATACACCGCAAGAGAAAAACGGCAAGCGGTACGAGAAGAATGAGAAGTTTCGGTGCAAAAGAGCTTGCGCCATTCATCGAGCCTATGTTACTCTCATTTTCGGATTCGATGTCGATCTTTTGCGGCACGGGGGTGGGACGGCATCTGCGGCTTGGCCGCTGGAGCCGCTTCCGTGCGCTTTTGTTGGCCGCATTCCTGCTCGTGTCCGTGTACGCGGGCCTGGGCGCGACGGTGGCCCGGGCGGCGATTCCGGAGCCGTCCGAGGAGCTGCAGGCACCGGCCGCCGAACCCGTTGCTCCTGCCGATTCCCAGACCGCCTCGACCGACCAGTCGGCGTCATCGACCGCCTCGGCGACGCAGGAGCAGCCGATCAACCTCGTCGTCTCGGTCCGGATCAACAGCCCCGGCGACGACGGGCCGATCTCGCAGAGGAACGTCGTCGTGGGGGCCTCGGACGCCGCGAACGCCGCGTCGACGGCGCAGGGCGGATCCGCGGACGAGGGTGCCGGTGCCGAGGGAAGTGCGGACCAGGACGCGTCGACCGCTCAGGAGGCCGGGTCGAGCGCCACCGCGACGCAGCAGGGAGCGCAAAACATCGTCGTCGTCGTTCGGATCAACAGCCCCGGCGACAACGGGAGGATCTCGCAGGAGAACGTCGACGTCGCGGTCTCGGATGCAGGGAACTCGAGCACCACCGCGCAGGGCGGCTCGGGCGGCACCGGAGGTGCTGCAACGGCGCCCGCTGCGGAGGCGAAACGGCAGCATCCTCCCGGGAAATCTGCGCGCACCCGCAGTAGGCGGCCTGCGCGTGATCCGGCGCCCGTCGCGCCGAGGAAGAGGCAGCCCGCGGCCGGGCTCGCCTCGACCCCGGCCGCGACGGCGCCGGGGCCGAGCTACGGCTCGGCAGCTCCGTCCGCCAACCCTCCACGTGGAGTGGTGCGGACGGCGCAAGTCCCCGCGAGTGTCCGCCGCAACGCGAAGGCTGCGCCGCGGCATGCAGCCTCCGGGCGCGTCCGCACCACGATCCCGCAGCGCCTGGCCGGAGGCGCCGTCGACCTGCTCGACACGCTGGCACCGCCGACTCGGGTGGCCGCACGCGAGAGCTCGGCGGACGTTTCGGGCTCGGTCGTCTACTCATTGCTCGCCGTGCTGGCGGCGGCCTGCGCCTTCCTTGCCTGGCCGTACCTCAGCCGGCTGCAAGTCCCCGGTCCGCGGGGCTGGCGCGGGTGAGCCGGCGCCTCGGCCGCCTGGCTGGACGAAGCGAACGCCGCGACTGGACGATTCGTGCCCGGATCGCACGGCTGGAGCCGGTTCTGGACGATTTCCGCAACGTTTCAGCCGGGTATCTGCGGCCGTGGCGCTGACGGTTCTCGTCGCAGATCGGCACCCGGTCGTGCGGGACGGATTGCGGTCGTGGCTCGCCGGCGGTGATTTCGTGGTCGTCGCCGAAGTCGCCTCGGCTGAGGAGGCCGTCGAGGCGGCGGCACGGCTCCGGCCGGACCTGGCGGTTCTGGATCTGTGGCCTGGAGACGGCGGAACGGCCTCGGCCTGCGCCGCGATCGCGGAGCGGTCGCCGGGGACCGCCACGGTCGTCTTCGCCGGAGAGCTCGACGAGCAGAGCCTCGTAGGGGTCGCCGAGGCGGGCGCCCGTGGCTTCGTCCTGAAGGAGGCTCCCGCGCACGATCTGCCGAGCGTCCTGCGGCGGATCGCAGCCGGCGAGGAGTTCGTGGATCCGACCGCCGCCGCCGCGCTCTTCCGCGCACAGCGCCGTAATTCGCAGCCTTGTCTGACTGAACAGGAGCTGAACGTCGTGAGATTTGCAGCGAAGGGCTGCACGAACCGTCAGATCGGCGAGCACCTCTACCTCAGCCCGCACACGGTCAAGGAGTACCTGAGCCACGCGATGCGGAAGCTCGAGGTCGAAAGCCGTGTCGAGGCGGTCGTCGAGGCCGAGCGGCGTGGGCTGCTCGGCCCACTCGCGAAGGCCTCGTAGAACGACCTCCATCCGGGGGGAGTAGAACCCCCTGGCCGGGCGGTACCGGCGCCGCGCAGCCGCCCGGATCATTCACCCCGGGGAAACTTTGCGTCCGCTACCCGATCGGAGCATCCGCACCAGAGAGTCCCGTTCGTTCGCCGCTCGGCGCGGCGCCGCGTCGCGCGGGCGCGGGATCGTCATCATCGCGATCGTCTGCGGTGGCCTCCTGATCCCGGGCACCGCGCGCGCGGCCGATCCCTTCGGGACGGCAAATCTGATGGGAGAGGTCAACGCCGCCGTCGCGGAGGCCGCGTCTCTCGTACCGCAGGAAGGCGGGAAAACCTGGAGCGCCGCGCCCGCGTCGAGCACGAGCTCGGTTAAGCGGGCGGTGAAGATGAGCGCGAGCGCACTCCAGGCGGCGGCCACGGAAGCCGCCGCGTCGGCCGTCACGACCGAGGCGAGCGGATCGGCCGCCACGTCGCCGGCCACCTCGGTTCGGTCGACCGCGGAGGTGCGCGTGCGCGCGGGACCACGCGCACGCACGCGGACCGTCCGGCGCGCGTCCTCCGGAAGGAGCGTGTCGGCCACCCGCTCGCTGACGCTCCTCACGAGTAGTGGGCGCAGCGTCGTCCGGGCTTCGGCCACGTCACGAACGACCATCGTGACGCGTTCCGCCCGGATCCGACGCGCGCACGACGCGCGACCGACGCGCACCGTTCCGGCGGGGGCTGTGCCGCAGCAGCTCCCGCCGGTACCTCTGCCACCGCAGGACCTGACGTCGTCCGGCCAGGGCGGCGGTCAGGGGCAGCTGATGCCGCTCGTGGTCGGCGCGTTGGCCGCGGTCCTGCTGATCTTTGCCTTCGAGCTCTTGCGCCGAGTGCTTTCGCGACCGGCCATCCGGAAGCCGAGGCGCATCAGCCTTCCTCCCTGGCATCCCGGCTGAGGCCCTTCTCCGGCCTACGTGGGCGTGTCGTTCTGCGACGACGCGCTGACCCTGTCACCACGAAACCAAGGAGAAGGAATGAGAGCCAAGCTACTGAGCGCGGCCGTGGTGCTCGTCGCCCTTGCGACGGCCTCCCCGGCGCTCGCGGACTCGGGTGGCGCCGGCGGCTTCCAAGCCGGTGCCCAGAGTGCGACGACGCTCCAGGGAGCGCTCGGCGTGGCGGCGAGCCACCAGAACGCGGTCAACGCGAACGTGCCGGTCTCGATCGCCGGAGGAAACGTCTCCGCCGGCCCGAGCTCGGCCGACCAGACCGCGACGTCGACGGCCAACGCCGACGTCTCGAACAAGGCCAAGACCGACCAGGACCAGCACCTCAGCCAGAACATCGGCGGCGGTTCCTGCTCGGCAGGCTGTGGCGGTGCAGGCGGCTTCCAGGCCGGTGCCCAGAAGGCGGACACCGAGCAGGCGGCTGTCGGGATCGCCAAGAGCGACCAGAACGCGGTCAACGCCAACGTGCCCGTCTCGATTGCAGGCGGGAACGTCCGCTCCGGCCCGAGCTCTGCCACGCAGACGGCGACCTCGGACTCGGACGCGGACGTCTCGAACAAGGCGAAGACTGATCAAGACCAGACGCAGAAGCAGAACATCGGCAGCTCCGGCTGCCATGCCGGTTGCGGCGGCTCGGGTGGATTCCAGGCCGGAATCCAGGACGCCAAGACGCAGCAGCTGGGAGTCGGGGTCGCCAAGAGCGACCAGAACGCGGTGAACGCCAACGTCCCGGTCTCGATCGCGGGCGGCAACGTCAACTCCGGCCCGAGCTCGGCGACGCAGACGGCGAGCTCCACGGCCAACACGCACGTCTCGAACAAGGCCAAGACCGACCAGGATCAGCACCTCAGCCAGAACATCGGCGGAGGCTCCTGCCTGGCCGGCTGCGGCGGTGCGGGTGGATTCCAGGCCGGGATCCAGAAGGCCGACACCGAGCAGGCGGCCGTCGGAATCGCGAAGAGCGACCAGAACGCCGTGAACGCCAACGTTCCGGTCTCGATCGCGGGTGGCAACGTCCGCTCCGGCCCGAGCTCTGCCACGCAGACGGCGACCTCGGACGCGAACGCGGACGTCTCGAACAGGGCCAAGACCGACCAGGACCAGCACCTGAGCCAGAAGATCGGCGGAGGCTCCTGCCTGGCCGGCTGCGGCGGTGCGGGTGGATTCCAGGCCGGGATCCAGGACGCGAGCACCTCGCAGTGGGCCCTCGGCGTCGCCAAGAGCGACCAGAACGCGGTCAACGGCAACACGCCGGTCTCGATCGCCGGAGGCAACGTGAGCTCCGGCCCGAGCTCGGCCGACCAGACTGCGACCTCGACCGCGACGACCGACGTCTCGAACAAGGCCAAGACCGACCAGGACCAGTCGCTCCACCAGAACCTGGGCGGGAAGGACCGCGGCTGTGGTTGCGACGCCAAGGACCGTCGTGACGGCAAGGACGGTCGTGGCGGCAAGGACGGCTGCTTCGCCGGTTGCGGCGGTGCGGGCGGCTTCCAGGTCGGGATCCAGAAGGCGGAGACCGACCAGTGGGCGCTCGGGATCGCCAAGAGCGACCAGAACGCGGTCAACGGCAACGCGCCGGTCTCGACCGCCGGCGGCAACGTCAGGTCGGGCCCGAGCTCGGCCGACCAGACCGCGACCTCGACCGCGACGGCCGACGTCTCGAACAGGGCGAAGACCGACCAGGACCAGCACCTGAGCCAGAACATCGGCGGCTCGTCCTGTCACGCCGGCTGCGGCGGCCCGGGTGGCTTCCAGGTTGGTGTCCAGAAGGCCGACACGAACCAGTGGGCCCTCGGCGTCGCCAAGAGCGACCAGAACGCGGTCAACGGCAACACGCCGGTCTCGACCGCCGGAGGCAACGTGAGCTCCGGCCCGAGCTCGGCGACGCAGACCGCGACCTCGGACGCGCATGCCGACGTCTCGAACAAGGCCAAGACCGACCAGGACCAGTCGCTCCACCAGAACCTGGGCGGAAAGGCCAGGGGCAAGGGCAAGGACCGCGGCTGCGGCTGCGGTCCTCGTGGCATCCGCACCGAGTGCACCGCCGGTTGCGGCGGCGCGGGCGGCTTCCAGCTCGGGATCCAGAAGGCGGAGACCGACCAGTGGGCGCTCGGAGCCGCGATCAGCAAGCAGAACGCTGTCAACACCAACGCACCGGTCTCGACCGCCGGAGGGAACATCTACGGCGGCGAGAGCGAGGCGATGCAGACGGCGACGTCGAACGCCTACACCGACGTCTCCAACCGCGCGAAGACCGACCAGAACCAATGGCAGCATCAGCGCCTGTAGGTCTGGCCGATCGGAGCGATCGACAGGAGGGCCGCGGCTACGCCGCGGCCCTCCTCCGCCTCGCAGTGCTCGGGCTCGTCTGCGGCGGGCTCGGGCTCCCGGCGCCGGCCGCTGCCGCAGTGCGCGAGTCGCCGGTAGTCGAGCGTGCGACGACCCCGTACGACGCGAGCGCGAGCTGTTACGACCGCCCGGACTGGGCGGCGCTCGTCGGCGCCGGCTACGCGGACCTGAAGGGCCACGAGACCGACGTCTACGCGCTCTGGCGCTACGACCTGCGCCAGGTTGCGCTCCCGGCACGCGCATGTCGGGCCCTCGAAGGGTGGCGCCGGGCGCGCGCCTCCGAGCTCGGGATCTGGATCTTCGTCCTCGGCCACGAGCTCACGCACGCCCAGCAGAGCGACCTCTACAACGCGCCGTGGGGCCGCCCCTTCGACGAGGTCGAGGCCGACTGCGGCGGCTATGCGAAGTTCGAGGCGATCAGGTTCGCCCTCGGGATCAGGCGGGACCTGAGCCCACCGCCGCGCAGCTTCAGCCGGTGCCCGCTCAAGCGGGCCCACCGCCGCTAACGGCGCTTCGCGAGAGCCTTCACGAGCCGGCGCTCGACCACGAACGCAACCACGCTCATCAGTGCTCCGAGGATCGCCCGCTCCAGCCGTCGCCGCATCCCGCGACCCTACAGCTCCAGGCCGCGTGTGCCGCGCAGGTCGACCCACGTGCGCGTCGGGCCGCGGACAACCGTGATCACCACGCTGCCGCAGCTGCGGCAGCGGACGACGACGCCCGGGCACTGCACGTAGACCTCGAGCCGGGCCATCTCCTCCTTCGCTCCGCAGTGGTCGCAGGTGCACGGCGCCGCGGTCAGGTCCGTGCCGAACAGCTCCAGCAGGAGCCCGCCGATCGCGTTGCCGTCGAGAACGAGGTCGCGCGTCTCCATCAGCCGGTCGCTCCGAAGCGCTCGGTTCGGATCGAGCGCGGCCCGTAGCCGAGCTCGACGAGACCGTCGGCGGCGGCGTCCACGAAGCGGGTCGACCCGCAGACGTAGACGCGCGGCTCCTCCGCGGCCGGGAACGCGACCTCCGCGAGCAGCTCGCGGTCGATCCGCCGCGCGTACCCGCTCCATCCGGGCGGCTGCTCCCTCGTCAGCGTGTGGACGACCTCGAAGCCGCCGCGTGCGAGGACGTCGAGCTCGTCGCGGAAGATGACGTCGTCCCAGGTTCGCGAGGAGTACACGAGCTTCATCGTCGCGCTCCCACCCTGTCGCGCCCGATGACGGGCCATGGCCATCAGCGGCACGACGCCGGAACCTCCGCCGACGAGCAGCACCGGCTCCGGCTCGTCGGCGTCCCAGACGAAGTAGCCGCCGATCGGGCCGCGCACCTCGAAGCGGTCGCCCTCGCGCGCCTCGTCCACGAGGTACGGGGAGACCTCGCCGTCCTCGAGCCGCTCGACCGTGATCGCGAGCGGATCACCCGGCGCCGACGCGATCGAGTAGCTCCGCTCCGCCTGGTAGCCGTCCTCGGCCGTGAGCCGCACGTCGAGGTGCTGGCCCGCGCGGTGGCCGGCCCAGCCCGGGGCGTCGAGCTCGAGTGTCCGCACGCGAGGAGTCTCCTCGCGGGTGGCCGCAACCTCGGCGGCCAGCCACGTCAGTCGCCCCAGTACCGCTGTTCCTGCCACGGATCCCCGCGGATGTGGTAGCCGTTCGACTCCCAGAAGCCCGGCTCGTCCTCGTCGCGGAGGCTGAGGCCGCGCACCCACTTCGCGCTCTTCCAGAAGTAGAGGTGCGGCACGAGCAGGCGCGCCGGACCGCCGTGCTCGGGATCAAGCGGCTCGCCGTCGTAGCCGAACGCGACCCAGGCCTTGCCGCCGGTGACGTCCTCCAGCGGCAGGTTGGTCGTGTAGCCGCCGTCGCAGAAGGCAACCACGTACTCCGCGTCGTGCTCGACCCGGTCGAGGAGGGTGTCCACGGAGACGCCCTTCCAGACCGTGTCCAGCTTCGACCACTTCGTGACGCAGTGGATGTCGACGGTGACCGACTCGCTCGGCAGCTCGCGGAACTCCTCCCACGTCCAGCGGACCGGCTCGGCGCCGCCCTGGATCGTGAACGTCCACTCCTCGAGCGAGGTGTGCGGCGTCGGCCCGGCGGAGAGCACCGGGAAGTCGTCGGTCAGGTACTGCCCCGGCGGCACCCGGTCCGGCGGGCCGTCCTGCCGGCGCCCGCGGAAGCCTCGCGAGATGATCCCCATCAGCTTGCCGCCAGCCCTGCGACCGTCTCGGGGAGGCCGTCAGCGTCGCCGACGGGAGTGAGCGAGCCGTCGTCGCCGACCGACCAGCCGTACACGCGCCGGGCGTCGGCGTCGAGGGCGTAGAGGAAGCGGCCGTCACCGGTGATCGCCTCGTCGCGGATGCCCTTCTCGCCGAGCCGCGTCGAGGCTGCGACCGGGTCGAGCAGGTCGATGCTGCCGTCGTCGCCGACGGCGTAGCTCGAGATCGTCCCGTCGCCGAAGTTCGTGACGTAGACGAAGCGGCCGTCCTTCGTCACTGCCGCCCAGCAGACCTCGCTGCGCGTGTCGCCGACGGAGGCGCTGACGGGCACGAGCCGCCCCGGCTCGCGGAGCGCGTAGGAGGAGGCGGCGGCCGCGCCGATCTCGCCGCCGAAGGCCTCGGTCACGACGACCGCTCCGTCGGTGAAGTCGAAGCCGTACGGCGTCGCGCCGGAGGAGGCGATCGTCTGCGGGCCTTCCGCCCGGCCGCGCTCGTCGACCGTGTAGGTGCTGATCGCGTTCGTTCCGCGTTCCGTCACCACGAGCGTCCGCCCGTCCGGGCTGAAGGCGATCTGCGCCGGGTCGGCGCCCGTGGCGCTCAGCGGCCGGGCCGAGCCCTCGATCGGCTCGAGCGCGCCGCCCGCAAGCGCGAAGCCGGCGATGCCGCCCTCGCCGCCGGCGTTCAGCACGTAGGCGATCTCGCCGTGCACCGCCACGCTCGTCGGCATGCTTCCGCCGGTGGAGGCGCGGCTCTCGAGCCGCAAGCCGACGTCCTGGACGCCGAAGAGCGAGAGCTCGTCGCTCCCGGCGTTGGCGACGAGGAGCAGCGAGCCGTCGTCGTTCAGGGCGACGGAGCTCTGCGAGGCCAGGTGCGGCACGCCCGTGCCCCGACCGCCGGTGTCGAACCGGCCGATGGGCTCGATCGCTCCGTCGCCCGCCCGGTCGAAGACGACGACCTCGTTGTGCTCCGCGTCGTTCGTCTGTACGTAGATGCGATCCATCGTTCCCTCCGTGACCCGTCGATTGTCCCCCATCAGTCGCGGGAGCGTCTAGAGCGTTACGCGTCAGCGCCGGGGGACCGCCAGCAGCGTCGGCGTCGTGCGGCCGCCGCGCCGCGGGCGCAGGACGGTGACGTACGCGGTCGTCGCCGAGAGGGCGGTCGTCCAGAGCATCTTCGCCGTCGGCTTCGGGCGGAACGGGCAGGGGAGATGCTCGCCCTGCCTCGTGTGGCGCCGCTCGTGCCCGGCATCCTGGCCCGCGAGCGGGCCGATCTCGTAGAGCACGTGCTCCCGCCCCCCGCGGAGCGGTCCGATTCGGAGCTGCTGCGAGCAGCGGGAGGCCCGGACGTAGAGGAGCTGCCCTGCGAAGACGGAGGGGTTCAGGAACTGGTCGTCGCGCGAGTAGCGAAGGCGCAAGCGCGTTCCCGAGACGACGTTGACGGCGGTGATCCAGCTGCCGGTGTCGGTGGCGCGGTGGAAGACGACCAGGTCGACCCCGAGCGCGGGCCGGCCGAGGGACGCCGGGCGCTTCGTCTTCTCGACGAGCCGGCTCTGGGACAGGTCGCTCAGCGCCTGTACGCGAATCTCGGTGGCGGTGCTGTAGACGAGCCACTGGCGCGAGACCGCGAGCTTCCGCACACCTGGCACCGTCTCGGTGAGCACGGGCGCGAGCGTTTCGCGGGCGGCGACGGTGACGGCGGGCCCCGCGCGCCACGCGACGAGCGTCGCGCCGATTGCGGGGTAGTCGCCGGGGAGCTTCGTCGTTGTGCCGTCGCGGCGGAGGAAGCCGCCCACGCCTGGGTCCCGCCACGCGACGTCCGTCCCGACGACGCTCGGATCCCCTCCGGGAGAGGCGACGGTGCCGGCCGCCCGAACCTCGCCGGCGACGAGCGCGAGCAGCAGCGAGGCCGCCGTGAGCAGCCGCAGCAGACGCTGGCCGCGGGGCCGCTCCGCGAGCACGGTCTCGCTCCCGCGGGCGGCAAGCACGAGCACCGGCAGCGCTCTTCCGGCGGCGAACCCGGCCGCGATCGCAAGAGAGGCGCTCACGTCGCCGAGCGCGAGACTCAGCGCCGGGAGCGCCCAGGCGGCGGTTGCGGGGACGTAGGTCGTCAGGCCGGTGCCGAGCAGCAGCCCGTACAGGAAGAGCGCCCGCGGGAGCGGCATCGTCCGGCGCCACGGCTCGGGTACCTGGAAGCGCACCTGCGGCCGGACCCGTAGCCCCAGTGCGTCGCTGACGACGGCGGCGCCCGCGAGCGCGAAAGCCGCGAGCACGACCGCGTGTCCGCTCACGGCCGCTCCGAGCGCGCCGAGGCTCGCGAACACCGCGCCTGCGCCGAGCGCGAGCCCCGCCGTGAACGCAGCTCCGGCCCTTCCTCGCTGGCGAGCGGCACGCACGGTGCCGACCATCGAGAGGCTTCAGGGCGACCACGCGCCGGCGAGGCCGACGAGCAGGCCCGTAAGGGCGAGGCCGACGGTCAGCACCGGATCTTCGTGTCGTAGTACATGACGCAGAAGACCTTCCGGCCGCCGTAGCAGTAGCCAGTCAGCGCGGCATCGCCGTTGATCCGGTTGCGGACGTAGCCGCAGCAGTCGACGAGCTTGCGGACGTGGCCGCCGCAGCAGCGGTACCACGCTCCGTCGATCTGGCCGCGAAAGCGAAACTCGCGTCCCGCCCGCGCGCACACTCGCGTCCGCGGCGCGGGCGGAAGCGGGTTGCCGTCCGGGTCGCGCAGCAGCGCTCCGCGTGCGTCGACCGGCCGGCCGAGCTTGTCCACCACGCGACCGAGGTCGTCGACGGGTCTCCCGTCGGAGGCGCGGAGCGGGAAGCCCTTCGCGTCGATCCGCGGCAGCCCGACCGGGTGCGGGCACGAGCCGGTCGTGTAGATGTGGCCGCAGAAGTGGTACGCCTCAGCCTTCTGCGCGCGCAGAGCGTCCAGCACGAAGCCGCCTCCCGCGAGGCCGAGGAGCAGCCGCCCGGTGCGCGCGAGGAAGCCTCGCCGGGAGCTCACGCCCGCGACGGTCTCGCTGAGCACGCTAAGCCCGCACCGGCCGCGTCGCGTGCGCCAGCAGGCTCTCGAGCTGGTAGAGCGAGTTGAACGTGCCCTTCGCGAGCACCTCGCCGTCGGGCGCGAGCACGACGCCGTAGGGGCTTCCGGGAACGGCGAGCGACGCCCAGGCGTCCGCGTCGGCCTCCTCGTCGAAACGCCGGAGCTCGACCTCCGGATCGTTCTCCAGCAGCCGCAGCGACGGCTCGAGCGCCGCGCACAGGTGACACCCGGGCGAGGTGAAGATCGCGAGAGCGAGCGGCGCTCGGCGCTCGAAGCGCTCGATCAGGCCCACCCGGCCGCCGAGCTCCGGCCCTTCGTGATCGAGCGAGAGCGCCGCCTGCGGCGCGACGGCGAGACGGAGCTCGCCGAGCTCTCGCGCGAGCGCAAGCACCGCTATCCCGAGCGCGACGAGACCGGCGAGCGCGAGGACCAAGCCCCCCGCGAGCCAGGCGTCACCGGAGGGGCGGTAGTCGGGCAGGATCGCGACCGCCGTGAAGCCCGCCGCAAGGAGTGCCGCCCGGCCGGCGGCCGGCC
>Ga0307319_10000473_pt1 | contig 12301 bp, 10 predicted proteins | sample ER_DNA_368_FD_194491 | JGI IMG/M metagenome (GOLD analysis project Ga0307319, IMG submission 194491) | Bulk soil microbial communities from the East River watershed near Crested Butte, Colorado, United States - ER_DNA_368 | ecosystem: Environmental > Terrestrial > Soil > Floodplain | place...
CAACATCACCGGCGCCGAGAAGATCAACCTGCTGGGGCTGTGTCTGGGCGGCACGCTGACGATGGCGACTCTTGCCTACCTCGACGCAGTCGGGATGGAGTTGATCAACTCAGCGACCTTCCTGAACACCTTGATCGATTTCAGCGAGCCGGGCCTGCTCGGCGTCTTCACCGACGAAGCCACCATCAGGCGGTTGGAAAAGACGATGAAGCGCACTGGCTTCCTGCCGAAGGAGGACATGCAGCGCTCCTTCAACCTGCTCCGGACCAACGACCTGATCTGGAATTACGCGGTGAGTAGCTGGCTGATGGGGGAGGAACCGCCGGCCTTCGACCTGCTCAGCTGGAACAACGACTCGACTCGGATGCCTGCCGAGATGCATACCTTCTATTTACGCAGCTGTTATGTGAACAACGAGCTTGCGCGTGGAGTGATGGAGCTCGCCGGGCAGCCGCTTGATCTGGCAAGAGTTGATCAGGATCTCTATTTCTTGTCTGCCGAGCAAGATCACATTGCGCCATGGCGCAGCTCGTACGCGGGCGCGCGGCTGCCCAGCGGACGCGTACGGTTCGTGCTCTCAAACTCCGGGCACATCGCAGGCATCGTGAACCCACCGAGTCCGAAGTCAATTCATCGTGTCCTGGAGGGTGACCAACCGCTGCCGGCGGATCCCGCCGATTGGCTGGCGGTGGCGACAACTCATCCCATGACCTGGTGGGAGGACTGGGCCCAGTGGATCGCGGCCCGAGCGGGCGCCATGCGGAAGCCGCCGCGGATGGGCAGTCGCAAGTATCGGCCGATCACCGACGCGCCGGGCACGTACGTGCTGGAACGCTGAGGTACACCGCTACATATCCATGCCGCCGTTGACGCCCCACACCTGACCGGTGATGTAGGACGACTCGTCCGCGGCAAGGAAACCCACGATGCGCGCGACCTCCTCAGGGCGGCCGAGGCGGCGCAGCGGAATCTGCATCTTGATCTTGTCGAGTACCTTCTCCGGCACGGCCGCGACCATCTCAGTCAAGGTGTAGCCGGGAGTGACGGTGTTCACGGTCACCCCGATGCTGTCCTCATCGAGCTTGCCGGATCGTTCGAGGAGGAAGGCGGCCTCGCGGGCCATCGTCTTGGTCAGCCCGAACAGGCCGGACTTGGAGGCCGCGTAGTTGGCCTGGCCGATGTTCCCGATCTCGCCAATGATGGAGCTGACGTTGATGATCCGGCCGCTGCCACGCTCGACCATGTGGCCCAGTACGGCCTGGGACAGGAAGAACGCTCCGGAGAGGTTCACGTCTAGGACCTTGTGCCAGTCATCGTCGGTCAGCTTCAGGACCGTCTTGTCGATGGTGATGCCGGCGTTGTTGATCAAGATGTCGAGCCGGCCGTGTTGTTCGAGAACTTCGTTGACGACGCGGCGGCAATCATCGGGAAAGGCCACATTGCCGCGATGGATGCTGACCGGCGCCGAGAATCGGGCGGCAAAGTCCTGCGCGAACTGGTTCGCACGCTCGACATTCCCGCTGAAGCCGGCCGCAATCGTGGCGCCTTGCGAGGCGAGGCTCTCCGATATGGCCTCGCCGATGCCCCGCGTACCACCGGTAACAAGCGCCACCCGCCCAGTGAGCGTGGATCCGACAGGCTGGCTCGCCGTGCGCTCCTCGGCAACGTTGGATGTAGCAGATTCGTCCATGGGTGCCTCCTCGCCTCGCTGCACGATTCGTTGGGCCTGGTCTGATCCTCGCGTATTGCCCGATTAAGGCACAACCTCAGGCGCCGGCTTTCGACCCGTCCCTCATCAGTACTCGAGGCCGGCGCGCCCATCTTCCGGACGATCCGCCGGGCGCTCACGGATTTACCGCGAATGGGGCACACTCGTCGCGTGACGAGCACAATCGAACAAGATCATCGTGCCGGTACGGGGGTCACGACAGATCTGTGGCGCACTGCGGTGATCTATCAGATCTATCCGCGCAGCTTTGCCGACGGCACCGGTGACGGGATTGGGGACCTCCCGGGCATCACTTCACGCGTGCCGTATTTGCAATCGCTTGGTGTGGACGCGGTGTGGCTCAGCCCGTTCTATCCGTCCGCGCTTGCCGATGGCGGCTATGACATCGATGATCACCGCGACGTCGATCCGCGGCTGGGCAGCTTGGACGACTTCGACGCGATGGTCTGCGCGCTCCATGCCGCCGACATCAAAGTGATTATCGACATCGTGCCTAATCACACGTCCAATCGGCATCGGTGGTTTCGGCAAGCTCTCGCCGCGCGCCCTGGGGCCCCCGAACGTGAGCGCTATATCTTCCGGGACGGTCATGGCCGAGGCGGCGAGCAACCGCCGAACGACTGGGAATCGCTCTTCGGCGGGTCGGCGTGGGCGCCGGCCGGCGATGGTCAGTGGTACTTCCACTGTTTTGCGGCCGAGCAGCCGGATCTCAACTGGGAGAACGAGGAGGTGCGGGCAGACTTCCGGCACACCATGCGCTTTTGGGCCGACCGCGGGGTCGACGGATTCCGGATCGACGTCGCCCACGGCCTCCGCAAGGACATGTCGGAGCCTTACCCGGCGTGGGGCGAGATCGCCGACATCATGCGGGCGGACGGCTCGCACCCACTCTGGGATCGCGACGACGTCCACGAGATCTATGCCGAGTGGCGGCGAATCTTTGATTCCTACGACCCGCCTCGTTACGCAGTCGGCGAGGCATCGGTACATCCGACACGACGAGCCCGGTACGCGTCAGCGGACAGTCTCGGGAATGCCTTCAACTTCGCGATGCAGGACGCGAATTGGCGTCCGGAGGACTATCGGCACGTCATCGACTCGGGCATCGCCGACATGATCAATTTTGGCTCGACGACCAGCTGGCTGCTCGGCTGCCACGACACGCCGCGGGTCGCGACCCGGTATGGGCTGCCACTGGAGGACGGGCGTCCGGCCCTACGAGTTGCGCAATCCTGGCTGTTGACCGACGGCGCGACGCCTCGGCTGGATCTGGCGCTGGGTGAGCGGCGGGCGCGGGCGGCGATCATGATCTTGCTGGCGTTGCCGGGCACGACGTACATCTACCAAGGCGATGAGCTCGGGCTGCAGGAGGTGGCAGATCTTCCCCCGGAGGTTCTGGAGGATCCGATGGCGACTCGCTCCACGACGGACAAGGGTCGCGACGGGTGTCGGGTGCCGCTGCCCTGGACACCGGCCGGGCCGTCGTACGGATTCGGCTCACACGTCGGGCACCTGCCGCAGCCGGATTGGTTCGGCGGTTATGCGGTGAGCGTTCAGGAAAGCGCTCCAGACTCGACGCTCAACCTCTACCGGCGGGCGCTCGCGCTCCGCGGCGATCTCTTCGCTGGCACCGACCTGGCCTGGGTCGCCTCGGAGCCGTCGGTGCTGCACTTCGAGCGGCCTGGCGGCGTTCGGTGTGTCACCAACTTCGGTGCCGAGCCGATCGCGCTGCCGGCCGGCGACGTGCTGCTGAGCAGCGTCCAGCTTGCGGACGGTCGGTTGCCCAGTGACGCGACTGCCTGGCTGCGGATGGGTTAACCAAGGGCCTGGTGCAAGCGCTTCTGGGCCTCGTTTGGGGGTGGCGGCGCTCGGCTAATATGGCCGGCATGCCACCCGCCTTGACCGATTTGCGCGGGTCGTCGTAGATCTTGAGCATCAGCAGATTGCACTCGGGGAGGCCGGAATGAGTGAAGCGGTAGTCCTGGTCGGCACCAAGAAGGGCCTGTTTGTCGGTCGCTCCGACGAAGAACGTCGGGAGTGGGACTGGTCGGATCCACAGTTTCTTATGGAGGCCATCTATGGAACCGGCATCGACACCAGAGGAGCAGCACCCAGAATTTTCGTCAGCGGTACGAGTGAGCACTGGGGCCCCGGCGTCTACTACTCAGACGACCGTGGCCTGACCTGGACCGAGACTCAAGGCGCCGCCGTACGCTTCCCGCAAGAATTCGGCAGCAGTGTCGAGCGGGTCTGGCAGATCCAGCCAGGCGGTCCCAACGATCCTGATGTGATCTATGCCGGCACGCAGCCCTCGGCGCTGTTTCGCTCAACCGATCGGGGCGAATCGTTCAGCCTCATCCGGTCGCTGTGGGATCACCCGCATCGCGAAGAGTGGGGAGCAGGTTACGGCGGCCAGGCGATCCACTCCGTACTTCCCGATCCGACCGATCCGGCACACGTGACAGTGGCAATGTCGACTGGCGGGGTCTACCGGACGTACGACCGAGGTGAGACGTGGGATCCCGCGAACGCTGGCATCCAGGTCGTTTTCGCGCCCGATGCATTTCCTGAGTTTGGGCAGTGCGTGCACAAGATCGCCGCGCATCCTGGTGCGCCGAACCGGATCTTTGCGCAGAACCACGGCGGGGTCTACCGCTCCGATAACGGTGGCGACCAGTGGACTTCGATCGCCGACGGCCTGCCAAGTGACTTCGGATTTCCGATCGTGGTGCATCCGCACAAGCCGGACACCGTATTCGCGTTCCCTCTGGTTGATGGGGGTGAACGTTTTCCGCCGGGTGGCAAGGCGCGGGTCTGGCGCACCGACAACGCAGGTGAGAGCTGGATGCCGTCCGAGTCTGGCCTACCGGATCATTTCTATGCAGCAGTCCTGCGCGACGCCATGACCGCCGACAACGCCGACGATATGGGTCTTTACGTTGGCGCCCGCGACGGCTCGGTCTTCTTGAGTACAGACGACGGCGCCAACTGGCGGCAGATCGCTGCGCACCTGCCCGACGTACTGTCCGTACGCGCCGCAGTGGGGTGAGTCTCGGCTAGCTGGGCTCAGGGGCTGGGCCAGTTGTGTCACGCACCCGCAACTCGACCTTGAGGTCCGCCGGCGGGTTCTTCTCCGAACCGTTCCCGTCCCCGGACACCGCCTTGATCATTGCGTGGGCTGCTCGTACACCTTGCTCATGGGCATGCTGGCTCACGGTAGTCAGGCCCCACCAGCGTGACATCGGGTGATCGTCGAAGGCTGCAATGGATACATCATCAGGACAGCGGAGTCCGGCGGCGCGGAGCACAGCCGTTGCCCCGAACGCCATCTCATCGGAGTGGCAGAAGATCGCTGTGGGAAGTGGCCGCCCGCCTGCGAGAAGTTGTTGCATCGCACGCTCACCGTCCTCAGCGTGGCAGTCGCCCGGTTGAATCACATCCCGGGTATCGATGTCGAACCCGGCTTCTCGCAGGGTGTCTCTGAGCCCGTCGGTCCGCTGGTCCCAAACGCGATAGTCGGGCTTGCCTGACATTCGTCCGTCAAAGATTGCGATATTGCGATGACCCAGCGAGAGCAGGTGCTCAGCGATCAGCCGGCCGCCCGCTCGGTTATCGATGAAGATCCCCGGCACACTGGTCAGCGGCGAGCCTGTGGCGCTGACCGGTACTCGAGCCGAGTCGGTGCTCTCCTCAGTTCGTTCGACTGAGATGGTGCCGGCGAACAGCAGCGCGTCACGGCCTCGACCTGCACCGAGTTCACGGAACAGCTTGCGGAACTGGGGAGAATCCACCTCTAGAAAATCGGAGTCGATATCGAGGTTGATGAGCTCCACTCGGAAACCGGCGGGACTGAGCATCTCGCTAGCGCCGGACGCGAACTCACTGAAGTACCACGAGCGCAGCGTCGGAAGAACAATGCCGACCGTCCTGGACTGCCCACTGGCGAGTGCCGTGGCCAGGTGGGACGCCGAGAAATCGAGCCGATCGGCCGTCTCGATGATCCGTTCCCGGGTCGATGGGCCGACTCCGGGGATGCCGCGCAGCGCGCGCGAGACTGTTCCTTTGTTCACGCCGGCTTCGCGCGCGACGTCAGCAATCGTCGTTCGACGAGCGGTTGCCGGCGGCCTCGTTGCTATCACCCAGCTGTGAGTTTCGGCGAGCACGACACAAACTATACGGCGGCCAAGCGTCCCGAGCAGTCCCCTTGTCCTGCCCCTGACCAGGGGGATCGAAGGATATTGACCCCTGCCTTCCGCTAAGTCTCGGGTCGAGGGAGAATGTCGCGGGGGTCTGGACGATAGATGCCTGGGGAGGGACCATGACTGCGGCGCTCGGCCGTTGGCGCGCCACGTACACGCCAGGGGAGTGGGTGGTGCTCTCCGGGCCGACCTCCTTGGTGATGCTCGAGCCGCCAACTCATGAATGGGCGCCGCTGATCAACACGTTGTGGGATGAAGTGGTGGCCTCCAGTTCGATTGTCGACCTCGCTGCCAGGCTGGCAAGTTTCAAGATTGATGCACTGCCCAGCTTCGGCGCCTTTTTCTGGACCGCTGATGGCATGCGCTCTCTAGTACGTGGGAACGTTTCGGTCATCGATCTCGCCACGGGGAAGGTGGTGGCAGACGGTGAAGGCATCCAGACCTGGAGTGAGGTCGGGCTTGCCGGTGTGTCCCACATCAGGGTCGACACTCCATACGACGATGACGTCACCCTTCTGGAGCTGCCCTTGATCGTCGGGGCCGTACGCGCCTCATCGGTGGTTCTCGACGCGTCAGAGCAAGCACAGATCAGCTCTCCTCAGGAGCAGCCGGTGTCAGCTCGTGCGCCGGACCACGGGTTGCCCACCGAGGCGCTTCCCGAGGTGGTCGCAGCTCCGTCTCCTCCCAAGCCCGCGCAGCAGCCTGCGCCTGAACCGGTTACGAGCGGGGTAGTAGCCGGGACCACGCCAACTGACCAGACGGCTGAACTGTCGGCCGAGGAGCTTGCAGCTCTGCAGAACGCCGACACCCAGCTGATGCCCTCACCATTTGATGAGCCCGAGCCAAGGGCTCAGCCTGAGGTCGCCGCGCCGCAACAACCGGTGGTTTCTGGTGCGCCGCATCCGATATCTGATTCTGCTGAACCCGCCGACGTTGCCGGACCTACCTCCGGATCCACGCCGGCTGAGAGTGCTCAAGATTCGGCGATCCTGGCCGTGCTATGCGAGCACGGACACATTAACCCGCCAAGTTCGAGCAGCTGTCGGGTATGTGGGAGCGCTCTGGCGAGCCAGGCACGGCAGTTTGTCCCAGGCCCGGTCCTCGCTGTGCTTCGTGCCTCCGACGGCTCCACCGCCGAGGTGGATCGACCGGTCCTGATCGGCCGGGCGCCATCTGGCAATCGGCCGGGCAGCCGGGCACCCCGGCTCATGACCGTTCCGAGCCCGAACCACGACATCAGCCGGACACACCTCGAGGTGGCTCCGGATGACTGGCAGATTGTTGTCACCGACCTGAACTCCACGAATGGAACGGTCCTGGTACGTCCTGGAGCGGTCGATCGCCAACAGCTCGCCCCGGGCGAGCCGATTCCCGTGCAATTGGGCAGTGTCATGGAGCTCGGTGATGGAGTGTCTGTATTGATTGACTTTCCGCAGTAGCGTCTCATCTGCGACACAGTCACCAACGACGAGGAGCAGTTTCATGGAATCGCCCGTGCAGGGTCGCCCGAATCGCGAGACAGGCCTGCCCCCCGGGGTGGAGGTTGGTCCGCTCGGCAAGCGTTTCGTCGCGTTTCTCATCAACTTGTCGGTCCCGGTCATCGTCACCATCGCGCTGATCTTCCTGCTGCCGAATACGACGGGTGCGTTCCGCGTGATACTTGCCCTGCTCGGCGCGGCCATCACGATCGGCTGGCTCGTCGTGATCTGGTACACGCTCGCCGTGCGGGCGGCGAGCCCGGGTTTACGGGCCATGAAGTTGCAGCTGGTCGGGTTCCTCGATGGCCGGCCGATCGGCCCGGCTCGGGTCTTGGTGCGAGCCTTGGTGTTCTGGGCGCTGTACGCCACCGGGATCGGCCTGGTGATCATGTTGATCATGATGCTGAGGCACCCGCGCAAGCAGGGCTGGCATGATCTCGCCGTCACCTCGGTAATGATCAAGGAGCGCCTCCTGGCACCACCCATACAGCCCGCCCGAGCCGCCACCGGCGCCCAGCAGGTCTCGCCGGCTCAGGTCGGCAATACGTCGCAGCCGCAGCCGAGCGGCGTACGCGCGGCCATGCCGCCGAGCTATGCACCCGGGGAGGGTTACGCACCTACGGGCAGCCCCGTGCCAGCAGGCCCGCTGACTCCGCCGCCTGGCATGGCGCCGGCGAGTTCCGGGGCTCCGTACGCCGCGGCTGTACCGCCGAGTGGGTCGGCATCGTATGGAGGCAACGCCTACGCCGCGCCGTATCCGGGCGCGCCGTACGCACCGCCGTCATACGGGTCATCGCCCGCGTCGCAAACCTCAGGCGGCGAACTCTATTCACCGGGGCAGCAGCAGGACTTGCCGGAGTACGCAACCTCAGCTGATGCTCTCTCGGATCAGACTGCTGGTGCGCCTCATTCTCCCTACGTGCAGGATTGGTCGATCTTGCTGGACGACGGGAGGCGGATCGCCCTCGAGGGCCTGGTGCTGCTGGGTCGCAACCCGCAACCGAAGGCCGGCGAGGAGGACGCTCAACTAATCAAGATCGCCGACGAGACGCGGACTGTCTCCAAGTCTCATCTGGCGGTCGGCGTCGACGCAAATGGGGTCTACGTCGTCGACCGCGGATCCACCAACGGATCGACGGTGTCCACGACCAACGGGATGTCGTCGCGATGCCGGGCCGGCGAGATGGTCAGGGTGGGCGACGGCGCGATCGTTTCCATTGGTGATCACTGGTTAGAGATCACGCGCGGCGGCTGACGGCTCGTCGCGATATCGTCCCGCCATGTTGCTGTCCGACCGAGACATCAAGGCCGAGGTCCATGCTGGGCGCATCGGGCTCGAACCGTACGCCGTCGACCTGGTGCAGCCGTCGAGCATTGATGTGCGCCTCGATCGGTACTTCCGCGTCTTCGAGAACCACCGCTATCCGCATATCGATCCCTCGGCCGATCAGTCTGAACTCACTCGGGCCGTCGAGCCGGTGGGCGATGAGCCATTCATCTTGCATCCGGGGGAGTTTGCGCTCGGCTCGATCTATGAGGTGGTGACGCTGCCGGATGACATCGCGGCGCGTGTCGAGGGCAAGTCATCGCTTGGCAGGCTCGGCCTGCTCACTCATGCCACCGCAGGCTTCATCGATCCCGGGTTTTCCGGGCACGTCACTCTCGAACTGTCCAATGTCGCGACGCTGCCGATCAAACTCTGGCCGGGCATGAGGATCGGCCAGCTGTGTTTCTTCCGCCTGAGCACCGCTGCCGAGCATCCGTACGGGTCGGCACAGTACGGCTCGCACTATCAAGGTCAGCGCGGCCCGACGCCGAGCCGCTCCCACCTGAACTTCCACCGCACCCAGATTTAGTTGGGCGGATTGTGCCGCGTACTGCTCCTCGATGTGGCGTTGCATTACTTCGCCGAGGATTTCTTGACGTTCGCGTTGCACTGCGTTGACGAATGACTGGATTCCGGCAACGCAGGCGATCGCAATCGCCCAGGGGGCGACTGAGGTGAGTGACTGACCGGCTTGGAGTGCATCGAGGAGTGCTTGTAGACCCTGTTGTCCGAGGAGCAGGAGCAGCACAATGCCGCCGCCCCCAACGATCTGCAGCAATGTCGAGACCACAAACTCACTGCGCCCTGCTGCCCACGCGATTCGCAGTGCCTGCAGGGTCAGTCGAGGAAGTGCCCGGACGCGCACCTTGCGGTCTTCAGATGCCTGGATGTCGTAGATCGTCACCGGGCCGGTGTCTTCATCCGCAGCTTCGGGACCAACAACGAAGTCGCCCATGCGCCAGGTCTGCCGAAAGAGCTGGCCACTGCCGAGGTTGGAAACGCACGTATCCGGGTGTCGAAACCTACGTTCACGTACCTTTCTCACGGTCTGCATGGGTTGCAACCTGTGCAGACCGTGAGGAAGGTACGTGAACGTAGGTTTCGTACTCGGTGACTACGCGCGGTGGATGGAGATGTCGCCGGAGGCCGTACGCGCCCGCAGCGTGAGGTACGACTCAGCAGGCTCCGGCTGGGTCGTCGACTCGAGACCGATCCGGATCTCGCCGGACACGGAGCTGAGGTCGAGCCAAGCGGGCAGGTTGTCGGCAACGCCGACCGTCAGGGAACCGGATGCCGAACGCATGTCCACCGATCCTGTCGTCGCAGACACGGCGATGTCACCCGAGCCCGAGTTGGCCTGGAGATTGGCACCTCTCAGGGACTTCACGACCACTTCGCCGGAAGCGGACTTTGCCGTGATCGGGCAGTTCACCTCGCCGACAGATACGTCGCCCGAGCCTGAATTGAGCCGGGCGCCATTGCCGTCAACCCGGGCAACCGAAATGTTGCCCGATCCCGTGCTGCAATCAAGATCAGTAGCGTTGCCCACAGTGATGTCGCCGGAACCGCTGATGATCTTGGACCGGCCGATGTCGGCACTGACCGAGATGTCGGCCGATCCTGTCTTGATGACAAAGGTCAGCCCGTCTGGTACGCCGAGGCGCAGCTGGGCCTCCGTACTCCACACGAAGTGGTGCGGCAGGCTGATCCGCAGCCAGTCGTGATCCTGGCGGATCTGCACCTGCTCGAGGAACCGATCGTCTGCGTCGATCCATGCTTCGACAAGATCTTGTCGAGAGCCGGGCTCCACGGTGATCGATCCGCCGCCCAAGTTGTCCACGACGACGTGCCGTACGCCCTCGTACGACTTCGTGATGCTCATCGCACCCACCCCTGGATGTTCCCGCGGGACCGCCGTTCTTCGCGCTCAGGCCTCTTGGGGCGGTCGCCAAACGGGCCGCCGGGCCCGAACGGACCCTCCGGCCCAAAGACGCCATGTGGTCCGAATGGGCCACTCTGGCCGAAGATCACGTTCGGTGACGGTGGCATCGGTGGACGTGGCGGCTGCGGCCACTCCGATCGTGAGCCGCTACGGTCGGCCATGGCATCCATGACTGCGCGAATGAGCCACGCATTGGTGGAGATTCCCTCGGTCGAGGCCATCTCATCGACGCGTGCCTTGACCGACTGCGGGAGCCGGAGTGTGATGCGCGCTACCGGCTCGTCGTCAGGTTCGCTGGTCTGGGGCTCGCCAGCGGGCTCGGGGTCTGGTTCGGCGTCGGGAAGCAGCAAGATCGGTTCGGCCTCCGCAGTCTGAATCGAGACGACGAACTCCGGGTCCTGGCCGACCATGCGCAACTCGACAGAAGACGGAGCCATCTCCGCGCTCAAGCTGCCTGCGGCGTCGGACAACGCCTGGATCAAAGCCAGCCGAGTCGAAGACTCTATTGCCGTGCCAAGACGCTCTGCGACGTGTTGGGTCTGTTCGTCAGCCAGTGAGGACGCATTCACGACCCCTAATCGGACCGACGCAATGTAGGGTGAAAGATCCATGACACCACTATGACGTCATCCTGACGTCAAATCAATGGCGACTAGACGTCAGATAGACAGCACTGCTCATCGGCACACCGGAGGGCAAATCACGCGCCGCGCTTGACCCCCTCGAGAAGAAGCTGCGCGACATCGAGGACTTCGGTGGTCTCTGGCGCGGATCCATCGGCCTGCTTCGCGGTCAAACCGTCGGTGAGCATGATCCGGCAGAACGGGCATCCGGTCGCAATCGCATCATGGCCGTTGCTTCCCGCAGTGGCGAGCGTTCCTAACGCCTCCTCGGTGCGGTTCTCGTTGATCCGAGTGCCGAGCCGCTCCTCCATCCACATCCGCGCGCCGCCAGCGCCACAGCAGAATGATCGCTCACGGTTCCGCGGCATCTCGGCGACCGTGGCACCAGGCAGCGAAGCAAGCAAATCGCGCGGCGGATCGTAGATCTCGTTATGCCGGCCCAGATAGCACGCGTCGTGGTAGGTGATGGTCCGGCCGGCAACCGAGCCCTCGGGCGGCGCAACCGGCGTCAGCTGACCGTCGCGTACCAGACGGTTGAGCAGCTGGGTGTGGTGCACCACTTCGCAGCTGAAACCAAGCTGGGGATATTCGTTCTTCAGGGCGTTCAAACAGTGCGCGCACGTGGTGATGATCTTGGTCGCCTTCGCTTCCTGCAGGGTCTCTGCATTCTCCATGGCCAGCTGCTGAAAGACGAACTCATTCCCGGCGCGCCTGGCCGGGTCACCAGTGCAGGTCTCGGCATTCCCGAGCACTGCGTAGCTGACGCCGGCAATGTGCAGCAGCTCGGCAACTGCGCGGGTGGTCTTCTTGGCCCGATCCTCGAACGCCCCGGCGCAGCCGACCCAGAACAGGTAGTCCACCTGACTGAGGTCCTCGACGTCCTCACCCACAACTGGCACGGGAAACGGCAAATCCTTGGCCCAATCCATTCGTCCCCGTGGACTCATGCCCCACGGATTCCCCTTGTTCTCCAGGCCTTTGAAGAGCCCGTTGAGCTCGGTGG
>Ga0307319_10000476_pt1 | contig 12292 bp, 11 predicted proteins | sample ER_DNA_368_FD_194491 | JGI IMG/M metagenome (GOLD analysis project Ga0307319, IMG submission 194491) | Bulk soil microbial communities from the East River watershed near Crested Butte, Colorado, United States - ER_DNA_368 | ecosystem: Environmental > Terrestrial > Soil > Floodplain | place...
GCATTGGTCCGTTTGCGCGCAGTTGTCCAAGCAATCGCGGACCGTTGTTCACGGCGGAGCGCGCGATCACCAGGAGAAAGCGCGCCAGGCTCGGTAGTTCTCCATCCGGACCACGGCCGCCATCCCGCTGCCCGACACGAGGCGCACCCGTGGTCGAGGAACGAGTGCGTCGAGAGGCGCGAGGTTGCCGTTGGTGCCCTCCGCCGCATACACGGAGGCGTGGCCGCCGAGCAGGACGAGCACCGTCGCCCCGGCGATGCTCAGCGGCCGCCCGTCCGAGAGGTCGACGATCCGGACCGCCGAGCGCATCCGGCTGGCCACGGTGAAGACGTTGAGGATGCTCACCGGCCCGTGCGAGAGCCGAGCGTGGGCTTCCGCCGCCCCGTCGAAGGCGATCGGCTCGAACGGGACCAGCTCGTGCTCGGTTCCGGCCACGTCGAGGACCATTCCGTCGCCGTGGATCAGGGTGGTCGACCGCTGCACACCGGGGAAAGCCCCGAAGTCCGCGTCCGCGTGGATGTCCGAGACGCTGAGCCGCCACACGAAGTGCGGCCCCCTCACCCCCAGCAGGCGCCGGGCGATCTCGCGGGTGGCGCCCTGGCCGTTCTTCCACGGCGTGGGCTCCCGGTCGCCGGATCGCACGATGCCGATCGAGTGAGGGGTGACGGCCATCAGGTGACAGTCGACAGGCGTCGGGCGAGCGGCACGCCTGCACGATACGCAAGATGCCGGTGCGACGGTGCGTCCACAACGGTCACCCCGCCCCGAGCTCCCACGGCGATCCTCCCGATATCGTTCCGAGCCAATGATGCTGCCGCACCTCGTGTCGCGGCCCACAGCGCCTCCTGCGGAGTGAGACGCAGCTCGCGTACCGCGAGGGCGATAACGAAGGGCATCGAGGACGTGTAGGACGTGCCCGGGTTGCAGTCCGTGGCCAGGGCAACGGTGACGCCGGCGTCCAGGAGCGCCCGCGCGTCCGGATAGGGATGGCGCGTCGAGAACTCGACCCCGGGCAGCAGCGTGGCAACGGTGGTCCCGGCGGCCAGCGCGTCGACGTCCTGCCCGGTGAGGTACGTGCAGTGGTCCACGCTCGCGGCGCCGAGCTCGACAGCCAGCCGCACACCGGGACCCGGGCCGAGCTGGTTGCCGTGGACCCGTAGCCCGAGCCCGGCGTCCCGCCCGGCGAGCAGGATGGTTCGCCCCTCGTCCGCGGTGAACGCATACGGGCTGTGCGGTTCGCAGAAGACGTCGATCCAGCGCGCGTATGCGCGGGCCTCGGTGAGCATCGGGCCGGTCACCAGATCTACGTAGTCGCCTCTGCGGGAACGGTACTCGGGCGGAACGACGTGACCGCCGAGGAAGGTCACCTCGTCGGTCACCTCCCGAGCCAGGCGGAGGAGCCGCGTCTCAGAGGCGAGGTCGAGGCCGTAGCCGGACTTGACCTCCACCACTCCGGTGCCTTGGGCGCGCATCTCCTCGAGGCGGCCCCGGAGGAGATCGCGCAGCTCGTCGTCGGGCGCGTCTCGGGTGGCTTGGACGGTGCTGGTGATGCCGCCACCGTCGTAGGCGACGCCGCTCATCCGGGCGGCGAACTCGGCACTGCGGTCGCCGGCGAAGACGAGGTGGGTGTGGCTGTCGACGAAGGCCGGGATGACCGCTCGGCCGTCGACGTCGACGCGCCGGTCGGCGTCGGGGACACCCGAGCGGCCGACCCAGAGGACCTGGTCATCGGCGCCCATGACCAGGGCGGCGTCGTGGAGGGTGCCGAGCGCGTCCTCGGCGTCCGGGTGCTCCGGGTCCATCGTGGTGAGCTCGCCGATGCCGGTGACGAGGGTGGTGGTCACCTCTCCACTCGCAGCGCGTCGAAGGCGTCCCGGAACAGCGGGGCGACTGAACCGAGCCGCTGGTGCTCGCCGCGGTCCACGACGACCCGGCCGCCCACGACCACCGTCGCGACATCCGCGGCGGTCGCGCTGTAGACGATCTGCCCGGAGCGGCTGCCGACCGTACGGATCGTGTCGTCGCGGACGACGACGAAGTCGGCGAGCGCCCCCTCGGCGATCTCGCCGCCGCCGAACCAGCCGAGGCTCCGGTAGCCGTTGGCCGACGCGACGCGCACCAGCTCGTCCGGTCGGAACCGACCGCGCTCGTTGGTCGTCAGCCGCTCGTTCATCTCCAGGCCGCGGAGCTCCTCGAACGGGTCGACGACGGCGTTCTGGTCGGACCCGAGACTGAGGCCGATGCCGTCGGCGAGATCGCGTTCCGTGGTCGGGCAGAACGCCGCCTGGGCGTCGGCGTCGCCGAGCATCTTCACGTCCTCGGCGCTGAGGTGCGTCGCATGGACGGCGGTGACGTCCGGCCGCAGCACCCCGGTGTCGGCGAGCAGCCTGGTGGGCGAGCAGCCATAGAACATCTCGCAGGCGATGTTCTCCGCGGGCTGCTCGGACAGGTGGACGTGCAGGGGGACGCCGTCGAGCCAGGCGCCGACCTCCTCCAGCGACGGCTTGGGGACGGCCCGGACCGAGTGGATCGCCGCGCCGATGCGGGCGGCGGACGGGTCCGGGGGTGTGCGGGCGGCCATCCGGTCGAGCCACCCACCGACGGAACCGTCGCTGAACCTCTGCTGCGTGGCGTCCGGCGCTGTGTGCCCCTCGCCGGTCAGACCGCCGGCGAGGTAGCACGTGTCGAGGAGCGTGATCCGCAGCCCGGCCTCGGCGGCCGCCGCGACGAGGGCGTCGCCCATGGCGTTGGGGTTGGCGTAGTGCCGGCCGGAGGGGTCGTGGTGCAGGTAGTGGAACTCGCCGACGACGGTCACGCCGGCGAGGACCATCTCGGCGAAGGTCGCCCGCGCGAGGGCGAAGTAGGTGTCCGGGTCTAGCCGCTGGGTGACCGCATACATCTGGTCGCGCCACGTCCAGAAGTTGCCGCCGCCGCCGTGGGTCCGCCCCCGGAGCGCGCGGTGGAACGCGTGGCTGTGCGTGTTCGCCAGTCCCGGCAGGACGACGCCGGGCAGCCGGACGTCGTCGTGCTGGGCGTGCACGTGGGCCCGCACCCGTCCGAAGCGGCCGTCGTGCACCGGAAACCGCACCGACGAAGCCGGACCGGTCGGCAGCCAGGCGTGCTCGGCCCAGTACGTCGTCATGCTGAGGCCCGGGTGAGGTCGGCCAGGACCGCGGTCAGGGCGGCGACGCCGGCGTGGCAATCGGCGCGGTCGGCGTGCTCCAGCGGAGAGTGCGACACGCCACTGGGGTTACGAACGAACAGCATCGCTGACGAAATCCCATGTGAGGCAAGGATTCCCGCGTCGTGACCCGCCCCGGTCCCGAGGACCGCCGTCTGGGGCCCAAGGAGAGTACCGAGGCGGCTGACCAGTTGTGGGTCGAACCGCGTCGTCGCCGTCCACGACTCCTCGGTGAGGGTTGCGCCGTGCGGCCGGGAGGCCCCTTCGACGTCGGCGACGACGCGGCGCACGGCCGCCTCGTCGGCGCCCCGGGCGTCCATCCAGGCCGTGACGTGGCTGGCGATCGCGTTGACTCCGTTGGGTTCGACGCGCACCTTGCCGATCGTCGCCACGCACCGGTGCCGCGTCGCGGCGGCCCGCGCGGCGAGGACCAGCGCGGCCGATTTCAGGACGGCGTCGTCGCGGTCCGCCAAGCTAGTGGTGCCGGCGTGGTTGGCGGTACCGGGCACGTCGATGCGCCACCGGCCGTGCGGCCAGATGTCGCTGCCCACGCCCACGGCAGAACGGCTCTGGTCGTATGCATCCGCGTCCGCCAGGGCGCGCCCCTGCTCGACGTGCAGCTCGACGAAGGTGCTGACGCGACGCAGCGTCTCCTGGTCAGGGCCGACGCCCGAGGGGTCGCGACCCGCGCGCTGCATCGCCTCAGCCATGGTGGTGCCGTCGACGTCGGTCAGTGCGAGGGCGCGCTCGGGCTCGAGTGTCCCGGTGACGATCCGGGAGCCGGCGCAGGCGATGCCGAATCGGGCGCCCTCCTCGTCACCGAAGCACACCACCGCCAGCGGTCGACCAGGATTGATGCCACTGGCGCGCAACGCATCGATCGCGGCGAGCGCCGAGACCACTCCCAGCGGGCCGTCGAACGCACCGCCGTCGGGAACGGAGTCGAGGTGCGAACCGACGGCCACGCCGCCGGTCGACCCGTCCGCGCGCACCGCGTCGGGGTCGCCCCACCACGCCCACTGGTTGCCGGCCCGGTCCTCGACCAGATCCAGGCCGCGAAGGGCGCACTGCCCCGCGAACCACTCCCGCAGCGTGTGGTCCTCGCGCGTCCAGGCATACCGACGGTAGCCGCCGGTCGTGTGCTCCAGTCCGACCGGTTCGAGCTCGGCCCACATCGCGTCGAAGGACCGGAGCGCCGCGACCGGCATACGGGACTGTGGGGCGTCCACGGCGGCGCTCACCGGACCAACCTAGGCTGTGCGCCGTGGAGACGCCCCGAGAACGGGACTCGGAACAGCGCGGGGAACAGCGCGCGCTGGCGGCCGTCTACGACGCCGCCATCCCCGTTACGGTGACCAGGCACGGGCCGGTCCGCAGCCTGGAGGAAGCGGCGGCGGCCCGGGGTGTCCAGCCCGGCGACATCGTCAAGACGCTGGTGGTGCGGCGCGGGGACGACGACTTCTGGTTCGTGCTGGTCCCGGGCGACCGCCAGTTCTCGTGGCCGAAGCTGCGCGCCCTGCTCGGGACCAACCGTCTCTCGATGCCCGACGCCGCCGTCGCCCAGGAGGTGACCGGCTACGAGCGCGGGACGATCACCCCGTTCGGGTCGACGCACGCCTGGCCGGTGGTGGCCGACGCCACCGTGGCCGGACGGACCGTCTCGATGGGCGGCGGCGCTCACGGTGTCGCCCTGACGGTGAGTGGCGACGACGTGATCCGGGTGTTCGACGCGCAGGTGGCGGACATCAGCGATTGAACACCCCACGAAGTTCTCCGCTTCGCTCCAATACTTCGCGGGGGCCCCGACTTGAACACCCCACGAAGTTCTCCGCTTCGCTCCGATACTTCGCGGGGACCCCGACTTGATCACCCCGCGTCCTCGCGCATCGGCACCCGCACCCCGCGCTCCTCGGCGACCTGTTCGGCCAGGTCGTACCCCGCGTCGACGTGGCGGATGACGCCCATGCCGGGGTCGTTGGTGAGGACGCGTTCGAGCTTCTGCGCGGCGAGTGGCGTTCCGTCGGCGACCGACACCTGCCCGGCGTGGATCGAGCGGCCGATGCCCACGCCACCGCCGTGGTGGATCGACACCCAGGAGGCGCCGGACGCCGTGTTGACCAGGGCGTTGAGCAGGGGCCAGTCGGCGATGGCGTCGGAGCCGTCGAGCATCGACTCGGTCTCGCGATAGGGACTCGCGACCGAGCCGCAGTCGAGGTGGTCGCGACCGATGACGATGGGCGCGCTGACCGCACCGCTCGCGACGAGGTCGTTGAACGCCAGCCCGGCCTTGTCTCTCTCGCCGTAGCCCAGCCAGCAGATACGCGCCGGCAGACCCTGGAACGCGATCTTCTCCCGGGCACCGCGCATCCACTTCTGGAGCCGGTCGTTGTCGCGAAACAGGTCCATCACCGCGCGGTCGGTGGCGTCGAGGTCCTTCGGGTCGCCGGACAACGCCACCCAGCGGAAGGGGCCCTTGCCCTCGCAGAACAGCGGCCGGATGTAGGCCGGGACGAAGCCGGGAAAGTCGAACGCGCGGTCGAAGCCGCCCTTGCGCGCCTCGTCACGGATGGAGTTGCCGTAGTCGAAGACCTCGGCACCCGTGTCCTGGAAGCCGACCATCGCCTCGACGTGTCGCGCCATCGACTCGCGCGCCCGGTCGGTGAACTCCTCCGGCTTGCGTTCGGCGTAGTCGTGCCAGTCGGCCACGTCGATGCCGAGCGGCAGGTACGACAGCGGGTCGTGCGCGGAGGTCTGGTCGGTGACGATGTCGATCTCCACCCCACGGCGGAGCAGCTCGGGAAACACCTCCGCGGCGTTCCCGACGACGCCGACGCTGTAGGCGCGCCGGTTCGCCTTTGCTTCCAGCGCAAGAGAAACGGCGGCGTCCAGGTCGTCGGCCACCCTGTCGAGGTAGCGGTGCTCGACCCGGCGGTCGAGGCGAGTGCGATCGACGTCGACCACGAGGCATACCCCCTCGTTGAGGGTGACCGCGAGCGGCTGGGCGCCCCCCATGCCGCCGCAGCCGCCGGTGAGGGTGAGCGTCCCGGCGAGCGTGCCACCAAACCGTTTCTCAGCCACCGCGGCGAAGGTCTCGTAGGTGCCCTGGACGATGCCCTGGGTCCCGATGTAGATCCAGGAGCCGGCCGTCATCTGGCCGTACATCGTCAGGCCCAGGTGCTCGAGGCGGCGGAACTCCGGCCAGGTCGCCCAGTCGGGCACGAGGTTGGAGTTGGCGAGGAGGACTCGAGGCGCCCACTCGTGGGTCCGCATGACGCCGACCGGCCGGCCGGACTGCACGAGCATCGTCTCGTCGGCGCCCAGGGTCGTCAGGGTCCGGACCATGGCGTCGAAGGAACGCCAGTCGCGGGCCGCCCGGCCGGTTCCGCCGTAGACGACGAGGTCGTCCGGGCGCTCGGCCACCTCGGGGTCGAGGTTGTTCATGAGCATCCGCAGCGGGGCCTCGGCGGCCCACGAGCGGGCGGTGAGCGTAGTGCCGCGTGGGGCGCGAACGGGACGGGCGCCATCCATGGCAGGTCTCCTTCGGGTGTGCGGTCGGCTAGGCGAGGGGGCCGGTGACAGTTTCGGCGGCGCGGACGACGTCTCCGGCGGCGACGAGGTCGGCGGCCGCCTCGATCTCGGGGGCGAGGAACCGGTCCGGGCCCGGCCCGGGGACGGTGCGGCGCAGCACGTCGATCACCGCGGCGGCCGCCGGTCCGGGCCGCAGTGGCGCCCGCAGCTCGAGACCGCGCGCCGCGGTGATCAGCTCGATCGCCAGCACCCGGGTCAGGGCGTCGACGGCGCGCCGAAGCTTGCGCGCCGCCGACCAGCCCATCGACACGTGGTCCTCCTGCATCGCGCTGCTCGGGATCGAGTCGACGCTGGCCGGTGCCGCGAGCCGCTTGAGCTCCGAGACGAGCGCCGCCTGGGTGTACTGCGCGATCATGTGCCCCGAGTCCACGCCCGGGTTGTCGGCGAGGAACGGCGGCAGGCCGTTGTTCCGCGCCGGGTCGAGGAACCGGTCGGTCCGGCGCTCGGCCATGCTGGCCAGGTCCGCGGCGACGATGGCCAGGAAGTCGAGGACGTACGCGACCGGGGCACCGTGGAAGTTGCCGTTCGACTCGACGCGTCCGTCCACCGTCACGACCGGGTTGTCGACCGCCGCGGCCAGCTCCCAGCCCGCCACGCGCGCGGCGTGGTCGAGCGTGTCGCGCGCTCCGCCGGCGACCTGCGGCGCACACCGCAACGAGTACGCGTCCTGGACTCGGGTGCACTCCTCAGTCCGGTGCGACTCGCGGATTTCACTGTCCCGCATAAGAACACGCAGGTTGCCCGCCGACCTGGCCTGCCCGGGATGGGGTCGCAGTGCGTGGAGGTCGGCCGCGAAGACGTCGTCGGTGCCGAGCAGCCCCTCCACGCTCATCGCCGCGGTGATGTCCGCCGTCGTCGCGAGCCGGCGCAGGTCGGTGATGGCGAAAACGAGCATCCCGAGCATCCCGTCGGTGCCGTTGATGAGGGCCAGCCCCTCCTTCTCCGCCAGCGTGACCGGCGAGATCCCGTTCTCCCTCAGCGCGGACGCCGCCGACACCAGCGACCCGTCCCGCAGGCGTACCGGCCCTTCTCCCATCGCCGCCAGCGCGCAGTGGGCGAGTGGCGCAAGGTCACCGGAACAACCCAGTGATCCGTACTCGTGGACCACCGGGGCGATCCCGGCGTTGAGCATCGCCGCATACGTGAGTGCTGTCTCGTCGCGGACCCCGGTCCGCCCCGTCGCCAGCGTTGCGAGCCGCAGCAGCATGAGCGCTCGGACCACCTCCCGCTCGACCTCCGGACCCGAACCGGCCGCATGCGAGCGAACCAGGCTGCGTTGCAGCTGGGCGCGTTGGTCGGCAGGGATGTGGGTGGTCGCGAGAGCCCCGAAGCCGGTGGACACCCCGTAGTGCGGCGCCGGGTCACTCGCCAGCTCATCGATCACCCCGCGACTCGCGCGGACTCGCTCGAGCGCCGCCTCCGCCAGCAGCACCGGCGCCTCGAAACGCGCCACGGCCATGACGTCCTCGAAGGTGAGCGGGCCGGCTCCTACGGTCACCGTCGAGGGATCCACCTCGGCCGGCGCCGGCGCCGTATGCGTCTGCGTCATGCCGTCCATTGCAGCGCCCGCCATCGCTTCCGGCACCGTCCGCTGGCTCGATTGTGTCTCGTATGCGAGACAGAGCACACTGACGCGCGTGCGGGTCGTCATCACCACGGCGGGGTCCCGGGGCGACGTCGCGCCCTACACCGGTCTCGCTCGCCGGCTGAACGAAGCCGGTCACACGGCGGTCATCGCCACCCACGAGCCGTTCCGGGCGTTCGTCGAAGCGCACGGCATCGAGTTCGCCGGCCTGGCGGCTGATCCTCGGCAGCTGCTGGCCAGTGACCAGGGACGGCGCTGGCAACGCAGCGCGTCCGGTCCGGTGGGCGCCGTGCGAATGGTGGGCCTCATGCGCCCGTACGCCCGCGAGATGGCCGACCGCGCGGTCGCCGCGACCGAGGGCGCCGACGTCATCCTCTGCTCGAGCCTGACCTCGCCGAACTACCACGTCGGGCAGGCCCGCGGCATTCCGACCATGGGTGCGTACCTGCAGCCCATGGAACCGACCCGGGAGTTCTCGAGCCTGCTGACCGGCGGCCGGCGTCGCTACGGGGGGTGGGGAAACCGGGCCAGTGCCAGCCTGGCCGGAGCGATGCTGGGCCTGCCGTTCATGGGCGAGGTCAACCGAATCCGCCAACAGCTCGGCCTCCCGCCCACCACGTACCGCGCCCTGCGCCGGGAGCTCGCCGAGCGGCGGTGGCCGATCCTGCACGGGTGGAGCCGGCACGTGCTCCCCCGGCCGGCCGACTGGCGACCGGGTCTGGACGTCGTCGGCTACTGGTGGCCGGACGCCGACCAGAGCTGGACCCCACCACCAGAGCTGGTCGACTTCCTCGACGCCGGTGACCCGCCCGTGCTCATCGGCTTCGGCAGCATGGCCGCGGGCACGGGCGACGCCGAGCGATTGGCCGGCATCGCGGTCGAGGCCCTTCGGAGGGTCGGCGTCCGCGGCATCGTCCAGGCCGGCTGGTCCGGCCTCACCGCCACCGGCGACGACGTCCTCGCGATCGGTGAGGCTCCGCACGAGTGGCTGCTCCCCAGAACCGCCGCCGTCGTGCACCACGCCGGAGCGGGCACGACCGGCGCCGCGGCGCGGGCCGGCATACCGGCCGTACCGGTACCCGTCCTCGCCGACCAGCCGTTCTGGGCTGACCGCCTCCGCCAGCTCGGGCTGGCGTCGGAGCCGATCCCGTTCCGGCGGCTGACCGCTGACCGCCTCGCCTTCGCCCTGCGCCAGGTCCTCATGGTGCCCTCCTACCGCGCCCGAGTTGAGGCTCTGGCCGGCCGGCTGGCCGAGGAGGACGGCGCCGGAGCCGTCGTCGACGCGGTCGCCCGGCTTTCCGAGAACCGGTGAGCAACGCACCGGCGGCCGCTCAGGCGCTGGAGGTCCTCGCTCTCCTCTCGCGGCACAGCGAACCTCTGCCCGCCGCGACCATCGCCCAGCGGCTGGGCCTGCCCCGCTCCTCGACCTACCACCTGCTGGCCGTCCTCCAGGACCAGGGGTACGTCGTCCACCTTCCCGAGGAGCGCCGCTACGGGCTCGGTGTCGCCGCCTTCGAGCTGGGCTCGGCCTACTCCCGGCAGGCTCCGCTCCAGCGCCTGGCGCGGCCCATCCTCACGCGGCTGGTCGACGACACCCGGCACAACGCCCACTTCGCCGTGCTCCACGGCAGCGACGTCCTCTACCTCGTCGAGGAACGCGCGCCTCGGCGGCCGTCACTGGTCAGCGACGTCGGCGTGCGGCTGCCCGCGCCGCTTACGGCGAGCGGCTTGGCCATGCTGGCCGCCCTTCCGGCGGCGCAGGTCCGCGCGCTGTACCCGTCCCGGGCCTCCTTCGTCCTCCGGCACGGGAACGGCCCCAGCTCCTCGACACAGCTGCGGTCAGTGCTCACCGCGGTCCGAGCCAGGGGGTATGCGGTCGAGCACGGCACGGTGACCCCGGGCCTGGGCTCGGTGGCCGTCGCGGCGCTCGATCACGCGGGGTACCCCGCGGCGGCGTTCGCCATCACCTACGAGGAGCGCCTGGTCGGCGCGGCCGAGGAAGCTGCGCTGGCGGAGGCGGTCACCCTCGCCGCACACACGTTGTCGCGCCGGATCGGCGGCACGAGGATGAGGGCGTGAGGAGGAGGGCGTGACCACAGACACGACGGAGCTCTTGGCCGAGCTCGAGCGCTACTACGACACCGCCCCGCGCGCGATGTGCGACACCGAGGAGGTCGGTCCGTTCACCGTCTTCGTCCGCCGAGGCAACGGATTTCCGTACTACGCGCGCCCGCGACTCGGCCTTGCGGCGGCGGAGATCACGGCGGACGACGTCACGACGGTCCTCTCGAGACAGCGCGAGCTGGACGTCCCGAGGGCCGTCGAATGGGTCCACGAGACCACGCCGTCCCTCCTCGCGGCCGCCCGCCCAGCGGGGATGACCGTCGAGGAGTGCCCGTTGCTCGTCCTCGCCGCGGAACCTCCGGAGCCGGACCCTGAGGCCGGCGTGCGCATCGTCGCGGTGGACGACCCTGACCTGAAGCTGGTGTCGGCCGCGGTCAACGTGAGCTTCGCGCACGCCGGCACTGCCGTTGGCGAGGCCTCGACCGCCGAACGAGACGAGGAGGCCGCCCTCAGCTCGACCCACGCCGAGCGGATCACGGCGCTCATGACCGCCGGCCTGAGCGTCCTGGCCGGGGCGTTCGACCGGGAGGCCGGAGCGGTCGGCGGGGGCAGCCACAACCCCCGCGGGGAGGTCACAGAGATCGTCGGGGTGGCCGTCCTTCCGGCCTTTCGCCGGCGTGGGCTGGCGGCCGCGATCACCGCGCAGCTCGCTCGTCACGCGCGCGACCACGGCGTCTGGACCGTGTTCTGCTCGGCCCAGGACGACGCCGTCGCCCGGGTCTACGAGTCGGTGGGGTTCCACCGGGTCGGGACCGCGTGCATCGCCGAGGCCAGCTGACCCGTGTCCTCCGGCGACGTCGACGCGACCGCGCTCGTCCTCTGTGGGGGCAAATCGCGCCGGCTCGGCCTCGACAAGACCGAGGCGACGCTGGGTGGGACGAGCGTCCTCGCTCATCTCCTGGGCGCGCTTCCCGCGTCGTGGACCGTCGTGGCCGTCGGTCCCGAGCGAGCGACGGGCCGCGACGTTCGGTGGACCCGTGAGATGCCGGCCGGCGGCGGTCCAGTGGCCGCGGTGGCTGCCGGACTGCCATTAGTGCCAACCGATCTCGTCGTGGTGCTGGCGGGCGACATGCCGTTCGCGGCGCCCTCGGCGATCCGGCTCGTCACGGTTCTGGACGGCGACGCGACGATCGACGCGGTGGTCGCCCGGGACCCGAGCGGACGAACCAACCCGCTCCTCGCCGCATACCGGACCGATGCGGTGCGCGCCGCGCTGCCGCTGCCGCCCGACGGACAGCCCGCTCGCTCGTTGCTGGCGGTCGCGCACGCGACGCTCGTCGTGCCCGAGGAGGACGCCCTCGACGTCGACACCCCGGAGGCGCTTGAGGCCGCCCGCCATAGGCTCGCGATGTGAAGGCCGTCACGATCCCGGAACCCGGTGGACCCGACGCTCTCGTCCTCGACGATGTGCCCGAGCCGATGCCCGGTCCAGGGGAGGTCGTCGTCGACGTCGTGGCCGCCGGAGTGAACCGGGCCGACGTCATGCAGCGTCAAGGGCACTACAACCCACCGCCGGGCTCGTCCGCATACCCCGGGCTCGAGGTGAGCGGTCGCATCGGCCGGCTCGGCGACGGGGTCGAGGGCTGGTCGGTCGGGGACGAGGTCTGTGCGCTGCTCACCGGCGGCGGCTACGCGGAGAAGGTGACCGTGCCGGTGGGCCAGCTGATGCCGATCCCGTCCGGCGTGAGCCTCGAGGACGCCGCCGGGCTGCCGGAGGTCACCTGCACGGTGTGGTCCAACGTGTTCATGACCGCCAACCTCCAGCCCGGCGAAGTGCTGCTCGTGCACGGCGGCGGCTCCGGCATCGGGACGAT
>Ga0307319_10000478_pt1 | contig 12273 bp, 10 predicted proteins | sample ER_DNA_368_FD_194491 | JGI IMG/M metagenome (GOLD analysis project Ga0307319, IMG submission 194491) | Bulk soil microbial communities from the East River watershed near Crested Butte, Colorado, United States - ER_DNA_368 | ecosystem: Environmental > Terrestrial > Soil > Floodplain | place...
AAGCAGCAATCAAGGGTGGACGCGGCCGTGTTGTCGGCTTTGTCACGCTGGCGTAACGCGGTTTCGCGCCACTGTCCTGCCCTAGTGGTCTCCTGGACCCCCTAGGCAGGACGGTGCCTAATGCGGCGGCCCGATTCGTCTCCCCGACGGGCTGGTGTTACAGCGCCGCGACAGGAGTGACAGATCCGGCAGACCCCCGGCCCTGGTGCTGTAGTTAGAGACGCCGCCCCGGCGCAGGGCGGCTTCGCGCAGCGCAATAACGGCGCGTCGCGCACCAACCCGCATCAACCCACTAGGAGTACGGCGCCCGGGCGGGCGACCAGAACACGACGATCTTCAGATCCTCTTCGATCGAGTGGAACTTGTGCTCCACGCCCGCCGCCACGTAGACGATCGAGCCGGCCTGCACCGAGCGGTCCTCACCCGACACGCGAATCCGGCCGCGCCCCGAGGCCACGTAGTAGACCTCGTCCTCGGTGTGCGGCTGCTGCGGGTCATCGCCACCCGCGGGCCAGAAGGCGATCGTCATCGACAGCTTGCCGCTGGCGGCGCGGAAGAACTCGGCATAGTCGTGGTCCGATGTGTCGAGGCGCGCGAAGACCTCATCCACCTCGAACGCGTCCATGGCTACTCGCGCGGCGTGAGGTAGGCGCCGGACAGGCCGCCGTCGACCATGAAGGTCGAAGCGTTCACGTAGGTCGACTCGTCACTGGCCAGGAAGAGAGCGCCGTGCGCGAGCTCGCTCACCTCGGCGAAGCGCCCGGGCGGCAAGTGCTCGAAGCGCCGCTCCGCCTTCTCGGGATCATTGGCGAAGAGCTCCTGCAGCAGCGGCGTGTTCACCGGACCGGGGCAGAGCGCGTTCACGCGGATTCCCTTACGGGCGAACTCGACCCCCAGCTCGCGTGACATCGCCAGCACCCCGCCCTTCGACGCCGTGTAGGAGATCTGCGAGACCGCGGCCCCCATCACCGCCACGAACGAGGCCGTGTTGATGATCGATCCCCCGCCGTTGTCGAGGAGATGCGGGATCCCGAACTTGCAGCAGAGGAACACGGACTTCAGGTTCACGTTCTGAACCTTGTCCCAGGACTCCACCGACGTGTCGAGGATCGACCGGTCGTCGTCGGGCGAGATCCCGGCGTTGTTGAACAGCACGTCGATCTTGCCGAACTTCTCGCGGGCCCGGGCGTACATGTCCTCGACCGCCTTGGGGTCGGTAACGTCGGCCTGGATGGTCAGGTCGCCCTCGGCCTCGTCGCTGAGGTCGACGCCCACCACCTTTGCGCCCTCCGCGGCGAACACGCGCGCGCTCTCGGCCCCGATGCCGCTCGCGGTCCCCGTTATCACCGCCACCTTGCCGTCGAGTCGCATCAGGCCTCCGTGGCGTAGTAGACGTTCTTGAGCTCGGTGTAGTGCTCGAGCGCGTGCGGCCCGAGCTCGCGCCCCGTGCCCGACTGCTTGAAGCCGCCGAACGGCGTGGTCACCCGCACCGAGGTGTTCGAGTTGATCGAGATGACGCCGGTGTCGACGGCTCGCGCCACCCGCAGCGCCTTGGCGCCGTCGCGTGTCCAGACCGACCCCGAGAGACCGTAGATCGACTCGTTGGCCAGGCGGATCGCATCGGCCTCGTCCTCGAAGGGGATCACGCAGGCCACCGGCCCGAAGATCTCCTCGCGTGCGGCGCGGTCGTCGTTCGACACCGGGCAGAGCACGGTCGGCGGGAACCAGTAGCCCTTGCCCTCGGGCGCCGTGCCACGAAAGGCCACCGGCGCCTGGTCGTCGACGTACGAGGAGACGGTCTCGCGCTGGTCGGCGGAGACCAGCGGGCCCATCTCGGTGGAGTCGTCGAGCGGGTCCCCGACGGCGACCGCTCCGACGGCATCCTCGAGCGCGCCCATGAAGCGGTCGAGCGCCGGGCGCTGCACGAGAATGCGCGAGCGCGCACAGCAGTCCTGTCCGGCGTTGCCGAAGACGGCGCTCGGCGCGGCGGCGGCCGCCGCCGCGAGGTCGGCGTCCGCGAACACGACGTTGGCCGACTTGCCGCCCAGCTCGAGCGTCACGCGCTTGATCGTCTCCGCCGCGCGGGCGGCTATGCGCCGCCCCACCGAGGTGGAGCCGGTGAAGGCGACCTTGGCCACGTCTGGATGGTCGACGATCCGCTCGCCGACCACGCGGCCGCTGCCCACCACGACGTTGAACACGCCTTCGGGGATGCCCGCCGCGACAACGATCTTCTCGAGCTCCACCGCGGTGAGCGGCGTCATCTCGGCCGGCTTGAGCACGATGGTGTTTCCGGCGGCGAGCGCCGGTCCGACCTTCCAGGAAGCGATCGCCAGCGGGAAGTTCCACGGGGTGATCAGCCCGACGACCCCGAGCGGCTCGCGGAAGGTGAAGTCGAGACCGCCGTCGACGGGGATGGTGTCGCCCAGCAGCCGCTCGGGAGCCCCCGCGTAGTAGTTGAACACGTCGGCGACCATGCCCACCTCACCGCGCGCGTCGGAGATGGGCTTGCCGACGTTGCGGGACTCAAGCCGGGCGAGGTCGTCCGCGCGCTCGCGGACCATCGCCGAGACGCTGCGCATGAGCTCGGCGCGTTCGCCGGCCGGCACGCGCTTCCAGGCCGGGAAGGCCTCCTTGGCCCTCGCGATCGCCTCGTCGGCATCGTCGACCCCGGCCTGGGGAAGCTCCGCCATCACGTCCTCGGTGGCGGGCTCCACCACCCTGACCAGCATCTCGGTGCTCACCGCCTTGTCGAGACCTCCAGGCGAGCTCATCCGAGCCCACGGTCGAGAGGAAAAAGGACTGCCCGAGAGACCATTACCATTGTGGATCGCGATGTCAAGCACGCCACCGGTCATCGGGATCTGCGCCGTCAAGGAGCGCGCGCGCTGGGCCTTCTGGGACCAGACCGCCCACCTGGCCGCGGACACCTACGTGAGCGCCGTCCAGGACACCGGCGCCTTTGCCGTGCTGTTGCCCGTGGACAGGCGCGACCCGGAGAAGCTGCTCGACAGAATCGACGGGCTGATGGTGATCGGCGGGGCCGACCTCGATCCGGCGGTCTACGGACAGAAGCGCTCGGAGGCCACCGAGAACACGTATCGCGACCGCGACGAGTTCGAGCTGGCGCTCACCCGCGGAGCCATCGGCCGCGGCCTCCCCTTTCTCGGCATCTGCCGCGGCATGCAGCTTCTCAACGTCGCGCTCGGCGGGACGATCAACCAGAACCTCGTAGCCGCTGACGGGACCAACCCTCACCGGCGCATCGTGGGGACGTTCGTCGGCACCGAGCACGACATCGACCTCGACCCCGGCTCACTGGTGGCGCGCGCGACCGGTGAGGAGATCCACGAAGCCCGCTGCCACCATCACCAGGCGATCGATCGGCTCGGAACCGGACTGGTGGTCACCGCCCGCGCGCGCGACGGAGTGCCCGAGGCCATCGAGGTCGGGGGCGACGACGACTGGGTGCTGGGCGTTCAGTGGCATCCCGAGGCGGGCGACAAGCTCCAGCTCTTCGAGGCCTTCACCGAGGCCGCCGCTCAGTGGGCGGGCTCGGCCGCGCTTCGGTAGTCCCGAGCCGCGTTCACCAGCGAGGCAATCACGCGGCTGCGCTGGTCCTCCTCCGGATGCCACAACACGCCGAGGGCGTAGGCCTTGGCGGGCAGCTCGATCGCCTCGACCACCTGGTCCTCGACCGACCAGCCGCTGACCTCGACCCCCTCTCCCAGCTCCTCCACGCCCTGGTGATGGTGGGACTTGACTGCGCTGCGCGTGGCGCCGATCGCCCGGGCCGCCAGCGTGTCGTCGCTGATCCGCACCTCGTGATCGGCGAAGCGGCCCGGCGTATGACGGTGGCGCTCGCTGCCGATCGTGTCGGGCAGGTGCTGCGCCAGAGTGCCTCCGCAGGCCACGTTCAGCATCTCCATGCCGCGGCAGATGCCGAGCACCGGCATGTCGCGCGCGAGTGCGGCATGGGCCATGGCGAGCTCGAAGCGGTCGCGCTCAGCCCGGGTGCCCGTGGTCTGGGGATGGGCACGGGCGCCGTAGCTGGCCGGGTCGATGTCGGAGCCTCCGGCCAGCATCAGACCGTCCACCAGGTCGAGCATCTCGCCCGGGCTCTCGGCGGCGGCGTCGTCCGGCGGCAGCAGCAGCGCCATGCCCCCCGCCGCCTGGACGGCGAGCACGTACGAGCGCGGTGACACGTTCGCCAGCACGGTCCATGCTCCCCAGCTGACCTGCTCGAGCGCGCCGCAGATGCCGATGACCGGCCGGCTCAACGCCGATCAGAGACGCTCGAAGCCGCGGAACTTCTCCCAGTCGGTCACGGCGGCCTAAGGCCTCGAGCTCGATGCGCGCCCGGTTGAGGTAGTGGTCCACCACCTCCTGCCCGAAGGCCTCACGAGCGACATCGGACTCGGCGAACAGATCGCGGGCGGCGTACATCGTGTGCGGCACGTGCGGCTTGTCGGATTCGTAGGCGTTGCCCTCGAAGGCGGACTCCAGCGCCAGCTCGTTCTCGATCCCGTGCAGCCCGGCGGCGATCATCGCGGCCAGCGCGAGATAGGGGTTCACGTCCGCGCCGGGCAGCCGGTTCTCGACGCGCAGGCCCTCTCCGTGACCGACCACGCGCATGGAGCAGGTGCGGTTGTCCTTGCCCCACGCAACCGCGGTCGGGGCGAACGAGCCCGGCACGAAGCGCTTGTAGGAGTTGATGTTCGGCGCAAAGAAGAGCGTCAGGTCGCGCAGGCAGGCGAGCTGCCCGGCGATGAAGCGGTCGAACAGCGCCTGATCGCCGGCGAAGACGTTGCCTCCGTCCTCGTGCTGGATTGAGCAGTGGATGTGGCACGAGTTGCCCTCGCGCTCGTCGAACTTGGCCATGTAGGTGATGGCCATGTCCTCCTGAGCGGCGATCTCCTTGGCGCCCGTCTTGTAGATCACGTGGTCGTCCGCGGTGGCAAGCGCCTCGTCGTAGTGGAAGTTGATCTCGTGCTGGCCGAAGTTGCACTCGCCCTTCGAGTTCTCCACCATCAGCCCCGCGGCCGCCATCGAGTTGCGGATCCGGCGGAGCAGCGGCTCCACACGAGCCGTGCCGATCATGGAGTAATCGACGTTGTAGAGGTTGGCCGGCTCGAGGTCGCGATAGGCGTTCTTCCACGCCTCCTCGTAGCTGTCGCGGAAGATGATGAACTCCAGCTCGGTGCCCGCGGTGGCCTTCCAGCCCCGCTCCGCGAGCCGAGCGAGCTGCCGGCGCAGGATCTGACGCGGTGAGGCCACGACGTCGGAGCCGTCCTCCCAGGTGAGGTCAGCCATGACGAGCACGGTGCCCTCGTGCCAGGGAACGGGCCGCAACGTGTCCATGTCGGGCACCATCACGAAGTCGCCGTAGCCCCGCTCCCAGCTCGACATGGCGTACCCGTCCACGGTGTTCATGTCCACGTCGACGGCGAGCAGGTAGTTGCAGCCTTCGGCCGAGTGCTCCACCACCTCCTCGAGGAAGTGCCGGGCCGTTAGGCGCTTGCCCTGAAGGCGCCCCTCCATGTCGGCGATCGTCAGGAGGACGGTGTCGACCGTGCCCTCGTCAACTTGGCTGCGCAGCTCGTCGAGCGTCATGTGCGGCGAGCGTATCCGATAAGAATCATCCCTTGCTTCTGCTCGGAATCGACGAGGGCACCACGGGGGTCAAGGCGGCGCTGTTCGACGAAGCGCTTCGACCGGTGCGCGAGGCCCGCCGCGACAAGGTCAATCGCCATCCCCGGGCGGGCTGGGTGGAGCAGGACGGCGAGGAGGTGCTGACCGCCGTGGTCGAGGCGGTCGCCGAGCTGCTCGAGGACGCCTCCGAGGAGGTCGCGGCCTGCGGGCTCGACCATCAGGGCGAGTCGGTGCTGGCCTGGGACGCCGAGTCCGGCGCGCCGCTCACGCCGATCGTCGTCTGGCAGGACAAGCGCTCGTCCGAGGTGCTCGAGCGCCTCGGCGATCACGAGGAGGAGATCCGCGGGCTGAGCGGACTGCCCTTCGACCCCTACTTCTCGGCCGCAAAGCTGGCCTGGCTGCTCGAGCGCGACGAGGGCGTGCAGCGCGCTCGCGATGCGGGCACGCTTCGCATGGGCACGGTGGACTCCTTTCTGTGTGACCGCCTGGGCGCCGGCTTTGCCACAGACGCCTCGACGGCCTCGCGCACCCAGCTCCACGCGCTCGGGCGTCCCGGGTTCGACCCCCGGCTGGCCGAGCTGTTCGGCGTGCCGCTCGAGGTGCTGCCCGAGGTGCGCGAGACGGCGGGCGATCTGGGTGTGCTGCGCCACGAGTCCTGGCCCGTCGAGCTGCGGCTCTGCGGCCAGGTCGTCGACCAGCAGGCTGCGCTGGCGGGCGCCGGCTGCGTCGTCCCGGGGCGGGTGAAGGCGACCTACGGGACCGGGGTGTTCGTGCTCGGCCACGTGGGCGACGAGGTGCCGCAGCCGGAGGGCGGCCTGCTGCCCACGGTGGCGTGGGCCGTCGACGGGCGCACCGAGTACGCGATCGACGGCGGGGTGTTCGCCGCGGGCGCGATGCTCGAATGGATGTGCCGCGAGCTCGGCGTGGCCGAGCGCCCGGCCGAGCTGGCCGTGCTGGCCCGCGACGCCGAGGACAGCGCCGGCGCCCGGGTACTCCCCGGACTGGCCGGCCTGGGCGCCCCCTGGTGGAAGCCCGACGCCCGGGCCGTGCTGGCCGGCCTCCACGGAGGAACAACGCGCGAGCACGTGGCCCGGGCGGCCCTCGAGGGCATCGCCTGGCGGGTGGCCGACGTGGTGGCGGCCATGCAGGAGACCGTGGATGTCGCCTCGCTGCGCGTCGACGGCGGGCTCACCAACGAGCCGCTGCTGCTGCAGCTACAGGCGGACACGATCGGCGTGCCCGTCGAAGCCGCGGGCGCGGACGCGACGGTGCTCGGCGCCGCGGTGCTGGCAGCCGTGGGCTCGGGCACGATCGCGTCGCTGGCCGAGGCGGCCGAGCTGCTGCCCGTCGACCGGCGCGTGGAACCGGCCCGCGACGCCGCCTGGCGCGAGGCTGAGCACGAGCGCTGGCGCGACTTCGTGCGCGCCGCGGCAGAGCTTCGCTAGGCGCGGCCGGCGCCCCGAGCGGCGGCCGCGGGCTTTCTCACTGCCGTATATGGAGAGTCAGACGGCCCGCGGGGCCGGCCCTAGGCCTGCGCGGTCGGCTCCGTCTTCTCCTCGGTGATTCCCAGGCCCTCGTCGAAGTCGATCGTGGCCACCGGGCCCTTGTAGGTGTTCTTCGCGCTCGCGAGCCACCAGATGCCCACCGCGCCGATCACGGCGATCACCATCAGTGGCGAGTAGTTGACCCCGGACCAGGTGAAGTCGTCGTCGAACGGCACCCCGGCCGGTGTGAACGGCAGCGAGAAGATGATCACGCAGAGGGCCACCCAGACCACGGCGATCGTGTTGACCCAGCGGTACTTCGCGCCGAGGGTCCAGGCCCCCGGCTCGAACTGGTCGCCGGCCCTGAGGCGCAGGTAGACCGGCGTCACGTAGGCGATGTACAGGCCGATCACCGCAATCGAGACGACCGCGAAGAAGGCCACCGGGATGCCGGCCTCGTTGCTGGTAAGCGCGGGCAGCGTGATCAGCGCGGCGAGCGCGCAGGAGCCCAACACGGCGGCCACGGGGACGCGGTTCTTGTTCACCGCGCTCCAGATCTGCCAGCCCGGGACGGCCCGGTCGCGCGAGAAGGCGTAGAACGTGCGCGAGCAGCTGGTGACGCAGGCCATGCCGCAGAAGAACTGGCCGATGGTCGATATCAGGATCACGATTTCCGCCCAGCCCGAGCTCATCGCGCTGGTGAAGATGGGGATCGCGCCGCCGGCCGCGGCTTCGGTGTCGACCGCGGCGAAGGTGATCGCCAGCAGCACGAACCAGCCGATCACCGCCGAGAAGAAGACCGACTGCCATACGCCCTTGGCCGCCGAGATCTCGGCGTCGTGGGTCTCCTCGGACACGTGGGCCGAGGCGTCGTAGCCGGTGACCGTGTACATCGTCAGCAGGAAGCCGACGGGCAGCACGTAGAACCAGAAGAACAGGTTCGAATTCGACCCGTCGGAGAAGCCCGAGTTGTTGAGCGTGTCGGTGAAGACGAAGTCGGCGCTCTGGTGGCGGTCGGGAGCAACGATCAGGATGAGGATGATGATCGCCACGCCGATCACGTGGACGCCCACGGAGATGTTGTTGAACAGCGCGACCAGGTGCGACGAGTAGATGTTGATCAGCGCGTGCAGCCCCATGATGATCAGGAAGAGGACGAAGATCTCATCGAGCTCGGGCGTGCCGGAGAAGTTGACGATGAAGTTGAGGTCCCAGAGGCTGAACAGGTTGGCCGCGAACGTGGCACACGCGTAGTCGACGGAGGCCACCACGGCGATCAGGCCGATCACGTTGAACCAGCCGGTGAACCACGACCAGGCAGGGCCGCCCAACTTTGCCGCCCACCAGTAGGGACCGCCGGCGGTGGGATAAGCCGACGTCAGCTCCGACATCGAGAAGGCGACCGTGAGGATGAGCGCGCAGATGATCGGCCAGCCCCAGGAGATGGCGATCGGGCCGCCGTTGTTGAAGGCCTGGCCGTAGGTCGTGAAGCACCCGGCCAGAACGGAGATGATCGTGAACGAGATCGCGAAGTTGGAGAACGAGCTCCAGGCGCGACTCAGGTCCTGCTTGTAGCCGAGCTCGGCGAGCCTCTCCTCGTCCCTGTCGCGATGCGGAACGTCATCCGCCATTGGGCGTCTCTCCTCCTCCGTTGGACCGCTCGCAGCGGCTGCAACCGGACCAAATGGTCTGCCGCTCCGACCTTCTCGGGCGCGACTGTAAGCGACGACGCTGACATACGCAAGCCGTGTTCATCAGCGTGCAAGCGCGCCGATCACCTCCTGCCACCAGGCCCTCGCGGTCTCGTCGGTCTCGCGCGCGAGCCGGCGCCGGGCGTAGGCCTGCAGTTGCCGGGCGCCGCCCGCGGCGAGCGTCGGGCCGGTGACCGCGTAGCGCCCGTCGGCCAGGGACAGAAGCGCCCCGCGCCGGTCGCGGCGGGTGCGCAGGTGCTCGAGCACGCCGACCCCGAGCAGCTCGTCTGGGTAAGCGGGGTCGCCGTCACGCTCCTCGTCCCAGGGCCGCGAGGTGAACACTCCCGATGCGCCGATGAGCTCGCGCGGGGGCCTGACCTCCTCGCCGATCGGTCCGTGCCGCCAGCGCTCGAGCAGTTCGGGCATGCTGGAGGCGACCTCGGTGCGCACCACCACGTGCAGGCGGTCGCCGGGCTCGACCCGCGTGGAGCCGCGCGGCAGCACCGCCTCGCTGCCTCGCACGATCACGCTGACCAACGCGTCGCGCGGCAGGCCCAGGTCGCGCACGCGCCGCCCCGCTAGGGCATCCTCCGGCCCCACCGGGTACTCGATGATCTCCGCCCCGAGGCGCCGGATCGTCCCGGTCTCGGCCAGCGGCCGCGGCAACGCGGGCTCGTTCGTGGTCACGCCGAGGCGCGCGGCCAGCGGCTCGAAGGTGGCTCCCTGCAGCAGCGTCGAGAGCACCACGGCGAAGAAGATGATGTTGAAGACGTCCTCGGAGCCGGGCACGTGGTCGATCACGGGAAAGGTCGCGAGCACCACGGGCACGGCGCCTCGCAACCCGGCCCAGCCCAGGACGATCCTCTCGCGCACCGAGAACACGTCGAGCGCGGTGCCCGCGAACGTGGCAATCGGACGGGCCGCGAAGAGCAGCACCAGCGCGAGCACCGTCCCCTCGAGCCAGACGTTGTCCAGCCGGCTGGGGAAGACCAGCAGCCCAAGCGCGAGGAACATGACGATCTGGGCCACCCAGCCCAGCCCCTGGTGAAAGACGGTCACCGTGCGCTTGGCCGGAATCGACGCCGAGCCGAGGGCGAGCCCCGCGAGGTAGACGGCGAGGAATCCCGACCCGTGCAGCGCATCGGCCACACCGAAGGCGAGCGCGGCCGTGGCCAGGCTGGCGACCGGATACAGCCCGGGGGTGTCGAGGCGGGCGCGGCGCAGCCCCTGCACGGAGAGCCAGCCGACCGCCGCGCCGGCCGCCAGCCCGATGCCCACCTCGACCACGAACAGGCCCGCCATGTCGCCCAGGCCGTAGTCGGGTTCGAGTATCCAGTCGACGAACCCGATCACGAGCAGCACCGCCACCGGGTCGTTGAAGCCCGCCTCGCCCTCCAGGGTGTAGGCCAGCCGCCGGCGCAGAGTCGACCCGCGCAGCACCGAGAACACCGCGGCGCCGTCGGTGGAGGCGATGATCGAGCCCAGCAGGAGGCCCTGGAGGGTGCTCAGGCCGAACAGCAACGCCGCGGCCAGCCCGGTGATCGCCGCCGTGACGAACGTGCCCACCACCGCCAGCCCGAGGGCCGGGCGCAGCACGGGGCGGATGGTGCCGAAGCCTGCGGTCAGCCCGCCCTCGAAGAGGATCAGCGCGAGCGCCACGACCCCGATCGTGCGGGCGACCTCGTAGTCGCGGAAGTCGATCCAATCCAGGCCGTCGGTGCCGATGACCATGCCGACCCCGAGGAACAGCAGCAGGCCGGGCAGCCGCACGCGCGCGGCGAGCAGGGACGCCGCGATGCCGGCCGCAAGCAACGCACCGGCTACGAGGATCAGCTCGCCGTCGCTCATCGCGCAGCCCGAGCCTCGCAAAGTTGACACTCGGGCGGCTTGCGCCGTAGGGTCCGCTTCATTGGACTAGACCAATTCAGGAAGCGGCCGGAGCGCCCCGCCTGGGTCCTCATCGAGGAGCACCTGACCGAGCAGATCGAATCGTCGGCGATCGGCTTGGGCGAGCGCCTCCCGCCCGAGAGAGAACTGGCGGAGAGCTTCGGCGTGTCGCGCATGACGGTCCGCCAGGCGCTGGCGTCCCTCGAGGCGCGCGGGTTGCTCGAGCGCGGCGTCGGCCGCGGAACATTCGTGCGCCGGGCGAAGATCGAGCACGACCTGATGCGGGTGGCCGGCTTCAGCGAGGTGGTCGAACGCCAGGGCCTCGCGCCCGGGGCGCGCGTGCTCTCGGTGGACGAGCGGCTGGCCCCGGCCGCCGTGGCCCGAGCGCTAGTACTCGAGGAGGGCGCGCTCGTCGTGCGGGTGGAGCGGGTCCGCCTAGGCGGCGGCGTTCCACTCGCGCTCGAGGACTCGTGGATCCCCACCGACCGCTTCCCCGGCTTTACCTCGCACGACCTATCCGGCTCGCTCTACGCGCTCATGCGCGACGAGTACGGGCTCGAGCCGGTGCGCGCCGTCGAGCGTCTCGAGCCGGTGGCGGCGCGGCGCCATGAGGCGCGGGCACTCGAGATCGCCGAGCGCGCGCCGCTCATGCTCGTTGAGCGAGCCGCCTCGGCGGCGGACGGGTCGGTGGTGGAGTTCGCTCGCGATCGCTGGCGCGGCGACCGCGCTCGTTTCACAATCCAGGTGTCGGCGAGGGCGCTGACGGAGGCATAGACATGCACGAAGAGATTGCGATCCCCGAGCTGACCGAAGTGATCGCCCGGCTCTCGGCCCTGCTGGGGCCGCGCGTGGGCAGCGTGCGGCCGCTCGACGGCGGGATCACCAACCGCAACTTCCGGGTGATGTTCGGCGACAACGACTACGTCGTGCGGCTGCCGGGCAAGGACACGAACCTGCTCGGGATCGACCGTGAGGCGGAGTGCATCGCCAATGAGCGCGCCGCGGAGCTCGGCCTCGCCCCCAAGGTCGCCGCCAAGCTGGAGGATCCCGCGTGTCTGGTCACCTGCTTCGTCGAAGGGCACGAGATGGCGGCCGAGGACCTGCGCCGGCCCGATGCGGTCGGCCAGGTCGCCGCCTCGCTACGCGGGTTCCATGACTCCGGTCTGAGCCTGCCCACCCCGTTCCAGGTAGTCGACATAGCCGTGGACTACGCGGAGGTCGTCCGCGGGCGCGGGGGCGAACCGCCTCAGCCCTTCGAGCAATCGCTCGCCAGCGCCCGCGAGGTCGTCGACGCTGTGAGCGACGACGCCGAGCACTCCCCCGTGGCCTGCCACAACGACCTGCTGCCGGCCAACTTCCTGAGCGGCGACGAGCACATCGTCATCGTCGACTGGGAGTACGCCGGAATGGGCGACCGCTTCTTCGACCTGGGTAACCTGGCCGTGAACAACGAGTTCGGCGACGAGGACGAGGATCGGCTGCTCGAGGCCTACTTCGGAGAGCCGCCCACGCCGCGCCGCAGAGCGTCGCTCAAGCTGTTTCGCTTCATGTCCGACTTC